>MDSW01109121.1_pt1 | contig 56211 bp, 46 predicted proteins | sample 811171 | NCBI WGS metagenome assembly MDSW01 (sample SAMN05326641, study PRJNA326480) | marine metagenome | isolation source: seawater | place: Atlantic Ocean: North West | collected 2012
ACCACACTAGAGTCAAATAATTAACCAGTCTTCTTGTTGACTCTGAAATTCGAATAGCCTGCTACAAATATGATACGAATTTCAGAGTCAGAAGACTAGCCCCGCGGATCGTGGCGACGGTTTGACGGTGATTTTTCTGTCTATTCTGCATGACGACCTGACCGTTTCATGCTAAACCGCAGGCATGATGACTGTATCCAACCGGGCCGTGGAAAGTTCCCTGCATCAGCCGGGTTATGTCAAGGCGGTGCTGGGCCCGACCAATACGGGGAAAACCCATCTGGCTGTCGAACGCATGCTGGGTCATTCCACAGGAATGATCGGACTGCCGTTGCGGCTTCTGGCCCGGGAAATCTATGACCGGATCGTCACCTCGCCACAGAATCCAGGCGGACGTAATACCGTGGCGCTGATTACCGGCGAGGAAAAGATCATGCCCAAAAATCCGCGCTGGTATGTGTGCACCGTGGAAAGCATGCCGATGGAAAAGGAGGTGGCGTTCCTCGCCCTCGATGAAGTGCAACTGGCCGCAGACCGGGAGCGGGGCCATGTGTTCACCGATCGGCTGCTCAGGGCGCGAGGGCGGGAGGAAACCATGTTTTTGGGCGCCAATACCATGCGTCCGCTGATCCGGCAACTTGTGCCGAATGTGGACTTTTCCACCCGCCGGCGCTTTTCCACCCTGAGCTATGTCACGCCGAAAAAACTCTCGCGTCTGCCGCGGCGCTCGGCCCTGGTCGCCTTCAGCGCCAATAATGTGTACGGTTATGCGGAAATGATCCGCCGGCAAAAAGGCGGGGCCGCCGTGGTCATGGGCGCACTCAGCCCGCGCACCCGCAATGCCCAGGTCGAATTATACCAGAACGGCGATGTGGATTATCTGGTGGCCACCGACGCCATCGGCATGGGACTCAATATGGACATCGACCATGTCTGTTTCGCCCAGACCTGGAAATTCGACGGTCAGCGGATGCGCACGCTCACCCCGGCGGAACTGGGTCAGATCGCCGGACGCGCCGGCCGCCACATGAACAATGGCACCTTCGGCATCCTGAGCGAAGGCGCGGATTATGAACGCGGCCTGCCGGAAGAGGTGGTTCGTGCCATTGAAGATCATGACTTTGCCCCGGAAACCGTCCTGCAATGGCGCAATGCCTATCTGGATTTCAGTCACCCGGACGCCCTGATTCGTTCGCTGGAGGCCCCGCCGGAGCGGCCCGGCCTCACCCGCACCCTGGAAAAGATCGACCTGCTGGCGCTGCGCCGCCTGGTGGACAACCCCCGGATCAGACCCTTGCTCGGGGGCCCCGCAGCCCTTAAGACATTATGGGAAGTATGCCAGATTCCGGACTTCCGCAAAACCTCAGACGAGGAACATGTCAACCTCCTGGCGGAGATTTTTTGGCAGATTTCCTCGGACAACGGGGTGTTGTCCCATGATTGGGTTGCCCGCCAGATCGCTCCCCTGGATCGTACCGATGGCGGGATCGATAGCCTGTCATCGCGTATTGCGCATATCCGGACCTGGACGTATATTTCCCACCGGGCGGGATGGCTGGACAGGGCGGCACATTGGCAGGATGTGACAAGAGATATTGAAGACAGGCTGTCAGATGCGCTACATGAACGCCTGACACAACGATTCGTCGACCGGCGCACGTCGGTCTTGATGAGAGAGTTACGCCAAAAAGGAAGGTTGATGGCAACGATTGATACAGACGGCAGTGTTTTCGTGGAAGGCCATTTCATCGGAACACTGGAAGGATTCCAGTTCCGGGAGGATCCCGGAGCCTATGGAGAAGACAGCAAAACGCTGCGTCATGCAGCCGACAAGGTGCTGGCTGAAGAAATCGCCCGGCGGGCCCGGGACCTCAGTGAAGCGAGCGAGGGCGAACTCTCGCTGATTTTTGCACAAGACCTGACCCAGAGCACCATCAACTGGCGGGGCATCCCCATCGCCCGTGTGGTCAAAGGGGCGGACATCCTCTCTCCGCGGGCGCAGGTGATCCCCACACCGCTGCTGCAGGGTGACAGCCTGGCACTGGTTCAGGAAACGGTGAGCCGCTGGCTGAAAAATCATGTGGAAGAAATTCTGGCCCCGATCTTTGTCCTCAAAGAGGCCGTCGATGGCGGCACGGACGAAAACGGCACCCCCTTGATTGAAGGATTGGCCCGGGGCATCGCCTTCCAGATGGTCGAAAAGCTGGGCACCATTCCGCGCCGACTGATCGCCCGAGATTTCAAACAGGTGGATCGGGAAGGCCGGTTCCAGATCAAGAAACTGGGCGTGTGGCTGGGGGCGGCGAGCCTTTATATTCCAGCCGTCCTCAAACCCGCGCCGGCGCAGCTCAGGCTGTTTCTCTGGGCGCTCTATAACGATATGTCCAACCTGCCGGAAATGCCGCCGGCGGGCCTATGTACCATCAAGATTGATGAGACAGCCCCGCGCACCTTTTACGAAGTTTCCGGCTACCGGGTGACCGGCAAGAATGCCGTGCGGCTTGATATGCTGGAGCGGCTGGCCAATGCCGCCCGGGAAATCTCCCTCAAGGGCCCCTTTCCACCCAGCCCTGATCTGATGAGTCTGGTGGGCGTCAGCGGTGAGGATTTTGAGGAAATCATGCGCTATCTGGGATATGTGCTGAAAGAATTCAGCCCACAGGAAGCGGCCGAAATCGAACAAAAACGGGGTGCCGCCGCAACAGAAACACCCCCCGCAGCCGAAACGCAGGCAAGCACAGACAACCAGACCGAAGCCCAGCCTGGGCCCAGTTCCGAGAACGGATCAGAAGACGCCCCGGTAACCGCTGCTGAGGCGCCCCCGGAAGCCCCCTCTGAAATGGCCGCGGAAACGAACAGCCCCCTTCCCGAGCTGGAAGAAAATGCGGCCGCCGCAACAGGCGGCGGGGAGGTGCCGGCGGCTGCTGAAGAAACGGCTGAAGAAATAACTCCGCAGGAGACGGCCGCACAAGGGACAAATCCGGAAGAAACAGACCGGAAAGAAAGTCCGGCCGAAAAGACCGCCGAACCGGAAGTTCCTGAAAAAATCATGCTGTTTGTGCATCAGCCGGATGTCGCCCGGGCCCCGTCCCGCCATAAAAGAGCGAAAAAATCTTTTGTCCGGAACGCCAAAGGCCCGTCATCCGGACCGAAGGATGCCGATCCCCGGCGTACTAAAGGAGGCAAGGGCCGCAAAGGCGGTAAACCCCGCCAGGGCGGCGCCTCCAAGCCACGGGTGATCACCGCAACCGCCCCCCGCAAGAAAAACCAGGCCATAGACCCGGATTCACCTTTTGCGGCATTGGCCGAGCTGAAAAAAAGCCTGAGCGGCAAAAAATAGGCTGGATCAAGCAAGCCGGAAGGCCAGTAATGGAAACAGCGGCATGACAGAACAGACCAAAAGCCAGCGCCTGGATGTCTGGCTCTGGCATGCCCGTTTTTTCAAAACCCGCACTCTGGCCACAAAAATCTGTCGCGGGGGCAAAGTCCGCCTCAATGGCCAGACCATCAAAAAAGCCAGCGTTATGATTGGCACAGAAGACGTGATCACCTTTCCCCAAGGCGGCGAAACGCGCATTGCCCGGGTGCGGGCGCTGGGGCTGCGGCGCGGCCCGGCAGCGGAAGCCCGCGAATTATATGAGGACCTGACCCCGCCACGCGCTCCCAAATCGGCATCCCCGAAAATCGGCCAGCGGGACAAGGGGGCCGGACGGCCGACCAAGGCGGAGCGGCGCGCGCTCGATAAATTCCGCGACAAATTCGGCAAATAACTCCCGTTAGATAGAATCCCGTCTAATCTTAAACGGCCCTTAACCCTTTTGTCCCATAATAAGGATGGGCTCAGGGGCGCAAACCCTGTCGGGGATGTCCGCCATCGCGCCAGGAGTCCGGATGATTTTGGGACAATGACGATGATCCATCCCTACAAGATCTTTTTTGGCGCCCTGGCCATAACCATCGGGGTTGCCTATTGGGCCGACGGTTTCATGGCGACTGTGGACAGACAGGGTGGTTCTTCCGGGAGCGAAAGACGTGATAAGCCCCGCGAAGACCCGCCAGCAGCACCAAGCGCTGAAGTTTTTGACGAAATTTATATTCCCCGTAGCCCTGATGGACATTACTGGGTAATGGGCGACATCAAGGGGGTGAAAGTTTCCTTTGTGGTGGATACCGGAGCGAGCCATCTTGCCCTCACATATGAAGACGCCGAACAGATCGGTCTGTATCCTGCACATCTGGAATATAGCATATCTGTCAGTACTGCCAATGGCCCGACCCGGATGGCCCATGTCACGCTGCCTTCCGTCAGCCTGGGTGACGTGGAAGTCACTGACGTAAGCGCCACGGTAGCGCAGCAAGGACAATTACCCGTCTCACTGCTGGGCATGAGTTTTCTCAATCAGCTCAATAGTTTCGAATTCCAGGGTGAGGAGCTGGTGCTGCGCCGCTGAGGCAACATTCCTCATGCCCCCAATGGTACTGCGGGTTATTCCGCGATCCGGCGGGTTTTCCGGGCCAGGGCTTCATGATGCTTCTGCCATGAAGCGGGCTTGTCGCATCGGCGGACCTCTACCGCTGTCACCTTATATTCCGGGCAGTTGGTGGCCCAGTCGCTGAGTTCCGTGGTCACCACATTGGCCCCGGTTTCCGGCATGTGAAAAGTGGTATAGACGACCCCGGGCTGCATTCTTTCAGAAAGGGCAGCACGCAACGTCGTTTCGCCCATGCGGCTTTTGAGCACCACCCGGTCCCCGCTGCGAATATTACGGTCCGCGGCATCACGCGGATGAATTTCCAGGAGGTCTTCCTCATGCCAGATATTGTTGTCCGTGCGCCGGGTCTGGGCCCCCACATTATACTGGCTTAAGATCCGGCCGGTGGTGAGAATCAGCGGAAACCTCCGGCTGGTCTTTTCGCGGGTGGGCACAAATTCGGTGATGACAAAATTGCCCTTACCGCGCACAAACCCCCCCACATGCATGATCTCCGTCCCCTCGGGCGCCGCATCATTGCACGGCCATTGCAGGCTGCCCACCTCATCAAGTTTCCGGAAACTCACCCCGGCAAACGTCGGGGTCAGCCGGGCAATCTCATCCATAATCTGGGCCGCATTGTCGTAACGCATATCATATCCCATGGCGCGGGCGAGGCGGCAGGTAATCTCCCACTCCTCCAGTCCCGTCTCCCCCGGCGGGGCATTTTTGGGGCGTATGGCCCGGCGGACGCGGTTGATGCGCCGTTCCGCATTGATGAAAGTGCCATTCTTTTCCAGAAAACTGGTCCCCGGCAGAAAAACATGGGCAAACTGCGCAGTTTCATTGAGAAACAGATCCTGCACAATCAGACAGTCGAGTTTGGTCAGTGCTTCTTCCACATGCTGAATGTTGGGATCACTCTGCGCGACATCCTCGCCCTGGATATAAAGGGCCTTGAACGCCCCGTCCACCGCCGCGTTGAACATGCCCGGAATGCGCAGGCCCGGCTCCCCGTCCAGCATCACTCCCCAGTCCGCTTCGAAAAGCGTACGGGTCGCCGCGTCATTCACTGGCCGGTAGCCTGGCAGTTCATGGGGGAAAGAGCCCATATCGCAGGAGCCTTGAACGTTATTCTGCCCCCGTAACGGATTAACGCCACAGCCCGGAAAACCGAGATTGCCAGTGGCCATGGCCAGATTCGCCATTGCCATGACCGCCGTGGATCCCTGACTGTGTTCGGTCACGCCAAGTCCGTAATAGATGGCCGCACGGCCTTCGCCATTTTTCCTGGCCGCGGCATAAAGACGTGCTGCGGCGCGTATATCTGCCGCTGAAACCCCGGTGAGTTCGGAAACGGCTTCGGGACTGTTTTCTGGCTTCAGGACAAACTCTCGCCAAGCTTTAAACGCCTCATGATCACAGCGCTGGCGCACATATTTCTCATCTACCAGATTTTCCTCAACCACCACATGGGCCAAGGCATTGAGCAAAGCCACATTGGTGCCGGGGCGCAACGGCAGGTGATAGGTTGCCTCCACATGTGGCGAGCGCACCAGATCAATGGCCCGCGGATCAATGACGATCAGTTTCGCCCCCTCGCGCAGGCGGCGTTTCATCTGGGACGCGAAAACCGGATGCGCATCGGTGGGGTTGGCGCCGATGACCATAATCACCTCGGCCTGCATCACGCTGTCGAAATGCTGGGTGCCGGCGGACGTGCCCAGAGTCTGCTTCAGCCCGTAGCCCGTCGGGCTGTGACAAACCCGCGCACAGGTATCCACATTGTTGTTGCCAAAGACGGCCCGCACCAGTTTCTGCATCACATACACTTCTTCATTGGTACAGCGCGACGAGGTGATGGCGCCGATAGACTTGCGGCCATATTTGTCCTGCACGTCCCTGAGGCGGCGGGCGGCGGTGGAAATGGCCTCGTCCCAGCCGACCTGGCGCCAGGGATCGGTGATCTTGTCACGGATCAGAGGGGTGGTGATGCGATCCTTGTGGGTGGCATATCCCCAGGCGAAACGCCCTTTGACACAGCTGTGTCCGTGATTGGCCTTACCGTCCTTCCACGGCACCATGCGGATCACCTCCTCGCCCCTCATTTCAGCCTTGAAGCCGCACCCCACGCCGCAATAGGCGCAGGTGGTCAGCACGGTATGCTCGCCCAACCCCCGCTCAATCACCGTATCTTCCATCAGCGCGGCCGTAGGGCAGACCTGAAGGCAGGCGCCGCAGGACACACATTCGCTGTCCAGAAAAGCCTGCTTCGCGCCGGCCACCACCTGGCTGTCAAATCCGCGCCCTTCAATGGTCAGCGCAAAGGTGCCCTGAATTTCGTCACAGGCCCGCACACAACGGCTGCACACAATACATTTCGACGGGTCAAAGGTGAAATAGGGGTTGCTGCTATCCCGGGGCTGATCCAGGTGGGTTCTGCCCCCCGCTTCATACCGCACATTCCGCAATCCCACGACCCCCGCCATATCCTGTAATTCACAGTCCCCGTTGGCGGAACAGGTCAGACAGTCCAGCGGATGATCCGAAATATACAGCTCCATTACCCCCCGACGCAGCCGGGCGAGACGTTCTGATTCCGTACATACCTCCATACCATCGCGCACCGGGGTGGTGCAGCTTGCCGGCGTTCCTTTTTGACCGGCAATTTCCACCAGACATAACCGGCAGGAGCCGAATTCCTTCAAACTGTCCGTAGCGCAGAGCCGGGGAATGTCAATGCCCGCCGCCGCCGCCGCCCGCATCACCGTCGTTCCCTCGGACACGGTGATTCCGACCCCGTCAATTGTCACCGTTACCTGACGAGACCCGGATCCTGCCGGCGTGCCATAATCACGTTCCTTGAGAATACTCATTCCCTCACTCCGCCACATTCTTCAGGGCCGGAAAGTCTTCCGGAAAATATTTCAGCGCCGATTTCACGGGATAGGGAATAAGCCCCCCCATGGCGCAAAGCGAGCCCTGCTCCATGACTTCACATAGATCCTTCAGCAACGCATGATTGTCTACCGGATTTTCGCCGCTGATAATCCTGTCCAGGGTTTCCGCCCCACGCACCGATCCCAGACGACAGGGGGTGCATTTCCCACAGGATTCCACTTCACAGAATTCAAAGGCAAATTTCGCCTGTTCCGCCATATCCACCGTGTCATCAAACACCACGACCCCGCCATGGCCAAGCATGGCGCCGACATGGGCCAACGTCTCATAGGCCATCGGCAGGTCCATTTGACGGGCCGGAAGATAAGCTCCCAACGGCCCGCCCAGCTGAATGGCACGTATCGGCCTTCCTGAAAACGTTCCGCCCCCGAAATCTTCCACCAGCTCGCGCAGGGTAATACCAAACGCCTTTTCCACCAGCCCGCCGCACCGGATATTGCCTGCAAGCTGGAACGGCTGGGTGCCACGGGAACGGCCCCGGCCAAAATCGGCATAAGCCTCTGCACCTTCGGCAAGAATGAACGGCACGGTGGCCAGCGTCACCACATTGTTGACCACGGTCGGCTTGCCGAACAGGCCTTCGTGCGCTGGCAGCGGCGGTTTGGCACGCACCTGTCCGCGTTTGCCTTCCAGGCTTTCGAGCATGCTGGTCTCTTCCCCGCAAATATAAGCGCCGGCCCCTTTGCGCAGCTCAATGTCAAACGCGCGACCGGAGCCTTGGATATCCGGTCCCAACCATCCCTGCGTTCGCAGGACCTCCAGCGCCTCTTCCAGGATTTCGTAACAGAGCGGATATTCACTTCTGAGATAGATAAAGCCCTTGTCCGCTCCCACCGCCAGAGCGGCAATAATCATACCTTCGATCACAGAGAAGGGATCCCCTTCCATCAAAAGCCGATCGGCAAAAGTGCCGCTGTCGCCCTCATCGGCGTTGCAGGCGATATATTTCTGATCCGCCCCAGCCTTCAGCACCGTCTCCCATTTGATGCCGGTGGGAAAGGCTGCCCCCCCACGTCCGCGCAGCCCGGACCCGATCACCTCCCGCACGATGGCCTCAGGCGACATGACAAGGGCTTTTTCCAGTCCCTCGAACCCGCCAGTGTCCCGATAGTCTTCCACATTCAGGGGTTCGATCCGGCCAATGCGAGCAAAGGTCAGCCGTTCCTGCCGCGCCAGATAGGGAATGTCCACCGTGGGCCCCAGTGACAGCTCATGTGTTCCCCCGTCCAGGAAACCGGCCTTAAAAAGTCCGGGCACATCATCCGGGTTCACCGGACCATAGGCCAGCCGCCCCCGGGGCGTTTCCACCTCAACCATGGGTTCCAGCCAGCTTAAGCCCCAGCTGCCGTTGCGCACAATATCCAGCTCGATACCGCGCCGGCGCGCCTCATCAAAGATTGCCACGGCCACCTCATCCGCCCCCAAGGACAGCGCCGTGGTTTCCAGCGGGATATAAATCCGGGCCAGGCGATCGTTATGGGTATAAAGGTCGCTCATGAGGGCCTCCCCCGAACAAGACGACTGAACCTTTCCGCCGTCATCCGGCCATAGACCCGATCGTCAATCATGACACTGGGCGGAGTGGCGCAGTTGCCCAGACAATAGACCGCTTCCAGGGTCACCGCCCCGTCGCAGGTGGTTTCGCCAAAATCAACCCCCAAGAAATCCTTGACCGCAGCCGTGAGTTTTCGTGACCCCATCGCCTGACAAGCTTCGGCCTGGCAGAGTTTCACGACCTTGTGTCCGGCCGGGCGGTCGCGGAAATCGTGGTAAAAACTCACCACCCCATAAACTTCCGCCCGGGACAGGTTAAAAGCCTTGGCCAGCGTCTCATAAGCGGCCTCATCAATATACCCGAATTCCGCCTGCAAGGCGTGTAGCGCTTCGATCAGGCCACCTTTCACCCCACAATGTCCGGAGATGATCTGATCCGCCCGACCCGGGTCCCAGTCGGGTCCCGGGTTCCGTTCTGTTGCCACCCCATATTCTCCTTTTCTCCGGCCTCCGTTGTGGGGGGCATTGTATCACAGTTTATCTTCGCCGCCTACACCACCGCCGGCTTTACCCCCCCTAGAGTAAATTGTGAAGAGAGAGTGAATTGTGAAGAGAGAGTGAATTGTGAAGAGGTTGACTCAATTCACTCTAACAGGGCCGCATGATGCCGAAGATGATCATCCATAAAGGTCTGGATGAAAAAATAGCCATGATCATAACCCTCATGCCGGCGCAGGGTCAGTTTCTGGCCCACCGCCCGGCAGGCCTCCTCGAACAGATGCGGTTTGAGCTGGTTCTCAAGGAAACTGTCCGCCAAGCCCTGATCAATCAGGATTTCCGGACGATCCGTCGCCGCGCCCAGCGCCCGCATCAGCTCACAACTGTCATAGCGCCGCCAGCTTTCCCGGTCCTCGCCCAGATAGGCGCTGAGCGCCTTTTGCCCCCAGGGACAGTTCATCGGCGCGACAATCGGCGCGAAGGCCGACAGCGATGTATAAATGTTCTGATTTTTAAGATACAGCGTGATCGCACCATGTCCGCCCATGCTGTGTCCGAAAAGGCCCAGCCGCGCCCCATCCACGGGAAAGGCATCGAGCACCAACCGCCGCAATTCCTCGGTTATGTAGGTTTCCATCCGGAAATGCTCTTGCCAGGGATCGCGCGTCGCATCCACATAAAAGCCCGCCCCCTGGCCCAGGTCATAGGCCGGATCATCCGGGACATTCTCGCCGCGCGGCGAGGTATCCGGCGCCAGGAGCGCCAGCCCCAGTTCAGCGGCCTTCCGGTACGCCCCGGCCTTGGTGGTGAAATTCTCTTCGGTACAGGTCAGTCCCGCCAGATAAGTGAGAAGCGGTACTCGCCCCTCTTCTGCCGCCGGCGGCAGAAACAGGGAAAAACGCATACGGCACCGGGTGACGGCGGAGGAATGTTCACAATACAGCACCCGGCCGCCAAAACAGCGATGTTCGCCGACAATCAGATCCGTCATGTCTATGTTGCCCATCAATACAGCACCACACTGCGAATGCTTTCGCCCTTGTGCATCAAATCAAAGGCTTTGTTAATGTCCTCCAGCGGCATGGTATGGGTGATCAGATCGTCGATATTGATCTTGCCGTCCATGTACCAGTCGACGATCTTCGGCACGTCGGTACGCCCGCGCGCACCGCCAAAGGCCGACCCCCGCCAGACCCGTCCCGTGACCAGTTGGAACGGGCGAGTGGAAATTTCCTGACCCGCACCGGCAACGCCGATAATGACGCTTTCGCCCCAGCCCTTGTGGCAGCATTCCAGCGCCTGACGCATGGTGTTCACATTGCCGATGCATTCAAAGCTGTAATCAGCACCGCCATTGGTGAGATCCATGATCGCCTCGACGATATTGTCCACCTTTTGCGGGTTGATGAAATCGGTCATGCCAAACTTGCGGGCCATGTCCACCTTGGTCTCGTTGATGTCGATGCCGACGATCTTGTTAGCGCCAACCATGCGCGCGCCCTGAATCACATTAAGGCCGATGCCGCCGAGCCCGAAAACCACCACATTGCTGCCCGGCTCCACCTTGGCGTCGAAGACCACGGCGCCGACGCCTGTGGTCACCCCGCAGCCGATATAGCAAACCTTGTCAAAGGGCGCGTCCTGGCGGATTTTAGCCAAGGCGATCTCTGGCAGCACGGTGTAATTGGAAAAGGTGGAACAGCCCATATAATGTAGGATCGGTTCGCCGTTGAGCGAAAAACGGCTGGTGCCGTCGGGCATGACGCCCCGACCCTGGGTTTCCCGGATCGCCTGACACAGATTGGTCTTGGGATGCAGGCAATACTCACATTCCCGGCATTCGGGGGTATAGAGCGGGATCACATGATCCCCGGGTTTGAGCGACGTGACGCCTTCGCCCACCTCGACCACCACGCCGGCACCTTCATGGCCGAGAATGGCGGGAAAGGCACCTTCCGGATCGTCGCCCGAAAGGGTGAAGGCGTCGGTGTGACAGATCCCGGTGGCCTTGAGCTCCACCAGCACCTCGCCAGCCCGCGGGCCGTCGAGTTCAACGGTTTCAATAGACAACGGGGCACCGGCCTTGAAGGCCACAGCGGCGCGGGTTTCCATGATGATGTCTCCTTTGTAAGGTGTTGGTGCGGATCTTTTACGGCCTTGCAGAGCGAGGCCCTCGCCCCAGGAATAACACTGGTTTGCCCCCGGTCTCAATTCATTTATCTGTGAAGCTTCATTTATCCGTGAAACTGAATCTGCGTCCCGAGGCCGGGCGCGCACTCCGCCGGCGCAATGCCTTTTCCCCCTCAATCACCAGCATGATGACAAAGGCCACCGCCAGCAACAATCCCCATTGATGCGGACTGACCGGATGAATATGCAAAGCCTCGCGCAGGCCCGGCGTATACATGGCCGCAATATGCAACATTTGGGCCGCCAGCGTGCCGTAAATCAGCAACGAATTGGTCATCAGCGGGCGCTGGAAAAAGGATAAGGTTTCCGAACGGCAGTTCAGCACCATCACATTTTCAAAAAACACAAACTGCAATAGCACCAGATTGCGGGCATCCGCCTCACTGAAGCCGCCGTAATTGAGCATCCAGTAAAATTCGGCAAAACTGATCAGCCCCATAATACCTGAAACCAGGGCGATCCGCCCAATCATCAGCCGGTCAAAGATGGGCTCCTTGGGATTGCGGGGCGGGCACTTCAGTTCATTGCCTTCTGGCGGATCGAAGGCCAGGGCCACATCCTGAATGATGCTGGTGACGAAATTGAGCCACAACAGCTGGGTGGCATAAAGCGGGACCGGCATGCTGAGCAAGATCGCCGCCAGAATCATGATGATTTCCGTCATGCTGGTGGAAATCAGGAAAAAGACGATCTTGCGGATATTGGCATAAACGGTCCGGCCTTCCTCAATGCCTGAAACGATGGAGGCAAAATTATCATCGGTCAGTACGATTTCGGCACTCTCGCGCGCCACATCCGTGCCCTTGCAGCCCATGGCCACCCCCACATGGGCATGTTTGAGGGCTGGCGCATCATTGACCCCGTCGCCAGTCACCGCCACAAAATGACCATTGCGGATCAGGGAATCCACAATATCCAGCTTTTGTCCCGGTTCCACCCGCGCGAACACCCGATGATCCCGGGTTAGCCGGTCCACCGCCGCCGGCCCTTCCGCCTTGGCCGCCTCCAGCTCCCGGCCGCTTACCACCTCATCCTGATCCGACACTAAAGACAGATCACGGGCGATGGCCCGTGCTGTTTCAGGATGGTCCCCGGTGATCATGACCACCTCCACACCCGCTTCATGGCAGGCCCGGATGGCCGGACGGGCCTCTTCACGCAAGGGGTCGCGCATGCCCATAAGGCCCAAAAAGGTCAATTCTTTCAGATCCGAAATATGGTAATGATCCTTTTTTTCAATGGGGCCCATGGCAAAGGCCAGTACCCGGTATTGCTGGCGGCTGAGAGATTGCTCCTGCCGGCGGATTGCTGCTGGATTAAGGGGCACCCTTTCCGTTCCCCCGCCCAGTTGATAGCAGCACATTTCCAGAAGAGTCTCCACCGCGCCCTTGACAAAGACCAGGGGCTCGCCCTGGGGGGCTTCATGCATGCTGGCCGCAATTTTGAGCGCCGATTCATAGGGAATTTTTTGAAACGGCGGATAGGTCTTTTCAAGGTCTTCCCGGCTGAATCCTTCCTCCCGCGCCTTCATCAACAGTGCCACATCCACCGCATCACCATGTCCGTGAAGGGCCCCGTTTTCCTCCCGCAGATAGGCTTCATTGGCCAATACCGCGGCCGCAAACAGGCTCTTCCGGCCCGCCGGGGACGGCGTCGCATCCCCTGGAAAGACGACTTGCTCCACCGTCAGTTCATTACGGGTCAGCGTACCGGTCTTATCGCTGGCGATCAGGGTGCAGGACCCAAGAGCCTCCACCGCCACCAGCCGACGCACAATCACATGACGCCGGGCCATGCGCTGCATGCCAATGGCCAGCGCGATGGTGAGCGTGACCGGCAGACCTTCAGGGATGGTGGCCACCGCAAGCCCCACGGCAATCAGAAAAATCTGCTCCGGCGTGGCGCCCTGAAAATAAAGCGCTGTCGAAATCAGCAGGATCAGCACGGCAATCAGCACGGAAATTCTGAACGTAAACCGCTCCATACGGATCAGCAGCGGGGAGCGGGCGCGGGACTTTTCCGTGATCTGGCGGGCAATTTCGCCCAATCGGGTATTAAGCCCCGTGGCGACCACAACCCCCTCCGCCCGCCCGCGGGTGAGCAAGGTGCCGGCAAAGGCCATATTGACCCTGTCCCCCGTGGCGACCTCCTCGTCCAGCACCCTGTCGGCGTCTTTGGTCACCGCAAGGGATTCCCCGGTCAGCAGGGATTCGTCAATCAGACAATCGACCGTCCGGATCAGCCGCAGGTCCGCGGGGATCTTGTTCCCGCTTTCCAGCAGCACAATGTCCCCCGGCACCAGTTTGCTGGCATCCACTTCGCAGATTTCACCATCCCGGCGCACCCGGGCCAGCGATGTGGTCATTTTTCTGAGCGCTGCCGCAGCCCGGTTGGCAGAGTGTTCCTGGAACGTGCCAATGACGGCATTGATCAGGAGAACCGCAAAGATAAAGACAGTGCCCGGATATTCCCGCAGCATCAGGGTCACAAAACCGGCAAAAAGCAGAACATAGATCAGCGGACTTTTGAACTGTTTGAGGAACACCACGCCAACCGACGGCACGCGTTCCTGTGGCAGGCGGTTTTCGCCAAACCGGTCAAGCCGGGCGGCGCTTTCTTGTTCGGATAACCCCTGTGGAGAGCTGTCTACAGCCTGCAAACAGGCTTCAATACTCAGGCCATGTGCATTCTTGACAAGACTGTCCCCCGTCATGGTTTTCTCCTTAATGCAGCGCCGCCAAAACATGTTTAAGAATTTCACCAGGGGTTCCCTGGGCCGGAATTCTGGGCCAGGTCACAGACCCGGTACTGCGTGCAAGTTGCTCCTCCAGCACCCTGACATCCGCATCAGAGGCATCCCCGGTTCGTCCTTTCAAACGTTCGCGCATAACCTCCGCCGGCACGTCCAGCCAGATTCCGCTGAACCCCACCCCGCGCTGGCGCGCCCGGCGGGCAATATCCTGGCGAGAGGTTTCCGCCTGAAAGGTAGCGTCCACAATGACCGACCAGCCGGCATCCAGTGCCTGGTCCATGACCTGCATCATCCTGTCATAAACCCTGCGCGCGTTTTCCCGGGTATAATTTTCCGGCGGCAGTTTTTGTTCCGGCGGCACATTGAAGAGCTGTTTGCGGATCACATCACTGCGCAGAATCACCGCCCCCGGCAGACGCCCGATATGAGGCGCAAGATGCCGGGCCAGTGTGGATTTGCCACTGCCGGACAGGCCGCCCACGGCCACAAGCCGCGGCGTCCCCCCACCCAACAACCGCACGGCAAGATCAAAATACTCGCGGGCCCGGGCGCGCGCCTTGTGCGCCGATATCAGGCCCGTGACCATAGCCCTCACCCCGGCTCTGAGCGAAAGGAATGCCGGCAAGACGGCGAGACCGTCATAATCGGCCGTCTGTTCCAGATAACGATTCAGCAGATATGCGGCCTGGGTCTTTTGGCCAAAATACATCAGATCCATCACCGGAAACGCCAGCTCATAAAAAACGTCTATGTGAGACAGCGCGGGATTGAATTCAATGGCATCAAAAGGCGCCACCCGCCCCTCCAGGCAACAAAGATTGCCCAGATGCAGATCCCCATGACAGGCCCGGACTCGGCCCGCTGCCCGGCGCTGATCAAGATGCGCGCCAATATCGTCATAACACTGGGTGAGTTTTTTCCCCCACTGCTGCAATTCCGAATCATTAAACAGCCGGTCGGTTTGCCGGGCGAGTCCCGAAAGAATATCGCCTCTGACCTTGTGCATGGCCCGGGCCCCGCCATATCGGGGATCGGCCGGCAGGCTGTTGTGGAACCGCGCCATCACCGCCGCCAGCTGGTCAATCAGGTCCAAGCTAAGCGGCCCCTGGGCGGCCATATGGCTCATGACCTCTTCATCCTTGAAGCGGGTCATTTCCACCAGCCATTCCACCGCCCTGTCTGTTTCTGTAAGCTGTTGGTCCGGCTTGAGAATGAAGCCGCCCCTCTCGCGCAATACGGCCATACAGCCCCGATAAAGTTCCGGGGTCAGGCGGCGGTTGATGTCCACTTCTCGGCGGCAGTATTTTTCCCGCAACGACAGGGTGGAATAATCAAGAAACTCATTTTTCAGGTGTTTTTTGAGTTTGTAAGCTTTCTCGCCCACCAGAAAAACATGGGAAATATGGGTCTCGATATGCTCCACGGGATGATCGCCGTGACTCGCCGGATCCCGCAGAAAGTCAATCACCTGCTGCTGGTCAATATGATCTTTTTCATGATCTTCTTCCGGCATAAAATATCCTTTTGGTTCTCTCTTGGCGTGTATACCTTCAAAAGGATAAAACGTCGTTGCGATAAATCAACCTTTGACGCTCAGGCCGCCGGGGAGGTCCCGTATCGTTGCCGCAACAGGTTTTTTTGCACCTTGCCCATGCTGTTGCGCGGCAGTTCGTCCACAAAATAATAGACCTTCGGATGTTTGAACCGAGCCAGTTTTTCCGCGACTGCCGCCCGCACCCCCTCTTCCGACAGCTCCTCGCCCCCCTCCGGCACGATCACGGCAGCCACCGCCTCGCCAAAATCCGCATCGGGAAGACCGATGACCGCCGATTCCCGCACACCGGGCAGGGCATCCAGACAGGCTTCGATTTCCTTGGGATAAATGTTGAGGCCCCCGGAAATAATCAGATCCTTGGCCCGTCCTTCCAGGGTCAGGCGGCCGTCTTCATCCAGATGCCCCACATCACCGGTGATGAAATAGCCGTCGGCGCGAAATTCCTCGGCGGTTTTTTCCGCCATCCGCCAATAGCCCTTGAACACATTGGGCCCTTTGACCTCCACCACGCCGGTCTCGCCCGCTCCAAGGAGAGTACCGGCCTCATCGGCAATGCGCACGGCAATACCGGGCAGGGCATACCCCACGGTCCCCGCAAGACGCGCCCCGTCATAAGGGTTAGAGGTGATCATGCCGGTCTCGGTCATGCCATACCGTTCCAAAATACAGTGCCCGGTACGTTCTTCAAATGCCCGATGCAGTTGTGCCGTCATCGGCGCCGAACCGGAAATAAACAACCGCATGCCCTCACAGTCTGCGCGCCCGAAACCGGGATCGTCCAGAAGACGGGAATAAAAAGTGGGGACCCCCATCAATATCGTGGCTTTCTTCAGATGACGCCGCACCAGACTCACATCAAATTTTTCCAGGAAAATCACCGTCGAACCGTTCAGAAATGCCGTATGCAGCGCCACAAACAGTCCATGCACATGAAAGATTGGCAGGGCATGCAACAACACATCGCCCTCCTCAAACGCCCAATAATCCAGCAGGGTCAGCGCATTGGAAGCCAGATTGTCATGGCTCAGCATGGCCCCCTTGGGCTTGCCGGTGGTGCCCGAGGTATACAGAATCGCCGCCAGATCGTCTTTGGAGCGGGGTTCGATCCGCTCCTGCGGCGGCGTCGCCAGGGCATCGGCCCACCAGTGCGCCCCGGGTTCGGGACCCAGAATTTTCAGATGCGCCACCCCGAGCCTTGCCACGAGCGGCTGAAAATCGGCGTATTTTTCCGGCCGGCAGATAAAAATCCGCGGCGCGGCATCTTCGAGGAAATAAGCCACCTCCGCATCGGTATAGGCGGTATTGAGCGGAATAATGATGGCCCCGACCCTCAGACATGCCAGATAACAGGCCACCGCCCCCACTGACTTGTCCACCTGCATGACCACCCGGTCCCCTGGCCGCACCCCATGCGTCCCTAGCAGCGCGGCAAAACGGGCCGCAAGATCGTCCAGTGCACCGTAAGACCAGCTCGTCCCCTCCGTCAATATAAACGCCGGTTTGTCCCGATATTGCCGGAAACGGGCCTGAAAAAGATCATACAGATTATCGCTCATGCGTTCTGTCCTCCTGTACTGCCTTGGCCCCGAGAGTACTCACCCCGGGGCCTGTCCAGCAAGAGGAAATGCCAAAAAATCTATTCCAGTTTTTCGACCCCCAGCGCCTTCAGGATATATTTTTCATAAATCGGTTCGCTGGTGCCTTTTTTCATTTTGCGCAGGAAATATTTCTCGAAGGCCAGTTTGGCAAGATGGACCCATTTGCCTTTTTTGAACCAGGTCACGTTGCGTGGCGGGATTTGCGGCATAGCGACAAATGCCGCCCCGTTATCCCCCATATCCGCAAGACAGATCGCATTCCAGGAAGCCTTGGCCTGAGGACTTTTGCCTTCCAGTTCCGCCTTGATGTTATGGGCAATGGCGGTCACCATGGATTCGATCATATACCCGGTTTTGGGCGTTCCTGTGGGCACCGGTGTTTCCTCCACCGGCGGAATGGCGACACAGACGCCTGCCGAATAAATATTGGGATAGGTCGGATTGCGCTGATAATCGTCAATCAGCACGAATCCCTTGGGGTTGCACAACCCTTCCACGCTGGCGACCGCCTCTACCCCGGTGAAAGGCGGGATCATCATGGCATGCACATAAGGCAGGCTGTGACGTTCCACCACCTCGCGCTTTTCGTTGTATTCTTCAACCTCAAAGGCGTCCGGGGTTACTTCCTTGACGCTGGCGTTGGTAATCCATTTGATGTGCCGGTTCCTGAGCTCGCTTTCCAGAAGCGTCTTGGAATCGCCCACGCCCCCCAGTCCCATATGACCAATATAGGGTTCAGCGGTTACAAAGGTTATCGGCACCTTGTGGCGGATTTTCTTGTCCCGTAGCGCCTTGTCGAGGATAAAGGCATATTCATAAGCCGGCCCGAAACAGCTGGCCCCCTGAAACGCGCCCACCACCACGGGCCCCGGATTTGCCACCAGTTTTTCAAAGTCCCGAAAACTGTCCTCGGCATGTTCCAGGGTACAGATGGAGCGGGTATGATACGCGGGCCCCGCCCCCTTGATCTGGTCGAAGGCCAACCGTGGACCGGTGGTGATGACCAGAAAATCATAGCTCTCCTCCGTCCCGTCGGCGAGAATCAGCCGGTTTTCCCCGGCATGAATTTTATCCACGCGCTGGGCCAGAAACCGCACCCCTTTTTTCGCCAGATAGGGTTCCAGATCAAAACTGATGTCCTCCGCCTTGCGCCAGCCCACCGCCACCCAGGGATTGGAAGGAACAAATTTGAATTTCGGACTTTCATTGATCAGCAGCACCTCGTGCTCGCGGCCCAGCATCTCCCTGATTTCATAGGCCGCCGGGACACCTCCCGTGCCGGCCCCGACAATGACTATGCGCGCCATATCATGTCTCCTTACAGCCTTTAATACATTTCAAGACTGTAAAAAGACCACGTTTTGCCGAAAAAGTCTGTGACCTGGATCACATAAGGGGAAATTATTCCTCCGCCTTGCGGGCCGTGATGTCCACCATAACCGTCACGTCAAGGCCCACCCACTGACCGGTGGCCCACATGCCCTGTCCCACCCCGTAATCGGTGCGCACCAGCCGTAGTTCCCCCCGGGCCCGGGCCAGACCATCAATCAGACGCAAACTGAACGGCAACACCACCGGCCGGCTGACATCGCGAATGGTGAGCGTGCCGTGAGCCTCATAACGCCCATTCCCCAGCGCCCGCACATCGGAAGAGACAAAACGGGCCTCGGGGAAGGCGCTGACATGGAACCAGTCCTGTCCCGGCAGGGCGCCGTTGCGCTGCTTGTCCCCGGCTTCTACCGACGCCATGTTGATATTTACCCGGATGACCGCCTGTTCGGGGGCGGCCGGGTCAAACCGGATCGCCGCGCGCCAGTCCCGGAACAGGCCTTCAAAGGGTGTGCCGGTCTGTGTAGCCTTAAAGCCGAGCCGGCTTGCCTCATAATCCACCTGCCAATCGGCGGCCAACGCCAAAACCGGCACGGCCATTACCATCAGAACAACAAACAAATGGCGCATTATGACTTTCCCCGCTTCACAAAGGGGAGCATTCTGGCAAGCACGTCATCCCGATCCATAAAATGATGTTTCAGTGCCCCTGCCATATGCACCCCGATCAGTCCGATGGTCCCGAAGGCCAGTATTTCATGGATTTCCTTGAGCAGGGCCTCCATCGTTTTTTTATCCGCCACGGTGGAAAAATACGGCAGATGCGGCCAGTCCAGAACCCCATAAAGCACTGTTGGCAGATTCCAAGGAGAAGCCGACACCATGGCCCAGCCGCTCAGCGGCAGGACGATCATCAGCACATAAAACAGCCCATGGGTCAACCGCGCCAGGACTTTTTCCCAGGCCGCCAGATGCTCCGGCAGCGGCGGCGGACGGTGCATCAGCCGCCAGCCCAGCCGACACAGGGACAACACCAGAACCGTAATACCAATGGATTTATGCAGCTGATACAATTTCAGCTTTTCGGCCGCCGCGCTATCCGGCAGGCCGGTCATGTAAAACCCCAGGCCCAGCAGAATGAAAATTGCCACCGCAATCAGCCAGTGCAGAACAATGGCTACTATGGAATAACGGGTCATGACTGTATCCCTGTGTTGTCTCGCGGCACGGCCCCTGATTCCGAAAAAAGTTATGCCAAAGCCCGGCCGAACGAAGTAATGATAAGGGTTACTGGATGAATTCCGCTTCAATCCTGAGCGTCACCTCGTCACTGACCACGGGTACATATTTATCCAGCCCCCAGTCGGACCGTTTCAGACGCCCGGTGGCGGAAAATCCCAATGCCGGCTTGTTTTTCATGGGATGCTGAAACGCCTTGTTCAGGGTAACGTCAAGAGTGACGGGTTTGCTCACCTCCTTAATGGTCAGGTCGCCCATAACACGGCCGGTATTCTCCCCGGTCACCTCTATGGACGTGGCCTTGAAGGTCATGCGGGGATAGGCGGCTGCGTCGAAAAAGTCCGCGCTTTTCAGATGATCGTCCAGTTTTTCTACGCCGCTGTCCACACTGGCGGCCTCAATGGTCACCATCAGGGAACTTTTGGACGGATCTTGCGCATCAAAATTCAGATCCACGTCAAAATCATTAAACCGGACCACAGGAAAGGACAGCCCCAAATGGCTGTAGGAGAACAGGATATAGGCATGGGTTTTGTCCATTTCATATGTCCCGGATGGTACGTCAAGCGCCACCTCCCGGGCCTCTGGGCGATAGGCCACTGTTGCCGTCACAAGAACCATTACCGCCATGAGAATTGTTTTTTTCATGCGATTCTCTCCTTCTCCTGTTTTGCGTTGCATGTGCCAAGCATATATGCTGCGGGCGTCACTCAATCTTCACAATTTCGTGAACCGGTCCTCTCAACAGGTCTGACAAATCAGGATACGGATTTACAGACAGACGAAAAACCGCCTATATATGGGTCACTTCCATATAAGGATACAAGCCTTTCATGACCACCATATATGGGGACAAACACAAACCAGATCACATTCGGGAGCAGTCTTTATGACGGCCTCTCCTGCATTATCGCTCATGTTTCAGGGTACGGGATCAGATGTGGGCAAGTCGCTGATCGTGGCCGGGCTGTGCCGGGCCTACGCCAATCGTGGTCTTGCCGTTCTGCCGTTCAAACCCCAAAATATGTCCAATAATGCCGCCGTGACAGCGGATGGCGGCGAGATTGGCCGTGCCCAGTGGCTACAGGCGCGGGCAGCCCGGGCCACGCCCAGCGTGCACATGAATCCGGTGCTTCTCAAACCTCAGACGGATATCGGCGCCCAGGTCATTGTGCAGGGCAAGGTGCGCGGCACCGCCGCCGCAATGGATTATCAAACCCTGAAGGCGGAGCTGATGGACGCCGTGATGGACAGTTATGACCATCTGCGCGGGCGGGCCGACCTGGTGCTGGTGGAAGGTGCGGGCAGCCCGGCGGAGGTGAACCTGCGCGCCCATGACATCGCCAATATGGGGTTTGCCCGCCGCGCCCGCTGCCCCGTGGTGCTGATCGGCGATATCGACCGGGGCGGTGTGATTGCGAGCCTCGCGGGCACCCATGCGATTCTGGAGGCGGAAGACCGCGCCATGATCACGGGCTTCCTGATCAATAAATTCCGCGGCGATGTGCGGCTGTTTGACGATGGCTACCGCTTCATTGCCGATAAAACCGGTTGGCCCGGTTTCGGCGTGGTGCCCTTCTGGCGGGACGCCGGGAAACTGCCCGCCGAGGACGCCGTGGTGCTGGAGAGACCGTCACCAGCCGCCGCCGAAAAAATCCATATCGCCATCCCGATGCTGAGCCGGATTTCCAATTTCGACGATTTCGATCCGCTGAAATTGGAACCGGACGTGTTGGTGGAGTTCGTACCGCCCGGCTGGCCTCTGCCGCGCGAAGCTGACGTGATCATCCTGCCCGGCAGCAAGGCGACCATCGCCGACCTGAATTTTCTCCGCGCCCAGGGCTGGCATATCGACCTTCTCAGCCATCTGCGTCATGGCGGGCGGGTGCTGGGCATTTGCGGCGGCTATCAGATGCTGGGGCGCACACTCTATGACCCGGACGGCATCGAAGGGCCGCCCGGCCAGAGCGCCGAGGGCCTGGGACTTTTGGATCTGAACACCCGCTTTGCAGCCACAAAGCGGCTTGAAGAAGTGAGCGGCCGGCATCTGCTCACCGGCCAGCCGGTCACAGGCTATGAAATGCATATGGGCCGCAGCACGGGCCCCGCCACCACCCGGCCGATGGTGCTCCTCAACGACCGTCCGGACGGGGCGCGTTCAGAAGACGGGCTGGTGGAAGGCTGTTACCTGCACGGCCTGTTCGCAGAGGATGCCTTCCGCGCCGCCTGGCTTAGGGAGCTGCGCCCCGGCCGCCGGGCCAGCACGGCCTATGCCGGCCGGGTGGACCACCTGCTCGACGGCCTCGCTGATCACCTGGAACGCCATCTCGACCTCGACGCCCTGCTACAGGCGGCACGGGCGTTCAGGAAACTTCCGTAATGGCGGCACTTTCGCTCTCCTTCCCGTCGCTCCCGCCTACGCGGAAATGGCGAAAATGACGAAAGAGAAGCGGCAAGGACAAGCAAGGGAAACGTCATCTATCATGTTTTGGTTTCATTCAGGATAGCATGCGTCATCGCGAACCCGCGTCAGCGGGTGTGGCGATTCATAAGCCTGCTGTCCCTATGAGATATGACCATTGGTTTCATGGCTTCACAATAATGAACAGGCTTTTGACGGGGCTACCCTGACCCGGAATCTCCGAAAAAGAACAAGGCCACCGTTCTCTTGACTTCAATTTAAAATGATTCTAAATTTTCAGGAATTTCTGAAATTTAAGGAAATACAGAAAATGAAGCTTTCCGATCCGTTGCAGGCCTTCGTCTCCCATTTCGGGGAAATGGGCAGCCGCTGGGGCATCAACCGCACGGTGGGGCAGATTTACGCCCTGCTGTATATCAGCGAAGAGGCATTGTGCGCCGATGAGATTGCCGCAGCGTTGCATATCTCACGCTCCAATGTGAGCATGGGACTGAAGGAGCTGCAAAGCTGGCGCCTGGTGCGGCTCAAACATTTTCCGGGCGACCGCAAGGATTATTTCACCGTACCCGAAGACATCTGGGAGATTGTGCGCACCCTGGTGGAGGAACGCCGCAAACGGGAAATCGAGCCCACGCTGTCGGTGTTGCGCGATATCCTGATGAAACAGCCGCCGGACAAGGATGAGGCCTATGCCCACAGGAAACTCGAAGAACTGCATGATCTGATCGATATGCTGACCCGCTGGTACATGGACATGCAGAAAATCGATAATGAGCGTCTGGTGCACCTTTTGAGCCTCGGCGCCAAGGTCTACAAACTTTATGAAATGAAAAACAAACTGCGGCTGATTCCGGGGCGAAAATCCCAGGAAGGTCGCGCATCCGCAAAGCCCCAGAAATCCGAGGAGACAGACGATGTTTGACCTCGATCCCCTGCTTCTGGCCCGTATCCAGTTTGCCTTCACCATTTCTTTCCATATCGTTTTTCCCGCCTTCACCATCGGCCTGGCAAGCTGGCTGGCCGTCCTTGAAGGGCTGTGGCTCAAGACCGGCAATCCGGTCTATCGCGACATCTACAGATTCTGGGTCAAGATTTTCGCCGTCGCTTTCGGCATGGGCGTGGTCTCAGGCGTGGTGATGTCCTATCAGTTCGGCACCAACTGGTCGGCCTTTTCCGACAAAACCGGCAATATCATGGGGCCGCTTCTGGGGTATGAGGTGCTCACCGCCTTTTTCCTCGAGGCCAGTTTCCTGGGCGTCATGCTGTTCGGCTGGAACCGGGTGAGTACGAAAATGCACTTTGCCGCCACCGTCGTGGTGGCCATCGGCACCCTGATCTCCAGCTTCTGGATCCTGTCCGCCAACAGCTGGATGCAAACCCCGCAGGGCTTCCGCATCGACGAGATGGGCATCTTTCATCCCACCGACTGGTGGGAGGTGATTTTCAACCCCTCCTTCCCGTATCGCTTTGCCCATATGGTGACAGCCGCCTATCTGACCACCGCCTTTGTGGTCGGCGGGGTGGCGGCCTTTTACCTGTGGCGCGGCCGGCATCGGCAGCCGGCGCGGGTCATGTTCGCCATGGCCATGCTGATGGCGGTCTTTGTGGCGCCCTTGCAGATTTTCATCGGTGATCTGCACGGGCTCAACACCCTCAAGCATCAACCCGCCAAGGTGGCCGCCATGGAAGGCATCTGGGACACGGAAAAAAGCGCCGGTCTCAGGCTGTTCGCCTGGCCCGACGAAGCGGCGGAAACCAACCATTATGAAGTTCAGGTGCCGGGGCTTGCCAGCCTGATTCTTACCCATGACTGGCAGGGCGAGGTGAAGGGGCTCAAGGAATGGGCGAAGGAAGATCGCCCGCCCGTGGCCATCGTGTTCTGGTCGTTCCGGGTGATGGTGGGCCTGGGCACGCTGATGGCGCTGACCGGAGTCTTCGCGCTGATCCTCCATTTTCGCAAGCGACTCTATGACAGCCGCTGGTTCCAGATCTGGTGTATGGCGCTCACCCCGTCCGGTTTCATTGCCCTGCTCGCGGGCTGGTTTGTGACGGAAGTGGGCCGTCAGCCCTATACGGTTTACGGCCTGCTGCGTACGGATCAGTCCGCCTCCCCGATCCTCGGTGAACAGGTGGCCGTGTCGCTGTTGGCCTTTGTGGTGGTATATACCTTCCTGTTCGGCGCCGCCAGCTATTATATCCTGCGCACGCTTGCCAAAGGCCCGACTGAAAGCAGTGAGGAGGCCGATGAAACCCCGTATGGCGCGCATGGCCTGAAACAGCCGCCCACCGCTGCGGACATGCTGGGTGAATAAGGAGATGAACGATGTTCAATTTTGACAGCTTTCTCAATCTGCCGCTGATCTGGGGCGGCCTGATCGCTACCGCTATCCTGCTTTATGTGCTGCTGGACGGTTTTGATCTGGGGCTTGGCATCCTGTTTCTCTTCGCCCCCGATGAACAAAGTCGGGACCGCATGATGAACAGCATCGCGCCGTTCTGGGACGGGAATGAAACCTGGCTGGTGCTGGGCGGCGGTGGCCTGTTCGCGGCTTTTCCCCTGGCCTATGCGGTACTGTTGCCGGCGCTCTATATCCCGATCATCCTGATGCTGCTGGGGCTGATTTTCCGGGGCGTGGCGTTTGAATTCCGGTTCAAGGCCACAGGCCGGGACCGCCAGCTGTGGGATCTGGCGTTTCATAGCGGTTCGCTGCTGGCCACCTTTATGCAGGGCATGGTGCTAGGTGGGTTCGTGCAGGGAGTTATGGTAGCAGGCCGCAGCTTCGCGGGCGGGCCATTTGACTGGCTCACCGCCTTCAGCGTCATGACCGGTCTCGCCCTGGTGTTCGGCTATACCCTGCTGGGGGCCACCTGGCTGGTAATGAAAACCGACGGCCCCTTGCAACACTGGGCCCGGCGGGTGGCCCGGTATGTATTGGGTTTTGTGGGGCTTGGCCTGGCGTTGGTCAGCCTGACCATGCCATTCCTCAATGAAGGAGTGAAGGAGTTCTGGTTCTCTCTGCCCAACTTCTGGGCATTGTTGCCACTTCCACTGATCACCGCCGGGCTGTTCGCGCTGCTTTGGCGCAGCCTTGGCCGCGGCCGGGAGGTTCAGCCCTTTCTGCTCGCACTCACAATTTTCCTGATGGGGTTCCTGGGGCTCGGCCTCAGCCTCTGGCCCTGGGTTGTGCCCTACCACTTTACACTGGAAGAGGCCGCCGCCGCCCCGGAAAGCCTGTCGCTGCTGTTGGTGGGGGCGGTAATCTTCCTGCCGATGGTGCTCGCTTATACCGCCTGGAGTTATTATGTGTTCCGGGGAAAGACAGCGGAAAATGAAACCACTTACTAAAGGTCAGAAACAATGGCTATGGTTCCTGATCCTGGGGATCGGGAGCCTCGTCGCCACCGGCCTGCTCTCCCTCCTCGTCAAGCTGGTGATGAATATCTTCTGACGCCTGTGCTTGCGGCAATGCCGCTTTTCCGTTATAGCTTTTCCCGATGGTGCCTAGCCCCCGCATCGGGGACCGGGATAATAGGGAACACGGACGGAAATGATTCCGAAACCGTGGCTGTGCCCGCAACTGTATGTGGCGAGCCGCTTGCCCAGAGACCACTGGATCATCATACAGGATCCGGGAAGGTATGCAGACGGCCCTGACCCATGAGCCAGGAAACCTGCCATCACGTCGCCCGCCGGCCCTCGGGACAAGGGACCGGGACGGAACGGATTTTCCCCTCCGGTTATCCCCTTTGGCGACATGACTGTAACATGTGTGACAAGGTGCCCTTTTCGCCCGGGCGCCCTGCATTACGGGAGAGGATCCGGATCAGACATCATGAATGAGCAACACCCGCTTCATCAGCATCTTTTTCACATCTTCCTGTTGGCCCTTGCCCTGCTGATCGGATTTTTCAACCTGTTTATTGGCGAAGTTCCCCTTTCCGCCGGGGATATTCTGGCGGGCCTTGCCGGTACGGGAGACGAAACCACCACCATCATCATACAGGAACTGCGCCTGCCCCGGGTGGCCCTCGGGCTTCTGGCGGGAGCAACCCTGGGACTCAGCGGCGCAGCATTGCAGGGACTGTTACGCAATCCGCTGGCGGACCCCGGGGTGATCGGCGTGTCCTCCAGCGCGGGGCTCGGCGCCGTCATCGCCATTTATTTCGGGCTCAGCGCGAGCCTCCCCCTCACCGTGCCGCTTCTGGCCATGACCGGGGCGCTACTGGCAACCCTGGTGCTGTTGTTTCTCGCCGCCCGCGACGCCAGCATCCTGACCCTGATCCTTGCCGGCATCGGCATCAGTTCACTGGCCACCGCCCTGATGTCCCTGGTTCTTAATTTCGCGCCCACCGCCATGAGCGTACAGGATATGATCATGTGGCTGCTGGGCAGCTTGGAAAACCGTACCATCCAGGACCTGGGACTGGCGCTGCCCTTTATTCTGTTGGGCTGGGGCCTGATGTTGGGGGTCGGACAAGGACTGGACGCCACCAGCCTGGGCGAAGAAACCGCACATACGCTGGGCATCAACCTGAAACGGCTGAGGCTTCAGGTGGTTCTTGGCAGTGCGCTGAGCGTAGGCGCAGTGGTTTCCATCTGTGGGGCGGTGGGTTTTGTGGGGCTGGTGGTGCCCCATATCATGCGCCATTTCGTGGGGCATGCGCCCGGCCGGCTGCTGCTGTCCAGCGCCTTAGGCGGTGCCATTCTGCTGAGCCTCGCCGATCTTGCCACCCGGCTGCCAGTAGGGCAGGGGCAGCTGCGCCTGGGCGTGGTCACCGCCTTTGTGGGCGCGCCGCTGTTCCTGTATATCATTTACAAAACCCGGGAGATGATGCGATGAACCATCAGAATGACGGACCGCTCGGACTATGGGCCGAGGATCTCCGGGTCAAGGCTGGCGGCAAACAGATCCTTAAAGACGTCACCTTCTGTCTGCCCCGAGGCGGGGTTGTGGGCCTGATCGGCCCCAATGGCGCGGGCAAAAGCACTTTGCTGCGCGCCACGTTGAACCTGATCACACCGCAGAGCGGCCGGGTCCGGATTGACGGCCGCGACAGCGCCAGTTTCCCCCCGAAAGAGCGCGCCCGCAAGATCGCCTATATGGCCCAGGGCGCACCGGTACACTGGCCGCTGACGGTGGGGTATCTGGTGGCTCTGGGCCGCATTCCCCATCTCGATCCGTGGCGGAAGCTCGGCGCGCAAGACCGGGCAGCTATCGACCGGGCGCTCAGACTCACCGATACGCTACACTTGAAAGACCGAATCACCACCACACTCTCCGGCGGCGAACGGGCCTGCGCCATGCTGGCACGCGCCATCGTCTCCGACGCGCCCTATCTTCTGGTTGACGAGCCAGTGGCAAGCCTGGATCCGTTTCATCAGTTGCAGGTGATGACCATCCTGAAGGATCTGGCGCGCGAAGGACACGGGGTCATGATCGTGCTGCATGACCTCACCCTGGCGCAGCGATTCTGCGATCACCTGATCCTGCTCCATGAGGGCGAAGTGCTGGCACAGGGCGGCCCAGACACGGTGTTGAACGACGAATACCTTGCCCGCGCCTTCCACATCCGCGCCGCCCGCTGGCGGGAAAACGGGGATCATTTCCTAGTGCCGCGCACGGGGCTTGCGCCTTATGAGCGGGAAACGAAAAACGCCTGATAGGCCCGGAGCATGTCTTTGAGCACCGGCCGCAACGCCTGCGCCCGATCTTCAAGGAAGGTATAGGGCGCCTCTTCCCGCATATAGCTGGCCTGCGCGATTTCCATCTGAATCGCGTGGATATTCCGCGCCGGATCGCCGTAATGACGGGTGATATAGCCCCCCTTGAAACGGCCGTTCAGCACCGTCTTGTAGGGGGACTTTTGACCCAGTTCCAGAAGTCGCGCAGCCACCTCAGGGGCACAGCTCACCCCCCCTCCCGTGCCCAGGTTGAGATCCGGAAGTGTCCCCTCAAAAAACTGTGGCACCCGGCTCTTGATCGAATGGGCATCCCATAACAGGGCAACCCCATATTTTTGCCGCAAACGATCCAGTTCCGCCCGCAGCCGCTTGTGATAAGGCCGCCAGTACCGTTCAACCCGTTCGGCCACTTCGTCCGACGTCGGGGTCTCACCGTCACGGTAAAGCAGTTGGTCGCCAAAACTGGTGGTCGGGCAGATTTCCGTCTCGCTCTGTCCAGGATAAAGCGCGCTGCCGCCGGGATCCCGGTTCAGATCCACCACATACCGGCTGTAGCGGGCCCGGATCACCGAAGCCCCAAGCTCCCGGCAAAAATCATACAACCGGTCCACATGCCAGTCGGTATCCGCCAATTCCCGCCCCGCTCCTGTCATGCGGCCGGCAAGAGCCCCGGGAATCTCCTGACCCACATGCGGCATGCTGATCAGCAACGGGCCGTCACCCGCCTCAAACTCATAGACCGGATCACTCATGATCCCCTCCGGAAGGCAGGATCGCTTTGGCAGGACCAGAAAACGCCCCATCCCGCACCAGACGCGCGGCCTTGTCCAGATCGGGGGCGAAATAGCGGTCCTGATCATAAAACGCCACCTCTTCCCGGATGATCTGGTGAAACTTCTGGAGCGCGGGCGAGGTTTTCAGCGGATGCAGCAGATCAATGCCCTGCGCCGCCGCCAGAAGCTCGATGCCCACTACCGTTGCCGCATTGCGGGCCATGTCATGAAGCCGGCGCGCACCAAAGGTGGCCATGCTTACATGATCTTCCTGATTGGCGGAGGTGGGCAGGCTATCCACGCTGGAGGGATGGCTCAGGGTCTTGTTTTCCGACACCAGCGCCGCTGCGGTCACCTGGGCGATCATGAACCCGGAATTGAGCCCGCTGTCCTGCACCAAAAAGGCAGGCAGGCCGCTCATTTTGGGATCCACCAGAATGGCAAGCCGGCGTTCCGACAGCGCGGCAATCTCGGATATGGCCATGGCGAGAATATCGGCGGCGAAGGCCACCGGTTCGGCATGAAAATTGCCCCCGGAGATCACGTCCCCCTGTTCGGGGAAGATCAGCGGGTTGTCGGTCACCGCATCCGCTTCGCACAGCAGGGTCGCCGCAGCCTGACGGATCAGGTCCAGCGCCGCCCCCATCACCTGCGGCTGGCAACGCAGGGAATAGGGATCCTGCACTTTCTTGCAATTTTGGTGCGAGGCGAGAATCCCACTGCCCTCCAGCAATACCGGATAAAGCGGCGCCACGTCGATCTGCCCCGGCTGACGGCGCGCGGCATGAATGCGCCCGTCAAAGGGCGCGATGCTGCCCTTCAGCGCATCAATGCTCATGGCCCCCGCCACCACCGCTGCAGCAAACACATCCTCAATCATAAACAAAGCCTTAAGCGCCAGGGCCGTTGAGACTTGTGTGCCGTTGAGCAGCGCCAGGCCCTCCTTGGCCGCGAGGTTCAGGGGTTTCAAACCGGTCTTGTCCAGCGCTACCGGTGCCGGGAGTTTTTCGCCCTCAAGATAAATATGACCATATCCCATCAGCGCCGCCGTGAGATGCGCCAGCGGCGCCAGGTCCCCCGACGCGCCGACGGACCCTTTTTCCGGAATGGCGGCGACCAGGCCGGCATTGTTAAAGTCTATCAGAGCGCGCACCACCTCCGGTCGCACGCCGGACAGCCCCTGCGACAGGCTGGAAATCTTCAAGGCGATAATCAGCCGCACCACCTCTTCCGGCAGGTCCTTCCCCACACCGCAACTGTGGGACAGCACCAGATTTCTCTGCAACTCTTCCAACTGGTCTTTGGGGATTCCTCTATGGGCCAGAAGGCCGAAACCGGTATTGATGCCATAGGCGGTTTTGTCTTCTGCGATGATTTTTTCCACCACCGCACGGGATTTTTCGATCCGTTGCCAAGCCCCGTCCTCAAGTTTAAGATGATGGGTTTCCTGAGAAAGACGGCGCAGATCCGCCAGGGTGAGATCGCCGGGGCGCAGGATAAATTCTGAGGTCATGATGTCATTCCCCCTCATTTAACATCGGCAGATTGAGATGATGTTCACGGGCACACTCACGGGCAAGGTCATAGCCCGCATCCGCATGGCGCATCACACCGGTGGCCGGATCATTCCACAACACCCGCGCAATGCGTCGGGCCGCCGCCTCGGTGCCGTCGCACAGCACCACCATGCCCGCATGCTGTGAAAAGCCCATGCCGACACCGCCACCGTGATGCAGGCTGACCCAGGTAGCTCCGCTCGCCGTATTCAACAGCGCATTGAGCAGCGGCCAGTCGGACACTGCATCCGAACCGTCCTTCATGGCTTCGGTTTCCCGGTTGGGGCTCGCCACCGAGCCACTGTCCAGATGGTCGCGGCCAATCACCACCGGCGCCTTCAGTTCTCCGGACCTCACCATGTCGTTAAAGGCCAGACCCAGCCGGTGCCGCTCGCCAAGCCCGACCCAGCAGATCCGTGCCGGAAGCCCCTGGAACTGGATGCGTTCCCGGGCCATGTCCAGCCAGTTATGCAGGTGTTTGTGATCCGGCAGCAGTTCCTTGACCTTCTGGTCAGTTTTGTAAATATCCTCCGGATCGCCGCTCAGGGCCGCCCAGCGGAACGGCCCGATGCCCCGGCAGAACAGCGGCCGCACGTAGGCCGGCACAAATCCCGGAAAGGCAAAAGCGTCCGTCACCCCTTCCTCAAACGCCATCTGGCGGATGTTGTTGCCATAATCAAAAGTGGGCACGCCCATTTTATGGTAGGCCAGCATGGCTTCCACATGCCGGGCCATGGACCGGCGCGCCGCCGCCGCCGTACCCTTGGGATCTCGCGCGCGGCGCTGGTCCCATTCCTCTACACTCCAGCCAATGGGAAGGTATCCATTAACCGGGTCATGGGCCGAGGTCTGATCGGTCACCGCATCCGGGCGGATGCCGCGTTCCACCATTTCGGGGATGATCTCGGCCGCATTGCCCAAAAGTCCGACAGAAACGGCGTCGCCCCGCTCGGTGGCCTCCCTGATGAGTTGCATGGCCTCGTCTAGGCTGTCAGCCCGGCGGTCCAGATAGCCGGTGCGCAGCCGGAAGTCGATGCGGTCAGAGCGGCATTCGATAGCCAATATACTGGCGCCCGCCATGGTGGCGGCCAAAGGCTGCGCCCCGCCCATGCCGCCAAGCCCGGCGGTCAGGATCCATTTCCCCTTGAGATCTCCGCCATAGGACTGCCGGCCCATTTCCACAAAGGTCTCATAGGTGCCCTGCACGATCCCTTGGGAGCCGATATAGATCCAGCTTCCCGCCGTCATCTGGCCATACATCATCAAGCCCTTGCGATCCAGGTCGTTAAAATGATCCCAGGTGGCCCAGTGCGGCACCAGATTGCTGTTGGCGATCAGCACCCGCGGGGCATTTTCATGGGTGCGGAAGATGCCCACCGGCTTGCCGGATTGCACCAGCAGGGTTTCATCCTCTTCCAGATTTTTCAGGCTGTCCACAATACGGTCAAAACACTCCCAGTTCCGGGCCGCCTTGCCAATACCGCCATAAACCACCAGGTCCTCCGGATGTTCGGCCACATCCGGGTCCAGATTATTCATCAGCATGCGCAGTGGCGCCTCCGCCGCCCAACTTTTGGCGTTAAGTTCCGGGCCGGTTGGAGCCTTGATCACTCTCGTATTCTGTTGCGTCATCATTCTATACCTGTCTATACAAGATTAATTAAAAATATTGATTTATCGTCCCCCGTTTCGTGATCCAGTTCATAAAAACCTCACCACAAAACCTGGGAGCAGAGCACTTAAGGGGTAAATTTTCCCGATAACTCGTAACGGTTGCCGGGATGATACAGACTCGCAATGGTCGCCACCTGATCATGGGACCACGTCCGCCGTTCAATCAGCAGGCACGGCTCATCCGCGTCCATGCAAAGCTGGGCGCGTATCTCCGCCGAGGGCTGTACAGCCCGCACCACATGTTCCGCCTGCAATAGCGGAGCTTCGGTGATCAGATATTCATAAGGCGTGATACGGGTAAAATCTTGCTCAAGATAGCCAGGAACCACCGTTGCATTGACAAACCGGTCTTCCAGCTGGATGGGTTGCCCCTGTTCTTCGTGAAGAATCAGGGAATGAAACACCTCTGTGCCGACCTCCAGCCCCATGGCCTGCGCCGTATGGGGGTCGGCCTGGGTTTTTTCAAGCGCCAGGACCTGGGCAGAATAGTGATGTCCCCGGTTGCGGACCTCATCGGCGATATTGTGAATTTCCAGAGGGTGGCTGCGGGCCTTGAGATCGGCCACAAAGGTGCCAACCCCGGCCAGACGTTCAAGATATCCTTCGTCGGTGAGCTCCCGCAAGGCCCGGTTGGTGGTCATGCGCGAAACGCCGAACTGCTTCACCAGGTCATTTTCGGACGGCACCCGCATGCCTGGCGCCCAGTCCCCCGCCCGGATGCGCTCCAGAATATGATTCTTGATTTTCCTATATAACGGAGCGGCAGCCACCGCGCTTCTATTGCTCATGCTATTTTCTCGTCCTTTGGTTGACTTTTATCCGGACTCTTTATCCGGACTTTGGCGCCGCCAGAAGTTTTTCCATGGTCGCCCGGAAATTCCGGACAATATCGTCTTCCACTTTGTGGCGGCCATCGCGGATGATCCACTGTCCGCGCACCATAACATCCTTAATGACTGGCGCCGTCCCGTTAAAAACAAAACTGTCGATCAAGGCCTCATCGGGACATCCCGCAAAAGCGGGGGCTTCCGGATCAAGAATCATCAGATCGGCCCGCTGACCCACGGCAAGCGCGCCTGTCTTCAAACCGCTGGCCCGGGCACCGCCCATCAGCGCTGCCCGCAACAGCCGTTCCCCCGTATGAGGCGTCTGCACACTGGCGGCAAGATTGCGGTGACGATACCAGAGCCGCTGGCCATATTCCAGCCAGCGCAACTCTTCCCGAAGATCGCGACTGACATGGCTGTCCGAGCCAATGGCGATGCACCCGCCGTCCTCCAGATAATCGGCCAACGGGAACAACCCATCTCCCAGATTGGCTTCCGTCGTGGGACACAGGCCCGCCACCGCGCCACTTTGCACCAGCTTTTGCCGCTCACCACTGTCCAGGTGGGTCGCATGCACCAGGCACCAGCGTTCGTCCACTTCCACATGGCTCATCAGATAATCCACCGGACGCTGGCCGCACCATAGCCGGCAGTCCTCCACCTCCTTGACCTGTTCGGCGATATGAATGTGGCGAACCGCCTCGGGGGCGAAATTTTCCATCTCCCGCAGGGCGTCCAGCGGCACGGCGCGCAGGCTGTGAAATGCGAGGCCCAAGGACTGGTTATCGCCCAGTCGTGCTTTCAGACTGTCCCAGAGCGTCGCGTAAGCCTCAGGATCAAGCGCGAACCGCCTTTGTTCCGGCAGCAGACCGCTGGCGCCAAACCCACTGGTCATATACATCACCGGCAGCAGCGTGAGCGCCAGCCCCACCTCCGCCGCCGCCCGCATCAACGACAGGGACAGCTCCGCCGGATCGTCATAAACTACACCCCCCGGCTGGTGATGCAGGTAATGAAATTCGCAAACCCCGCCATATCCGCCTTTGGCCAGTTCAAGATAAAGCCCGCGGGCCAGATGATACAGGTCTTCCGGATTGATTCGGCCAGCAAAATGATACATCAACTGCCGCCAAGTCCAGAAGCTGTCCTGTGTGGACGCCCGGTATTCCGCAAGCCCCGCCATGGCCCGCTGGAACGCATGGGAATGACAATTGATCACCGTCGGCAAGGCATATCCCCTGATTCGCCGACCGTGGGAATTTTCCACGCCGGCCTGTATCTTGGTAATATGGCCACGCGCATCCAGTTCCAGCAGGACATTGTCCCGCCAGCCTTCTTCCAAATAGGCTTTTTGCAGTATAATCTGCGTCATCGCTCACCAGTTATCATAACTTGTATAGACAAGTTAAGTCTAGATCACTTATAGTCAAAGTCAATACAGAAAAATGAAAAAGGATTCTATCATGCCGGACGGGACCACATCCAATATGATCTGGGAAAATACCACGCTTCTGACCCTCTGTGATAATGGCGCACCTTACGGACGGATTGATGATGGGGCACTGATCGTCCAGGATGGCCTCATCGCCTGGGCAGGACCCCGCGCCGAGCTGCCGTCGCCGTTTTCAGGCCTAGCGCGGCGGGATTGTGGCGGGCGATACATAACCCCAGGCCTGATCGACTGTCACACCCATCTGGTCTATGGCGGCACACGCATTGATGAATTTGAACAACGCCTGGCCGGGGTTCGTTATGAAGACATCGCCCACGCGGGAGGCGGCATCCTGTCCACCGTTCGGGCCACTCGCGAAACGCCGGAAGACCAGCTATATAAGACCGCCGCAACGCGCCTTAAGCAGATGATCCGGCATGGCGTAACCACAATCGAGATCAAGTCTGGATACGGGCTTGATACGGAAAGCGAGATGAAAATGCTGAGGGTGGCCCGGCGACTGGGACAGGACTTGCCGGTAGATGCGAGCGTCACCTTTCTGGGGGCCCATGCTCTGCCGCCGGAATATAAAGATAATCGTCAGGGATATATTGACCTGATTTGCGACGAAATGCTGCCCCGCATCGCCGAGGACAAACTGGCCGATGCCGTGGACGGATATTGTGAGAAAGTGGGCTTCAGCGCTGCTGAAATGGACCAGGTCTTTCAGGCGGCCACCCGCCTTGGCCTGAAGGTCAAACTTCACGCGGAGCAGTTGTCCAATTGTCATGGGGCAATTCTCGCCGCCCGCCACAAAGCGCTGTCCGCCGATCATCTGGAATATCTGGACGAGGCCGGTGTCGACGCGTTGGCCAGCGCCGGCATGGTGGCCGTACTTTTGCCGGGGGCCTATTATTTCCTGAAAGAAACCCAGAAGCCGCCCGTGGGCCTGTTGCGGCGCTACAATGTGCCCATGGCCATCGCCACGGATCACAATCCGGGCACATCCCCGGCTCTGTCGCTGCCTTTGATGATGAATATGGCCTGCATCCTGTGGGGACTGACCCCGGAAGAAGCCCTCACCGGCGTTACCCATCATGCCGCGCGCGCCCTGGGAATGGCGGATCGGGGCCGCCTCGATCCCGGCCAGAAGGCGGATTTTGTCCTGTGGGACATCGGCCATCCCGCGGAACTCGCCTATCAGATCGGCGGCAATGCCTGCGCCGGCGTCATCAAGGCAGGTCGGGAACTGGACCTTGGGGATTAGGTCATATTTATGAGTTTACGACCTAGTTCTCTTTCGCGGTTCAGAAAATCGCAAGATAACTGTCATATTCCAGGCTGGTTACCGTACGGCCAAGACGGGCCAGTTCCTGTTCCTTGGTCAGCAGATACCAGGTGACAAAATCCTCCCCGAAATAATCCCGCACCAGGGAAGACCCCCCAAACCGCTCAAAAGCCCGCACCCAGGTGTCGGGCAGGGTCATGGCGCTGCCGTCATGATCCTTTGTGGCATAGGCGTTGCCGTCCACCGGCGGGGCGGCCTTGAGTTTCCGGCTCAGCCCGTGATGCACCCCGGCCAGAATCGCCGCCAGCACCAGATAGGGATTGGCATCCGCCCCGGCCAGGCGGTGCTCGATGCGCCGCGAGGCGGGAGCGCCGGAAGGAATACGCAGCGCCGTGGTGCGGTTGTCATAGCCCCAGTCCGGCGTGATGGGCGCATGGGCGCCCGGCTGGAACCGGCGGTAACTGTTGATATTGGGTGCGAAAACGGCCATGAAGTCGGCCATGCTGGCCGCAAGTCCCGCCACCGCATGACGCAGCGCCGGACTGCCGTCTTCCCCACCATTGTCAAAAATATTGCGACCGTCCTGATCCAGCAGGCTGATATGGACATGGAATCCGTTACCGGAAAGTTCCATAAAGGGTTTGGCCATAAAAGACGCCAGCAGATCGTGACGGCGCGCCATAGTCTTGATCGCCCGTTTCATCATAATCGCCTGATCCGCCGCCCGCCGCACATCCGGCTGATGATGAAGATTGATCTCAAACTGGCCGGGTGAGGCTTCCTTGACGATTGTATCCACCGGCAGGCCCTGCCCTTCACAGGCGATTCTCATGTCATTCAGGACATCGGTATAGTGGGACAGCACGTCAATCCCATAGGTTTGGGCCCCGATCAGACCCGAGGGGGTCTGCGGCCCGGCATGGGCAGATGGCGGGACCGCGGAACTCCCCGGCGTCCTGTCCAGAAGATAAAATTCCAGTTCCGCCGCCACCACAGGCGTAAGCCCCAGTGCCGCCAGACGTTCCAGTTGCCGCTGAAGCACCCCTTGCGGGTCATAAGGCAGAACAGCGCCTCTAGCATCATGCATTGTGGTGAGCACCTGCGCCGCCGGGGTCTGCGACCAGGGCACGCGAACCAAACTGCCGGCCACGGGATGGCAGTATCCGTCCGGATCCCCCTTGTCGAACACCAGTTTATCAATGTCATTGCCCCAAACATCCAGCGCCAGCGTAGTCTGCGGCAGTTTCACCTGCCCGGCACAGAGTTTCGCCAGTCCTGCTGGCGTGATCCATTTGCCGCGTAGAATGCCGTTCATGTCTGGCTGCAACACTTCGATCACTTCGAGGTCTTTGTGGGTCTCAAGAAAGGTTTCCGCGTCCTGGCTGGTCAGATATCGTGGAGCAGTGTTCATGGGTGTTCCTGTGTTTTGTCATCCGGTGCTCTCTCTTGATTAAGCATATTTTTCAGCTTTTTGCAATTTGTGATCACATTTTTATGTTTTTTCTGATGCCGTCGAGCGGGCAGAGCTTAGGGAGTTTCTTGTAAAGGCATGCCCTGACAGGGCTCCCGCCGGTGCATCAAAAAAACCCGACATAGAAAATTCATCAAAAAAGAGCCGCTTCTGTCTTTTTTTTCTGGAGTCAACTATGGTAAAGGCAAACTCATTTTAAAAAAATCCCGTCAAACCAAGGAGCAGGAGCTGATGGAGTCCCACCCCGCCGATACCATGATCCAGGACCGCCCGTGGGAAAGGCTGAATGAGCTGGTAGAGGCCGGAGACATTGACGCCATTGCCGGTTTCCTGTCAAACCAGCCGCCCAGCGAGGCCGTGCGCGCCTTTCTTCACCTGGATGCTGACACACGCCAGCGACTGATGACCGCCCTGCCGGCGGAGGTGGCGGCGGATCTGTTGGAAGAACTGCCCGACGAAACGCTGGTCAATGTCATGGACAGCCTGTCGGCAGACGTGGCCGCGCCGATTGTGGAAGAGCTTTATTCCGATGAACAGGCCGACCTACTGGGGGAAATGGACAAGGAAAAGGCTGAAGCCATCCTTGCGGAAATGGATCCCGAGGCCGCCGAAGACGCCCGCCGTTTGGTGACTTATGATCCGGAAACGGCCGGCGGGTTGATGATGTCGGAGGTGTTCTGTTTTCCCCACACCGCCACGGTGGCCGATGTGTTGAAACGACTCACCTCCGAAGATGAGGATTTTGAAAGATACCGAGGGCAGCACCCTTATGTGGTGGATGAAGACGGCCGGCTGGTCGGCGTGGTCTCCCTGCGCAACCTTTTGCTGTCGCGCAAATCTGTCCGGCTGGAAAATATCATGACCTCACCTTTGGCGCTGACGGCGGAGGCGCCTATCGACGAGGTGGAGGATTATTTTGACGCCCATTCTTTTCTTGGGGCGCCGGTGGTGGATGAGCAAGGCCGTCTGCTGGGGGTGATTTCCCGCGATGCCTTCAGCTACGCCATTCGCGAGCGCGCCGACGCCACCAGCCGGAAGATGCAGGGGGTTCTGGATGACGAACTGCGGACCATGCCGACCCTGACCCGCGCCCGGCGGCGCCTGTCCTGGCTCAGCATCAATATTGTGCTGAACGTGATCGCCGCCAGCGTCATCGCGCTGAATCAGGAGACGCTGGCCTCGGTCATCGCGCTGGCCGTATTCCTGCCGATTGTATCGGATATGAGCGGATGTTCCGGCAACCAAGCGGTGGCCGTCAGTCTGCGGGAACTGGCGCTTGGCGTGGTTAAGCCGCTGGACCTGATGAAGGTATTGTATAAGGAAGCCGTCGTGGGGCTGATCAACGGGGCGGTGCTGGGCTTCCTGATTGCGGCTGTGGCCTGGGGCTGGAAAGGCAATCCCTGGCTCGGTCTTGTCGTGGGGCTGGCGCTGGGATTGAACACGATCATTGCCGTCTCTATTGGCGGCACAGTGCCGCTAATTTTGAAAAAATACGGGGCCGACCCGGCCGTGGCCTCCGGCCCGATTCTGACCACGGTAACAGATATGGTCGGTTTTTTCCTGGTGCTGAGTCTGGCCAGCCTGGCCATGCCTCTGCTGGTCTGACGGTTGTATGAGAAAGGTCACCAATATGACAAAAATTGCCTATATTTCGCTTGGCGGCACCATCGGGATGATGGGGGAGGATGGCAAGAATGTAAAACCCTGTCTCGGTGCGCGGGAACTGCTTGAGGCGCTTAATCTGGACAATGAAAGATTTTCCGTTGAAAGCCATGACCTGATGAATGTGGCCAGCGCCCATTTGGGCTTTGCAGACCTTCTGCGAGTAACCGAACTGCTGCACCGTCTGAGAGCCGGGGGCGTCCGGGCTGCCGTGATCAGTCAGGGATCGGATTCGCTGGAGGAAACGGCCCTGTTTCTGGATCTGTTCTGTCCGCCGGACATGACCGTGGTAATGACCTGCGCCATGCTCAACCCGGCGCTTGGTTTCAGCGATGGCCCGGAAAACCTGCGTAACGCCCTGCGTCTCGCCCATTATCTTAAAGGCCGGGACAGGGGCTGTTTTGTGGTATTTACAGACCAGATCTTCACCCCCCTTGGCCTGCGCAAGGTGGCGGCCACGGGCCTTAACGCCTTTCTGTCCACGCCGGACCCGGCCTTGGGGCGGTTTGTGGAAGGGCGAATTCATTACCGCCCGGCGTCGCGGCGGCCGGCGCCGCTCTCGCTTCCTCCGGCCACAGCCGAAGCCCCGAAAGTGGGGCTGTTGCGGTATGGCCTGGATATGGACCCGGCGTTGCTGAGGGCGATGACCGTCACCGGGCTTCATGGCCTGGTGGTGGAAGGCATGGGCGGTGGTCACGTCGCGCCGGCCATGGCTGATGTGTTGGAGGAGACGGTGCGCACCATGCCGGTTGTGCTGGCCTCACGCACCTGTTTCGGGCCTGCGCTGCGCCAGACTTACGGCTATGCGGGCGGGGAAATTGATCTCCAGAACCGAGGCCTGATCAATGGTGGTTTTCTGGATGGTCTGAAAGCACGCATCCTGCTTACCGCACTGTTATGGAGCCGGCACAGCCCCGAACAGATCCGCAAGTATTTTGAAAAGCTGGAGCTGGCCTGAACTTCGCGGCTGGTGCCGGCATGCCGGTCCTGAAGTCATAAGTTTGCCATAATGGCGTGGCACACTCCCTCATAATCCGCGCCATACCGGTCGCAAACGGATCAGGAGGCCCGCATGCATCTTGAACGACACTACCATGTAGATCTCGCGCCTTCCCCCACAGGCTTCCCGATGGGGCTGACCTGTCCCATGCCTTCATCGCGCCGTTACCCTCCGGAAGTCCGGCTGTTCTGGAATTGCACGGCCCCGCAAGACAACCCAGAAGACAAGACGGAAGACAGGACGGAAAAGGATACCATCAAGGAAGACAAGAAAATCCGCGAAAAGGAACAGGAACACTGGGACGAAGACGTGGAAGAAACCTTTCCGGCCAGTGACCCAATCAGCAAATATTAAAGTGAATTGAATCAATCTCATCACGATTCACTCTGCCCTTCACTCTTCACGCTGCCCCGCGTCTTTTTCCTTACCGGCGGGGCATGCTTGATCGTCTGACACCGCAAAGGGGCGATGGAGGCGAATTGGGGGCGCGGGCTAAAAACCGCTCCGCTGCACTGAACCGTATTTCACATTTCACGTATTTCACATTTTACGTATTTCACAGGGCAGGATTGCTGACAATGCCTCACGCACCGGGTATAAAGAATCCACGCCGGATTATTTTTCAGATCTTTTTATGGGGATGGCCTGACCAATATGACCGACAAAGACATTATCATTCCGCTGCCCGAAAACAACGAAACCGTTCTGGAGGGGTTCATCCCCTATGTCATGTATCGCATCACCAACCGCCTGAATATGGATCTGCAGAACGACCTGCGCCCATTGAAAATCAATGTGTCGCGCTGGCGGGTTCTGGCGGCGCTGAATGCCCGAGACGGCCGGAGCATGGGCGAATTATGCCACTATACCATGATGGAACAATCCTCCATCAGCCGGGTTGTGGACAAAATGGTGGAAGAAGGTCTTGTGGTGCGACGCGTTCAGGAACAGGACAACCGCTATATTCTGGTCTACCTGACCCCAAAGGGGCGGGAAACATTCCATCTCGTTTATCCCAAAGCCTATACCCGCCAAGATGAGGCGCTGAAGGGGTTCTCAGAAGAGGAAAGACAGCAGCTTCTGGCCTATCTCAGGCGTATTGAGGAAAATATCAATATTTAAAGTGAATTGTGAAGAGGTTGACCCATTCTGCCTTACTGGCCTTGTTCAATACGTGCGGCATAATCCTCGGCCGCTTTCAGAACCCTGAGCAGGTTGCCGCCCCAGATTTTGGCGATGTCTTCGGCGCTGTAGCCACGCCGAACCAGCTCGGCCGTCACAGTGGCGGTCTCGGCCGCCGTTCGCCAGCCCTCAATGCCGCCACCGCCGTCAAAGTCCGAGGCAATACCCACATGATCAATACCGATCAGCTTGACCACATGATCAATATGATCCACCAGATCCCCGACCGTCGCCGGCGGCCAGGTCGGCGCCACCTCTTGCGCAAGCCGGCGCTGATAAGTCTCATATAAAGCCTGCGGCGCCCACCGCTCCATCAGAAATTCCGTAAATCCCAGTTCCCGGCGAATCCGGTCCACCGCCTGATGATAAGCTTGCGGTCTGTGTTTCAGGAACGCGTCCACGGCGGTGATCTGAATGACACCGCCATTTTCCTTCAGGGCCAGAAGCTGCTCATCATCCATGTTGCGGGGATGATCCACCAGTGCGCGCACCCCCGAATGCGACGCAATCACCGGCACCCGGGAATGTCTTGTCGCCTGCAACATGGTTTTTTTGGAGACATGGGACACATCCACCAGCATACCTAGCCGGTTCATTTCCTCAACCACCTTGCGGCCAAAGGCGCTGAGCCCGCCATATTCTTCCGGCGCATCGCCAAATTTTTCCGCCGGCTGGGCGCTGTCACCAATATCGTTATGGCCGTTATGGGTCAGGGTCATATACCGCGCGCCAAGGTCATAATAACGTTGCACAAAGCCCAGATCCCGGCCGATCACGAAACCGTTCTCAATGCCTATCAGGGCCACTTTCCTGCCCGACGCCGCAATGCGGCGCACCTCGGCCGCCGTCCGTGCCAGACCGATCCGGTCCGGATATTGCGCCACCATGCGATGAATGGCGTCAAACTTGTTCAGCGCTGCTTTTCTGGCATGGTCATAGCCCCAGTCATTGCGTGGCCCCTGCCCCACATAGACAATAAAAAATGCCGCATCGAGCCCGCCCTGATCCATTTTATCAAGATCCACCTGCTGACGTGGGCTGTGGGCGGCGTCCACCATGGGGGTGGCGAAATTGTCGGGAATGTCCACATGGCTGTCCAGGGTTAACACCTCCCGATGGAGTTCCATCACCTTTTGTCCGGTTTCAAGAGCCCATCCCGGCTCCCTTGCCCCGCTGCCAAGATACAGCCCCGCACTGATCCCCACACCCAAACCTGCCATAATCAGTCGTTTTACATATACGCTCATCATCTTTTCCACTGCTGATTTACCCGTTTGCGTTTGCGTGGACACAGCCATAGCCTCCCCACCATACGTCAAGAGACCTAAGAATGCCCGACTGGCGGGTCATAGTCGATAGCTATTTTTCAAGGACTTACCCAAGGCGCCCCGATGCCGGTGCCGCTTTAAGGGGACGGGCAAAACAGAAAGTGAAAAAAGGTGGTGACCCGGGTTTGGGGGATTGGCAGCAGGTCCGGGACAGACCCAGGTCACCGGGGGGGAGGACAAAAACCGTAAAGTGAGATCAGAAACGATCGGACCGCAAAAGGATCAGGCGTTTTTCAGGTGGTTATACCGGCCACCATAATACAGTAGCGGCTCACCTTCTCCCTGACGCAGCAGATCCACTTTCGCCAGATAGATATAATGGTCACCGGCTTCGATAATATTCTGCACCGTGCCGCCGATATGGCACAAACAGCCTTCAATAAAGGGAAACCCGTCCTCCCGGTCAAAGGTAATTTCCGGTTCAGGGCCCGGTGCGCCAGCAAAACTGTTGGAAATATCCGTCTGATGGTCGGAAAGGATATTGATCCCGATCCTCGCCCCGGTAAACAACAATCCATGCAGACGGGTGCGTTTGTCCAAACAGACCAGCACCAGTGGCGGCGCCAGAGATACGGACGTAAAGGAATTGGCCGTCATTCCGTGGATTTCCCCCTCCACCTCGGTGGTGATCACCGTGACGCCGGTGGCGAACTTTCCGAAAGCGGCGCGTAATTCCTTGGGATCAAACTGTGTAGTCATATGTTTTCGCCCTTTTCCTGAAAATACGATCTGACAAATACGATCTGACAAATACTGGCTTACAAATATTGGGACACAATATATCCCGATGTGCCGGCCAGCCCCGGCCCCGGATGGGTAGACGCCCCAATCTGATACAGATTGGCCACCGGTGTCCTGTGATTCGGGGTCGATTTCAAAGGTCGCCACATCATGAACTGATCAATGCTGCAAGCACCGGAATAGGGGTCTCCCTGCACCAGATTAATGTTCTGCTGTTCCAAATCCCGTGGGGAGAGCACCGTGCGGTGCAGGATTTTTTCTTTCAGATTCGGGACATGCACGGCAATCCGGTCGATAATACGATCGGCATAGGCTTCTTTCAGTTCGGCCGTCCACTGGCCGCCCTCAGGCACCGCGATCCGGCCGGCCGCGTCGCCCTTTACCTTGTAGGGCAGTTCCTGCAATTGCAACCAGAGGATCGCCTTACCCGCCGGAGCGCGCGAAGGATCCAGCGCCGTCGGCTGCCCCACGACCACCGTGGCCGTTTCCGGCAGCAGGCCGCGCCGGGCTTCATTCACCGCTTTTGATACCCCGTCCAGACCTGGCGTAAGGTGAATCATCGCCACATCGTTCAAGGCGCTGTCCTGCCATTCAGGCGGCGCATCCAGCGCCAGATGGATCTGCATGCAGCCAGCGCCATACTGATAATCGCGGCTTTGCTGCTGGATAGTGTCGGGCACGGCGGCTTCTTTAAGCAGGCTCCCGTAGAGCTGGGTCGGGGTTACATTGCCGATGACCGCTTTGCGGGCCGAGTAAATGTCCCCGTCTGCGGTTTTGACCCCGACGGCCCGGCCGTCCCGGATCAGGACCTGGTCCACATGCCGGCGGGTCTGCAATATCCCGCCATGTTTTTCAATCAGCCGGACAAAAGCCGACACCAGGTTTTTGCTGCCGCCTTTGACAATGGGCATGCTGGCCTGTTCCAGACTGAACGCAATCAGCTTGCCCATCAGACCCGACAGCGTATCTTCCGGCCCGAGCCCCGTGTGCAAAATCCAGGGGGCAAAACAGGCTTTCACTTCGTCGCTGTCAAAATTGTTGTCCAGCCATTTCCGGCAGCTTTCCATGGACAGGCCGGCAAAATCCCAGAGGCTCTGAAAGCCCCGTTTCCATAAACTCCGCACCATAAGCTTCAGGGTTGGGAAGGTTCTGACATCGGCTCCCAGAAGACCGAAAATCAATTCGGCATTCTGTTCGATATCCGCCATGGCCCGTTCATAGGCCCGCACCTCCCCCTCCCCGAATCGTTGCAACGCATCAAGATTTTCTGCGCGGGAATTTCTCAGAATGAAATTGCGGCCGTCCGGCAATACCACACCGGTGGGTTTAGAGGTACTGACATATTCCAGACCCAGCGCATGCAGTTCCTCTCCCAGTTCAGCATAGGCCGGCGAGGTGACAAACAACGGATGCCACCCGGAAAAAACATCATGATGAAAGCCCGGCAGCGTGATTTCATCCGTTTTGATACACCCGCCAATATAATCGTTCCGCTCCAGAATACAGACCTTATGTCCTTTGCGGGACAGAAGTGCTCCCGCCACAAGCGAGTTGATTCCGCTACCAATGATCACGACATCAAATTCTGACATGCGCCTGGGTCCCTGTATTTTATAGTGTCATTTATCGTTGTGTATGTTTTATCTGTTTTCTGTTGTGCAAACCTGACACCCTCAGGCCGTGTCTGCACCACGCCCAAACGTTAGGAAAAACCGCCTCTTCCTGCTATGCACTTTCTGCACGGCCTGTGACATTTCTGCAAAAACCCGCCCCTTGGCCTCTCTCATCCGGGCCGCGTCTTTGACAGAGATCAATGAAGTTGTGATTTTTTTAAAAACGTCGCAGTTTTTTGATAGCGGCTGCAGGATATGCATAGCCTATTTATTTCAGATGTAAAATAGTTGTTGCCAGGATAAAAAAATCAAAACGCGAAAATAAAATCAAAACGCGAAAATATAAGTTGGAGGCAACAATGCGAAGTGTGATTCCGCGTATTCAGAAAAGTATTCTCAAATCTTCCCTTCTGTATGGGACCATGCTGTCCCTGAGTGGCGGCTTTCTTATAAGCGTCCCGGCCGCCAGCGCAGATGAAGCCGCAGACAACAATGACCGTACGGCATGGTTGCTGGAAGAGATCACCGTCACCGCCCGTAAACGCGAAGAGGGCCTGCAGTCCACGCCGATTGCCATTTCCGCCTTCACCGGCGAAGGGCTGGAATATCGCGGCGTCACCGACGTGGGCGAGATTGCGGCCTTCACCCCCAACCTGTCTTTCCAGAACAACCCGAGCTTCGGCGGGGCCAGCAATTCGGCCGCCATCTATATCCGCGGTGTGGGCCAGAAAGAATTCCTGCCAACCACGGAACCCGGCGTGGGGCTGTATGTGGACGGGGTGTATATTGCCCGATCCGTGGGTGGCATTCTGGATCTGGTGGATGTGGAGCGCATTGAGGTGCTCAAAGGCCCGCAGGGCACGCTGTTCGGCCGCAACACCATCGGGGGCGCCATCAGCATCACCACCAAAAAACCCCATGAAGAGTTTGCCGGCAAATTATCCGCCACCTATGGCACGGACAACCGTTTTGATCTCAAAGCCTCCGTCAATCTGCCGCTGGCCGATAATTTCTACAGCAACTTTGCCGTCGCGTCGCTGACCCAGGACGGATATGTGACACGGGACGACGGCATCGACCTGGGTGATGACGATACGCTTACCGGCCGCGCCAGTTTCCTGCTGACCCCGAGCGAGGATCTGGAAATCCAGCTTTCTGTGGAAGGCACTCGAGACCGGGAAAACGGTCCGGCGCTGACCCTGATCGGCATCAATTATGCGGGCCCCATTGACCCTGAAACACCGCCCATGGCCACCATCCATAATGTGGGCGCCAATATCGCAGCGGGTGGTGCGCCCATGCCCTGCGCGCTGCCCGGGGCGACACTCAATCTGGCGGTGCCGGGCTGTTATGATGATCGTTATGTGTTTGACGGCGAGCAAAGAACCGCTGGCACAGCGCCGGCCTTTTCCCGCAGTGACTTCTGGGCGGCCAATCTGAATATCACCTGGGACATCAATGAGACACTAACCTTTAAATCCATCACCGCCTACCGCAATCTGGACAGTACCTTTGCCCGCGACGGTGACCATTCCCCCCACCGTATTTCCCAGTTCCTGGATTTTCTGGATCAGGAACAGTTCACCCAGGAATTCCAGCTCCTCGGCACCTCTCTGGAAGGCCGCCTGAACTGGATTCTGGGCGCCTATTATTTCACGGAGGATGGCAACAACGTCAACGAACTGGATTTCACCGTTTCCCGGTTCCGCAGCGGCGGACTCTATGACAATGAAAATATCGCCGCCTTTGCCCAAGCCACGTATGACGTCACAGACCAGTTCCACGTCACCGCCGGCTTGCGGTATACGGATGAAACCAAGAAATTCACCCCGGACCAGATCATTCATCAGAACTATTTTGCCGGCACCGGTGATCCGCTCCTCGACGCACCTTTCCTGCAAGCGGGACAGCGGATTCTGCCCAATCTGGAAAAAGAGCTCAGCTTTGATGAACTGGATCCGTATCTGAACCTGTCCTATGACGTCAATGATGACCTGATGGTCTATGTGAGCTATTCCGAAGGCTTTAAATCCGGCGGCTTCTCCCAGCGGGTATTCCCGCCGATCGTGCCGCCCTTCACCGCCCCCCCGGGCACCCCGGATATCGAGCTGATTCCCACCTTCGATCCAGAATTCGCCACCGTGTATGAGCTGGGCTTCAAATATGCCGGCCTCGACAACCGCCTGCGGCTCAATGGCGCGGTCTTCTATACCGATTATACGGACATGCAGGTGCAGGTCTTCACCAGCGTCGCCCCGATCACTAAAAATGCCGGGGCCGCCACCATCAAAGGCTTTGAACTGGAAACCCAGTTTATTCCGGCTGAGGGCTGGTTTGTCGAGGCGGGTCTGGGATATCTAGACGCGGGTTATGACGAGATTGATTTCGCCACCACTTTTGTGGACAAGAACAATCGGCTTGACCGGGTATCCGACTGGACTTTGAGCGCTGCCGTCTCCAAGGAAATTTATCTGGACGGCAACGGGTCGTTGACCCCGCGCGTTGACTGGTCCTATCGGTCCGAATTCGATAATGACGCCTTCAACACCCCTGAAATCCGTCAGGAAGGATATCATCTTGTGAACGCCAATATCACCTGGCGCAATGAAATGGAAACCATTGCCTTGGTGGGGGGAGTGAAGAACCTGACCAACGAAAAATACCTGATCACCGGCATTATCGGCGACGCCTTCCAGTCCTTTGAAGGTCTGTTCGACCGGGGTCGTGAATGGTATGTGACAGCCCGGTTCTCCTACTAAATGCATAAATTATGCGGCAGGGTCCTGTAAGAGGCCCTGCCGTTGTCACTACCGCGCCTCTTTGGCCACAAACACTTTGACGGGATCAAACACAGAGTCGCCGCGAGGAAAAAAAATATGTTAGGCTGCCATTCAATAATGGATCATGGGGGGAAAACAGGGACGCAAACCATGACCAAACCGCTAGACAGGTTCAGCCTTTTCCATACCCACGATGCTGACGAGGCCCGCGAGCTTGTCAGCCGGGTTTATTGCGACCATCGCCTTACGCCCAAGGGCCGGACTGATGTCAATGCGCTTCACAATCATGCCCGTCTGTCCGGTGTATCCGTCAATTATATGGAATATGGCTCCGACATTTATGTGGAGCCCGGCTATCTCAAGGATTTTTATCTGTTTCAGCTTCCCCTTGAAGGGGGCGCTGAAATCGAAACCGGCGGCAAGATGTTTCAGTCCACCCGACACACCCCGTCCGTCATCAACCCCACCGAATATACCCGCATGTGCTGGAGCGCCGACTGTCGCAAGCTGCTGCTTCAAGTCAAACCGGCCGCCATTACCGAACGCCTGTCCCGAATTCTCATGCGGCCGGTGGAAAAACCACTCCTATTCGACAGCCAGGTTCAGGATAATAACCGCCACGCACAAAGCTGGTGGCGACATATTGCACATCTGATTCAGGATCTGGACAACGGGCTGGATCCCTGGCGGTCCCGGTTCCTGCTGGAAGACCTGGAACGGAATATTCTTACCGGAATCCTGTATTCCTTCAGCCACAATTACAGCGAAACCCTGATGGCCCAGGAAAGCTGCGCCGTGCCCCGGCATGTGAAACTGGCTGAAGACTATATCATGGAACATTTGCAGGAAAATATTTCCATTGACGATCTGGTCAATGTGGCCGGTGTCAGCGAACGTTCCCTGTTTGACGGTTTCAAGAATTTCCGGGGCACTACGCCTATGAAATATATTCTCAAACTGCGGCTGGCGCGGGTGAGAGAAGATCTGCTTCGCGGTAGCGAAGACAGTAATGTCACCCGTATCGCCACCAAATGGGGGTTTTCCCAGCTGGGCCGCTTTGCCGTCAATTACCGTAAGGTTTACGGGGAAACCCCGTCCGAAACCCTGCGTCGTCGCACCCAGGTTTAACCTCCCCCCCCCTCCTTTTTTGGGAGCAACAGAACGGCGCCTAATTTCTCCGGACAGGATTCAGTTTCGGGATATCTTTTTTAGGGCACCTTTCGCCATTTTCTCCTCACCACGCCTGTCTTCGCGGCAGTTTCCGGACAGCAGCCGCAGTCCCTGCATAGCGTTTTGCCACCGTTTTTTGTTCAATGGTCACCTAAGAAAATTTTAGGAAAAATCGAGGCATAGAAGTTTAAGGGGACCACGATGAAAGGTTTAGAAGGAAAAGCTGCCATCCTGACCGGCAGCGCCACCAGCATTGGAGCCGTTGTGGCGGAATCATTCGTCAAAGCCGGCGTTTCAGTCATCATTGCCGATATCGCCGAAGAGCCGGGCCAGGCGCTGGCCGACCGGCTGGGAGATAAGGCCATATTTGTCAAGACTGACGTCACTTCGGATACGGATCTGGACAACTGCATCAATAACGCCCTGGACAATTTCGGGCGGCTGGATTTTGTCATCAATATCGCCTGCACCTATCTGGATAACGGCATGGATTCCACCCGTGAAGAGTTCCTTCAGGCCGTCAATGTCAATGTCGCCGGCGGTTTCATGCTGGTTCAGAAGGCCCGCCCGCATCTGAAAAAAACCAAAGGCTGTGTGGTGAATTTCGGCAGTATCAGCGCCAAACGCGCCCAACCAGGCCGCCTGCTCTATTCCATGACCAAAGGCGCCATTCATCAGATCACCCGGAACGAAGCCCTGCTGCTGGCTGAAGACGGGATACGGGTGAATACCGTTTCGCCGGGCTGGATCTGGTGCGGAATCATGGATCAGGTCACCGGCGGGGACCGGGCCAGAACCGACAAGGTTGCCGCGCCTTTCCACATCAACCGCCGGGTGGGCGATCCCGAGGAAGTCGCGGATACGGTTCTGTTTTTGTGTTCCGATCACGCCAGTTTCATTAATGGCGCCGATATTCCCGTTGATGGGGGGTATACCGCCATTGGTCCGGAACAACAGGAAGATGCGCTTGCCAAACTTGCCAACTAAAACCAAAAAATTCGGAGACTTCACATGAGAAAAATCACCATCATCGGCGCCGGCCAGTCCGGACTGCTGCTGGGCTGCGCCCTGCTGAAAAAAGGTTATGACGTTACCATCGTATCCAACCGCACCGGCGAAGAGCTGAAAAACGGCCGGGTACTGTCCAGCCAGTGCATGTTCAACCGCGCCCTTGAAATTGAGCGGGAATTTGGGCTCGATTTCTGGGAAGATACCTGTCCGCCGGTGGAGGGCATCGGCGTGACCATCCCCGATGGCGAAGGGGGCAAGGCCGTGGAATGGGCCGCACGCCTCGACGCCCCGGCCATGTCCGTGGACCAACGGGTAAAAATGCCGGTCTGGATGGATGAATTCGAGCGCCTCGGCGGCAAACTGATCATTCAGGAAGCCGGCATTGAAGAGTTGGAAAACTACACTGCGGAAAGCGACCTCACCCTCGTTGCCTCCGGCAAAGGAGAAATCGGCAAACTGTTTGAACGGGATGCCGAAAAAAGCGCCTTTGACAAGCCGCAGCGGGCTTTGGCGCTCACCTATGTGAAAAACTTAACACCGCGCGAGCCATTCTCAGCCGTCTGTTTTAACCTGATCCCCGGCGTGGGCGAATATTTTGTGTTCCCCGCGCTGACCACTACCGGCCCCTGCGAGATCATGGTGTTTGAAGGCATTCCCGGCGGCCCCATGGATTGCTGGGGTGACGTCAAAACCCCCGAAGAGCATCTGGCCATGAGCAAGGCTATTCTCGACAAGTTCCTGCCCTGGGAAGCTGAACGCTGCACCGATATCGAATTGACGGACGACAACGGTGTTCTGGCCGGGCGTTTCCCGCCCACCATCCGCAAGCCTGTGGGCACCTTGCCGTCCGGCAATCAGGTGTTCGGCCTTGGTGATGCGGTCTGCCTGAATGATCCCATCACCGGACAGGGGTCCAACAACGCCACCAAATGCGCCAAAATCTATTATGAGCAAATCATCAATCGCGAAGACCAGCCCTTTGACGCAGAATGGATGAACCGAACCTTTGACAGATTCTGGGGATATGCCAAATTCGTTGTGGACTGGACCAATGCCCTGCTGCTGCCGCCGCCAGCGCATATCCAGCAACTGCTCGGTGCCGCCCAGCAGCATCCGGAAATCGCTAGCCGCATTGCCAACGGCTTTGATAATCCGGTGGATTTCTTTCCCTGGTTCATGCAACCCCAGGCAGCTGAAGATTATCTCAAGAAAGTGGCCTGATTGGTCTTTTCTGTTTCTTCTTTTCTATTTCTTCTCTGCCCAGACTGTTTGCCCCTCCCGAAACCGGGAGGGGTTTTTTACATAACAAGAACCGACCTGTTCAAAACGGAAAGATTTTAGCGGATCGCTAGAGTGAACTGAGCTAACCTATTCACAATTCACTCTAGTTCATGCATCAGACGCGCCCGCATTTCGGCAGCATCATTCACCAGCGGAATGCGCCGCAAACGCCTCACTTCTTCTGCCGTATAGGGGGCGAAACCCTCGGGCAGATGATCCGGATCATAAACCTCTAACATCCAATTGACCAACGCCGCAATTTCGTCATCCTTCAGCGCCGCAAAGGCCACGCCGGGCACTCGGATCAGATAGTCCCGGCCGCCTTCCACCAACAGGAACTTGGCCACCTCCCCCTTCATGGACGGCACTTCCCCAGGCACCCCCGATGCATCGGCCCTGTGACAGCCTTGACAGTTCAGAATCCAGTTAATTTCCGGCGTGGCATTTTCCGCCCGCGCCGCGTCGGACGCCAAAATCCCGATACTCAGGAAACCCATTCCCACAGCAATATATGTCAGACAGCGTGTTTTCATGTCAGTCCTTTTCCCGCAGGGCCTCAGGCCGGCGTTTCATGACCTCGTGGGCCCGAAGACGGGGTTTTTTGTCCAGAATGGTCTTTACCTCCTGTGGCGTGAACGGTGTCCAGTCGGGACTGTTTTTCAGGCCGTTCAGCTCTTCCATAACATAGTTCAGCACACTGGCAATGCCACCCGCCTTCAGTGCCGGCCCCTGCGCCGGCATCATACCGCGATAGGCGATTCCGCCTACCGTCATGGGACCCGCAAGCCCGGCCTGCACCACCCACACCAGATAATCCCGACCCGCGTCACTTTGCGCCAGGGGCCCGAGACGCTCGTGAATCGGCGGATACGCCCCCGGCACCCCTGCCCCGGAAGACAGATGACAGGCGGCACAGCGTTTATAGAGTTTTTCGCCATCCTCATCCTTTGCTGATGCCACACTCAAAGACAACAGGACGGTCAGCACACCCAAATATATCCGCCGCATGTCATTGCTCCAATGCCAGACCAATGATTACGGCTGTGGAACAGGTATAAACCGTGCTGGAGGTGCCCAGGCACCAGTTGGTGTCGTTGTTGTCCTGCGCACGCACCATGGGCCGGTCGCCTTCATTGCGGTTGCACAGGCAGCGAGAGCAGCTTGTCTTGCCGCAACAATCGTTATAGGAAATGATGTAATTCTTGCCGTCCGCCGGATTCTGGCAGGTGCCGATCCAGGTGATCGGGCTCATTTCCGTGCCCGGTGGACAGGCATTCTGACTACCCCCACAGCAACTGCATAAAAATCCATCAATGGCGCAATATCGCCAGTAATCGCAACTCGCAGGGTCGCCGGGATCTTCGGGATGTCCCGTGCTTTGCGGGGCCACCCCGGGATAACCGTTTCCGCCCGGCCCACCCGAAGCCGACGCCCGGGCCACCGGTAGCACCGGAAAGGCGCCTGCCCCCACCAGCGCCGTGCCAAGACCGGCAAGAAACCCGCGTCGGGAACTGGTCTGCGCCACCCGGCGGCTCAGTTTTTCCGTTAGTTTATCCAGCAGTCGCATAATATTATCCTCTCTGATCTTATGCCGGTTTCCGTCGGTTCAGATAATCCTGTATGGAATGCACCCCCTGATGTTTGGCTGTCAGCAGGCTGTCCAGATGTTCCCGGCTGTTCACCAGTCCCATGGCCGCAATCCGCCCTGTCTCATCAATCAGCACCCCATAAGGCAGTTTGGACACGCCATACTGCCGCCCCAGATGTTCCGAATTTATATAAACAAAATCCGCAAGCCCCTGATCCCGGATAAATTCCCGATGCGCTCCGGCCGCGCCATCGCTGGCCAGCACCACATCCAGCCAGTCCCGTTCCGCCGTCCGCAGGGAGCGGAGCGCCGGCAGCAGGCTTTTGCAGACCGGGCAATCGGGAGAGAGGAAAAACAACAACTGGCTGCGCCCATCGCTCCGGCCTTTGTCCCGCACACCGCCAATATCTACCCTCTGCCCCGTTAGATCTGGCAAGGTGATAGCGGGAGCCACCTGCCCGGCCTTGAGCGTTTCGTTCATGGACAGGGCGCCGGCCGGGGCAATCCGTTCGTATAGCACTCCAATCTGCCGAGTGAGCGCAAAACTGAGCACCCCCAGCGCAATCACGGCAATCCAGAGAAATATTTGCGAGATGATCAGCACATCAACCATGGGAATGTTCCTTTTTCAGCATATGGGTCAGATAATAGGCGCGATTGGCGAGCAGCCCTTCAACCGCCAGATAAACCAGGCCAAAAAACAGCACCCCGGCCAGAATATTGATATAGTCCAACGCCATGAGCGAACGGGAGGCCGCCGTGAAGACCGGCCCGAGGGCCAGCACACTCAAACACAGATTTCGCGGCAGCATCCACAGGCTGAGCCGAACCGGCCATGCCCCGAAAGAACAGCCACAATCGATGGCCTTCCGACCGCGCCACAGGGCAATCCCGATCATGCCGCCATACGCCATAAACAGTCCCGATGCACCAAGAGCGGCATAAGGCGCAATCCCCGGCAGGACAAGGCCAAGCCCCAGCACTGCCTCGACGAACGGCACCAGAACCGTCGCCAGCAGCAGCAACGGGCCGGGCACCAGGTCATAGCCAGCAAGCACCTTTTTAAAATCAGTCAGGCGGTGCAGTTTGTGAAACGCCGCCAGAAGCAAAAGCACAGCGACAAACAGACTGCCGGTCTTGATGAGTGCAGGATCCATTTTTTCCTCCCTATTCCGCCGCATGAAGCACGATCGGCATTTCCGCAAAACGGCCACCGATATTGCGGATAAACTCGCCACTTTCCGCCCTGTACACATCCAGCGACATATCCGCATTGGTCACGGCAAGATATGGCTCATCGCCTCGCGTGGCCTCGATGGAAATCCCCCAATTTTTCAGCACATGGCGCGAAAGGCGGGTTTTTTTCTGCACGTCATAAACCCAGACCTCCCCACCGCCGTCTTTGTGGCTGCCTTCCCGGCCGCCTTCCTGCATCAGTACATAAAGCCGTCCCTGATCATCAGCGGTGACTACCTGCCAGCCCGCAGGCCGCCAGTGCCCGCCCCGCTCTTCTTCGGGCACCAGAGACCAGCGTTTCAGGAGTCGGGCCGCCGTTCCCCGCAAATCCACCGGCACCACATCCCCCTTGAAGGTGGGAAAATAAGCCACGCCGTCCACCTCAGCCATTTTCATGAACAGGGGATTGTTGCTGATATCGTTGAATGTTTCGGTGGTAGCCTGATCGGCAATCTTTCCGTCCCTGTCCAATACAAAGCTCATCATGGTGCCATTGCCGCACAGGGTGGAAAATCCGCTTTCGCCCGTGGGATACATGAGGCTACAGCCGGGAATAGCAATGTCATTGATGATTTTCCGGTTTTTGATGTCAATCACTGTAACGGAGGCCGCCGGGGTAAAATTGAACACCATCAGGAAACGCCCGTCGCGGGTCTGCTGCAGGGTGGCTTTTTGTGTAACCACATGACCCCTCTGGTTGCCGGGCAGGACAATTTCATCAACAGGGGCCAGGTTTTCCCTGTCATATATGGTCACCACATCGGTGCGCTCTCCCCTGGTCCCCCGGGAATAGAAGGTTTCGGCCACATACAGCTCGCGGCCGTTTCGCGATTGCAGGAAAGAGGCGAACTGACTGGCACCCAAAGACCCCTTATACTGACGGCTGTCGGCAGCGACATCCAGCAGAACCACCTTGCCGTCCACCAGACTGAAAAAATTAGCGTCATGGGCAAACAGCCAGCTTGACGGGTATTGCGCCGGCAGGGTCATCACATTCGGGGTCGGTTCAATTTCCAGCTCCGTCCACCCCGCCTGGGGCCAGAGCAGAGCCGCCCCCATGAGTCCCAAAAGTGTTTTTTTCGTCATGGATCATTCCCTGTGTCAGAGGAGTGCCGGGCCTTGTTTAAGGAAAAGCCCGGCGTTTATCAGAAGTTGAACGTCAGATTGGCGCCCCAGGTGCGCGGCATGCCGTAATATTGTTCCACCAACCCGAACAGGCCGCCATTTTCCACCGTGCCCGACAAATCAAAGGTCTGCACCAGATATTCTTCGTCGGTGATATTCTTGACAAACACCCTGAGGGACCAGTTTTCACTGTCCCCGTAATAGGTGACGGACGCATTGCCGACAAAATAACCGTCTTCAGTGAGCGCCTCGGTTTCCAGAAGCCCGAAACTGTGTTCGCTGCGATACTGCCCGTCCACCTGCACCGCCAGACTGCCGGCGGACAGCGGCACTTCATAGCGCACCAGACCATTCAGGTTCCATTTCGGGGTCTGCACCGGCCGCACCGTTTCCCCGGGGCGCAGCGCCGCAAAGGTCCCCGCCGGGGTTTCCACATCACTGCTGATGCCCGGCACCTCGGTCACATCCGCGTCGATATAGGCAATGCCGAATTGCAGATCCAGGCCATCGGCCGGCGCCATTTGCAGTTCCAGCTCGAATCCCTTGTTTTCGGACTGGGCATTCAGGGTAAAGGTATCAAGCCCGATGATGGAAAAGGCCTGATAATCGTTATAGTCGTAATAATAGGCGGCCCCGTTGAGACGCGCCCTACCTTCGGCAAAATCCCATTTGAACCCGACCTCGAACGCATCCAGCGTTTCGGGTTCATATTTCATGAAGGCATCAGTGACAAAAATATCCGTTGGTAGCAGCGGCGCGTTATACCCGCCGGACTTCACCCCCCGGTTCCAGCTCGCATACATCAAAAGGTCTTCATTGGGCATATAGTTGATCTGGGCGCGGGCCGACCAGTTTTTGTCATGCCGCTCATCCTCATAAGGGGTTACCGCATCGACAATTTCCACCACATTGGGGTCCAGGCCGCTGGTGGAGGTGTCCGGGAACTGCACCAGAATATCCCGGTAAAAATGCGATTTCTTTTCGTCGATATAACGGAACCCGGCAATCAAGCTCAATTCATCAGTGAGGTTATATTCCACCTGCCCGAACAGCGACCAGGTGTCAATTTCCGTGGTATAGGGATTGCGGATGCCGTTAAAACCGAGCTCATCCACCGGCCCGAACACCGCCTCGAACAGGCCCGGCGTGATGCCGCCGTTGCTGTCATTAATATCAAGGCTCATATAATAGAAACCAGTCACCCATTTCATGTTATCCGTATCACCAGACAGGCGCAACTCTTCGGAAAATTGCTTGGCATCCGTCGTACTAAATAGATG
>MDSW01140910.1_pt1 | contig 56169 bp, 58 predicted proteins | sample 811171 | NCBI WGS metagenome assembly MDSW01 (sample SAMN05326641, study PRJNA326480) | marine metagenome | isolation source: seawater | place: Atlantic Ocean: North West | collected 2012
CCCACCTCAAAACTAGTTCTTCCTATAGAGCCGTAGTAGACCACTACGTTGATAGGCTGGATGTGGAAGCACGGCAACGTGTGTAGCTGACCAGTACTAATAGCTCAATTGGCTTGATTTATGCACTGAAAAAAATTTTCAATTAAAATACAATTCCAAAAAAAATTGATATCATTCGAAAGCTTGAAGCTATGCGCAAATCTAAAATAAAAATAATTTGTTTTGATTTAGATAATGTTATCTGCAAGACAAATAAAAAGAATTATTTCTCGGCAAAACCTAATATAAAAGTGATAAATAAGATAAATGAACTTTTTGGCAAAGGTTATTACATAAAAATTTTTACTGCTAGATATATGGGAAGAAATAATGAAAATATTCAAAAAGCTAAAGCAAAAGGCTATACTAAGACTTTAATTCAATTAAAAAAATGGAATTTAAAATTTAACAAGCTTATCTTTGGAAAACCCTCCTACGATTTATTTGTAGACGATAAATCAATTTATTTTAAAAATAATTGGTACAAAAATATAGATAAATTTATTTAAAATTATATTTTATAATTTTTTTAATAAGATTGTTAAGCACTTTATTTTTAAAATCATGCTTTATTAAATAATTTTTTTTGCTTATTTTTCTCTCCCAATTTTTTTGACTACCGTATAACAAACTGTGCATTTTCTTAAAAATCCTCTTCTTTTCAATTTTTCTATGAATATGAAAGTTATCTTTCTTTTCTAAATGATAAGTCTTTTTAAATTTTCTTTCATGAAAAGGTAAAAAAAATACTTTAATTTTTTTTGAAAGTAACTCAAAACCTAAAGTAGAGTGATAACATGCGACCATTTCAGAATTGTTTGCAGTCATATAAGAATTTTTATAATTTTCATCGAAAATTTTATTACATCTCATTATTTCATTAAAATATTTTTTTTCATTCTCAATTTTAAATTTTTTATCATGTCTTTTTGATCTTAAAGCAACCATTAATGTAATATTAAATTTAATACAAAATTGATCAATAATTTTATAAAACTTTCTCAAGTTATTCATTAAATAACTTTTTTTGTTTACATCGACTGGATCGTATTCGGAAATTAGCATTAATTTATATTTTTTCTTTAAATTATTTTTAGGACCAATAGTTGAGTTATTTCGAATTGATCCAGAAGCTATAACTTTATTTTTATTTTTATTACTAAAATAGATCTTATCTTTATTACACCAGGATAAAAAATAGTCAAAATTCCAATTCTGATCTATTGAAGAACTGATTGGTTTATGTTCGTGAAAATAACTAAATTGATAAACAATTACTTTAATTTCTGGACATAAACTTTTACATTCAAACCCTCGTTTATTAATATGATGGGATATAGCTACTTTAGGGGAAATGTACTGGTATAAATTTTTTTTATAGAGTTGTCTTAAGTTTAAATTATTTTTATCAAAAAATATTTTAAGAAGAGTTTTGCATAAAATAAACAAATTAATTTTTCTACTGTCAATGTAAAGATAATTTAAATTTTTAAATGTTAAATTAGCCACTTTATCGTCTAGAAGAATTATCTCACTTTTTTTAGGTATGGTAAAATCGAACTTCACAAGGAAATTTATATTTTTTTAACTCTACTTAATCCTTTAGGTATGATCCTTAATCTATGAGCTTTATTTTTAAGTTTTCTCTTTTGATATTTGATTAATTTTTTATACATGTTTAAAAATTTATCATTTAAAAAAATATTTTTAATTTTCCAATGATCAGAGTCATACCATGATCCAGCGAAATGAAGAAAATAAGTATTCATCAAACTGGACTCAACACAATTCTGAACTATTTCATTTTTTTTCTTTTTAAAATTATACAAAAAAGGATATTTTTCTATTACTTCAAAATTCCAAAGTGCTTGAAATCTATAATTTAACCAATTTATCTTACATTTTTTCTGAATTTCATGATTAATATGTGGTTCATTTCCTCCAGTTATAGATTTAGCTCCAGGTTTATAATCGAAGTACATCTTCGAAAAAAACTTGGCAAATTTTTTTACATTAAAAACCATTACACCCATACAAAAATAATTTCCAGGATCTTTAAAGCCATGAAATTTAAAAGTTTCCTTATTACTCATTGTTATAGATGAGTCTAAAGGATATTTCTTATCATAATAAAAATTCCTTAAAAACGCTATTTTACGTCTGATAATATTGTCTGTATTATCATAAGGTAAATTCTTTAACTGAGAAACCAAAGATATTTTATCTTTAAAGTGATTTTTAAAAATATTTGGAGAAAATGGATTAATTAAAATATCTAAATCCAGTAAGCAAATATTCGTAATTTTTACACTTTTTATATTCTTTAAAATATATTCTGGAAAAAGATTTTTCTGCCATGTAGCTATTTTCCAAAAAGGATCTTTTTTTTTGATAATATAATCTTCGAAAACAAGTAATCCAATATCATTTTTCTTACAATAAGACATCCAAGTTTTAAAGGCATAAGATTTCCACTCCTTAATTGATTTATTTCCTATCGCAGCAGCAACAATATAATTTCCTGATTTTGAATAATTATAAAATTTATAAATTTTTTTTCCCATTGGAGTTATCTTGATCTTTATCATAATAAAAAACAACTTCAATTATCAAAAAGATTTATAACTTGGTATGTAAAAGTTTAAAGTTTAAAGTTTAATTTTTTGGAAATTAGCTAGTTTAACGCCAGATTTAATAGCAAGATTTCTTGAAATTTCTAAGCCAGTGCCTAAAAAGTTAAACAAATTTCCTGTTATAACTCCATTTATTTTATTTAACTTAAGAGCATCAGTTATATGCTCTGGTTTTCCCGCTCCACCCATAATCAATAATGGTTTGGAAAATTCAGAGTCTATATTTTCTAGTATTTCTAAATCTAGACTTGAGCCAGTTCCATCTTGCTCAATAGAATTTAAAATCACATCTCCACAATTGGATTTGGAAACTTTATTTAATAATTTAGAGTTTAATTCTATATTTTTTTTTGACCCACAATGAGTGTAAACTGTCCTTTTTTTTTTAGTTATATCAATATTATAATCAATCATTAATGATATAGCTTGGGATCCATAAATATTAGAAATATCAGCCAAAATTTTTTCGTCACTAAAAAAAGCAGTATTGATTAGAATTTTATCAGCACCATTAATAAAACAATTTTTAGCAGATTTTAAATCTCTGATCCCTCCTCCAAGTGTAATTGGTACAAAGATAGTTTTTCTTAATTCCTCAATATCATTAAAGTATGATCTATAATCTTCTTTAGTCGGCGATTTTTTTACTAATATTATAATTAACTCGTCGATAAAATCGCAAGTTTGACCAAAACCAAAATTATTTTTAAGCCAATCTATATTACCAACTTTTTGAAGTCTAAAATTTCTACTTAAATGGAAGCTACCTTCTTTGTAAAACAATGCATAAATAATTCTTTTATTCATTTAATTAAATTATATTTCGATAAAATTTTTTAAAAATTTTAAACCAGTATAATGGCTTTTTTCTGGATGAAATTGAGCCCCATAAATATTTTTTTTTTCAATATAAGAGATGAACTTTTCTCCTCCGTATTCTGTTTTTGCTTGTTTATAATCATTTTTAGTATCTTTAACAGCAAATGAATGCACAAAGTATAATGAGCAATTTTCATTAATTTTATTCCAAATGTTTGACCCATCATGAAAAACTGAATTAAAGCCAATGTGAGGAATTGGATAATTTTTAGAATTTTTTAATTTGGAACAATGTCCCTCAAAAAAATTAAGACCTTTTGTATTTCCATCTTCTTCCCCAGATGAAAATAATAATTGCATTCCCAGACATATACCTAGTATTTTAGTATCTTTTTCAGCGTATTCCTTCAATGCAGTATCCCATGATCTTTTTGTCAATTCCTGCATTCCTTTTTTAAAAGAACCAACACCAGGCAATACTAAGTGATCATGATTATTTCTTGACGGAGTTTTAAGTATCTCTACTTCACAGTTCAAAAATTTTAAAGCATTGACAACAGAGCCAAGGTTTCCAAGTCCATAATCGATTACACCAACTTTTTTTAAATTCATTCTATTTGAAATTTTGGAACCCATTTATTTTTCTTTTCAAAAAGATCCCTATTTGCCCACTTATCAATCACCTGAAGGAATTCATCCATACTCATTTTGTAGTAATCACAATACTCCTCAAAATGTTTATCTGGAATCATGTCATCGTACATTTTTACCAGCTGAACAGCTTGCTCTCTAGACATCGCACCCCTTCTCACATCAACCCCAGCATCTGATGTTGCTCTACCAAAACCAAATTTCAAGTACATTAAGTACATGTGTAAAAGAAATAATTTTTGATCTGTTTGTGCAAAATTTGTATAGCTACCTTCATTTAACTCTTTATTTTCGTTAAGACCACAATATTTTTTTGCAGTTACGTAATTTCTATAAGGGTCCCAATTTTCGTAAGTTCCATAATGTGTGACCTCTAAATTTAATTTTTTTAATTCTTCTTTTTTAGGAAAATCAAACCAATACATTTGTTGTTCTGTTAAATTAGCTTTTTTTACAACTTTATCAAAACCCCACTCTAAATATGCCGATCTCATATAATCTATTCCATAAACTTCATTTTCAAATCCTTTTTTAAGATTTCCTCCGTATTCAACTTCTCCGTCTTCTGAATAAAAAATTAAAGGTATATTAAATTGAACTGCTACTCTAAGTACAGCTGTATGAATAGCAATCAACCAACCGTAGTAAGGAAAGCCCATCTCAACAAAACCAATTTTATTTAAAGTTCTCATTGCTTCATGATTTGGAGTTACGTGTAGATGTTCATATCCACTATTTATAAATGACTGAACATTTTTAATTCCAATTTCTGTTTCAGTAACAGGCCTTATGGTAACCGCAAGAGGATTCATGTTATATTTATGTTTAAGATTGTGGCTTACATAAGAACCGTCCTTGCCCCCGCTTACTGTTGTAATACAATTATAACCGCTACTATTTTTTCTATGCTTATCAAGTAATTCCTCTAATTTTTTTCGTCTATCTTGCCAATTAATTTTCTTTTTTTTCTCAGCCCACTGGCACGCACTACACCTTCCTTTTTCATCAAAAGATATTCTTGGCCTAGTTGACATCACAACGCAACTTGTACACCAAAACACTTTATTATTTTTTATCATTTAATTCTTATATCCTAAAATTAATGATACCTACAGCTAATCACTTTAGCAATCAATAAAGGATAATTAATAGTATTGGTTTAAATACGCTTTAATAGTATATTAATGATTTATTAATTTACTTTTAAAAATTATGGGAATAGGAATTTCGAGTGCTCAAACATTATTAGAGTTACAGTCCTCCGGGCATTTGTCCGAGGTTTCTTCTGTGTGTGATATGGGTGCCACTGAGATACATATAACTAAAACTGATTTAAAAGAGTTGCTTTCACAAACAAAAATCAATCTATCAAAGTCAATTGATGAAATACCAAATATAGACAATTGGCCAGGTAAAAACCCTAGGACGTCTGCAAAATATTTATACGAGCTTTTAAGTAAAGTAAATTTCTATAAATCTATTGATTTAAATGGTTTATATCATTCAATAAAGCATGATTTAAATTTTCCATTTACAGATCAAGAATACCTTAATAGGTTTGATTTAGTAACAGATTTTGGGTCATGTGAGCATGTGTTCAATGTAGCTGAGGCCTATAAAACAATGCATAAGCTGACAAAGGTAAATGGATTAATGATTATTGTTCAAAATCTTTATAACGGAAACGGATATTTTAATTTTGATGAAGGTTTTGTAAGAGGCATAGCTGCCTCAAATAGTTATGATATCATTAATTGCTCTTATATTATTGCATCAAATGAAAAAACATCCTCTGGGACTTTTTATGAATATCACATTCCTATGAGTAAAAAATTATTTGATGTTTTAAATCTCACAAAAATCAGATCAGTAGGAATTTGTGCAGTTTTTAAAAAAAAATCCGAAAATCAATTTATTTATCCTTATCAAGGGGATTATATGGAAAAAGTGCACGGAATTGCTGGTTTTAATCATAAGTATATTGACGATAAAACTATGAATTTTAGGTATATAAAGTCTTCAAAGAAAGAAATAAGAGAGGTTAAATTTTTAGATTTAATTAAAGAATTTTTTAAAAGAATCTTTAAAAAGATGTCATGATTTTTTTTTAAGTATTCTCGAGATATTTCTTACCAAAGATTTTTTGTCTAATTTATTTCGCTTGTGCAGCCAATCTCTATTTCCATAAAAACCAACATCTTGGGTATTTTTCAAACAGCAAAAGTTTATTTGCTTTTTAAAATTATTTTTTGCAGTTATTTCGCTTATAACCGAGCTTATTCCTCCTGAAAAGGTACTCTCATCTATAACAAAAATTTTTTTATATTTTTTAAGTAAATTTATAAATATATTTTCTTTTAATGGTTTAATTTTAATTAAATCAATTACATCAATTCTAAAATTTAATCTTTTTAATTCATCCTTTACCTTTAAACTTGTGTGCGTCATGATACCGGTTGATATAATACAATCTTTGCCTTTATTTTTAAAAACTTTAAAGTCTGAATTGAAAGTTTCCCCCTCTTTATATAAAGGGAGTTGCTGGCTTTTATCTAATCTAATATAAGCTGGTTTTTTACTTTCTGAAACTATTTTACAAATATTTTTAGTTGAAATTGAGTCTGATGGATTATAAATCTCCATCTCTGGCAACATTCTCATTACTCCAATGTCAAAAATTGCTTGAGCTGAATGTCCATCAGTATCATATGAGAGTCCAGATCCGATACCGATAAGTACTACTGGAAGATTATGGCTGCAAATATCAATTTTTATATGTTCAAAACATCTCATTGTAAGGAAAGGAATCATGCTGAATACAAAAACTTTTTTTTTATTCATAGCTAAGCCTGTAGCTACTGTGATCATATTTTGTTCAGCAACCCCTAAATTGTAGAATCTAGTAGGAAATTTTTTTTGAAATTTTGGAAGGCTATGAGCTGAAATATCGCCAGTGAGAAATATTAAATCTTTACTTTTTTTTGCTTGTTCAAACATTTCATCAAAAAAAGCGTTCCTATAATCAGTTTTTTTCATAATTATACTCCTTTAATGCAAGATCAAACTGGTGTTGGCTTGGAGCTTGGTGATGCCACTCAACCTTATTTTCCATGAAAGAAACACCTTTGCCTTTGATTGTATTAGCAATAATTACGGTAGGATAATTGTTTTTAAATTTTTTTGTTAAAGCTTTGTTTAATGAATGAAAATCATGGCCGTTAGTAATTATAGAGTTCCATTTATATGATTTAAATTTGTTTTTTAATTCAATGTCACTTTTTGAATCAAGTGTCTGCATCTCAGACATCTTATTCATATCAACGATGACGACTAAATTATCTATTTTAAGTCTTGAAGCACTTAAAACTGACTCCCAAATAGATCCGGACTCACATTCTCCGTCACCGATAAGACAAAAAACTTTAAATTTATCTTTATCGATTTTTGCCTTTAAAGCTGCACCTATCCCTACCCCAATTACATGACCCAATGATCCTGTATTATATTCAGAGCCAGGTATGAAATGATCAAGTTGCACACTTAGCTTCGTTCCATTTTTAGTGTAAGTATCAACTTTTTTTTTATTTAAAAATCCAATCTTCGACCAAATATGATAAAGCGCAAGGTGAGCGTGACCTTTTCCAATAAAAAACCTATCTCTCAAGGGATGATTAGGCTTGTTCTTAAAATATTTCATTATTTTTGAAAAATATAAATAAACAAGTATTTCAACACATGACATAGTCCCACCAAGGTGAGCTCCTCTTCCACCTGATTTTTTGGCAGAAAGCAGAATTGATTTTCTCAATTCATAAGAAAAATTTTTGAGTTCTTTTACATTTATTTTTTTCATGTTAAATACCCATAAGAGTCTATAATTTTTTGTTTGTTCGTTGTTATCACTTCCACAAATAAAGGTCCTTTTACTTGATTAATTTTTTTCATATTTACTTCGATATCTTGGTATCTCGAAATTTTTAACCAATTCAAATCGAATGCTTTGGCTATATTTTTCAAATTAAGAGTACCATGACCAGCCGCTTTTTTTGTATCTATTCTCCTTCCTTTAAAAATAGTATCTTGCCAATTTAGCATTGATACATATCCACCATTATTAATTACGAATAACTTAATATTTAAATTATAATGAGAAATAGTTTTTAATTCTTGAATATTTAATTCTAAAGAACCATCTCCTGTTACTGCATAAATATTTCTTTTGGGCTCAGCAACACTTGCACCTATGGCTAATGGTATTGTCAATCCCATTGCAGCATTTGAACCTGAAGTAATTTCTCTTTGACCCTTTTCAAACTTCCAGACTTGACCACCCACATAATAGTTAGATCCAGCATCTGTAATTAAAATACTTTTTTTTTGAGAAAACTTCCCTAGTTTATCCATAAAGAAATATAAATCCATTGGATTTTTTTTTATTCTGCTATCTATAATTGGATTATTTTTTTTTAGATTTTTGCAATACTGGAGCCAATTTTTGTAATTCGGAATTAGTTCTTTATTAAGTTTAGAGTCGAGCTTGAATAAAAAATCTCTCAGATCACAATTAATTTTAAAATCAACATTTAGTGGTTTCTTAAGTTCACTCCTGTCTATATCCACCATTACTATTTTAGTTTTTTTTGAAAATAATTCTGATTTATAACCAATAAACGGTATACTTAATCTTGACCCGAAAACCAAAATTAAATCAGCATTTCTAGTAATTTTTTTTGCAAATTTTGATCCTTTAATACCTGCTGTTCCAAAAATATAATCTGCATCATGTGATATTATATCTTGACCAAGTCTTGAAAAAATAACTGGAGCTTTAAGTTTATTAATTAATTTTTTAGTAATTTTGATACTTCTAGACTGTCTAACACCTTGGCCGCAAATTATAGCTAATTTTTTTGAATTAGAAATTAGTTTTATTGTTTTTTGAATATCTTTGTTGCTTGCAAACTTGTAGTTTTTTTTTGGAAAAAAACCTCGAAGTTTTTCAGGCTTTATTCTGGCTTTTTGTACATCTAAAGGAATATCTAGCCAAACAGGTCCAGGCCTACCATTTGTTGCGTAGTAAAAAGCTTTTTCCAAAAGATACCTTATTTGATTTGGTTTTTTTACTACAGCGCTAAATTTTGTTAAATACTTAACCGAGTCTATAATATTTATTTCCGCAGTGCCGTATGTTCTTAAACCTTTTATATTTAAATAATTGGTTGTATGTTTTTTTTCAACTTGTCCTGAAAAAATCATCACCGGTGAAGAGTCCACCCAGGCTTCGGCCAGGCCAGGTAATGCATTAGTAGCTCCCGGACCAGCTGTGACACACACAGCACCAATCTTTCCGCTTATTTTTGAATAGGAGGAGGCCATCATTGGTGCAGCTGCTTCGTTTCGAGAGGCATAATGCTTAATTTTTGCTGATTGAATTGCATCATTTAGATACATTGCTCCATATCCGGTGAGCATAAATATCTCGTTTACACCCTTTTTTTTCAAAAATTTAGCTATGTAATCAGCTGTTCTCATTAAAATTTCTCTTTACAGTTCAATAATTGAACAATATATTGTTCAATAAATGAACATACCAATTATAAAAATTATAGCAACATATTTATGACTTTTAACCCAGATGAATTTGATGTTTTAAGACGGATTAGTAAAAGACCTAATTCCAATCAGAGAACTTTAGCCAAAGAACTTGGTTTTAGTCTTGGAAAAATAAACTATTGTTTAAATGCATTAAAAGACAAGGGTCTTGTCAAAATGCAAAATTTTGTAAACAACCCCTCGAAGATAAATTATGTTTACGTTTTGACTCCGAAAGGCATATCTCAAAAAACAAAACTAACAATAAATTTTATGAAAAGAAAACTCAAAGAGTATGAGGAGCTTAAAAAGGAGATAGAAAATTAAATGTGGTTAGTCGCTAAACTAAGAAAAAAAGAATTTTCAATTTTTAAACAAGATTTAAAAAATAAGATTAAATCAAAGTTAAAATTTTATCAGCCTAAATTGCTTAAAGATATGAATAAAAGAAATAAGATTTTTAAAAAAGAAATTCATCTCATGGGAAACTATATTTTTATATATAACGAGGAATTTAATAATAAAAATTTTATAAATTCTTTATCAACCACAAGAGGACTAGATTATTTTTTAAACAAATCTGAATTAAATCAAACTCAAGTGATAAATTTTATAAATTTATGTAAAAATTTTGAAGACCAAGAAGGATATTTAAAACCAATTTTTTTTAAATCTTTAATTAATTTCAAAGCTAAGTTTTTAACAGGACCTTTTGTAAATCAGGTTTTTCAAGTAGTTGAAAAAAAAGAAAATTTTTTAAAAATTATATTAAATGATCTAGAGCTTAAGCTAACTGATAAAGCAAAGTATTTATATCAACCAATATAATATTTATGACAAAAATATATTTAATGATTGATAAAACAATCAAAGTGCGGAGCATTGGTTAAATGGTAGATCTTAGTAAAAAAATTCAAGAAACTTGGGGCATCCTAGAAAAAAATTCTGAGCCTTCTGAATTAAGAGGTGTCATAAATTTAGAATTTTCATTTCTTCACAATCTTGTAGTTTCTAAAAATATAAATGAAATTAATAAATTATTAAAATTATTTCATGCAGGATCACTAATTATAATTAAAAATTCTTTCAATATTGAAGATTTAAATTTTATTAAAAAATATTTGATAAAAAATTATAATTGTAAAAAATCAGAATTTCATAAGTTAAAAGAAAACTGTCCAAATTTCCATCGTGTTATTGGACCTGAAGAAAGTAAAAACTATGTTATTCCTTCCAACAGACATGATTATTATTTTTTTCCTTGGAATAGGCAAAAAGAAGAGTTCGATGTTTTTAATATCTTTTATCCAAAATGGAGAGTAATTAAACTTTTATCAGGATTAAATCCAAATGAGTTTGAAAATAATACTCCTAAAGATGGACCGATAGACAGAATCTTATTTAGGGAATATCCAAATGGCACAGGTTATTTACAAGCTCATAGAGATCCAAAAACAATTAGATTAGTAACTGGAATTCACTTGAGTCAAAAAGGTAAAGATTTTGAGGAAGGAGGATTGTATTTTTATAAAAATAATAAAGAAATTGATGTTGAGTCAAATTTTGAACCTGGTGACATTGCATTATTTTATTGTTCATTAAAACATGGTGTTAAAAAAGTTGTTTCAAAGAAAAATAAAACTGGATCACGATGGTGGATGTGTTTAACAAATCCTATTAGCGATGAAGTGTCTAAAAGAATTGTGCAGACGCCAGTTTAAAAATCAATGACAAAAATTCTCATTACAGGTGCAGCAGGTTTCATAGGCTCGAGATTATTTAATAAATTAAAATTAAAATATGAAGTCCTTGGAGTGGATTTTAATTTGAGAGAAAAACTGGATAAAAAAATAATAAATTTAGATTTGATTAATGAGACGGAGACTTCAAAACTAATTAATGAATTTGATCCATCCTTTGTTTTTCATTTAGCAGCGTATGCTGGCCCGCCCAGAAATGAGATAAACCCTGAATTTGCTTATAAATATAACGTAGATATACTTAAATCACTATTAAAAAGCTTAAATAAAAAAACAAAATTTTTTTTCCCGTCGACTGACAAAATATTTGAAGGAAACAATTTTCCAGACGAAACTACTAAATTAAATCCACCAAGTGTTCATGGTAAATTAAAACTTATTTGTGAAGATTTAATAAAAAAGTTTAATAAAAAATACTTTATTTTTAGGCAGCCAGTTATTCACTCTTATGGAGGCTATACGCAATTAAGTCAAATGAGCGGTTGTTCATTTATTGATAAAGCAATTGATGAAATCAAACAAAAAAAAACAGTCAATATCTTTAGCAATGTTAAAAGATGTTTTGTAAAAGTAGAAGAGCTTATATTTGTTTATGAAAAATTAATAAATTCTGAAAATTACGGTACTTATAACATAGCTGGCCCATTAGTTTCTTATTACGATAGATTGGAAAATTTGTGTCAAGAAAAAAAAATTAATTTTGATAAATTGATAACTAAAATAAAAGGGTCAACTTTTCCTTTAGAACAGAACATTAACTGTCAAAAGTTTGAAAAAACATTCATTTATAAATTTAGTTAATGATTAAAAAAAAATTTAAAGCAGCAATTCTTTCAAAAATTAACTCAGATCTGAAAGTCAAAAAAATTGAGATTAAAACAAAGCTTAAAAAGGGACAAGTTTTTGTAAAATTAAAATACAGTGGAGTTTGTGGTAAGCAAATTGATGAAATAAATGGCACAGGTGGAAAAGATAATTTTCTTCCTCATCTTCTTGGTCATGAAGGAAGCGGTGTTATTAAGGCGATTGGCCCAGGAGTTAAAAAGATAAAAAAAGGAGACAAAGTTATTTTACATTGGATTAAAGGTAGAGGAATTCAAAGTGATACCCCTGAATATGTTTACAATGGAAAAAAGATTAATGCTGGGTGGGTTACAACATTTAATGAATTTGCAATAGTATCAGAGAACAGAATTACTAAGATTCCAAAAAATTATAGTATGAAAAAAGCGGCTCTATTCGGGTGTTGTGCCACTACTTCTCTCGGACTTGTTTATAAAAAATTACGACTAAAAAGAAAAGATAGCTTATTAGTAATTGGTTGTGGGGGGTTAGGTCAAATAATTATTCAAGCAGCAAAAAATTTTAATTTAAAGAATATTATTGCATTAGATATTAATAAAACAGCACTTCACTTAGCAAAAAAGAATGGAGCAAATATATTGATTGATCCTGTTAGACAAGGATGGAATATTTTAAAAAAAAAAATTAATTATAATAAAGCAGCTATAACTACAGGAAACTTAAATGCTATTGAAAATTCTATAAAATATTTATCAGTACCAGGCAAATGCTATGTGATGGGCGTTCCAAAAAAAAATAAAAAAATAAATATTGATGCTTGGAATTTAATGCACGACCAAGTGATACAAGGATCTCTAGGGGGTGGTGCATTGCCTGATAGAGATATACCAAAGTTTATAAAATTGGATATAAATAACAAAATAAATTTAGCATCATTGATTTTCAAAGTTTATAAATTAGAAGAAATAAATAAAGCAATTAGACTTTTCAAAAACCCAAATACCACAGGACGAATACTTATAAAGTTTTAATGAAAAAAAACTTAAGAGCTTTAATTTTTGGCGCAAGTAATGGGGTTGGAAAAATGCTCTCTTTTGAACTTGTAAGAAAAGGTATCAATGTAACATTAGTATCAAGAAAAAAATATAAATTAAGAAAAATGATTAATGAACTCAATAAAATAAAAAAAGGAAATAAATTTTACTCTATAGATTTATTAAAAGATAATAATCCAAGGAAAATTTCCTTAAAAATAAAAAAAGATTTAGGTTTTCATAAATTTATTGTTCATTGTGTAGGAGGAGGACTCGGTGTTAAGAGTATCGTTTCTTCAAAAAAGGACTGGTTAAAAGTATGGAATTTTAACGCCGGTATTTGCATTGAGGCTAATAGTGTTTTCATTCCAAAAATGGCGGAAAAGAAGCAGGGAAAAATAATTTGTATCTCGTCAATGTCAACAAAATTTAGCAATGTTCAACATGACAAAATACCTTACATTGCTTCAAAAACATATCTCAATAGTTATATAGTGAATACAGCAAAATTTTTAAAAAAAAGAAATGTAGAATTATTTGGAATTCTACCTGGTCCAATGCTAGTAAAAGGAAAATATTGGGAAAAATTATTTTTGAAAAATAAAATAAAGGTAAATAAATATTTAAAAAAAAATTTTAATATAAAAACTCTAATTTCGGTAGAAAGAGTTGTAAAAAAGATCTTATCAATAATTTTTGAAAAAAAACAATACTCTTCTGGTTCTCTAATTTTAATGAAATAAAATTATATGAAATGTTTAGTTACAGGCGCGGCAGGATTTATAGGCAGTAATTTAATAGATAAGTTAGTTGCTCAAAAACATAGGGTTATTGGTATAGATAACTTTGCTACAGGAAGTAAAGAAAATTTAAACTCATCAATCAAAAAAATCAAATTTAAAAAAATCGATATAAGAAATTTACAAAAATTAAAAAAAGCTAATTTATCAAGAGATGTTGATTGGGTTTTTCATCTTGCGGGTTTAGCAGATATAGTTCCAAGCATAAAAAGTCCAATAGATTATCTAAACACAAATATAACTGGAACTCAAAACATCTTAGAAATTTTCAGAAAGAGTAAATTAAAAAAATTTATTTATGCTGCCTCTGCTAGCTGTTACGGTATTCCAAAAAAATTTCCTACTAATGAAAATTCTAAAATAGACCCAAGATATCCCTATGCGTTATCAAAATATTTAGGGGAGGAACTCGTCATGAGTTGGGCAAAAATTTATAAAATGCCAAATATTTCAATGAGATTTTTCAATGTTTACGGACAGAGATCTAGAACAACTGGTGCTTACGGAGCTGTATTTGGAGTATTTTTAGCTCAAAAATATCATAATGTGCCTCTTACAATTGTAGGAAATGGAAGGCAGACAAGAGATTTTATTCACGTAGATGATTTAACAGATGCTTTGATAAAAGCTGCAAGGAGTAAATATAAAGAAAAAGTTTATAATATTGGAAGTGGTAGGGAGACTTCAGTAAATTATATCTCAAAATTTATTAGCAATAATTTTGTGAATATTAAAAAAAGACCGGGAGAACCTGATAGGTCATTAGCCGATATTAGAAAAATCAAAAAAGATCTTAAATGGAGGCCAAAAATTTCTCTTTCAGATGGAATAAATAGACTTTTAAAAGATTTAAATAAATGGAAAAATGCTCCTTTATGGACACCCGAGAAGATACAGAAAGCGACAAAAGAATGGTTTAAGGTTTTAAAAACATGAAAAAATTTTTTGATTTAAAAGAATTAAGCAATTTACTTAAAATAAAGCACAAAAATAAAAAAATTGTTTTGTGCCATGGCGTTTTTGATGTAATCCATATTGGTCATATTGAACATTTTGAACAAGCCAAGAAACAAGGTGATATTTTAATAGTTTCTATAACTGCAGACCAATTTGTGAGTAAAGGACCAAACAGACCAGCCTTTAATCAAAATATCAGAATAAAAGCGTTGTCGGCAATAACCTCAATTGACTATGTTTGTTTAAGCCATTCTTACACTGCTATAAATACTATAAAAATTTTAAAACCCAATTTTTATTGCAAAGGATTAGAATATAAAAATCAAACAAACGATTTAACAGGTGAAATCAAAAATGAAATTAATGTTTTAAAAAAAAATAAGGGTAAAATTTTTTTCACTACAGGCACCATCTCTAGCTCAAGTAAACTTCTCAATAAATATTTTGACAATATTTCAAACCAACAAGCTAGTACAATTAATAAAATAAAAAAGAATTTTTCATTCTTTCAAATTAAAGAAAAAATAAGAAAGTTTAAGAATGATACTGCTCTTGTTATTGGGGAAACAATAATCGATGAGTATAATTTTACAGAAGCCTTAGGTAAGTCAGGTAAAGAACCAAATTTAGTTTTAAGAGATCTCTCCTCTGAGCTATATATTGGGGGAGCAGCAGCCACTGCAATTAATATTTCAAATTTTGCAAAAAAAGTTTATTTGCTTACTTTTTTAGGTGAAAATTCAGAATATCTTAAATTCATAAAAAAAAATCTTCCGACTAATGTAGAAATTCATTTTTTAAAAAAAAAAAATTCTCCGACAATTGTAAAAAAGCGGTACATTGATTTAGTAAGTAAAAATAAATTACTCGGAGTTTATAAAATTAACGATGAACCTTTAGATAAAACTCAGGAAAAAGTTCTTAATAAGAAATTCTCACAATTAAGTAAAAAATCAAATTTAATCGTTGTGTCAGATTACGGTCATGGCTTTATTCCAAAAAGTTTAATTAAAAAACTAAACTATTCAAAACAAACTGTTGCTTTAAATGCGCAAATAAATGCTAGTAATGTTAGTTTTCATAGTTTAAATGAGTACAAAAATATTGATTGTGTAATTATTAATGAACGGGAATTAAGGCATCAACTAAGGAATAGAAATAGTGATATCAAACAGCTTTTGAAAAAAATTTCTTTTGAACAAAAATATAAAAATATAATTGTTACGCGTGGTTCACAAGGGGCAATAATGTTCGATAGTAAATTTAAAAAAATGTATTTTTGTTCTGCATTTGCTAACAAAATAGTTGACAAAGTTGGTTCTGGAGACTCTATGCTATCTTTAGTCTCGTTATCTGTAAAAAATAAAATCGATAAAGATTTGACACTTTTGATTGGTTCACTAGCTGCGGCAGACTCTGTAGAGCATTTCGCAAACAAATCATCATTTAAAAAAGTAAAATTATTAAAAAATTTAGAACATTTATTAAAATAATCTAAATGAAAATATTTATAACAGGTGGCGGCGGATATGTTGGTTCTATGTTAGCAAAATATTTAGCTAATAAGAATTATAACATAACAGTACTTGACTTAATGATGTATGAACCTAAATTATTTATAAACGACGAAAAAATAAGTGTTGTAAAAGGGGATATAAGAGATCAAGATTTGTTAAAGAAAATTTTACCTAGTCATAACATTGTTATCCACTTAGCGTGTATTTCCAATGATCCAAGTTTTGAATTGAATCCATCGCTTGGCAAATCTATAAATTTAGACAGTTTTGAACCTCTTGTAAAAATATCAAGAGAGGCGAACGTTGAAAAATTTATTTATGCATCATCCTCTTCTGTTTACGGAATAAGTAAAGAAAAAAACGTAACTGAGGACTTAGATTTAAAACCGTTAACAGATTACTCGAAATATAAAGCATTATGTGAAAAAATATTATTTAATTACTCGACAAATAACTTTTGTACAACAGTGATTAGACCAGCAACAGTTTGTGGTTACTCTGTTAGACAGAGGCTTGACGTTGTAGTGAATATTTTGACTAATTTGGCTTACAATAAAAATAAGATTACCGTATACGGAGGTGACCAATTAAGACCCAACATACATATAGATGATATGATTAGATCATATGAATTAATGATTACTTCTGACGTAAAATTAATAAATAAAAAAACTTATAATATTGGTTTTGATAATTTTCCAGTAGTAGAAATAGCAAATAAAGTTAAAACAATAATTGGTAAAAATGTAGAACTTAATTTAGTTCCAACAAATGATATTAGGTCATATCATATTTCCTCAAAGAAAATTAAAGATGAGCTTGGTTTTACTCCATTAAAAAATATCGATGATGCAATAATTGATTTAAAAAATGCTTTTGAGAATGGATTGCTTCCCAATTCATTAAGCGATGCAAAATATTTTAATATTGAAACAATGAAAAAAATAAAATTAAAATGAAAAAAAAATTGATAAATTTAGGAAATATTACCTCTCAAGACTTTATAAACGATCCTAAAAGATTAGGTATTACATTAAGCAGATACAAGTTTGTCGGAAAAATGTTCGAGGGATTTAACTCTGTTTTAGAAGTAGGGTCTGGAGATGGTTTTAAGTCTTTAAGTCTGAAAAATAGTTTTAAGTATCTTAAGCTATCTGATATTCAACCTAAAAAAAAAATATTATTTGATACTAACTACAAATTTAAAAACATTGATTTTATATTACATGACTTTGTTAAAAATTCACTTAAACAGAAATTTGATGGAATTTTTGCATTAGACGTGCTTGAACATATTAAAAAAAAAGACGAAAAGAAATTTATATTAAATTTAAAAAAATCACTTAAACCAAACGGTTCCTTAATCATTGGCATGCCATCTCTACAAAGTCAAAAATACGCTTCAAAATTAGCAAAAAAAGAGCATGTTAACTGTAAAACAAAAGCACAATTAAGAAAATTTTTAAAGAGATATTTTAAAAATGTTTATATGTTCTCAATGAATGATGAGGTTCTACACACAGGTTTTGATGAATTGTCTCATTATATAATTGGCCTTTCAAATTAAATTTAAAAGAAATTAATAAATAAAATTTATTCTTTTAAACATGCTAATAAAGATACTTAAAAGTAATATAATAGAGGTTTACCGAAATCCGAAAACTATTACTAAAAAAATTTTAGTTTTTGTTAAATTATTAGTTAAATCTATAATTTTGATTTTTGAGATACCTATTTATATTTTCTGCTTACCAATAATATTTTTTGCTTTAGCAATAGCGAATATTTATAAAATCAGATTTGGAATCATTAGGTCTAAACCATTTGGGAATTCAATGTTAGACATGAGCTTAATAAAATTATTTAAGAATTTAGAGAAATCTAAAAGTTTAGATTTATTCTGTTATAAAAAAAAGTTTATTAATACTCAATTATTTAAATTTGCAAAAAAAGAATTTAATATTTCATATTTTTATAAATATTTTTATAATTTAAGTAATTTATTAGGGTTAAAAAGTTTACAATTTCCAAAAATTCCAGATTTAAGAGAAAAATACTCACTTTTTAAAGATAGACAAAGAAAATATGCAAATTATTTTCCTTATTTTAGATTTGATAATGATGAAAATGAAAAGGCATATAAATTTTTAAAAAAAATAGGACTGAACAAAGACTCTAAATTTATTTGTATAATATTAAGAGACTCAAAATACAAAACCGAGCTAAATGACGGAGTGGATTATGGTTATCACTCTTTTAGAAATGTTGATGTATCTAACTATAAAAAAGCAATTATCGAGTTAATAGAAAAAGGGTACTGGGTTTTTAGGATGGGTTCAATTGTAGAAAATAAATTGAATATAAATTCAAAAAAATTTATTGATTATCCATTTATTAATGAAAAAAATGATTTTTTAGATATTTGGTTAATGGCAAATTGTCATTTCTGTATAACAAGCGGAACCGGTTTGGATATGGCGAGTATTTGTTTTGGAAAACCAATTGTTTACACAAACTTAGTTGAGTATAAGCCTCCTTTCTTTTTTTTTAATTCGGATTTAGTGACATTCAAAAGAATTAAATCTGCGAAGACAAATAAACTTTTATCTTTAAGTGAAATAAAAAAAAATGATTTAACTAACATAATGTCTAAAAAAATTTTGGATAATAAAGAGTTGATAATTGAGGAAAATAATAGCGAGGAGATTGCTGAAACAGTAATCGAAATGCACGAAAGATTGAATAATAAAAATAAAAATGAAGACAATAATTCTCAAAAAAAATTCTGGCAAAATTTATTAGATGAAAATATTTCTGAGGATAATCTAAATAATTTTAAAACTAGAATAGGAAAATATTATTTTGAAAATAATTTTCACTGGCTTAATAATTAAATGATTAAAAATATTTTTTATTTATTGGGAAGAAAATCTTTTTTTGGAGGATTTTTAATTCTTTTAGGGTCTATAATTTTAATTTTCTTAGAGTTAGCAAGTCTTGGTTCTATACCTGTATTCATAGGTTTTTACATTGATCCAAACAATTTATTAGCAAAATTTCCTCTACTAGAGAGTTTTTTGGATAAAAATTTTTTTGATTTAAACAATAAATCTGTTTTCTTAGGCATAATATTATTTTCAATATTTTTAATTAAAAATTTATTTTCTTTATTTTATATTTTCTTTAATGAGTTGTATTACGCAGAATTAAAACGTAAAATTTCATCAGATTTATTAAAAAAATATTTAAATTTAGATATTAATTTTTTTAAAGAATATAACTCATCTTTATTAAATAGGAATATAATTTTTGAATCTAGAGTAGCTGTATCATATATAAATTTTTTTATAAAATTTATGAAAGATCTTTTACTTAGTTTTGCAATTTTAGTTGTTTTAATAATTATTAATCCAATACCTACAATTATCATTGTTATATCCTTTTCAATATTTATCGTTTTATATTACTTTATTATAAAAAATGTTCTGTTAAAGAATTCAAAAGGTTTAACAGACATAAGAGGATTGCATTTTAAAAATTTAAGTCAAATATTTAATTCAATTAAATTGATAAATCTCAGACAAAACCAAGAATTCTTTTATGAAAAATTTAACAAATATAATGAAACCGAAAAAAAACTAACATTAGTTTCTGGCTTTATTCCAAAAATACCTAGGTACATTTTTGAAATAATCGCGGTTTTTGCTTTAATATTTATTTTGATATTCTTAACCGAATTTCAAAATAAAACTATCGCTGAAAATTTACCAATTTTAACTTTTTACGTTTTGAGTTTTATTAGAGTCGTGCCTTTATTTAATTCAATTTCGGAGAGCTTAAGTTATTTGAGATCTACATCATATCAATTCAATTATATTGTCAATCAAAGCAAAATTTCCTCAAGTTTAGATAAAAAAGAAATTCCTGATTTTCAATCTAATCATGAAAATAGTAATAAAATCAAAGATTTTGAAAATTTAGAAGTCAAAGATTTATTTTTCAGTTATTCACCTAAAAAACCAATATTTGAAAACGTTAATTTAGAAATTAAAAAAAATAAAAATATTTGCATTATGGGAAAAACGGGGTCTGGTAAGTCAACTTTTATGGATATTATTATGGGATTTCAAAAACCAAAAAAAGGGCAAATTTTAATTAATAAAGTAAATTTAGAAAATGTTTTACCTTCGTGGAAGAAAAAAATTGGATACATACCACAAGATATTTACTTAAATGATACAACAATTGCAGAAAATATCGCATTCGGTATCGACAAAGATAAAATTGATTTATATCAATTAAATAAGGTTATAGAATTAGCACAACTTAAGACGTTCATTGAAAGTTTACAAAATAAAGCTTTATCGATGGTTGGTGAAAAGGGTTCAAAATTATCTGGCGGACAAATACAAAGGATTGGTATAGCAAGAGCTTTATATTTCAAACCAGAAATTTTAATTTTAGATGAGGCAACAAACGCCTTAGATGAGGAGACAGAAAAAAATATCATGCAAGAAATTGATAAACTAAAAAAAACATATACAATTATTACTATAACTCATAAAAAAGAAATTGCAGAATTTTGTGATGAAATTTACTCGATTGAAGGATTGAAAATTATTAAAAAAAATTAGTATATTATGAAAGTTTTTATAACAGGTTCTGAAGGCTTTATAGGTTCACATCTTACTGAATATCTCCTAAAAAAAAATTATAAATTGAGATGTTTATACCAATATAACTCTTTTAATAATAAGGGATGGCTTGAGGAAATTGATAAAAAACTCTTAAAAAAAGCTGAACTTGTTGCTGGGGATATAAGGGATCAAAGTTTTTTAAAAAATGAGATTAAAGGTTGTGATGTTGTTATACATTTAGCTGCACTCATTGCTATTCCTTTTTCTTACAAATCAGTAAATTCATTCTTAGAAACAAATACAATAGGAACTTTAAATGTTTTGGAAGCATGTAAAGAACACAAAATTAAAAAGCTGATATGCACCTCAACTAGTGAAGTTTACGGAACTGGTGTTAAAATGCCAATGGAAGAGGATCACAGACTTTTAGCTCAATCTCCCTATTCTGCCTCAAAAATTGCAGCTGATCAGTTTGCGATTTCTTACCATTTATCTTTTGGATTACCAGTGACCATTTTAAGACCTTTTAACACTTTTGGACCACGTCAATCTTTAAGAGCGGTTATACCAACTATAATTAATCAAGCGATAAATGGTAAGAAAAAATTAAATTTAGGTTTAACAAGCACGAGTAGAGATTTTAATTTTATTGAAGATGTGACGAATGCATTCGAGAAGTCATTAAAAAGTAAAAAAGATATTGGTCAAGTTATTAATATTGGAACAGGGCGAGAAATCACAATAGGCAAACTTGCTAAAACAATTTATCAAATAATGGGTTTAAATTTGAAACTTTCAAAAGATAAAAAAAGATTGAGACCTAAAAAAAGTGAGGTCTTAAGGCTTAAGGCTTCTAATTTAAAAGCAAAAAAATTTCTTAACTGGAAACCAAAAATTAGTAACGAGAAGCTGTTCAGAGTTGCACTAGAAAAAACAATAAATTGGTACCGTAAAAAGGAAAATAGAAGAAAATTTAAAGATAATTCATTCATTTTATAATTAAAATGAGAACTTTAATAATCGCTGAGGCTGGAATAAATCATAATGGTTCTATCAAAAGAGCCTTTAAACTTATTGATGCTGCAAAATATTCAGGCGCAGACATTGTTAAATTTCAAATAGCAATTCCAGAAGAAGTAATGATACCGAATGCTTCAAAAGCAAATTATCAAAAAAGAAATAATCAAGATAAGGAAACGCAGCTACAGATGGTAAGCAGAATACTTATCAATATTAATTATTTTTCAAGAATCAAAAATTATTGCATTAAAAAAAAAATTAAATTTCTTTGTTCTCCATTCGATGAAAAGAGTTTGAAAGAATTAATTAAATTAAAGGTTGATACAATCAAAATTCCCTCTGGAGAAATAACTAACGTCCCATTATTAGAAAAAATAGGAAAATCGAGTAAAAAAATAATACTATCAACTGGTATGTCTAAATTAAAAGAGATATTAGGAGCGATAAAAATCTTGACCAAACACGGTGCAAAAAGAAAAAATATTTCAGTTTTGCATTGCAATACTGCTTATCCCTCTCCATTTGAGGATTTAAATTTGGGAAGTATTAAAATTTTAAAAAAAAAATTAAAACTAAAAATAGGATATTCAGATCATTCAATTGGAATTGAAGGATCAATTGCAGCCGTAGCGTACGGAGCTGAAATAATTGAAAAACATTTAACTGTAAACAATAATTTAGAGGGGCCAGACCACAAAGCAAGTTTGAATCCTAAAGATTTTAAAAAGATGGTAAAATGTATAAGAAATATTGAAAAAGCAAAAGGACATTTAATTGGAAAAACTAAAAGTGAAAAACAAAATTTTAGAATTGTAAGAAGATCCATTGTTGCAATTAAGGATATTAAAATAGGTGAAAAATTTACAAATAGTAATATAGGCTGCAAAAGACCAATGCTTGGAATACCAGCTGAAAGATGGCATAAGGTTTTGAATAAGAAATCAAAAAAGAACTATAAAAAAAACCAATTCATTTAACTTAAATGAAAAAAAAAATTTGTTTTATTTCATCTTCCCGCGCTGACTTTGGAATAATGAGAAATTTGATTAGCTCAGTTAACAATCAAAAAAAATTTGCTGTATCTCTAGTTTTGACAGGTAGTCATTTGTCTAAAAAATTTGGTTTTACAAAAAATGAAGTGAATAAATATTTTAAAGGAAAAAGATATTTTATTAAAACTAGTGACAAAATAGAGAAAAATAAAGATATACTAAATATTTCTTCGAAAATTTTAAAAGATATAAATTTAATATTAGTTAAAAATAAATTTGATCTTTGCATTTTACTTGGAGACAGGTATGAAGTTTTTCAACTTTGTTTCGCATTTTTTAATTATAAAGTTCCAATTTTACATATAGGCGGTGGAGATATTACAATAGGATCTCAAGACAATATTTACAGAAATTTAATTTCTTTAATGAGCTCATATCATTTTGTTACTAATAAAGGTTCACAAAAAAATTTAAAAAAAATTGGAGTTTCAAACTCTAATATATTTAATTTTGGCCATCTTGCTTTAGACAATTTATCTAAAGAAAAATATTTATCAAAAAAAGAACTAACCAATAAATACGGACTTGATTTTAGTAAAAAAAACTTTTTAGTAACTTTTCATCCAGAAACAGATAAACAAATAGATCCTGCTATTAAATATTTAAAACGTTTAATTAAAATTATTAAAGATATCAAAGACGTTAATTTTATTTTTACTTCTTCAAATTTTGATTTAGGAGGCTTAAAGATCAATAACCTATCTAAGAAAGTAAGTAAAAAAACTTCAAATTTTTTTTATGTTTCATCCTTTGGTCAAAAAGATCTTTTTTCTTTATACAAAAATATAAATGGAGTAATTGGTAACTCTTCAAGCGGAATACTTGAAGCCCCATCCTTTAACATACCATCATTAAATATTGGTTCTAGACAAAAAGGGAGAGTATCTTCTCGATCAGTAATACATTCAAATGGGAATTATAAAGATTTATATAAAAATCTTAACAAAATTTTAAGGATTAATTTTAAAGACAAAAAAATTAAAAATATTTATCAGAAAGATAACTCTTTAAAAAAATTTTTAAAAAAAATTAAAAAAATCTCTAATACTTTATAAGGGATGAAAAAAATTAATATACTTATAATTGGCTTTGGATCAATAGGTCAACGGCATGCATCAATTCTATCAAAAAAGAAATATACAAATAAAATTTTTGTCTACTCAAAGAGAAAAATCCTTTCCAAAAAATTTTCAAGATTGAATTCTTTAAATGATATAGATTACAAAAATATAAAGTACATTATTATAAGTAACGAAACTTTTGAACATTATAAAATTTTAAATAAGATAAATAACCAATTTAAAAAAAAGATTATTTTAGTTGAAAAACCTTTATTCAATAAGTTAAGAAAATTTTCTAATAAAAATTCCAATAAGATATTTGTTGGTTACAATCTAAGATTTCATCCAGCTTTAACAATTTTGAAAAAAAAGATAAAAACTATCAATCCTTGGTATCTAAATATTATATGTGGCTCTTATCTTCCTAACTGGAGACCTAAACAAGATTATCATACTAGTTATAGTGCATATAAAAATAAGGGTGGGGGAGTTTTACTAGACTTAAGTCATGAGTTAGATTATGCTACGTGGATATTTGGTTCTTTAAAACCTCAATATTCTCAAATAAAAAAAATTTCGTCTTTAAAAATTCAAACAGAAGATTTCGTAAAAATAATCGGAAAAATAAATAAGACTTATACTCAAATAGAGCTAAATTATTTTGATAAAGTGCCAAGACGAAAAATAAGAGTAGAGGGTAATAATTTTTTTCTTGAAGTTGATTTAATAGAAAATTCATTAATTTTAATTAAAAATAAAAAAAAAACTACGTTAAATTTTTCTCTTAATAGAAATTTTACTTATTCTCTACAACATGACGATGTTCTAATTAAAAACGGTCAAAATACATGTAATCTATCCGAAGGTCTTAAAATTTTAAAATTAATAAATACAATTAAAAAGATGAGGGAAGTTTGAAAAAAATACTTTGTACAATTTGCGCAAGAGCTGGGTCAAAAGGTTTAAAAAATAAAAATATAATTAATTTTTTTAATAAGCCTTTAATTTACTACACTATTAGACAAGCAAAATTAAGCAGACAATTTAAAAATATTGTTGTTTCTACAAATAGTAAAAAAATTTTAAAATTAGCAAAAAAATACGGAGCAGATTGTTGGTATTTAAGGTCAAAAAAACTTTCAAATGATTATGCTTCAAAAGTTGATGTAATAATTGATACTTTAGTTAATGCAGAAAAAAAATTTAAAATTAAATATGATTTAATAATGGATTTAGATGTAACATCACCCTTGAGAAATTTACAAGATATAAAAAAATCAATTAAATTGTTAAAAAATAAAAAAAAGGATTTTCTTCTCTCAGTAAATGATTCGAAAAAAAATCCATATTTCAACATGGTTGAATTCAAAAAAAATAACTCATTACAATTCATAAAAAAGGACATAAGAAAAATTAGCTATAATAGAAGACAAGACACTCCAAAGACTTATGATATAAATGCATCAATGTATTTGTGGAAAAGAAAAACGTTATTAAATTCTTTTAGATTTTTTCCGAAAAAGACAATTCTTTATAAAATGCCTTTAGAAAGGTCGTGGGATATAGATACAAAATTTGATTTAAAACTAGTTAAGTTTTTAAAAAAAAATAAATGAGAAAATTTTTAATAGAAAAAGATAAAAATATAAAAAGCGCTTTTAAAGCACTAAATTTTTCTGGCTATAAATGTTTAGTCGTCGTCAACAATATTAAAGAAAAGTTGTTTTATGGTACACTTTCTGATGGAGATTTAAGAAGAGCCCTTTTAAAAAAATCTTCTTTAAAGACTAAAGTAGAAAAAATTGCAAATAGAAGAGCAAAATATATTCTTCAAAGTGAATTTTCAGCTGTAAAAGCAAAAAAACTCTTAAAAAAATTTAAGATTAATTTAATACCGATTGTAAACAAAGATAAAAAAATTTTAGACGTTCATAAAGTTGATGAAGGTTTAAGGGTTGTCAAAAGTAAACCAAAAACAAAAATTATTAAAAATATCCCCCTTGTAATAATGGCTGGCGGACTTGGAACCAGATTAGATCCATTCACTAAAATTTTGCCAAAAGCTTTAATGCCAGTAAACAATAAAACTATTATAGAAAATATAATTGAAAATTTAAGAGTATATGGGATAAAAAATATTTATGCTTCGATAAATTTTAAAGCAGAACTTATAAAAGCTTATTTTTCTAAAATTAAAAAAAATTTCACAATTAAATTTATCGAAGAACGTTTTTTTACTGGAACAATAGGAAGCTTAAAATTTTTGATGAAAGAAAAATTTAAGAATTTTATAGTAAGTAATTGTGATATTATTTTAAAAATAGACTATTCTGAACTAGCAAAATTTCATCTATCTAATAATCACGATCTGACTATTGTAGCTGTTAAAAAATCTTTAAAACTTCCTTATGGAGTTTGCAAAATTGATAAGAGCAGTAATCTAACATCATTTATTGAAAAGCCAGGTTTTTCTTTTTTATCAAATGCAGGTGTATATATGATAAAAAAGAATATTATTAAACTAATTCCTAGTAAAAAAAGATATGATGTTAATGAACTAATTAATCTTTTAATAAAAAAAGAAAAAAGTATTGGTGTTTACAAAATTAATGAGAAATCATGGATAGATGTTGGTCAGATGGTTGATTACAAAAAAAATATAAAAAAAATTTATGATTAAAAAAAAGCGTAAATGTATTATTTTAGGTGGTAGTGGATTATTGGGCCAATCGATTGTAGAAGAAATTAAAGATGAGTTTTCTCTATTAACCATATTAGATATTAAAAAACCTAGCAAGAGTATTTTGAAAAATAAGAATATTAACTTTTTTAATATAGACTGTTCAGATATTTTAAATTTAGAGAAAAACTTAACTAAAATTATTAAAAAAGTTGGTTGTCCCAGTGTGTTTATAAATTGCTCATATCCAGTGGCGGATACTTGGTCAAAGTGTAATTTTCTGAGGATAAATGCAAAGATTTTTCTAGAAAATATTACTCCTAATCTTTCAAGTTATGCTATTTCCTCAATATATTTTGCAAAAAAAATGACAATTAAAAAATTTGGAAGCATAATAAACATTGGATCAATATACGGATCTGTTGCTCAAGATGCATCTATTTATAAGGGAATTAAAAATTACAATGAAAACGCTGTTTACCCTATAGTGAAATCAGGATTAATAGGTCTTACAAAACAGATGGCATCATTTTTTGGAAAAAGTGGAATAAGAGTAAATTTATTAAGTCCTGGTGGGATTTATGGACACAATAAAAATGATGGTAAAAAACAGAACAACAAATTTTTAAAAAATTATAAAAATCGAGTTCCGATGAAAAGATTAGGATACTCTTCAGAGGTTGCTAAAGCAGTTAAGTTTCTTTCAACAGATCAATCGAGTTATATTACTGGAACGAATTTATTAGTAGATGGTGGTTGGACTATTATCTAAAGAAAATTACTTACACAATCAATATATATGAAAAAAAAAATTAAAGTTGTTGCAATTATTCCTATAAAAAAAAATTCTAAAAGAGTTACAGGGAAAAATTTTAAAATAATAAAGAATAAACCTTTATATAGGTATTTACTTGATAAATTAAAATCATGTAAATTTGATGAAATATATGTTGATAGTGATAGCAAAGAAATTAAAAACTACTGTATAAAAAATAAATACAATTTCATAAATAGAAAAAAATCACTAAAAAAAGACAGCGCTAATGGAAATCACTTATTAAACTATCACTCAAAAATAATTTCTGCTGATATTTATTTTCAACTTTTTGTGACAGCACCTACGCTAAAAATAAAAACAATAAATAGTTGTATTGAAAAACTTAAAAAAGACAATAAATATGATTCTATTTTAACTGCAAATAAAATCTACACATGGTTCTGGTTTAACAAAAAACCAGTAAATTATAATCCTCAAACACTACCTAGAAGTCAAGATGCACAACCTATCGTTATGGAAACAACTGGATTGTATGGGATTAGATCAAAAGCGTTAAAGAAAAAAAAATGTAGAATTGGCTATAAACCTTTTTTTTACTATGTCGATAAAAATGAGTCAGTCGATTTAGACACTAAACAAGATTTTAAAAATTTAAAAAATTATTTATAAAACTCAAATTAACTTTTCCTCATTATGAATATTTCATTTGTCGGGACCGAAGAAGAAATAAAATTTATTCAAAAAAGAAATACTAATTTGAGTAAAATACTTTGGGTGCCCTTAAGTTTAGATGCTTTAGTTTATCTAGATTTAAAGAACGAAGAGTATATTAATCCTTTAAATTATTTCACAAATTCGGATCATAAAAAGGGAATTGATTTTCAAAAAAAATATATAAATTTGATTAAATCATCTAAAAATTTAAAAGACTCACTCTTACTAAGATACAACTCGATAATTGGAAAATTTATCAACTCTATCTTTCTAATAATAACTATCTTTAATAATTTAAAAAAAGAAATTCAAATTGATAGTATTATTGTTTCTGGTTGGACTGAAAATAATTATACTTCTAAAAATAAGAATAATTTTATTTCTTTAATTTGCTCAGAGATTTTTAAAAAAGAAAAAGTTTATTTTAAAACAATTAAAATTATAGACTATTCTATAGAACATATTTCATACTCATATAAATTACAAAAGTCAAAATTACCAAACGAAAAATACCTGTTAATCAACAATCCATTTTATAATTTTAAAAGAATAGTTCCGCATGCAAAAAAAAATAATTTTAAAATTTATTATTTTGAATTTAATGAATTGGGTTTTTTGAAAAAAAATTTTTATAAGTTTTCTGGTATTAATCCAATTATTATTAAAAGAACATTTTTGAAAAAAGAATTAAAAATTTTAAAAAAAAATAAGCGAGTTATAAAATATAAATATTTTGATTTAACACTTTTACTTAATTTTAAAAAAATTTTAGCTGAAAATGAAATAGAAAATATTAAAAAACAAAATAAAATCATTCAATCTTTTATGCTAAAAAGAAAGCCAAGTATTGTGATAGCTAATCTAATAAGAGGTTTTAATGGTTATTTAATAGAGTTAGCAAATAAAATTAATATTCCAACTTTAAGTATTTCTCACGGAACTTTATCTAAAGGCTTAAATAAAGAGAGTATATATTTTCAAAAAAAAATCTCAGAGGAATTAATTTCAAAAAAATTTACATATATAGCTTGTCAATCGAAAATTTTTCTCAGTTTTTTAAAACAGATGAAAATAAAAAAATATATTTGCACTGGAAACTTAATTTTTTCACAAACAAAACCAAAAAAACCTAAGTTTATTCTTTATGCAGTCACACAAAGGTATTTTTCAAATAATCATTATTACGGTATAGAAACTTTTTTTGAGTTTTATCAAAATCTTAAAGATTTTAACAATTTAGCCCAAACTAAAAAATTAAATTTTATGATAAAACTTCACCCAAATTTTTCACACTTGAAAGGTAAATTGGAAAAGAAATTTTTTAATTTAAAATTTACAAATGAACCTTTAAACAAAGTTTTACCCTTTGCAAAAGCAACAATAAGTTTTTCTTCAAGTTCTATTGAGGACTCTTTATATTCTAAAGTTCCTGTAATTTTGTATGACCCTTATGGAAGATATAAACATTATAAAGCATGTGATATTTCTGGTAAGTTAAATGAACCAATTTACTACATCAAAAATATAAAAAATTTAGAAATTTGTTTGTCTTCAATTATTTCCAGTGAAAAAATTAAATTCGAAAAGGTAATTTTTAAAGGTGATTTTGAAAATAATTTTAAAAAAATTTTTACATCTCTGAAATGAAAAAAAAATTAACAATAATTGGAGGAGGAATAACAGGTTGTGCTTTAGCACTTCACGCGTCAAAAAAAAATTATGAGGTGCAAATATTTGAAAAAAATAGTTTTTTAGGGGGCATTCTAAGAGATGCGCATTTTGATAAACATTTATTTTTTCAGAACTGTCAGTACTTAAACCCAAATAACAAATGGTATAAAAAGCTTTTTGGTAACAATTTTCATTTTGAAGCCTTTTACCATAAAAAATATACTCTTAGTAATTTAGAGGGCAGAGAAAAACTATTTAAAGATATTGCTGGTCTTCCTATTACTCGTGACATAAAATTTACTAATTTAAGTTTAAATTCAAAAAAAATAATTTCATTAAATAATAGGTTAAAATTATATCCAAGTTCAATATCTTCACAAATCTTTAAATGGCTTACAAAATTTAAGTTTGAAGTCAACGATTTGTCTTATTTGTCATATGATGGACTTGGTCTAAGAAGAATATTTCCTCAAAAAAATTTAAATCTTTTAAAAAAATTAAAACAAAAACATAAAAATTATGACGATCTGTTTGGTCTTCCTAATAATTTGCTTTATCCAAAAAAAATTTTTGCAACATTACCCAAGAGAGGTTTTAATTATTTTTTTAATCAAATTACTAAAAACTTGTTAGAAGCAGGTGTAAAAATTTCTTTTAATGCAGTTGTAAAGCCAGAATGGCAGAAAAAATTTCTTAAAATAAAATATAAGAATAATTTTGTTAAAAGCGATTATTTTTTTTGGACTGGTAATCCTACAGGGCTGATTAAATCATATGGATTACCGCTCTTAGACTCAAGACACATAAATGGAAAAAATTTTTTTTTCAATCTATTTGGAAAGATCAACAACAATTTCTATATTCAGGTTTTTGATGCTAATATTCCGATAACACGATTATTTGTCTATAAATTAAAAAATATGCTTAAGTTAACAGTAGAAACAAACTCTAGAGAATTAAAAAATGCAGATATAATAAAATATTGCAACAAACTTTTTAATAGGTACTTTAAAAAAGAAGGTTTAAAGATCAATGGAAACTTAAATTTTACAAAAGAAAATAAAAAGTACGTTCTGGTAACAAAAAAAGATTTAAAGATTATCGAAAAGTTTAATAACGAAACTAAAAACTCAAATTTAATAACTGGATGTTGGTTAAAATATTCTAGGGATGAAAAAATTAATTACGCAATAAAAAATTTTGAAAAAATAAAATGAGAATATTAATAATTGGTGGAAATGGATTTATAGGTTCACATTTAGCGGAACTTCTTTGTAAAAAAAATAAAGTTTTTGTTTTTGATAAACAAATTTCTAGAAAAAAAATCAAAAATATTTCTTATATAAAAGGGGATATTTTAAATTTCGATCATTTAGTAAGTAACATGCATCAGATCGATATAGTTTTTAATTTTGCTGCTATCGCAGATATCGATGTTGCAGCAAATCTACCTTTACAAACTGCTCAAATAAATATTCTTGGCTCAATTAATATTTTTAAAGCTTGTTTGAAAAAAAAAGTTAAAAAAATAATTCATGCAAGTACTATTTATGTGGACAGTAATGAGGGAAATTTCTATGCAATAAGCAAAAGATGCGCAGAAGATTATTTAATACAATACAACAAAAATTATAAACTAAATTATACTATATTAAGATTTGGATCTCTTTACGGAGAAAGAGCGGATAGAAATAATGGGATAGAAAGAATTATCAATAATCTTATTAATAAAAAAAAATTGATTTATAGAGGAACTAGTAAGGCCTCTAGGAAATATATATATGTAAAAGATGCTGTAAAAGCCTGCGAAAAAGTTATAAGTAAAAAATTTGATAATCAATGTTTAACAATAACTGGTAATAGATTATTTAGGATTAAGAAGATAATGCTTCATTTAAAACAAAAATATAAGATAAAATCTTTGAAATTTCTAAACGAAAAGAATACTAGTCATTATAATATTCAACCAAGTCCTTATAAAAAAATAATAAGTAAGAATTATACCATGGAAAAAGAAACACCATTTTTTAAAAAAATTATAGAACTAATTGAAAGCAAAAAAAAAAGATGATCGTTGCATTAATGATAGGAAGAAAAGGTAGTACTGGATTTCCTAATAAGAATACAATTAAAATATTCAATAAACATTTGTGTGAATATCCAATAATTGCTGCAAAAAAAACTAAGATTATATCGAATATTTTTATCTCAACAGATTGTCCAAAAATTAAAAAAATTACAAAAAAATATAATCCAATATTTTTAAAGAGACCAAAACATTTAGCAACCAATGCTGCTTTAGGAGAAGAAGTTTTTAAGGATGCATATTTAAAAATAAAAAAAATGTTAAAAGGAAAAGAAATCAAACTTGTAGTTTTATTGATGGCAAACGCTGGAACTATTAATTCAAAACTTATTAAAGAAGGTATAAAAATTTTATTAAAAAATAAAAAATATGATTCAGCAGTTACAACTTCAGTTTACAACATGTGGAGTCCTATAAGAGCTAGAACTTCTAAAAATGGATATTTAGTGCCTTTTGTACCATTTAAATATATGGGAGGTACTAAAATTAATTGTGATAGAGATGCTCAAGGAGATGTGCATTACGCTGATATGTCGGCATCGATTGTAAGACCAAAATGTTTAGAAAATTTAGAAAAAGGTCTCTTACCTCAGAAATGGATGGGGAAAAAAATAGCTGCAATTAAAAATACCGCAGGTTTTGATATTGATTTCGAGTGGCAACTTCCTCAATTAAAATACTGGATAAAAAAGTATGGATCAAATTAAAACTTACAAAAAAAAAGATAGCTTTATAAAGTTAGAGAATAAAAAAAATCTTGAGGTAAATTTTCTTATTAAAAAAATACAAAAATTATTAGATAATGACAAAATAGCTAAATTATTAGATGATGAGGAAAAAGATATTATTGTAAATCTCAAAAAAGATTTTTCGAGATTAGATAAAAAAAATGATCCTAACTGCTTTAAATTAAAAACAAATACCATTGCCGAAATAAATACTTTTGATAATGACTCAGATTTAGTTAAATACCTTATACATAGATATAAATACGAAATTTTCCCGATTTTAAAAAAAACTTCGGATTATCCGCCTTTAATACAAATAGAGCCTTCATCAATATGTAATTTTAGGTGTGTATTTTGTTTTGAGACGGATAAAACTTTTACAGATAAAAAAAGTGGTCATATGGGTACAATGAATTTAAATTTATTTAAAAAAATAATTGATGAAATTGAAGGTAAAGTTCAATTTGTCACTCTAGCTTCCAGAGGAGAACCTTTGGTTAGTAAACAAATTAATGAAATGTTAAAGTACACATCTGGAAAGTTTCTTAATCTTAAGATTAATACAAACGCATCATTACTTAATGAAGAAAAAATACACTCAATATTATCAAGCAATGTAAAAACATTGGTTTTTTCTGCCGATGCGGCAGATTCTGAGTTATATAAAAAACTAAGAGTGAATGGTAGTTTAGAGAAAACTGTTTCAAATATTAAAAAATTTAAGGAAATTCAATTAAAACATTATTCTAAAAGCAAAATTATCACAAGAGTTTCCGGAGTTAAGTTTAGTAAAAAACAAAGCTTTGAGAGTATGATGAGCCTTTGGGGAGACTTAGTGGATCAAGTGGCATTTGTTGATTACAATCCTTGGGAAAATAGTTATGAAAAAGAGTCAAATGGATTATCCACTGCATGTTCAGACTTATGGAGAAGAATGTTTGTTTGGTGGGACGGAAAGATTAATCCGTGCGATGTTGATTATAAATCAAAACTAAGTGTTGGAAATATAAGTGATGGAACAATTAAAAGTTTATGGAATTCTAACTTTTACAATGACTTAAGAGAAAAACACTTAAACAATAAGAGGCAGTCGGTTTCACCTTGTAACGCTTGTACAGTCATTTAACTATGACAAAATTTAAATTTGTAAAAAGATCTAAAATCCTATCATCAACTAGATTTAGATATCTAAGACTTGATAAGAATGAGAGAGTTTCTCCATTTCCTAAAAAATTTATAAGTTTATTTAAAAGAAAACTGGATTCTGAAAATTTAAATACATATCCCGAGATTTTTAATTTCTATAAATTACTTTCAAAAAGCCATTCGCTTAAAAAGGATTATTTTTTAGCAACTGCTGGTATCGATGCAGGATTGAGAAACAGTATTGAGATATTTGGAGAAAAGAAAATAATTATTTTAGATCCGACTTTTGCAATGATAAATATCTATTGTGAAATTTTAAAAAAAAAAACAGTTAATATTGGTTTTGATAAAAATTTAAAGTTAAAGCTTAATCAATTATTTAAAGAAATTAATAAAGATGTTTCATTAATAATTTTATCAAACCCTAATAGCCCAACTGGTACTATTATTAATTTAAATGATGTCAAAAAAATATTAGTTAAAGCAGAAAAAAATAATGCTAAAGTAGTTATCGACGAAGCTTATTATGGTTTCAGCTCGGTTACAGCTATCAGGCTTATAAAACGTTTTAAAAATTTAATTGTATTAAGAACATTTTCAAAAGCCTATGGTCTAGCTGGGCTGAGAGTTGGTTACGCAATTTCTCACCCCAAAAATATTGAAAAATTCACAAATATTAAACCTATGTATGAAGCAAACTCTCTTGGCATATTAGCCGCTAATATATTACTCGAAAACCAAAAAATAAGAAAAACTTACTTACGTGAAGTAATAGAGGGGAAAAAGATTTTATTAGATTTTTTTAAAAAGAAAAAGATTAGCTTTCTTAAATCTGAGGGAAATTTCATTTTATTTAAATTAAAACAAAAAAATAAATATTTTAAAAAACTTAAAAAAAATAAGATATTAATAGTGGAAAATCTAAGTCATAAAAAATTAAATGGCTTTTCAAGAATTACCCTTGCACCTAAAATAGAAATTTTAAAATTTATAAAAATTTTAAAAAATTATTAATGAGAGAACATAATAAAGCTTACAGAAGTAGTGAGATATTTAATTATTACTCTTCAAATAGAAATAAATGGTTTGATTTCTATAAATCTGAGAGAACAATTATAGAAAAATTGAAAATAAGAAAAAATTCAAAAATTTTAGATATCGGCAGCGCATGTGGTGGATTGGGCGAAGTTTTAAAAAAGCGTTACAAAGTTAAAAATTACACTGGTATTGAAATTAATAAAAAAGCATACGATTACGCAAAATCAAAAAATAAAAATTTTAGATTTATTTATTCAGACTTGCTTAATTATGAAAAAAATAAAAAAAGTAATTCAAAATTTAATTTTGTTTTTTCTTTAGGGTGTATTGATTGGAATTTTGAACTTGATAAAATGTTAAAAAAGTCGTGGAAACATGTTAAAGAGAAAGGATATTTAGTAATCACTCTAAGAATCACAAATATTCCTAAATTTAAAAAGTCTTATCAATTCATTAATTTTTCAAAAAAAAAGCAAGGTGAAAAAGCTTCTTACCAGGTTTTATATATAGAAAACTTATTAAAAAAATTATCTAAATTAAATATTTCAAAAATATTACATTATGGGTATTGGGGAAAGCCAAATTTGACTGTAGTTACACAACACAAAAAAGTTTTCTTTGTTGCAATGGCATTACAAAAAAATGCAAAAAATAAAAATATAATAAAATTTAATAAATTTAAAAAAAATTTTTTCAAATAATTTTATGTTAGATAGTGCCATTTGTAAGGAGCAAAAAAAAATATTATTTTTTGTTAAGAATTACGTTAAAGCCTTAAAAGGGAAGTTGAATGTTGCCAATAGTGCAGTTTGCTATTTCCACAATTATGGAAATTATGTAAGTTCATCTTTTTTAAAATTGAAGTTTTATGGAAAAAATTATTATTTAAAATTTTTATTAAACTTATTTAAAAATATTTATTCCACAATTCAAACAGAAAATTACGTTTGTATTAAAAATGCAAATAACAAAAAATATAAATACTTTTTTATATCTCATGTTTCAAAAAAAGATTTTTTAAGAAATGGCTCATATTTTGATAAATATTTTGGCTTATATTCACAGGATTGTCAAAATACGCTTTTTTTTTTAAATTCTATTGATGGTTATTCACCAAAAAAAATACAAAAAAATATTATTATTTTTAAAAAAAATAAAAAAAGTCTATCAATTATATTTTTATTAAAAAGATTAATTATTTTTATTATCAAAAATAAAGCGTCGCCTAAAAAAATATTTCATCAATTTAATTTTTTATCTCAATTTTCTCATAAAATTTTTCCTCATTTAATTAAGTCAATAAAAGAAAATAATTTCAAAAAAATAATTATGTTTTATGAAGCCCAACCCTATCAAAACAATTTTATTCACGAATTAAAAAAAAGAAAAATCGAAATTGAAACAGTCGGTTTCTACCACTCTGGGTTACTTCCTTTACATACTAGTCTAGTTTTTAGAGAAGGGGCACCAGATAAACTTTTAATTTCCGGGAAATTTCAAAAAGAATATTGCGAAAAACATTTAGGATGGCCAAGAAACAGAGTAAAAAACGTTAATTCATTTAGATATTCAAAAAAAAATATTAAGATGAAAAAAGATAAAATTTTTCTTCCATATGAAATTACAAGATCAAATATTATTTTAAAATCTTTAGAAAAGGTCTTTAAGAATGCTGATACAAGATCTTTACCCCAATTTTCAGTTCAAAATCACCCTGCAACTTTGCGCTCAAAAAAGCATTTAAAGATAATAGTAAAAATACAAAATCTAATACGTAAATATAAGCAAAAGTTTAACAAAAAATCAAAAAAATTTTCAATTTTTATAGGATCAACTACTTCAATAATTTTAGCTTTAGAGCAAAAAAAACAAGTTATACATATTTGTGAGGACCCTATATTTGACTCATTTAATAGTGGGATTTGGAAAGATTTAATTGTTACTAAAATAGATAAATTTATCTTTAAATATAGTTTAAAACAAAATAAACATATTTTAAACATACATAAAAATAATAAAAATAAAATCAAAAATTATTTAAATTAATAAAAATAAAGTGAAAGTAAAAAATAAGAGAAAAAAAATTTATGTGGGCTTATCCGCAGATATTCTGCATGAGGGACATATAAATATTTTGAAAAAGGCTAAGTCCTTGGGTCATGTTACTGTCGGTTTGCTAACAGATGAGGCAATAACAACTTATAAGAAATTACCTCATTTAACATTTCATCAAAGAGAAATTGTTTTAAAAAATATTAAAATGGTTGATAAAGTAGTGCCACAAACTACTTTAGACTACAGACCTAATTTAATTAAGTATAAGCCAGATTTAGTAGTTCATGGTGATGATTGGAAATCAGGTATACAAAAAGAAACTAGAAAACAAGTAATCACAACGCTTAAAAAATGGTCGGGTAAATTAATTGAAGTCCCATATACAAAAAATATCTCTTCTTCTTTGATCAAGAAAAAAATAATGAAAACTGGAACCACTCCAGAAGTTAGACAAATTAAATTTAAAAGATTAATTAATGTAAAAAAAATTGTGAGGATTCTAGAAGCCCACAGCCCACTGAGTGCAATGATAGTAGAAAATACAAATGTAGTAAAAAAAAATAAGTTTTATGAATTTGATGGCATGTGGTCCTCAAGTCTAACAGACTCAGCTCTTAGAGGAAAGCCAGACAATGAGTCAGTTGATTTGTCTGTGAGAATGAACACACTGAACGAAATTTTATCTGTAACCACAAAACCAATTATTTTTGATGCTGACACCGGAGGGCGAAATGAACATCTGCCTTATACAGTTAAAGCGCTTGAGAGTGCAGGTATTTCAGCAATTATTATAGAGGATAAGATAGGTTTAAAGAAAAATTCATTATTTCAAAATCAATCAAACGCTAAGCAAGACAATATTAAAAATTTTTGTAAAAAAATTAAAGTAGCAGTAAACGCAAAAATATCTGATGACTTTATGATAATAGCAAGGATTGAAAGTTTTATATTAGGTAAAAATTTGAACGATGCTTTAAAACGAGCTGAGGCTTATTCTAAATCAGGTGCTGATGCGATATTAATACATAGTAAAGAAAAAAAACCAGATCAAATAATTCAGTTTTCAAAAAAGTTTATTAAAAGTAAATATAGGAAACCTATTGTAGCTGTTCCCTCCACTTATTCGTCAACATATGAAAAGACTTTACAAGAATCGGGTGTAAATGTTATAATCTATGCTAATCATTTGCTTAGAGCCTCTTATCCTTCAATGATGAAAGTAGCAGAAAGTATACTTAAATTTGAAAGATCAAAAGAAGCTGAAAAAAACATTATCCCTATAAAAGAGATTATTTCATTAATTAAATAAATGATTAATCAAAAAGAATTAATTAAATATGAAAATGATGGATACATTATTTTAAGAAATTTTTTTTCAAAATCAAAAATTGAAAAAATTAGACTTGAGATAATTAAATTATCTAAAAAGAAACAAGGAAAGCACTTTTATTACGAAAATATAGGAAAAAAAGGAAAAAAAGTTTTAAGAAGAATTGAAAAAATAAGTCAAAATTCAAAGCTTATGAAAAATCTATTAAAGGAATATAAATTAAAATTAGCTCTAAGAAAATTGACAAAGCTTAATAATTATTTATTTAAGGATAAACTTAATTTCAAATTTCCTGGAGCAGGTGGCTTTGACCCACATATAGATGGACATTTTCTATGGAAAAATCAAAATAATTTAATCAAGAAAGGATGGTCTGTGTATGGAAACAAATTTATAAATGTTGTTTTCCCACTTGAAAAATCTACGGTTAAAAATGGTTGTATTTACTTGGCAAAAAAAAAGTATACGGATTTATATTTGGGTAAAAGTTGGGATGAGATTTCTAAAAAACTTATAAAATTTACCCCAAAAATTAAAACAAAAAACTTAAAAAAAATAAAATTTAGACCAATGATTATGGAACAGGGAGATATAATGTTTTTTGATTGGAAAGTTGTTCACTACTCAAAAAAAAATGTAAGCAATAAATCTCGTATGATTTTTTATGCAACATATATTAATTCAAGAAAATCTAAAACACAGGTTATTAAAAAATATTATTTAGATAAATTAAAAAGTAAAAATAATATTAAAAATAAATCATTGATCTAAATAAAATCATGATTGAAGTAAACAATTTAATTAAGTTTTTAAAAAAAAATAGAATTGAATTCTTTACAGGAGTTCCTGATAGTATTTTAAAAAATTTCTCTTTAAAAATTGAGAATTATTCTTCAAAAAAACATATTATTGCTACAAATGAAGGAAGTGCTGTTGCGCTTGGAGCTGGTTACTATCTTTCAAAAAAAAAATTGCCTTTGATTTACATGCAAAATTCAGGTTTAGGAAACGCAGTAAATCCACTTATTTCATTAACCCACAAAAATGTTTATTCAATCCCTATGCTATTAGTCATTGGGTGGAGAGGAGCGCCTGGAACTAAAGATGAAGTTCAACATTCAGAAAAAGGAAAAATTACAAAAAAACTATTAAACTTAATGAAGATAAAAAATATTGAAATTAATGAAGAAAAAGATTTTAAAAAATTAAAAAAATTAATTAAATTTTCAAGAAATAACCTCACTCCAGTGGCGTGCTTAGTTAAAAAAAATACATTATTTAATAAAAAAGGGATTAAAAATTTAAGGATTAAGACCTTATATCCGAATGGTTTAACAAGATCTTACGCTCTAGAAGAGATATTAAAGAATATAAATAATGCAACTGATATTATCTCAACAACTGGTTTTACTTCTAGAGAAGTTTTTCAGATTAGACTTAATCAAGGTTTAAAAAAAGGAAAGGATTTTTACATGGTGGGAGCAATGGGTCATTCATCAATGGTTGCTCTTGGAAATTCTTTTTTCAAAAAAAAAGTTTCTATTTGTCTTGATGGCGATGGTGCAGCTTTAATGCATCTAGGTGCAATTGCTGTAATGGCAAACTTTGGAAAAAAAAACCTTAAATATATACTTTTTAATAACAGTTCACACGAATCAGTTGGTGGACAAAAAACTATAGCATCTAAAATAAATTTCCAAAAAATTTCTAGAGGTTTTAACTTTAAAAGGTATTTCGTTTCTTCTTCCAAAAAAGATTTTAAAAAAAAATTAAGCCAATTTATGAGGTCAAATGGGCCTAGTTTTTTTGAAATTAAAATTCAAAATAAAAGTATGAAAAATTTATCTAGACCAAGAAATTTAAAAAAGTATAAGGAATTATTTCTGAATGGTTAAATACAATTTTCAGGATTTTGACGATTTAAAAAATTTTATGAAACAAAAAAGTTTTAAAAAAATTTTTTTAATTTCTGGTAAAAATTCCTTTGTTAAGTCTGGAGCGAAAAAAATGATTTTACCTTTTTTAAAATCAAAAACTATTCAAATATATTTCAAAAATTCTGATTATCCAGAGTACAGTGAATTAAAAAATATAATAAATTTCATAAATCAATTTAATCCTGATTTAATTTTAGCTATCGGAGGCGGGTCAGTTATTGATTATGCAAAGATAGCCAGATTAGACCTTGATATTACAAACTTAAAACAAAAAATTATAAATCCTAAGAAATTCGATAACTTTAAAAGAAAATTCAAATTAGTCACGATTCCGACTACCGCGGGATCTGGTGCAGAAGTAACTGAAAATGCAGTAATCTATATTAAAAATAAAAAATATTCTGTGGAGGGAAAAGCAGTCAAGCCAGACTATTTTTTTCTAATTCCGAAATTTATTTTAAATTCATCAAAGATAATAAAATCTTCTGCCGGTTTCGACGCAATTTCGCAAGCTATAGAATCTCTGTTATCAAATAGATCAACACATCAAAGTGTTATTTATGCTAAAGAGTCTTTAAAAATTTCATTAGTAAATTTCCAAAAATTTGTTAACAAGCCAAGTTATGATAATACAATGAAAATGAGTATTGCTGCTAACTTATCAGGAAAAGCAATCAGTATATCAAAAACTACAGCACCACATGCACTTTCATATCCATTCACTTCCTATTTTGGAATCCCTCATGGTCATGCTGTATCTTTAACATTAAATGATTTTTTGAAATTTAATTATGAACATTTAAAATATTCTGTTTCAAATTTTGATTTAAAAAAAAGATATCAAATAATTTTCAACTTAGCTAAAGTTAATAATATTCAAGATTTAGATTGTTTTTTAAATAAAATAAAAATTAATACTGGACTTGAAAACAATCTCAAAAAATTAGGTGTATCAATTAAAAGCGATTACAGAAAGATATTATCTGGTGTTAATGTTCAAAGATTGAAAAACAACCCAATTAATCTTAATCGAAATGACATTAAAAACATCTTATTAAATAAATGAAAAAAAAAAAAATTAAATAGTAGCAAAGGAATATTATTTTGGATTACTGGTCTATCAGGATCAGGTAAAACCTCATTGGCAAAAAAAATAAAAAAAGATATATCAAAAAGATATGGACCAACAATTGTTATAAGCGGTGATAATTTGAGAAAAATTTTTTTACTTAATAAATATGATTATGAGTCAAGAATGCTTAATATGAGGAAGTTTTTGGAATTTGCAAAATTTATCACAAATCAAAAGATCAATATTATATTTGCAGTGGTAGGTTTGATCGATAAACCTAAAATATGGGGGAGGAAAAATATCGATAATTTTGTAGAGATTTATTTAAAATCAGACTTAAAAAAAATTATAAAAAAAAATAAAAAAAAATTGTATTCTCAAAATAAAAAAAATATTGTTGGAGTAACTATTAAACCGGAATTCCCAAAAAAGGCTGATATTACTGTTAACAATAATTTTAGCAAATCATTAGACAATATCTCAAAATTTTTATTAAAAAAAATATTTAAAAAAATTAAGTTATAATTATATGAAAATTGTTGTATTGCTCGCAGCAATGACTCGAGGAGGAATTGACCTGTTTCAAAGTTTACTGGACAATCATTCTGAAATTTTACAACTGCCTGGAAAATTTTATATAGATGAATTTTTGAAAAAAATTAAAAATAAAAACAATAATTCTGAGATTGCCCAAGAATTTATTAATTGTTATCAAGAGTACTTTGATTCAAGATTGAATATTGTAGAAAGACATAATTTTTTAGGACAGAATAAAGATGAGTTTTATTTTATTGATAAGGATAAATTTATTAAAAAATTTGATGAGTTATCAAAAAATAAAAAATTAAATAAAAAAGAAATTATTATAAATTTACACTTAGCTTACTCTAGTGCATCCGAGGAAAGCATTGATAAAAAAAAATTGATAATTTTACAAATACATCACTTATTTAGGATTAAAAGTATTGAGGATTTAGATTTTGATATAGCCTGTACGATAAGAGACCCGATAGCTTCACATTCATCTTATGTAAAAAATTTATCAAAATTTAATAATAAATCTATAAATCCTTGGCAATATTACTATCATATGGAAAGAAATTTTAGCCATCTAATTGAACTTTCCAAATTAAAAAGAAAAATTAATGTGATTAAACTAGAGCGTCTTCATAGAAATAATTTGGATGTAATGAAGAATTTTTGTAGGCAATATCATATTGACTATAAAGAGACTCTCCAAAAGTCTACATTTCATGGGAAGTTATGGTGGGGGGATCAGGTAAGTAAGAAATATCTTAATGGAATAGATAATAAATTTGAAAATAAAGTAGATTATAATTCTTTCTTTGAAAATGATATTAATATTATAGAACATTATTTGGAAAGTTATATTAAAGCTTATGAATACCCTTTTAGAGGAAATAGACAAAAATTAAATTATAAAAAATATTTTCCGCTTAAAGTTGATTTAGTTATATTTATTCAAAGTATAAAAAGACTAAATATTAAAAATATTATTTTATGTTTTTATTATTATTTTAAACGATTTAAATTTATGAAAAAAGAAGTATTAGATAAATTTGAGTACCCATCCGAACTTTAGAACATGCAAAAAAATAATTTTCTAAAAGTATATAAAAACAAAAAAATTTTAATAACAGGATCTACTGGATTTAAAGGATCATGGTTAAGTTTCTGGTTATACAATTTAGGCGCCAAAATAATAGGTGTTGGTTTAAAGCCTGAGGATGGGGCAATTTTATACAAAACTTTGAAGATTGATAAATTAATTAATCAGTATTATTTTGATATTACAAACTTCAGAAAAATTAATAATTTAATAAAAAAGAATAAACCGGATATCATATTTCATCTTGCCGCCCAATCAATTGTTTCAGAAAGTTATAATAATCCACTTAAAACAATAGAGTCAAATACTTTAGGAAGTGCAAATATATTAGAGAGCACAAGAATTAATAAAATTAAAAATTTAGTCTACATAACATCAGATAAGTGTTATTTAAATGTAGAAAAAAACACTGGTTATAAGGAAACGGATACTCTTGGTGGTTATGATAATTACTCATCGTCCAAAGCAGCCGCAGAGTTAATATTTAATTCGTATTATCATTCATTTTTCAGAGACAATAAATTAAAATATGCAACTGCAAGAGCAGGGAACGTAATTGGTGGAGGGGATATGAAAAAAAATAGAATTATCCCTGACGTTATTAGATCCATTAAGAAAAATAATAAAATTTTTTTAAGAAACCCAAATTCGACTAGACCATGGCAGCACGTTTTAGAACCCTTGTACGGTTATCTTAAATTAGGATCCTACTTAATTAATAAGCAATTGAAAAATTTAGAAAATCCAAATTGGAACTTTGGTCCTTATAAAAAAAATTGTGTTAAAGTAAAAAAAATTGTCAGCCTTATTCATAAAAAATTATCTTTAAAAAATAAAATTAAGATAAATAGAAAAGTAAAATTTAAGGAAGCCACTCTCCTAAGTTTAAAGATTGATAAAGCTAAAAAAGAACTCAAATGGCAACCCAAACTTACTTTAAAAGAAACAATAAATTTGACTATCGATTGGTATTTATCTTATCTCGATAAAAAAAATATGTCTAAATTTACTAAATCTCAAATTGAGTACTTTTTAAAAAAATAAAATGAAAGTTGTAATTCTAGCTGGGGGTTTCGGAACAAGATTATCTGAATACACAAAAGATATCCCAAAACCTTTAGTCAAAATAAATGGTTTACCAATAATAGTTCACATAATGAAACATTATGCAAAATATGGATTTAAAGAATTTTACATAGCTCTTGGCTATAAAGGAAGTGAAATAAAAAAATATTTTAAAAATAAAAACTATGGCTGGAAAATTAATTTAATAGATACAGGAAAAAATACTATGACAGGGGGACGGCTTCTAAGATTAAAAAAATTTTTATCAAAAGAAACATTTATGATGACATATGGCGATGGTCTAAGCGATGTTAATTTAAAAAAATTGATTAAATTTCATAATAAATATAAAAAAATATTTACACTCTCAGTTGTTAGACCACCTGCAAGATTTGGTGCGGTAAAATTAAAAGGAAACTTAGTTAAACGCTTTCGTGAAAAATCGCAACTAGATGAAGGGTGGATAAACGGTGGTTTTTTTGTAATTGATCCAAAATTTTTCAAATATATAAAAAATGATCAAACTTATTTAGAGAGAAAACCAATGGAAAATGCTGCAAAAAAAAATCAATTAAACGCATTTAAACACTTTGGATTTTGGCAATGCATGGATACAAAACGGGATAAAGAATATTTAGAAAAAATATTAAAAGTAAAATGAATAAAAATACAATCAAAAAACTAAAATCCTTTTTAACAAAATCCTCAAAAAAAAGTGTTTTCTATGTTCACGAACCTCACTTAGAGAAAAAAGACCATAAATTTTTGCAAAAGTGCGTGGAAAAAAATGAAGTCTCGTCTTCTGGTTTTTATGAAAAAAAATTAGAGAAAAAGTTAAAGGATTTAACTAATGCTAAATATGTTATTTTAACAAACAGCGGAACTTCAGCTCTTCACATTTCTTGTATTTTGTCTAATATTGAGCCCGGTGATGAAGTTCTTATTCCTGCATTTACATTTGTAGCATCAGCTAATGCGGTCAAATATTGTTTTGGTATTCCACATTTTATTGATATTGAAAAAGAAAATTTTACAATAGATACGGATAAACTCTCAAAATATTTAAGCCAAACCTTAAAAAGAAAAAGAGATTTTTATATAAATAAAAAAACAGGAAATATTGTTAAGGCTATTATGCCAGTTCATCCATACGGTCATCCGTGCGATATGAAATCAATAAAAAAGATCGCAGCAAAATATAAATTAAAAATTATAGAAGATGCAGCAGATGCATTAGGTAGTTTTATTGGGTCTAAACATGTTGGAACTTTCGGGGATCTAGGTGCATTAAGTTTTAATGGTAATAAGATTATAACCGCAGGTGCTGGAGGCGCTATACTAACAAATAATTCACTATTTGCTAATAAGGCAAGACAACTAGTTTCTACAGCAAAGGTTTCACATCCTTTTAAGCTAATTCATGATGACATTGGGTATAATTATAGAATGCCTAACATAAATGCTGCATTACTAATTTCACAACTTTCTAGAATTAAAAAAATTCTTGATAAAAAAAGAATACTTTTTGAAAGTTATGAAAAATTATTTAAGAATTCAAATGATTTAAAATTAGTACGAGAGCCTAAAAATTGTAAAAGCAATTATTGGCTTCAAACTCTTATAATAAAAAATAAGAGTAAAAAAATATTGGAGGGTATAATTAAAAATCTTATTAGAAATAAAATATTTGTTAGACAAGGATGGGAATTAATTTCTAATTTAGAACCTTTTAAAACATGCCCAAAGATGGACCTTAAATCCGCAAAACACATTCAGTCAAAAATCATAAATTTACCTAGCAGTTCTTTTCTTATTCGATAACCTTTCAATGAAAAAAATTCTTATTGCCGGTGGAACGGGCTTTATTGGAAAACATTTAATAAGAAAAAGCCTTAAGAAAGGTTGGAAAACTTTTTGTTTATCTTCTAAGAAAGTTGGTGAAAAAGATAAGGTAAAAAAAGTAAAATACTTTTTTATAGATATAAGAAATAAAAAAAAATTAACAAAATTAAAAAAATATAAATTTGATTACGTTGTAAATTTAAGTGGTGAAGTAAACCATAAGATTAAAGTAAAGGTTATCGAAACTCATTTTTTGGGCGTAAAAAATTTATTGAGAAATTTAAATTTAAATTATCTGAAGTCTTTTATACAAATTGGCAGTAGTGCTGAATATGGAAAATATAATAAACTTCAGAAAGAGATTTTAAAATGTCATCCAAATTCTTATTACGGAAAAGCAAAATTATCTGCTACTAACTATTTAATAGATAACAATAAATATAAAAATTTTTCAAAATGCGTTTTACGATTTTATCAAGTTTATGGACCTAATCAAAAAGATAATAGGATTATTCCTTATGTGATTAAAAATTGTTTACTTGATAAAAAATTTAACTGTACGCCTGGCACACAAATTAGAGATTTTACTTATATCACAGATATAATTTCAGCTATTTTTAAATGCTTTTCTCATACCAAAAAAGTTAATAATCAAATAATAAATATTGGTTATGGAAAAGGTTATAAATTACAAAGCGTAATAAAAAGAATTTTAAATTATATAGGAAAAGGTAAACCTTACTTTGGAGCAATTAAAATGAGAAAAGATGAAACAAAAAAAGTAATTCCTAATATTTCGAAAGCAAAAAAAATTTTAAAATGGAAACCAAAGATTACTTTAAATGAAGGTTTAAAGCTCACTATTAATTCTTTTAAATAATGAGAAAAAGGTATCCTTTAATAAGCGTTATAATGAATTGTTATAATGGAGAAAAATTTTTACGCGAAGCTATTTATAGTCTCAAAAATCAAGTTTATAAAAATTGGGAATTAATTTTTTGGGACAATTGTTCTGATGATAATTCAAAAAATATTATTAAATCTTTTAAAGATAAAAGAATAAAATATTTTTTAGCAAAAAGATTTACCAATCTTCATAAAGCAAGAAATCTAGCATTAAAAAAAGCTAAGGGTGACTATATTTCTTTTTTGGATTGTGACGACCTACTATTGAAGGATAAATTGTTTTTACAAGTTAAAAAATTGAAAGAAAAAAACTTTTCCCTAATATACAGTAATTATTACTTAAAAAATGATAATACTTTTTTAAAAAAGAAAAAATTTTTTAAGGGTGTTTTGCCAGAAGGTTTTATTACTAATAAATTACTCAATAATTACGTTATATCTTTACCAACAGTTTTGATAAAACGTCAGATTTTAAAAAAAAGTTTTTTTAATGAAAAGTATAATATTATAAGTGATAGAGATTTATTAATGAGAATTTCTTTAAAAGAGAAATTTGGGTGTGTACAATTACCTTTGGCAATCTACAGAATTCATCAAAATAATTTTTCAGGAAAAAATAAATTAATGGAAGTAAAAGAGTTACAAAATTGGATTGGAAATTTTAAAAAAAGGTATCTGATTAAATTTAAACTTGATAAATCTGCAATATCTAGATTTCAAGAAAGATTGAAAATTTTAAAAAAAATTAATTCTACAAAAGGAATTAATCAAAAGTTTCTTATTTTAAAAGAGTTGATAAGAAATACGAATTTATTTAATTTTATGAATTTTATAAAAGTGATACTTCCAGAAAACGTCAAATCAAAAATATTTTTTTATAATTAACTAATGAATAGATATATATTTCATCCCTTGAAATGGTCAAAATCTTTTCTTGTAAGACCTATTAAAACAATTAATTGGATTAAGGAAGATATTAGAAAAGATTTAAGTTTCAAAAAATTCAATTCACCTTATCATAAGGTTTGGTGTGCTGGACTTCCAAAGTCCGGAACCACTCTAATTGAAAAAATAATTGATATACTACCTTATGTAAAATTAAATAATTCATTTTTAAGAGTTTATCACCAGGGTGAATTAGATCATGGTCACGGAATATCTGATTATATGTTCCAAAATATTAAAAATGATAAATATACTTTTTTAAAAACTCATACACACTATGAGAAAAAATATGAGGATATCGCACACCGACATAATCTAAAAATTATAATCTCGATGAGAGATTTAAGAGATATGTTAATTAGTAGATATTTTCATATTCTAAGTGATAAAGATCATTGGTTGCATAAAACTATTAAAGATTTAGATTTTACAGAAGGCTTTATCAATTCGATCAAAGCCAAGTCTGACAAAGACTCACCAAATGCTTTAAATTATTATTACTATTGGATTTTGAATTGGTCTAAAGTTGCAAAAACAACAAAATTGCTTACCTTGTGGTACGAAGATTATAAAAAAGATCCTAACGATTATATAAATAAAATTTTAAAATATTTGGTTTTTAAAGAATTTTCTAGTCAAGAAATAGAAAAAAAACTCATTAAGGGTAGAAAAAAAAATACTTCATTATCAAACTCATTAAAAAAATATGGTCGATCGAGAGATACATTTCGTAAAGGTGAAGTAGGTGAGTGGAAAAAGTATTTTAATCAAAAAATAACAGATTACTTTAACTCTAACATTCCAGAGCCCATAGAAAATATTACTTATGAAAATTTAAAAATATAAAATGAAAAAACCTAAAAAGATATTAATTATGGGGCTGCCAGGATCAGGAAAAACAACGTTAGCATCAAAATTAGTTCCTTTAATCAAAGCAAAATGGCTAAATGCAGACCAGATTAGAAGTGAAGCTAATGATTGGGATTTTTCAATTGAAGGACGTAAGCGTCAAGCTGATAGAATGAATAAATTTGCTAACAAATTTTTAGAAGATGGATTTAACGTTGTAGCTGATTTCGTTTGTCCAACACCCGAGGCTAGATTATCATTTAATCCTGATCATATAATTTGGCTAAACACAATTGAAAAAAGTAAATTTGAGGATACAAACAAGCTTTTTATCAAACCAGAAAAAGTTGATTTAGAAATCAAAAATAAAGATTCAAATTTTTGGGCTAAAGAAATAGTAAAAAAAATTTTTTCTAATTAAATTTAATTAAAGACATTAAATTTATTAAATAATTGATTATATAATTAATTCATGTTAGGTGATAAATATCTAAATTATTCATATGGAAAATAAATTCTTAGAAAATTATTTCTTACAATTTAAAAAACTACTTGATTTTAAAAAAGAAGATATCGCAAAATTAATTGCTGCTAGTAAATTAATGAAAGAGGCGCAAAAAAAAAATAAAAAAACATTAATTTTCGGGAACGGTGGCAGCGCTGCTATAGCAAGTCATTTTAGCGTTGACTTAACTAAAAATGCTAACGTTAGATGTACGAATTATAATGAGTCGGATCTTTTAACGTGTTTCTCAAATGATTTTGGTTATGAAAATTGGGTTCAAAAGGCAATAGAGTTTTATGCAGATAAAGACGACATATTAATATTAATTTCTTCAAGTGGGAATTCTCAAAATATGATTAATGCTGCACATCATGCAAAAAAATTTGGAATTAAATCAATTATTACTTTCACAGGAAATAAAGATGGAAACAAATTGCAAAAAATGGGTGATTTAAATTTCTGGGTAAATAGTTCTTCCTATAATCATATCGAAAATGTTCATCAAATCTTACTCTTATCAATTGTTGATTTAATTAGTGGAAAGAGTGAGAGCAATTTAAACCAGAGTTAATATTTATGAATTCAATTGATAACCTTTCAATTGATATAATTCTACCAAATTATAACAAAGGTGAATATATTGATGAATGTATTCTATCAATTTTGAACCAAAGCTTTTTAAATTGGAAATTATATATTATTGATGATTGCTCTACAGATAACTCTCTAAAAAAAATAAATAAATATAAAGATTATAAAAAAATTCAAATTTTAAAGTTAAAGAAAAATAAAGGACCAAGTTTCTGTAGAAATTTGGGTATGAGACTTTCTAAAAATAGTTATATTTCTTTTATAGATTCAGATGACTATTGGACAAAAGATAAATTAAAAAATCAATTAGAATTTATGAAAATCAGTAATTATGGATTTACATTTACAGATTATGTTCCTTTTTTTCAGATAAAAAATGAAAAAAAATTTTTAAGAAAAACAAACATTATAAGTACTTTTGATTTTAAAAAATTTTGTAGAAATTCCTCAATAAATACATCCACAATGATTGTAAAAAGATCATTGATTATGTTCAATAAATTTAAAAAAATGAAAAAATTAGAGGATTATGTTTTTAAATGTGAAATTTTAAAAAGATCAAACGCAATAAAATTTGATGATTGCTCTGCTTTTTATAGAATTTTGAAATATGGCAGGTCAAGTAGTAAATTAGAAAACTTAATGAATCTGTGGTCAGTTAATAAAAAATATAATAATTTAAATTTGCTCGATAATTTTTTATCTGTATTGTTTATTTCTATTAATTCGCTCAAAAAATACGGATTTAAATAACTAAGGGCGTGTAGTTCAGTGGTAGAACGCTACGTTGACATCGTAGAGGCCATAAGTTCAATTCTTATCACGCCCACCAAAATTTTTACTTAATCTTAATCCTTAAATAGTCTTATCAATTTAAGAGATTTTTCAATAAGTATTCTCGAAAATTTAGATAAAAAGTTGTTTTTTACTGCTTGTATAGCATTATCGAAAGATATTATTTTTTTATTGTTACTTATTAAAAATTTTTTCAACCTCTCATACTTAAATTCGTCCAAATAATTAATATGAATTTGAGTTGTTTGAATACCAAAAGGAAGTAAAATTTCCTTATAGAATAATTGAGGTATAAATATCAAATCAAATTTTTTAAATGGAAATAAACCATATCCATCGATTATATTATTTATGCCACATTCTTTTAATGCTTTAAAAGTGTTTAAATCATAAGTGTGATTTGGCGAGAAAAAAGATCTAGTCTTTACATTCTCAGATTTAAATTTTTTTAATGCATTTTGTATTAAAATTTTTTGATCTGATAAACTTTTTCCGTAAAATTCAGATTTTCCTCCATAGTTAAAGAAATCTTTTTTTTCTGTGTTGTTTGAATAAATATGCGAGTAACCATGTATAGAAATTTCCCAACCCAAGGCTTGCCATTCTCTAACTTTATCCCAAAATTTATTATTTGATGGATAAGACAAAAGATCTTTATCTTGATTATTTGAAATTACTCCTAAAACAGGTTTTATCTTATATTTTTTGAATAAATCCTCAAGTTTATACATAATTTCCCAATTCATATTTTCACAAATATCATCTAGCCTTACAAGAAGACCTGTATTAGAGGATATATAATTTTTTAATCTTAGAAACATTTGATAATAGTTTAACAATAAATTTTAAATTTACTACAAAAAATAAATTATGAAAAAAATTGGATCTAAAATATACAGAAATAGTGATCAGGTTCAATTTGCAAACACTTCAAAAGATTTTAATAAGATACATACAGATAAAATTGTTGCTCGAAAACTTATTTTCGGAGAACAGATAGTGCACGGAATAAATATTTTATTAACTGCTTTAAGCTTTTTGAAAGAGAAAAATTTAAAGATAAGAAATATTGGTTGTAATTTTTTAAATCCAGTTTTTTTAAATAATAAAGTTGATTTTTTTAAAGTAAAAAAAAAAAATAATATTATAATTTATGTTAATGTAAAAAGTGAGTTAAAAGGAGTCTTGTATCTAAGAGAAGAAATAAAAGATAATAAAATCAAAATAATTCAGACAAAAAAATTAAAAAAAATAAATCTGAAAAAAAAAATTAAGATAAGTAAGAGCACTTTGGATTTTAAGGTTTACAATTTAGAAACAAAGGAAATTAAAATACCGAAAAAATTCTTAAAAATTCTTAAAGTTTTAAAAAAAAAACAAATTCAAGAAATTCTCTCAATATCTTTTTTTGTTGGAATGGTTTGTCCTGGAAAATATTCACTTATATCATCAATCGATATTAATTTAAACTCAGGGAAAGCGCCTAATAGTGATATATTTTATAAAGTAAAAAAAAAAGATAAAAGATTTAATAGATTCGAAATTCATTTTTCAAACACTATTTCCGGTCAAGTTTTTGCTTTTTCTTACAATGTGCCTTTTCAAGAAAAATTGAGTTTTTTTAAAAAAAGAATTAAGAAAAATATTTCTTTGTACAAAAAAAACTCACTTATAATCGGTGGCTCCAGAGGACTTGGCGAAGATACGAGCAAAATACTTGCATCAGCAGGATCTAATATAATTCTTACATATTTCATTGGCAAACAAGATGCAAAAAAAATCAAAAAAGAAATTAATAGACATACAAACGTTAAATGTAAGACACTTAAATTAGATCTTTCAAATAGCAGTTTTATAAAGAAAATAAAAAAATTAAAAAAAATTGATTTTATATTTTATTTTGCAACGATAAAAATAACATCTACTAAAATTTTTAATTTTGAATTATATAAAAAATATAAAAAAATTTATTGTTCGAATTTTTACAAAATGTGTAAAATTGTAAATCAAATTTCATCCAGTAAAATAAAAGTTTTTTTCCCTTCAACTATTTTTATAAATGAAAAACAAAAAAAATATAGTGAGTATGTTAGAGCAAAAAAGGACTCTGAAAAAATTATTAAAAAAATTAATAAGAATTTTAAAAGGGTTAAAGTAATATCTTTTCGTTTGCCTGTCATGAATACAAGTCAAAATATTTCAATTTTAAATCAAAATAAAAAGAATAGCCAAAATTTACTAATACCTATAATCAAAAATTTCATAAAAAATGATTAAATTAAGAGAAATTAAAAAAAGAGATTATAAAAAAATAAAACATCTTTTTTTAAGAAACAAATTGAAAATTACCGACAAAATAAATTGGATTAATTTATGGAAAAATCCAATTATACAAAAATCAAAAAATAAAACCTTAGGTTATGTAATTGAAAACAAAAATAAGATTGTAGGTCATATAGGTTTATTTCCAACCGAATATAGATTTAAAAATAAAAAGTTAAATTGCCAAGTTTTGCATGGATGGGTAATAGATAAAGCGTATAGAAATTTCTCTATTTCTTTAATGAATAAATTTTTTTCAAAAAACAAAAGTGATTTTTATTTAAGTACAACAACTAACAAAAATGCAGGTAAAATTATGGAGGCATTAGGATGGAAAAAAATTAACATAAAAGGATTAAGCCAAACATCTATAATAATTTTAAATGAAAAAAATTTTTTAAGAAGAATATTTTTTAATAAAAAAATTTTATACAATGAATTCACAATTTTTATGCTTGGAAAAATTTTAGGAATTTTATTTAAAAAAAATTTAAATAAATGGAAAAATTATCAGAGTGATCCATGTATAATCTCCTATAATAAATTTGATAATAAAATTAATAATTTTTGGGAAAAGTACAAGAGAGAAAACTACAGTAAAATACTAATCAAAAAAAATTTACAATGGTTAAACTGGTTATTAGGTAATTATCTTTTAAAAAAAAGAGCAAAAGTTTTTGTAATACAAGAAAATGGAAATATTTACGGATATTGTATTTATATAACTAGTAAAAAAAACAAAATTAATTATGCACAAATTCTGGATATTGCAGTTTTAAAATCTCATCAAAAAAAAAAAATATCACTACTGAGAAAATGTATCAACGAGGCAAATAAAAATGATTGCGCTTTTTTTGAATTTAGAAATACTTATTATAAAAATCTAGAATTATTGAGGGATTTTAAACCAATTAATATAAATTTATCTAATAATTATTTTTACTTTAAACCTATGATCAAAAATAATAATAATATTTTTAATTTTGAAAACTGGCATTTGTCAAGTTTAGATGGTGATATCGCGCTTAATTATTAAAATGAAAGCACAAGAAATCATAAAACTAGCTATTAATAAAGTGAATTTACAACTTAAAAATAAAGAAAAGATTAAATTTGAAAAAAAATTCCAGATATTTGGACCCGGTAGTAATTTAGACTCATTAATTATTGTTAATCTTTTTTTAGAAATAGAAAGTATTTGTAAAAAACAATTTAAAATAAACGTTAATTTTATTAATGATAATATATTTCAAGATATCTCTAAAAAAAAATACTCTTTGAGGTCTCTTGAAAAAGATTTAATAAAAAAAATAAAAAAAAAAATTAAATAATTGTAAAAATTGTGAAACAAAACATTAATATTTTTTCAGATTTTAACACTGAAATTCTTTATAATTTTTTAGAACAAAAATTGGATAAAAAATTATTTAAAATAAATAAACCAATCTTTGGTTTTTTTTATGAAAACTTGTTTAAGTTTACAAAAAATAAAAAGAAGTCTCATTTAAGTGTAGTATGGACAAAAGTTGACAGTGTAGTAAATTCTTTTAATAAAATTTTAGATTACGAAAAAGTCAATTATAAGACCCTTATTAAAGAAACAGATATTTACATTAATCTTATTAAGCAACTATCACACAATTCAAATCATGTATTAGTTTTTTCTTGGACATTACCACAGTTCTCAAAAGGCAAATTTTTGAATGATTTCACAGATGAAACTGGCATTACTAAAAATTTAAATATATTGAATAAAAGAGTAGCAGATTCATTGAAAAAATATAAAAATATTTCTTTCTTAAATACAAATTATATCACTGATGGGAATGACACTGATTATAATCCAAAATTATGGTTCTTAGCAAAAATTCCTTTCACACAAAAAATATTTGAACTTGCTTCTGAAGAAATATTTAAGATTATTAAGATCACAAAAGGACAATTTATAAAATTAATTGTATTAGACTTAGATGATACTTTATGGGGAGGAAATGTTGGTGATTTAGGTTGGCAGAAAATTAATTTAGGAGGTCATAATGCTTTAGGAGAAGCATTTATTGAATTTCAAAAAAAACTTAAAGCATTAAATAATTTGGGTGTTCAACTTGCGATCAGTAGTAAAAATGAAGAAAGTAAAGCGATGGCTGCAATATCAAAAAATAAAAATATGATTTTGAAGCAAAAGAATTTTATTTCCTGGAGAATTAATTGGAGGGATAAGGCAAAAAATATCAAAGATATTTTAAAAGAATTAAATTTATCTGCTGAAAATGTATTATTTCTTGATGATAATTTAAGAGAAAGAATGAGAGTAAAAAAAGGTATCAAAGGAATTAATGTCCCAGATTTATCGGATGGCCCATTTTTTTATTCAAGTATTTTGATGAATTCAGGTAATTTCGATTTTAGTAAAAATATTACAACAGAGGACCTTAAAAGAACGCAATACTATAAAGATAATAATAAAAGGGCAAAATTAAAGGAAAAATTTATATCAGAAGAAAATTGGCTTAGATCTTTAAACACAAGAGTAAGTTTTAAAAAATTAGATAATTCAAATTTTGACAGAATTTTACAACTAATATTAAGAGTCAATCAGATGAACCTGACTACAAGAAGATTATCTCAAAAAAACTTAATAGATTTACGAAAAAAATCAAATAATTATTTAATTTGTTGTGATTTAAAAGACAGATTTGGAGAAATGGGTACTATTGGTTTCTTTAATTTAGAAATCAAAAACAATGTAGCTGTTGTAAAAGATTTTTTATTAAGCTGTAGAGCATTTGGACGAGATATTGAGAAAAGTATGATTTTCAAAATGACTCAAATAATGAAAAGTAAAAAGATTAGTCAATTAGAATTAAATTATGTAAAAACAAAAAAAAATTCACCTTGCTTATATTTTTTGAAAAAAAATTTTAAAAGTTTAAAAAAAAATAAGTTTATCCTGAATGATATAAATAATTTTAAGTTACCGCGTCATTTGACAATATCAAAATCATAATGAAAAAATACTACATAAACCCTTAAAAAAGGGCCTTTTCAGGTATTTACATACTATTTTAAAAATAATATAAGATCTGGCCTGGTAATTATTGCGAAGGG
>MDSW01192673.1_pt1 | contig 56116 bp, 32 predicted proteins | sample 811171 | NCBI WGS metagenome assembly MDSW01 (sample SAMN05326641, study PRJNA326480) | marine metagenome | isolation source: seawater | place: Atlantic Ocean: North West | collected 2012
GCGTGCGCCGCGGCGAGCTTCGCCTCCGCCTCCATCGCGCGGCGTTCGAGGCGGTCGGCGCGGCGAGCGAACGACGCCGCGTGCTTCGCGACGGCGCGCCTCGTCGTCTCCGCCGCCGCGGCGCGCGCCTCCTCCAGGCGCGACGCGACGCGACGCTTCTCCTCCTTCAGACGCGCGAACGCGCGGCGCGCCCAAAACGCGGGCGCGCCGGAAGGCCCCTTGACGAGCGGCGACTCGACGACGCGGACGCGCGGCGCGTTCGCCCGGCGCGCCCGGCGCGGGGTGATCGGCGCGGGCGACTTCGGCGCGGTGGGGGACGTCGATTTCGTCTCGTTCGCCGCTTCCGCGACGCGCGTCCACGCGACGCACCCCATCGCGGCGGCGACGACGCGCGCGGTTGCTTCGTACCGCCTCGTCGCCTCCGCCGCCTCTTCCTCCTTCGCCGCTTTCGCCGCGTCGGCGTCGTTGAGCTTCTCCTCGAGCGCCGTCGCTCGAAGGCGCGCCTCCCGAACCTCCTCGCGAAGAGCCTTCACCTCATCTTCCGTCCTCGCCTCCCACTCGCGCGAGTACGCCACCTCCGCATCCCTCAGGCGTTCGCGGAGTTCGCGCTCGCGTTCCGCCCGCTCCAGCTCGCGCGTCGCGCGCTCCGTCTCGAGCGCCCGGTGCGCCTCCACGGCGAGCTTCTCCGCGTGCGCGTAATCCGACTCCGCCGCCTCCGCCCTCTCCGCCGCCTTCGCGGCCCTCGACTCCGCCACCTCCGCGCGCCCGCGCTCATCCGAGATGGCCTCCGACGCCGCCTCCGCCGCTTCCTCCGCCCGCGCGCGCTCCGTCTGAAGCGTCTTGTGCGCCGCCGTCGCCGCCTCTCGCGCCGCCGCCAGTTCCTTCGCCGCGTCGTCGAGCGCGAGTCGTTTCGCCGTCTCGAGCTCATTCGCCGCGAGCTCGGCCGCGTCCGCGCGCGTCCGCTCCGAGGCCGCGCTCGATTCCGCCGCCTCCGCGCGCCTCGTCATCGCGCGGAGCGCCGCGCGGAGCTCGTCCGCCTCGGGGCGCCACCTCGCCGCTTCCGCGTCGGCGTCGCGAAGCCGCGCGGCGAGATCCGCGGAATCGGCGCGGAGCGATCTCGTCTCCGCGGCGTTCCGAGCCGCCGAGAGCTCCGCCGCCGCCTCGCACGCGCGCGAGCGCTCGAGCTCGGAGATCGCGAGCGCCTTCAAGCGCGTGGCCTCGTCGCGTTCGGCGATGGCGTCGGCCTTCTCGGACTCGGAGGCGCCAAGCGCCGCGGCGTAATCCTCGCGGAGCGCAAGCGCGGCGTCGCGCGTCGCCGCGAGGGACGCCTCCGCCGCGGCTCGCGCCTCAGAGTCCCCCTCGCGGCGCTGGAGCTGCTCGCGGAGGCGGGCGACCTCGACCGCCTGCGCGTTCGAGGCGAGTGAGGGAACGAGGGAGGGTACCATGGGTCAGGTTCGAACGCGAGGCACGCGTTGACCGAGGAACGGGGAAAACGCGCCGACGACGGATTTTTAGAGCCGCGCTCCTGGGGGAGGGGGACGATCTCGTCTCGGACGGGACGAGCGCGAGGGACGCGGTCGGGAAGGAGCGCGGGTGGGTAGGACGGAAGCACGCGCCTGCATCTTCGCGAGGCGCTTCGCGCGACGATACTTCGCCTCGTACGCGTCGGAGCCGGCGTCGTCCGCGACGCTCGGCGAGCACCCCGAGGCGTACGGCGCGCCGAGGCAAAGGGTCGTCTTCCCGTCCCCGGGTGCCTCGTCGTCCGTCGGCATGCCGGGACGCGCTCGGCGCAGCGCGTCGACCTCGGCGTGCAGGCGCTCGATCGTGTCGCACTGCGCCGCGAGCAACCGCGTCGTCGCGTCATACTTGGCGCGAAGCGCCGCCATTGGAGCGTCCACGCCGGCGTCGGTCGGCATGGCGCCGCGCGGGACGCGTCTGGTTCCCCCGCGCGGACGCCGAAACACCGAGATGGTCGCGACGAAACGCTCCACTCGCGAGCGACAATCGGACCCGTCGGGTCGCGACCCAACGGATATTTTTCCTTTCGCCGGCTGGCGCCGGACTGAAAATTGCCCGACGATCGCACCACCAACCGACGGTTTGAGAGAGAGGCTCTCCGGCTCAACGGCACCCTCTCGCCGCGCGGTCCCCCCGCCGCACAGATCGCCGCGCTACCGTCGACGCATCACCAGGGCCCGACGGCGCGCGCACGTGTTCTCCCGTCTCGCGCAGGCTCGCTGCGTTCTCGGGGAGGCTCGGTCGCTTCCTCCCAGATCGCGCGCTTTTGAAAAAGACGCGCGTCCATGGGGGGCGGCATGCGTTGCGCCGAGTTCCACGTCGACGCGAGGAGCGACGATCCCGGGCCGCGATGCGGGCACACGCTGACGTGCGTCCCCGCCGAGGGCGGTGGGCAGCGTCTGATTGTGTTCGGGGGCGCCACGGCGCTCGAAGGGGACGGCCCCAACGGCAGCACCAGCGGCATCCGTGCGTCTCCTCCCCATCTTCTTTCCATCGCTCTCGTCGAGTGGCGTTCGTCCCTTTTTCCAACCGACGCGCTCTTCGTCGCGAGCCCATCACGCCCTCTTCCCTGACGCCGTCCCCTTCCTTCTCCCCTCGCGTTCCCATCTCCCCCCTCTCTCTCCTCAGGCCTCGCCGGCGCCACCTCGGATGTGCACAGCTTCGACGTCCGCTCCGGGGTTTGGAGTAAGCTCGAGGCCTCGGGCGAGGGCCCGAGCCCCCGGGCGGCGCACTCCGCGGCGGCTGTCGGGAACATGGTCGTCGTCCAGGGCGGCATCGGCCCCGCCGGTTTGGCGTCCGAGGATTTGCACGTGCTGGACCTGCAGGGCGCCCCGCGGTGGCACCGCGTCGTCGTCCGCGGGCCCGGTCCTGGGCAGAGGTACGCGCACGTCGTCTCCTTTGTCGCGCAGCGATTTCTCGTCGTGCACGGCGGCAACGACGGCCAGCGACCGTTGGGCGACGCGTGGTGCCTCGACACCACGAACAAGCCGTACGAGTGGGTGAAGATGAACCCGAGCGGGGATATTCCCCCGCCGCGCATGTACGCCGCCGCGGCGCCGCGCGCGGACGGCCTCTTGCTCCTCTGCGGCGGGCGGGGCGCGGATTCGGCGCCGCTCAGCGACGCGTTCGGGCTCGCCAGGCACCGCGACGGGCGGTGGGAGTGGGCGGCGGCGCCCGGGGAAGCGCCCACGGCGAGGTACCAGCACGCCGTCTCGTTCGTCGGGACCAGGCTGCACGTCAGCGGCGGCGCCCTCGGCGGGGGCTCGATGGTGGACGACGCGCTGTCGCTCGCCACGCTCAACACCTCCGCGGGGCCCGCCGCGGGGTGGTCGGTGGCGGACCCGCCCAGGGGCGCGTCCGCCGCCGACGCCAAGGCCGCCGCCGCGTCCGCGAGCCGACGGTGCAGGCACACGACCGCCGGGGTCGGACCGCTGGTGTTCACGTGCGGGGGATTGCGCGGGGGGACGCTGCTGGGTGATATGTTCGTCGCCGAGGAGAGCCCCGAGGAGGGCGGAATGACGCGCGAGGAGGCGACGGCGAGGCTCGCGGAGGTGATCGACCTCGCCGCGCCCGCGTGGCGGCGGTGGCTTCGGGACGCGGGGCTCGAAGAAGAAGCGAACAGGGCCATCAGGGAGGCGGACGCGGCGTCCGACGTCGCGGGCCCGGAGCCTCTCGGGTCTAGGGCCCCCGACGGGAAGAAGAAAACCACCGCCGCCGCCCCTAAGGGCGCCGCGGGTGGGGCGTTCGGGACGCCCCAGGGCGGGTCGTTCAACGCCGCCTCGCCCGGGAGCGCGGACGGGAGCCCGGACAACAACCTCAACCAGCTCGCGAAGCTGTCCAGCGCGGAGGCACAGGCGGCGGTGGCGCTCGCGAACCGCACGAACGTGGACATCGACTCCCCCCCGGAGTCGCAAGGGAGCGGGAAGAAGTACGCGACGCCCTCGCCCGGGAGCTCCGCGGGGAGGAAGCAGACGCCGCCGTCGCGGCCGCCACCGTCGTCGGACGTGCGACTGCACCACCGCGCGGTGGTCGTCGCGGCCGGGTCGGACGGGAACGCGGGCGGACTCGGAAGCCTCGTGCGGCAGCTCTCGATCGATCAGTTTGAGTCGGAGAGCAAACGCATCGGGGGGCCCAACTCGGAGGTGCCGACGCCGGCGCGGATGGGGGGGGCGGGAGCGAGCCGAGAGCCGGGCCTGATGACCCCGAGCACGGACGCCAGGGGTGGGTACGTCCCCGACGACCAGTTCGACGGGACGGTGCACAAGAAGGTGATCAGCAAGCTCCTGCACCCGCGGACGTGGGAGCCGAGCGCCGAGCGCGGGTTCATCCTCGACGCGGACGAGATTGACGAGCTGTGCGCCGCGGCGGAGGAGAAGTTCAAGGCGGAGAGCACCGTGCTGCGCCTCCGCGCGCCGACGAAAATCTTCGGCGACCTCCACGGGCAGTTCGGCGACCTCATGCGCCTGTTCGCGGAGTACGGCTCGCCGAGCACCGTCGGCGACATCGCGTACGTGGACTACCTGTTCCTCGGCGATTACGTCGACCGCGGCGCGTTCAGCCTGGAGACGATGTCGCTCCTCCTCGCGCTGAAGGTGGAGTACCCGGACACGGTGCATCTGCTGCGCGGGAACCACGAGGAGGCGGACATCAACGCCCTGTTCGGGTTCCGGATCGAGTGCATCGAGCGTTTGGGCGAGGAGGCGGGGATCACCGCGTGGAATCGCTTCAACGTCATGTTCCAGTGGCTGCCCCTCGCGGCGGTGATTGAGGACCGCGTCGCGTGCATGCACGGCGGCATCGGCCGGTCCATCACGCACATCTCGCAGCTGGAGGAGCTCGAGCGGCCGCTCACGATGGACACGGGCGGGATCATCCTTATGGACGTCTTGTGGAGCGACCCCACGGAGAGCGATCGCGTCGAGGGGCTCAGGCCAAACGCGCGGGGGCCGGGCCTGGTGACCTTTGGCCCCGATCGCGTGCGCAAGTTTTGCGAAGACAACGACCTGCAGATGATCATCCGCGCGCACGAGTGCGTGATGGACGGCTTCGAGCGCTTCGCCCAGGGCATGCTCATCACCGTGTTCTCCGCCACGAACTACTGCGGCACGGCGAATAACGCGGGGGCGATCTTGGTTTTGGGCAGGGACCTCACGCTGTACCCGAAGCTCATCCACCCGCTCCCGCCGTCGGCGTTGTACGGATCGGCGGGGAGCACCGACGAGGACATGGACGGGCCATGGCAGATGGGCCTCAACAAAGAACGGCCGCCAACGCCGCCGAGGGGGCGAGGCGACGGGCGTGGTGGGCCCAGCGGATTTTTGGGATGAAGAGCGGAAGTGGAGGAGGCGGGTCCGGCGGTGGGCTTTGGAGGTTCGGGAGGGGTCGTCGTCGGCGGCGGCGGTTTGTTTTTCTCTTTCTGACGGTACACACAGGTGCCTTCGCCGCGCGGAACACCTCCCTCCCTCCTCACAACCCGGTCTTTTTCATGTGCAACAAGAGACTGGGATTTTTAATCTTGACGAGGGCGTTGACGTCCGCGAGCCTGGCTTGCGCGAGCGCGAGCTTCGTCTTGACCGCGTTGTACCTGAACACCACCTGCTCCTTCACCGTCTCCTCTTCGGACGCGGCGAACTTGAGCGACAAGAGCTCGACGAACTTGTACTCTACGTTCTGCACGAAGTCGAGCCTCGCGCTCCCGTCCTTCATCATTACGAAAATCGCGAGGTGCGCGTGCGGCTCCTTCACGCAGCGGTCCAGTTCGCGGAGGATCACCGCGGGGTAGTCCCCGAACGCCACCATCAACCGCTGCCCCTCCTGCATCTTGCGGAAGCCCGCCTGGTCGAGCTCGTGGACGTAGTGGAAGAAGATGTTGGACTCGCTCGTGAGCTCCACGCGCAGGCCCGTGTACGCACCCTCGGGGCCGATGCCCAAGATCTTCACCTTGATCGCCTCCAGAACGCCCACCTCGTCCGGCTCCTCGAGCCCGTCCGCGGTGCGGAGCTCGAACGGCACCTCGCGCTCGTAGAACACGCGATGGCCGCTCGCCAGGCTCGGGTCAGACTCCGCGAGCGTCGCGGGATCCATCGTCGTCTGCAGCGACGCGACCAAATCCACGGGCCTGAGGAGGAGAACGGATGACACCGAACGTCGGGAGAAGAGATGAAGCGTGGGAGGCGTCAGCACGACGCGAGGTGGTCGCGAGGGAAGGAGGAGTGGGGAGAACGCGTGCGGCTCGGCGACGTGCTCGGCGACGCGAGGGCCGACGTGACGAGAATTGTGACGGAAACAAGGGCGCGACGCGGAGCGGGGACGCGCCGGCGCCCGGGGAGGCTCGCGATGCGCGAGAGAGTGGGGGATACGCACGGTGAGGCGGGCATGACGCTCCGAAAGCGACACGGTGCGCGTGCGCGAGTGCACTTCAGCAAGGACGGGGGGTTCCCCCCAACCAAAAATGGAGCAACGGGACGGGAGCCCCCGCAGTCGAGGCCGCCGGCGAGCGATTTCGGGGACAATCGGGCAGTTGCTGCGTGGCGCGTGCCAAATGTCGTCGCCAGCAGCGCGAAGCGCAGCAGGAACGCCGCTAAAGCACCAGAACTTGACGACGAGTCGCATTGGTCGCGGGCGCCCTCGGCGTCGGGCATGGCGCAGGCGCCGCCGCCCGCGTGTTGGTGGAGATCGGCGGTGCGCGCCCATGCGCGAGCGCGTGTGCGCGGCGCCACGGCGCCGGTGGCGTGGACGCGCGCTTCCGCGTCCGAGGGCGAGGCGGACGTGGACGTCGAGGGCGATGGCGAAGGGCGCCTCGCGCCCTCGCCCCCGTCTCCGTCGCCTTCCGCGCCCGTGCCCGTGTCGCGCCGCCGGCCGAGGAGCGCGCGGCAGCGTTCGCGCGACTCGGCGTCCCCGCCCGTCCCCACCTCCCGGCCGGACCCGCACGCGCCCTCGCTGCAGGCCCAGCGACAGCACGACGCCCTCTTCCGCGGGCTCTCGCGCCAAATCACCGGCCTCTCCGCCCTCGGCCTCGCCGGGTCCGACGCCCTCGAGCGCTGGCGCGCCGACATCGCGCTCGCGCACGAGGAGCGCCTCGCCCATCGCGACGCCGACGCGCCCGTCTCCTCCCCCGGCGCGAACGCGTGGCGCTCTGGGCGCCGCCGCGCGGCCCGAGGGCAAAAGTGCTCGCGGTGCGGCGTCGAGGGACACAACGCGCGCACGTGCCCGCTGACCCTCCCCGAGCGAAGAAGAAGCGGCGCCGCGAAAAACGCGCCCGGCGAAGGCGGAGGCGGGGGCGGGGGCGGGGGCGGGGGCGGAGGCGAGGGCGAAGGCTCCGCTCTGGTGTCGTACTACGAGGCGAAGTACGGCGACGGCGGCGCGGAGGACGATGATCCAGCCCCGGTCCCGGACCGGGACCCGGACGCGACCGCCCCGGGGACCCTTCTGCGATCCTCCGCCGCCGCCCGCCGCCGGTATCGACCGAGCTACGCGGACGGGATGCGGCGGTATGCGCCGCGTCGCGCCGCGACGAAGCGCCCGACGATGGAGAAGAAGTATCGGTGCTCCGTGTGCGGCGCGCTCGGCCACACCAAGAGGTTCCACGAGCGAGCGGACGCGAAGGACGCGGGGGACGAACCCGCCGAGGAGGAGGCGGAGGCTGGCCCCGGGACCCCTGTCGACCGCGTCGGGTCCCGGCGCGACACGGCGCTGGAACGCTCGGCGGCGTTGGCGTGCCTTCGCTCCAGGGCGCGCGCGGAGGACACGCCCGGCGGTTCCCCGGCTCTGTCCCTCGCGGAGGCGTGCGACGCCGTCGGGCTGGACGCGCGGTTCAAGCAGAACGTGCACAACCTGACGGTGCGTATGCGCGGCGACGGGTGGAGGGACGACGGCGAGGCCATCTTCCCGCCGGGCGGCGATCGCGAGGTGTTTCTCACCTCCGAGGACGAGCACGCGGCGGTGCTCGCGGCGGCGAAGGCGTCCGCGGAGGACCCGCGTCTGGGCGCGTCCGAGGCGACGGCGCGGTTCGGTTTGCCGCGGCGGAAAGCCGCGCGCGTCGGCTTGTTGCGGCGGAAGATCCTGGACGGCGGGACGATCCGGCGGAACGCGCCCTCGGCGAACGCGTGCGCGCGGTGCGGCGAGCTCGGGCACAAGGAGACGACGTGCGGGCGACCGGAGGCGAGGCGGTGGCCGAGGAACACGCACGACGCGGACGGCGTCCCGGCGGCGCGCGGCTCGGGGCCGATCCGAATCCAGGCGCGGGATACCGACGATGACCCGGGTGCCTCCCGAGACGAAGAAGGCGCCCGGGGGAAGGAGAGGCGCGAGGCGTGAGGAGAGGCTCGAGGCGTGAGGAGAGGCGCGACGCGTGATGACCCGATACGTGACGGTTATTTGGATTGTCGCTCCTCGTCGCTCATCGTCGCGCGCCGCCCCTCGCGTCGTCGAGCACGGCTCGTAACGCCTCGTACTCCGCCTCGCCGAACGCGCAAAACCCTGGGGCGATCTCGTGCACGTCCGTCCGCCCGTCGTCGTACGCCATGCACGCGAGCGTCGCGCCGCGCGCCTCCCACCCGCCCCCCCCGAGTTTTCTCACCTCGAACGCGGTGATTCTCTCCCGCTTCCCGAATGCCTCGGGTCCCTGCGTCGCGACGTCGGGCGTCGGCGACAGGAGGTCGAACGTCGTCACGTGCCGCGCCTCGTCCAGGACGTGGAAAGACGACGGGCGCGAGGGGCTCCACCGAACGGCGACGACGCGCGAGCCATCCTTCGTCGCCCCGGGACCCCACCGCGCCGCCGGCAGCGACGCGCCGACGAAAAACAGCGCCGCGCCCCCGTCGGCGTACCCGACGAGGAACGCGTCGGGGAAGCAGGGGTTGAAATCGATCGACGTCGCCGCCGCGCCCGCCGACGGAATCCCGGCCGAGCCGCCCGCGTCCGCCGCGTCCGCGCGGAGGTACGCGCGCGGCGCGGAGGCGGTGCCGTACCGCGCGCCGCGAAGCACCGCGCCCGTCTCGGCGGCGACGAAAAAGTGCGACCGCGACGCGGCGCTCCCCGCTCCCTCGGGCGCCGCGCGCGCGTCGTGGCACCGCCCGCACCCGCGCGCCCTCGCGCCCTCGGTCCCGCCGTACTTCACGTCCAACGCCGCGGGGACGAGCCTGAGCCTCGAGCCGAACCGCAGGCCGGGGTCGGATACCGCCGCGTCCGCGGCGTCGCGCTCGGAAACCTCCGACGCGAGGTACGAGTCCGCGCGGCCCCAGCAGTCGAGCGCGAGCACGTGGAAACCTCCGGGTCTCGCGGAGCCGGAGCGCGCGGCGTCGTCTCGGCGACGCTCGGCGTCTCCCGCCGAAGCGGATTCCGTCGCCTCCGCCGTGGCTCTCCGCGGCGTCGTCTCGGCGACGACGGCGAGCGCGACGACGGCGCCCGCGACGTCGCCCCGCGCCGCGAACGACGAACCCTCCGTCGTGTACGACGGCCGCCGGTGCATCTGCCCGCGAAGGATTCCCGGGGCGCGGCGCGCGAAGGCCGGCGCGGCGGTGTCGGATGCCTCCCCTTCCTCCTCCGAATCCGGATCCTCCTCCGCGCGCGAGTGCGCGGGGTCCCCGCGTTGGTCCTCGTCGAGGTCCCACGCGCACAGCGCGCCGTCCTCCGTGCCGCAGACGACGAACCGGTCCCGCGCGCCCGCCCACGCGACGCGCGTCGGCGTCCCCTCCAGGGTCATCGCGCGCGTCACCGCGGGCACGGGCGCGGCGAGGTCCCAGACGAGGATCTGCCCCCGCGCGGCGCGGCCTCGCCTCGCGCCCGCGCGCGGGCCGTACGCGACGAGGAGCGACGTCGCGCCCGAGCCCGCGCCGGCGGAGCCAAACGCCGCCGCCGTCGCGACGCGCCCGGCGGTGAGCGCGTCGTCGCACAGGGCGAGGTAGCTCGAGGTGAGGCTCCCGGGCTGGCCCTGAGAGGCGTGCGGCTTCAGTCGCCCGCCCGCCCGCGCGATGTCCACGCCGGAGCCGTCGCCGAGCCGGTTCGCGTCCCGCTCGCGCAGGTGCGCGTGCGCGAGCGCGGCGGCGCGCGCGACAAACGCCGAACAGCGTCGCTCCTTCGAGTGTTGCAAATCGCCCGTCGCGCGCGCCCACTCCGTCGCCCTCTGCGCGGCCGCGCGCCGCCGAGCCAACGCGGCGGACGCGGCGGACGCGATCGCGCCCCCGGAGGTGGCCTCGAGGGCGGCGCGGGAGACGGAGAGGTCCTCGGGCGACTGCGCGGCGACGGCGCGCGCGGCGACGGAATCCGTCTGGCACTCAAAGTCGCGCGCCGCCGCCTCGTCCATCGTCTGCGTCGTTGCGTGCGCGCCGCGCGCGTGCGGGCCGACGCCGCGGTCGCGCATCTGCGCCGGGGTCATCGGGTCGAGGATGAATAAGCCGTCCGTGCCGCACCCGGCGCCCTTACTGGTCATGCGCACGGCGGCGGAGACCTGACTCCACCGCGCGAGCCGCGCGGCGGCCTTGACGCGCTGCGCGTCCGTCAGCGGTTTCCGCCCCGAAGAGACGCCGCCGCTCGAAGGCTTGGCCCCCGCCGGGAAGCCGCGGACGACGCGCGCGGAGGTTCCCTCCGCGACGGCGAAGACGGAGGTCGGGGGGTCCGCGGCGAGCGCACCGGTCCCGCCGCGGGGCGCGTTCGCGCTCGCTCGCGCCGCCGCGCCGGAGGCGGCGGACTCGCGCAACGCGCGCTCGTTCTCCTCGCGCATCGCGCGCTGCAGCTCCGTCTCGTACCGAGGCTCCGCGGCGGGTGGCGGCGCGGGGGCGCGGTGCGGCGTCGGCGGCTCGTCGTCCTCCTCGAAATCATCGTCCCCGTAATCGTCCTCCTGCTCGTCCTCGTCCTCGTCGAAGTCGTCCTCGTACGCCTGGTGAGCGAGAGGAAGGAGGGGAGGGGGGAAGGCGGGGGAGTCAGTCAACGCCAAAGTCGAAGTCGGGGTGCCGAGATTTGAAAACCACGACGACCGCGGTCGGGCGGTCCGCAGAACGCGCGACGCACGTCCTCGTCCGCCATGCTCCCGAGCGCCAGCGACCGCGCGCGACGAGCGCGGCCGTCGACGTGCGTTCGACGCGACGAGGCGAACGCGCGCGCGCGAGCACTGTGCGAGCTCGCCCGCGCGCCTCGATCTCCGATTGGGGGAGCGAGAGGGAAAGAGACGAGGGAGTCTTTGTCGTCGCCGAGAGGCAGGCACCGCCTAACTCGGACGTGTTGAGCGCCCGGCCTCGGCGATCGACAATCCGAGTCGGACACCGATCGGACCGATATTTTGTTCCGACCGAGGAAAACGCAATGCGCTTGGAGACAGAAAATTTTGCCCGCAGAGCTGTGGGGATCGCCTCTGCTGACCTTGATGCTGCGTCGCTTCGCGACTCGTCGTTCTTGATCTATCTTGAGTCGGGTCAGGAGATGCAGACGGAAGAAACACAATCAGAAAAAAGCGACCTCCGGGACGACAACAACGCCACAGGGTCCGGCGTCCGGGCGAGCCTCGCGGCGCGGTTCCCGGGGCTCGGTCGGCGAGGATGTCGGGTCACGATGACATGCCCCCCGGGCTCGGAGGCGACGACGCGCTCAACGCGGACCTGATGGAGTCTCTCCGGGACACGGTGCGCGATCGCGAAAAAACACCACGCACGGACGGGTCGAAAGCGAGCGCATCGCGCGTGTCGCGATTGCCCGTTCCCTTCCGGCGAACGAGCGCCCCGGGCCCCGCGAACGACCTCAGCGCTCGACGTCTCGCGATCTGACCCATCCCGTTCTCATATCGCAGGGGATGTACAACTTCGCCTCGGAGTTCGACATCATCCAGGAGCACACCGGTATGCCCGAACACCACGACGGTACGTCTCCGCCAGCACAACAACGACGGCCGCTGCGCCCCTTTTTCGTCATCGCCCCTCGCCCCAGATAAGGCGCCGGGCGCCGCGCGTGACCGTCCCGCGACCCCTTTCGATTCGCCACGCGCGCGCTCGTCGAAAACATACGGCGCGCGCCGCCCCCTCCCCACTCCCACCCTCCTTCACGGACTCACCCCTCCCGCCCCCCCCCGCCCCTTTGGAAAATCGACGCTCCTTCCAGGCGCTCCCCACGGCGTGGACGGGGTTGGCACGAACGCGTTTCCGGAGTTGGGCAGCGCGGAGCACCTCCCGGCGCTGGCGGTGAAGGAGGAGAAGATGCCCCCCGGGTCGCCGTTCCGCCGGGGCCCGATGAATTCCGACGACCTCGTCGGCTCGAGAGCGGTCACGGCGGCGGCGGCGGCGGTTCAGGAGACGCGCGCGCGCATGGAGCGGGTGTCCTCTCGCGCCGACGCGGCGGCGGACCCTTCGTCGCCGCCGGCGCCGTGTCACCGCGCCGACCCCGGGCAGCCGTCGTCGGCGAAGCGGCGGAAGAGTTCAGCCGGAACACCGGCGGCGACGCCGTCGAGCGCCGGGGGTGCGCCCTCGAGCGCGGGCGGGACGGCGGAGAAGGACGGCAAGGGAAAAGGCCTCCGGCACTTCTCCATGAAGGTGTGCGAGAAGGTGCAGTCGAAGATGAAGACGACGTACAACGAGGTGGCGGACGAGCTCGTGGCGGAGTTTAGCAACCCGGACGACCCGAGATTCTGCGCCGACCAGGCGTACGACGAGAAGAACATCCGGCGGCGGGTGTACGACGCGCTGAACGTGCTGATGGCGATGGATATCATCGCGAAGGAGAAGAAGGAGATCATGTGGAGGGGCTTGCCCAGCACGAGTGAGGGCAACGCGGCGCGGCTTCACGCGGAGCTGGCCGCGGCGCGCGCCTCCATCGAAAAGAAAAACGCCCACCTGCAGGAGCTGGTGGAGCAGTACAACTCGTACCAGGCGCTGCTCAAGCGGAACGCGCGGCGGGCGGAGCAGGTGCGGCGGGAGACGGGCGCCGAGCCCGCGATTGGTGGGATTCAGCTTCCGTTTATCTTGGTGCAGACAAAGCCGCACGCGACGGTGGAGGTGGAGATCTCCGAGGACCAGCAGGTGGTGCACTTCGACTTCAACTCGACGCCGTTTCAGATCCACGACGGGAACTTCGTCCTAGCGAGCATGAACCTCGGCATGGACGGTCTGAGCCTCGAGGAGCAGCGAGCGGAGGAGGAGGCGCGAGCCGCGGAGGCGAAGGCTGAGGCGGAGGCTGAGGCGGAGGTAAACGGCGCGGCGATGGTCGGCGAGGCGGGGGGCTCAGAGAGGCCAGGTCGGGGGGGGGGGAGATCGAGGGGGAAACCCGTAAACGGCGACGCGGGCGAGGCGACCGTGAAGGTCGAGCCGCGAGCGACGCGGGGTAAGCGATGAAAAGACGCGGTCGAGGTGGAGGTTGATGTATATCATTCAAACCGCTCTCCGGCGAGCGTCTCAGCCGCCGCGACGCGTCTCTCTTCTCGCGCCGCCGTTGTCCTTGCCTCACAGCCGCTCGATGATGGCCTTGATCGCTTCCTTGTCGTACACCTTGTACTTCGGGGCGACGCTGGCCATGTCAACGTTGATCGTGCTTACCTTTTCCTCCATCACCGCCTTGAGCGTGGAGAGCGCCAGTGTCTCCGCCTCCTCCATGGTCATGTCCGGCCTGTACTCCTCCTGCAGCGTCGTCTGCGCGCCCTCGCTCCCGGACCCGATCGCCTTGGCGCTGTAGCTCACGAACGTTCCCGACGGGTCGGTGTGGTACAGCTGATAACCCTCGTCCGCGTCGTGGCCCGCCACGAGCAGCGCCACCCCGAAGGGTCGGCTCATCGAGTCCTCGTCGTCCGTCCCGAAGTTGGCCGAGAGGGCGCACAGAGACTGCGTCAGCGCGCGCGCGGGCATGGGCTCGTTGTACGTGAAGTAGTGATTCTGCGCCTGCACCCGGCCGTGCTCGACCATGCTCTGGGCGTCCGCGGTGAGGCCCGAGACGGCGCACCCGATGTGCGCGTCGATCTCCATGATCTTATCCATGCTGCTCGGTTCCATCAGCGGGCTCGTGATGCGCTTCTCCACCGCCATGACGATGCCGTGCGCGGTCTTGATGGCGATCGCGGTGGATCCGAGCTTGATCGCCTCGATCGCGTACTCAACCTGGAACAGTCGACCCTCGGGGCTGAACGTGTTCACCCCGCGATCGTACTCGCTGCGCGTCATGAACATGGCGCGCGTCTGCTCGCGGCGCCGCCGCCGTCAAGCGCGCGTCGCGCGCGTGCGAGCCGCGAAACGCGTTTGCCCTAAAAAGGCGGTGGGCACGCGAGATCTGCGATGAGATCCGCTTCGACCGATCGAAGGCACGAGGGGAAGTGCCGAACGCGACGCGTCGCCGCGGCGTGAAGGCGCGCGAGCGAGGCGTGGCGAAGCTCTGCCGCGGGTTCGGGCGCGTGCGTCGCGAGGGTCGCGTCGCGCTTTGAACGCGCCGCGGTCCGAGGCACGTGTTTTGAACGAAAAGCCAACGCGCGCCTCGGGCGACAGTCGTCAGATCGTCGCGAGTCGCGCGCGGTCGCGACGGACGACGCGCGCTGCTCAAATCAACTCAGCATCAGCCAGGGGCAGACTGATGACTGACAGATTTGCGTGGTTTTCGCGAGGGAGGGACGCGCGCCGCGCTGTCGCGAGCTCCGTTCGATTCTCTCACCACACAGCTCCTACGCTACTCGCGCTTCCCTTCCCCCGCCTCCCCCACCGCGTCCGGGGCGTCCGGGGCGTCGACCGCTGGAATTTTCGCGAGGAGGTCCGCGACGAGGGGGTCGTTCGCGTCCGCCGGGGCGTCCTCCGCGTCGTCGCGTCGATTCGCCTCCGCGTCGCCTCGCGCGCGCCAGTCGTTCCGCCTCTCGCGGCTTTCGCCCCCCCCAGCCCCCCGCCTCCCTCGCTCGTACTGCACCCTCAGCCGCGCGATCGCCTGCGCGACGCGCGGCCGCGTCTCCGCCTCCGTCTCCGCGCTCAGCCTCGCGGACGGGAACGGGTACGGCCTCCCCTCTCGCGCCGTCTCCGTGCCCCCCTCGCTCGCCGGCGTCGCGAGCGCGTCCTCGAGCAAAAACCTCCTCCTCCCGCGCTCGTTCGCGTCGACGTCCAACACGTGCGCGGCGAGCGCGGCGAAATCCCCCTCCTGCAAACCGTTCTCGCGCCAGAACCTCCGCGCGTCGATGAACGCGTCCGGGTTGAACACCGCCTGCGCCGCCTCGGAGTCTCCCCAGTACACCGGCACGGCGCCGGCGAGGAGCGCGGCGCCCAACTTCTCCGTGAGGTACCCAACCTCGCAGCGGCTCTCGAAAACAATCGCGAAGCGGTACTTCGCGAACGGCTCGTGGTACTGTTCGATCGGGGCCTGGGCACCCCCCGGCGGGCGGTGCGTCGCGAGCATGCCGTGGTCCCCCGGGCAGTTCCCGAGCGCGTGCACGCCCGCGACGCCGCGTTCGCTCGCCGCGACGGCGAGCGCGGTGAAAAACGCGTCGCGGTGCGACTTGCAGTCGCTCGACATGTACGCCGCCAGGTACGGCCGCCGCGCCCGCCCGAGCCCCGCCTGGTCCTCCGCCCCGGACGCACCATCGCCATCGCCGGAGGTGTCATCACCGCTCGCGCTCGACCCCTCGTCGAACGTTCTGTTCGCGAACGCATCCGCGCCGTACCCCAAGAGGTGGAACTGCGAATACGGCGTCCACAGGAACGTCGTCTCGGCCTCGTCGTACGCGCGGAGGCTGGCGAGCGAGGTGTCCATGCGCGCGACGGGCGCGCGGTCGTGCGGGCACCACATCGCGTCGTCGTACACCCCCGTGGGCTCCGCGATCGCCTGCAGCCACCCGGCCTCGACGCGCTCGCCGGTGACGAATCCGCACGCCGCGTCGCCGTCGACGTGGCGGTGGACGTTGGGGCCCTCGACGACAAAGTCCACCGCGGGGTACGCTTCGGGCGGGGCCAGGCGCACGCGCGGGTGGCTCGGGTCGCGCGCCGCCTGCGCCGCGTCCCCGGCGTGCACGAGGACGAGTGTTTTGTCCGGAAACGCCTGCTCGAACAGACGCACGGTGGCGCGGTAGTTGTAGAACCCGCGGGACTGGAACGCGATCACCACCTCGCCGTCCTCGCCGCCCCCGCCAGGCGCCGGGGAGATCCTCCGCGACGAGAGCCGATGGCGGGCCGTCGCGTGAGAGACGACGTCGGAGAAGGAAGAGGACGACCCGGGGAAGGCTGCGCGCGCGATGCCGACGGACGCGATGAGCGCCGCGAGCGCGGCGAGCGCGGGGCGGAGACCCCTCGTCTCGCGCCGCGAAGGCGGGGACGAGCGCGCGAGGAGGGGCGTGGACGCCTCGCCCGGAGCGGCGAGCGACGCCGAAGACGTCGAGCCCCGCGCCGAGGTGCTCGGGAGCGGCGGCATACCCGAAGCGTCGCGAGACATCGCCGGCGGCGCGAACGCGCGAGTGCCGTTCGGATGAACCGCAGACGCGCGCGAGGTGCGCCGCCGCGCGGCGCGAGCGCGTCTGGCCGACGCGTGCGTGGAGAGCGTCTTGGAGAGCGTCTGGAGTGCGGCCAAAACGCCCGATAGACGCGAGGGTGTTGCATCTCCCCGGACGCGCCGAAGTGACCAACTCCGCGCGCACGCGGGTGTTCGTCACGCACTACACCGCAACGTGGAAAAAACCTCGTCAGCACGCGTCGTTTCGCGTCGTTTCGCGTCTCCCACTCTCACACCACTCTCACACTCGAGCGCACGCGGTGCGGGAGAGCGCACGCGCGGAGGGCATCCGGGGCGACTCGAGGACGCGCGATAGGCGCGCCTCTTGCGCATCGGGCTCGACTTTGCCTTCGCGGCGCCCGCCCGATCCTTTCGCGAAAACCTTTCCGGAGGTCAGAAAGGGAGAACGGCGTCGACAGCCTGTACTGTAACAACACAGGATAATCTGTCGCGGTCGGGGTCGGGCGCGCACGTCCCGCGCGGACTCGTTTCGGGAGGGAACGAGCCGCGCGCGCCATGGTGAGGTACTGCATCTCGACGTACCTGCCTTGCACGGCGAAGGAGTACATGGTCCTGAAGGACGACCCGGCGTACGTCGCGTATCAGCTCTCGGTCGTGGGTGCACAGGAGCTCTCGCGCACGTCCGAGCTCGGGGCGGACGGGGTCGTCACGCAGACGATCGTGAACCGCCCGAACGTCTCCGTGCCGCGCATAGTCCGCCCTCTCCTCGGCGGTAAGGAGATCGTCTTTCGGGACGTGCGACGCTGGGCGAACGGCGCGCAGCTCCGCCTCCCGTTCGAGCTGGACCTGACGGTGACCAACAGCATCAGCGAGCGCGTCAGTCAAAACGCCCGCGTCATCATCAGCAACGCGCGCGTGGACGCCGACGGACGCGTCCTCGGCCCCGCACCGCCGAATGAGGGCGGGCGGTCGAAACGCGAGAGACGACCGAAGAACGAGCGCTCGAACGCTGCGGGGGTGGAGGAGAGTGTCGACCCGGACGCCGACTTTGACGACGACGCGATGGAGGACCCGGTGGCGTCGTCCTCGTCCTCGGAGGCGGCGCGCGTCGCGGCGGGCGCGGTCGGGCCCCGGTGCTGCGAGATTCGCGTCGTCGGGGAGGTCATCTTCAGGCTCGGCCCGTTCAGCCGTAAGGCGGAGGAGGTGACGGTGAGCAACATGAGGAGAGCGTACGAGCGGTTTCCTGGGATCGTCGCGGAGTGGAAGCGAAAACAAAACGCAGGACACGCCGAGAGCGTGGGGGACAGCGACGAGTCGCGGAGGACGAGCGGCGAGAAGGAGTGGGGGCCGAGTCCGATGCTGCCGTGGTGGAAGAAGTTCTCCCCGGAGCTGATTCGCGCGAGCTTGGCCGACGCGAAGGACGGACTCTTGGGGACGCTCAGGATCCCTGGGACGCCGAGGAAATGTCGGGAGGGGAGGAGTAAGTGGGACATCGCCGCGAGACGCGCGTTCGAGAAAATATCCTACCCCGACGACGAGTACCTCTTCTGACGTCCACGCGAGGGATGGAAGGTGCCGCGTGGTGCCGCGAAGCGAAAACGGGGATATCATATATTATCTATCACAGTGTGGCGCCCGATGTAAAGGTCGTCGTCTCCCACGCCCCTGGCGTCGCCCGACGTTGTGCGAACTCGCATCGTCACCTCCTCTCCCTCTGCGCGTTCGCGAGCATGGTGTACAGCAGCGGGAGCTTGCGGGAGTCCTCGTTCTCCTTCGCGCGGATCTCGCGCGCGAGGAACTCGCGGTCGAACGGGGGGACCTCCGGCTGCCCGCTCTCCGGGAGCAAGACGCTGAGGGTGCTGCGGTACCTGTTGAAGACGAGATACTCGCGGATGAGCTCGTTGATGATGAGGTTCTCGTCCGAGATCTCGGGGCGCGCCGACCCCGCGCGGTCCTCCAGAGCGTTCGACACCTCCGCGCGGAGGTGCGCGCGGACGTTCCCGAGCGCGCCTCGGTTCTCCAGAGTCTCGCGGAGCGCGTCCTTGAGCTCCTCCACGGTGGCGCCACCACCCACGGCGCCGGACATGCCGCCGCGCGCCGAGTTCTGGACCGGCACGAGGCTGAGCGCGACGCGAACGACGCGCGCGAAGGAACGCGGCGCGGTACCGCGGGAACGACCGGGCGAGGGCGGGTCTCCGGGACGGCGGGGCGAGGGCAAGGGTGCGTCCAGGGAAGACGCGTCCTCCTCGCGAGGCGGAAGTGCTCCGGAGGCACCGCGCGTTTTGCATTTAAACCGCGACGCGTTTGGCGCGTAGCGCGCCTACCCTTCTTTTCCTCGAACGACGAGACAAGAAAACCTCTGTTGGCGAGAGGGGGAACGAACCGGCGCCTCGGGCACACCTCTTCACGCCTCACACCTTAGCGCACTCGCGACGCCCCGCGGGCGCGGCGGGTTCGCGCGCGAACGCTCGTCGCGCGAGGAAGGCCTCTACCGCTCGAGGCCCGCGCTCGGCGCTCGCTGTCGCGCGTTTCCTCCCCCCGTCGAATATTGGGGACTTCGTGACACGTGTGCCAATCTCGGGTCAGGGACTCTGCCATGGTGAAGTTCACCGTCGAGGCGCGCCTCGCGTGCCCCGCGGCGATGTACATCTCCGATAAGGACTCCGTGGCGTACAAGACGTTCCACGTGCGTCCTCTTCCCGCGCCCGACAATCCCCCCCGCCCTCGAGGCATTCGTCGCGCGTTCCTTGCGCGGCTCGGAGCGCGTTTCCTTTTTTACCTTCGTGTTGACGAACCTCGACCCCGCTCCTCTCGCCCGCCCCACCCCTAAACCCCGACGCGTTTGCAGATGCGGAAGCTCGGCACACTCGAGAGCGAGATCGTGTCGCACACGGTTCGTAACGGTCGCGTCGAGGTGGTGCAAAGAACCGTCCCCGGGGTGAAGCTCCCACGCATCGTCCGCCCCATCATGCGTGGCAAGGAGGTTGAGTTTGTGGACACGCGAACCTTCGCGGAGGGCGCGAAGGGCCGCCTCCCGTTCACGCAGACGTTCCAGACGGTCAACAACATCACCGAGCGCGCGAAAGTCACCGGAACGATCACCATCAGCGACGCGACGGGCGGGGGGACGACGATCTTCGTCCAGGGCGAGTGCGTGGTGAAGATCACGGGTTTGGGCGGGAAGGTGGAGGGCATCATCGTGGAAAACTTGAAAAACGCCTACCGCAGGCTCCCCCTCATCGTTGAGGAGTGGATGTCCATCAGGCACCTGCACGCCCACGCCCTGGAGTCCTTCGGGGTTTCACCCGGCCCGGGCACGGTCTCGACGAACCCGTTCGTCGCCGCGGAGGCGTCCTCCGCGCCTCCGGTCCCCGAGAGGCTCCCGGGTCCTCCCCCGCGGACGTCCTCGGGGACCTCGCTCGGGTCGGGGTCGTTCCACTCCGCGGACTCGGAGCTGGACGATGCGCTCTCGGAGGCGGACTCGCGCGCGCCCCCGGCGACGCCGAAGGAGGACCTCGTGACGGCCGCGGACGCGGGCGGCGGCGGCGGCACGGGACTCACCCCGCACGCGTTCGAGCCGGACACGCCCCCGTTGCCGGAGACGCCTCTGTCGCCGCGCGGCGGGATCAAACCGGCGACGCGCGCCCCCTGGTACGGCGGCGGCGAAACCCTCGACGACGACATCGACAGCGCGGACGAGTCGAGCGGCGCCCCGACCGCGCGGAGGCTGCGCGCGGCGGACGCGATCAGGTCGTCGTCGTCCTCCGAGGGGAGGAAGCGGCGTGGGGGGGCGGCGACGACGTTCGCGGGACGCGTGTGGGGGCGGTTGCGGGCGGCGGCGTGCTGCTGCGAGCCCGCGGTGGCGCTTCTCTCGGATGAGGAGGACGCGGACTCGCTCGACGGCGGCGCGGGAGAGGTGCCGTCACCATCGGCGAGCGAGGAAGATGGCGACGACACCGCGGAGCTCGCCGGCGGATGGGACGCGGCGAGGAATGACGCGCTCACCACGCCGCTCACGCCCGCAGGACGGAAGAAGAGCAGAGCGCGAACCTCCGCCGCGCTCTAGCGAGGCGATCGGAGAGGCGAGGGAACGCCGCGCCGCGTGGGGGGTGGACGTAACTAGAACGTATCAAATCACATCGGGATCCTATCATGATATACGCCCACGAGGATGTGCTATGTATCTCGTATGGCGTCATGAGGCGTCGCGAACGGCTGCCTTCTCTCCAATCCTACTGTATCAGCGCGCGCTTGATTTCGTCGTAGCAGAGGAGCTGGATCACGATCACGGCGCTGACGTGTGCGAGCCGCTCCCACCACCCCGCGAACAACCGCGCCGGCCCAAGCGCCACCGCCGTCTCGACGACGCCCGCGCGCCTCGCCGACCTTTCACCCGGCGCCGGAGCCGACGTCGCCACCTCCCGCGCGTCCTCTCTCTCGGCGACGGCGATGGCGGCTGCGGCTGCGGCACGCTCGGGCGCGAGCGCTGTCCTTTCTTCGCTTCCCTCCCCTCTCACCACGGCGCCCCCTCGCGCCGCCGACACCTTCCCCTCGTTCGAGCCCAGCGCCGTCACCGAAGACGTTCCCTTCTCCTCGTTCATCACGCTCAGGAGCACGTCCCCCGGCTGGCTCGCGACGCCGGCGATGAAGGCGGCGAGGAAGGACGCCGGGAGCTTCGCGAGGAGCGCGGGGGCTTCGACGCCGGCGCTCGCCGTCGCCGCGGCGATGCCGGTGCTCGCCCAGTCGTAAATCGCGAGCTGGCACATCGAAAACGGGATCGTCTTGGCGTAGATCGGCGGGAGACTTCGGAAGATGCCGTCCAGGCCGTCTTCGGCGACGAGACGCGAGACGGCACCGACGAAGGAACCGGCGTATGAGGCGTCCGAGACGGTTTTAATCCGCGCCTGCTCAAGCGGGCACAGCGCGACGGTGGCGACGAGCTCGGCGACGAACGCGGCGAAGAGCAGCGACTGCAGGCGGTGGTCCGCGGCGTACGCGGCGAGGTGCGGGACGTCAGAGTGAAACAGCGCGTACTTCATCCACTCGAACCCGCCGTACTTGAACCCGCCATGGAGTAAGTACCCCGCGACGGTGGAGCCGAGGCCGCGCGCTAGGACGAAGATTCCCTCGTCCGCGACGAGTGCGGAGGCGCTCCCGGCGACGCCGAGGCCCTCGAAACGCGCGGGGTCCTGCTGAACGCGCGTCTTGACGACGTCGAGGGGAACCGCGCCCGCGTGCGAGACCATCGCGCCGACGCCGCCCGCAGTGAAGTACTTCACGAACGTGTCCGCCGCCATCAACGAAGAAGCGGCACAGCGAATCGGCTGTCGTGGCGCGGCGCCATCGCCGCGGAGGCGCGTGCGAGGGACCGACCGGCGAAGGCTTGAAACGCCGCGCCGCGTCGCGCCGCGAACAGACGACGCGGGCGTCCTTCTCGCGATGTAACCCGCGGTCGACATCGCGGCGGCGTAGGGCGCGCGCGCGAGACGAGTGGCGTTGACGTGTCGCTCGCAAGAAAGAGACGAAGGAGCGAACGCCTCAGATCAGTCCTTCCCTGCCACTTGGCAGAAAAACACGATTATACCGAATGTTATGGAGGTAGTGTAGAGCTACTAGCTTAGGTGCGGTGTCTGTCGACGTGTCTCGAACAGTCCATCACCCGTGCGCAGCACCCACACGTCCACACCATGGGCTGCTGCTGCTCCTGCTTCCCGAGCGCGCCCTCTCCGGAGGAATTCCTCGTGGATCAACCCGAGGGTGCGAATTCGATCGTGCCGGGCTTCCCTCGGCATGTGCACGTCGATTGCGTCTACAAATGCGCGAATCGCAGGATGCTTTCGATCGTCGACCCGAACACCGGAGTGCCCTACGCCTTCGTTCACATGCCGGAACCGTACAGCTTCGGCCAGGGTGCGACGATCGTTGACGCCGCCGGGCAGCCGCTCGTCTACCTCAACACGGGAGAGTTGGAGCCGAAGCATGGAATCATGTCCTCCAGTTACAAAATCTACTCGCCCAATCGACCTCTGTTCGAAGGGCAGCTTCCCGTCCCGCCCAACACCCCTTTCGCCGTCCCTGGGTCGTACCTCTGGGCCACCGTCGTCCGAAGGCCATTCAGCAACGAATGCGTCGCGACGGGCGCCCACATGCACGAGTTGGGCAGGGGACAGCTGTACATGGGCTTCCCCCCGCACTCGTTCACGTTTGCGAGGAGCGACAAAACAGGCGCGCTGTGGTGCGGGAAAACCGCCGACGGAAAGCGAAACGACATCCGCGCCGCAGGCGGAGTCGATGCGTTGCTCCTCATCTGCGTGAAGTTCGCGCGAGACCTCGCGGACGAAGAGCTAACGGACCACCACAACCACCATTAAGGCGGCAGCATGGACGAGTGAGGAGATTGGATATTGTTTTCATGCGATGAAGCGTTTCGTTCTCACTGTGTCAGCGCGACCCTAACGACGTCCTCCTCAACGCGATCGCACGCCTCGCGCCACGCGTTCACGAGCGCGCTCGCCCTCATCCCCGCGGCAGGCACCATCGCGACGACGAACGGCGGCAGAAACTCCTGCGCCCGCGTCAGCGCCCTCGCGCGTTGGAGCTCGCGACCCGCCGCCGCCTCGCCCTCTGCCTCAAACACCCCCGCCGCGAGGCTCGCGAGCGCCGCCTCGGCGTCCCCCAGAATACCGACGACATCGAGAGCACAATCCGGCGCAGACGCCGCACCAGTTGGCGAAAGCGAGAGCGCGGCGTTCGCGCGAGCGGCGTCTTCGTACGCCGAGCGAACCGCTTCGAACGTTGGCGGCAGCGCGGCGTCTGGATCGGATTCGTTTTCGTTCGCGATCGCATCCGCGGGCTCGCGCTCGTCTTCGCGCTCGGCGTCGTCCGTCTCCGGGTCGGGCTTATCCGGGGGCGCGGGGCGCTTCGTCCCCCGAGCGAGAGCCGCCTCGAGTGTCCCCTCGCGCGCTCTGATCGCCTCGGCGTACGCGTGTTTCCCCGCGCCGGGGCTCGTCATTTTTTCTTTGGCGGCGTCGCGCTCGTCTCCGCCCCTCTCCTCCCCCGCGCCGCCCCACCCGCGGTACCTCGCCGCTCGTTCGGCGTATGTCGACCTCGGCCCCGCCGGCGCGGATTTAAACCCTCGCGTTACTCCCCCGCCGGCGTTGGCCGCGCCCTCGAGGCGGCTGAGCGTGACGCCCGCGCCGCGCACCTCCAGGGCTGGGACGTCGAGGTCGGCGAGCATCCGCGTCGCTTCCCTCGCGATCGTCGCCTCGTCGTTCGCCGCGCGCGACAGCGTGACGGACCGCGTGAGGTGGTCGCACACGCCATGCCCGATGCCGCCCTTCGCCGACCCCGCGGGCTGGTCCGCCACGGCGCGGAGGAGTTTCAGCGTCACCGTCCGCCCCTTCGCCCCGACCGCGCTCGCCCGCGTCGCCACCTCACCCGCGAGTTTCTCCACAAACGCCACCGCCTCCGCCGGCGCCTCGAATCGAACCCCCCACGTCACCTGCGCGCCCACGGACTTGCGCGGCGGCCGGGCCTCCCACGCGCGACGGTCGATCCCGCGCGCGGCATCTCTCAGCGCGGCACCCGCGCGAGGGCCGAGTGCGCGTCGAAGCGCCTCCGGCGACGCGTCCGCGACGTCCGCGCACGTCCACGGGCGACCGCCGCCGCCGCCGTTCGCTCCCGCCTTTCCGCCTTCCATCTCGGGGTCCTCCTCGGAGTCTTCCTCCTCGCGCAGAACCCCGGCCTTTCGGAGCTTCTCAAGCGCGCCTCGACCCACGCCCGGGAGATCTCTCAGCGGCGACGCCCTGACGAAGGCCTCGGCGTCGCGTTTGGCGACGTGGAAGGCGCCGTCCGGCTTGGCGCGCTTCGTCGCGAGCCTCGCGACGAGGCGGTTGGGGCCCGAGCCGACGCTCGCGACACACCCGGTCTTCGCGAAGATCTTCGCGCGCACGTCCCGGGCCACCTCCGCGGGTGCGCGGGGGTCCGAGGTGACGTCCAAGTAAGCCTCGTCCACGGAGACGCCGACGACGTGGGGGGTGAGGTCGTGCAGGGCGCGGTACACGTCGAGCGCGACGGCGGTGTAGCGTTCGAACTCGTACGGCATGACGACCAGGTCGGGGCAGAGGCGCTTCGCGCTCGAGATGCGCATGCCCGCGCGGCACCCCAGCGCGCGCGCGGGGTAGTTGCAGCTCGAGAGCTCACCGTCGCCCGCGGAGGACCAGGACACGGCGACGGGGAGGCCCTGAAGCTCCGGTCGGCCGAGGCTCGCGACCGCGGCGAAGAAGCAATCCATGTCCACGTGCAGCACGAGCCGCTCGGAGCGCCCCGCGGGGGGGGGCGGGAGCGGCGGCGGCGGCAGGACCTCCTCCAGAAACGCCTCGTACCGCCGGCGCCACGTTCCGATGTAATGTAGCCGCGACGCGGCGAAAAACGTCGGCATGAACCCCTCCGGGTCGTCGTGCGTCGTCCGCTGCTTCATGTCCAGCAGAGGCTCCTTCGCGCGCAAGGCGTCCGCGACGCGCGACGCCGCATCGGGAGGCGCGGCGCGCATCGCGCGATGCGCGTCCCGCGCCGCGTCCCGCGCCGCCGCGGCGCGGTTCGCCGCATCGGGGGCCGACATCTGCGCGTCCCCGAACGACGACAGCGCCCGCGCGACGACGTGTGGCGGAACGACGACAGACCTAGGGGGCGAAGTTGGAGTCGGAAGGCGTTGTTGTTTTCTCGTAAAAGCGTCGTGTAGTATAACCCTCTCATCCTCTCCATCGCACATCCCTCACTCGTCTTCGTTGTTGAACTCCTGCTTCGTCGCTTGGGCGTTGTAGAAGTCCGCCACCTGCTCCGAGTTCGTCGCCATCTCCACCGTCTTGTCTTCTCTCTTCCTCAAGAACCTCGGGAACCGCAGCGCGATGCCTTTCGTCGGGTCCACGAGCCCCGCCGCGGCTTGGTGCGCGGGTGAGATGCTCAGGTCCGCGGCTTTCACCTCCCACACCTGGCTCGGGTCAAACCACACGTCCGGCTTAAAGTCCCCGAACTTGAAGTACGACTTCGGGCCGTCGATGACCGTCGGTCGCAGAGACTCGCTCAGGGCGTTCAGGTCCTCGTCACTGAACCCCGTGCCGATCTTGCAGATGCTCTGCAGCTCCTCGCTCTCTTCGTCGTAGCACGCGAGGAGGTAGGCGCCGTAAACCCCTGTTCGCTTCCCCCGGCCGTGGAACGCGCCGATGGGGACGAGGTCCAGGCTATCGCCGCATCCGTCCATGTAGTCTTTCTTCAGCTTGAGCCAGTTCAGCGAGCGCTTGCTCGGCTCGTACGTTGCGTCCATCGTCTTCACGATGAGCCCCTCGGTGTTCTCCGCGATGGAGTCTTCGAGGAACACCTGCAGCTCGTCCACGTCCCGGCTGATCTTCGCAGTCGCGAAGAAAAACTCCCCGGGGACCTCCTGGAAGGCGCCGTACAGCGCCTCGCGTCGCTTCGTCAACGGCTCTTGTAAGAGGTTCGAGCCGTTGCAGTACAAGCAGTCGAAGGCGTAGATGGCGACGTTGACTTTGATGTCCTCGAGCTCGATGTTTTTCCGCCCGCGCGTGCTCAAAATCTGAAACGGCAGAATCTTCCCCGTCTCGCGGTCAAACGCCACCGCCTCGGCGTCGATCACCACGGACTTCGTCCCGGGCTTGAGGTACCTGGGAAGAGCTGCGATGACGTCCGGGAACTTGGGCGTGTTGTCTTCCTGGTTCCGGCTGAAGATCTTCACGGACCCGTCCTCGAGGAGGTGGATCTGTGCGCGCTCGCCGTCGTACTTGTACTCGCACGTGAACTCCACCTCCGCGAAGCGCGCCAGCACCTCGCGAACCCCGTTCGTCGGTTTCGCGAGCATCGGCTTCACCGGGACCCCGGGGCGGAAGTGGCAACGCTCGGGGAGCGTATCGATCCCGCCCGGCATGAGTAGCGCGGGCACAATCTCGTCGAAAGAGGGGCACTCCGAGAAGACTTGCTTCAGGATGTCGAACGCGCGGCCAAGCACGTCCGCGACGGCGCCGTCCCCGCCCTTCTCCTTCGCCGCCTTCGCCGCGGGGGAGTGGAGGACGACCGCGTGCGCGAGCGCCTGCGTCACCGTCTGCTGCGCGAGCCCGATCCTGAGCTTTCCCTGGAGCGAGCGCACGATGTACCCCGCCTCGCACTCTCGCGCGGCGACAAGAAGCTTCTTGATCTTCCCCTTCTTCGCGTCCACGGATTTGTTCCCCTCCGTCGTCGCAATGGCACGAAACTCCTTCAGCACGCCCGCGATCGTCAGCTTCGGCGGCGCGAACATCGTCTTCTGCGTGCTCCGGCTCATCATCGCGACGATCCCGAGGTCGCCCTCGTTCTTGTAGTCCACCTTCACCGCGGACTCCTTCCTCCCCGTCGCCTCTGCCAGCGCCTTGATGAGCGTCGCGTCGCCGATGCCCAGGTCCACCCCCTCATGCTGCGGCGCGATGCTGTTCGACGCCAGGTACACCGCCGCCAGCAGGTCCTCGTGCTTCCCCTCCTCGCTCGCGTGTAAGATCGTGCGGAACGCATTCGTGAGCATCTCCGCGATCTCCAAACGCTTCGTCGTCTCGGAGATGTTCTCGAAGACGTTGGCGAGGTACAAGTACGGCGCCGGGTCGCCCCGCTTCCAATCCATCGCCGCCGAAGGGTCGTACGCCAAGAGCCGGCCCGCCGCCTCGACCGACTTGTCCCCGACGCCGTTCACGTCCGGCTTCTTCTCGCCCTTCGCGCTCTTCTTTTTCGCGCCCTTCTTCCTTCCGCCGGCCATCACCTTCGCGAGGCCGTCCGCGGGAGGGCCGACCTCCTCGTCCTCGATCTCGTCGTCGGAGTCGTCCGATTCGGACCCATCCTCGCTCTCGTAGTCGGCGTCCTTCTCACCCTTCGCTGGCACGGGTGCGTTCACGGGCGGCTCGGGTTCGGGCGCGGCAGGCGCCTCGGGTTTGGGCGCGGGCGGCTCGGGCTCGGGCGCCTCGACGGGTGAGGTATCCACGCCCGCGGGCTCGTGTTCGGCGGGCTTTTCAGCGGGCGCGGCGTCCGCGACCGTGGGCTCGGCCTCGGTCTCCACCTCGGACTTCTTCTGCAGTCGCGGCTTCTTCGCCACGGGTGGGACGTTCTCGACCTGCCCCGGAGAGCCACCGAGGGGAGCGTCTGGCGCAGAGGCGGGGCGGGGAGTGGGGAGTGGGGAGGGGGGGAGGGGGCGACGTCAGATTCAAACGCCTCGCGCAACAGACGGAGGAGGGACCAAGGGAAGGTTCGAAGCGCGGCCTCGCACCCTTCTTCGCGTCGTCGGCGTCGCGCTTGACGAGCGCGGATGCGTTCGTCTTCGCCGCGCCTCCCCCGAAGAAGGAGGCGATGCTCTTCTGCCCTCCGCTCATCCTGGGTGCGTGGGGAACAATGCGCGACACGAGGCGAGGTGACGCGGGGAACATCACGACGACCGAGGAGTTTTTGAACGCGTCGACGCGCATGTCGGATTGTGCAATTCGTGTAAGGTCTCATGCAAAACTAGTGTTCAATTATTGAAATCCATACACGGAGACAAGTCTAAAAAAAGTCGCATTCCCCTCAAAAGACGAGGAAGGACACCACCGCGCCGAGGGCGGATCCGAGCTGCATGGCGACGGCGGTCCACCTGGCCGGCCTCTCCCCTGCGTCCATGTTCTGACACCACCTGAACCCTTCCGAGATGGTGTACGGGTTCGCGAGCCCGAACACGGCGACGACGATCAGGAGCGCCCACCCTCTCGCCCCCGCGCCGAGTCCCGTCGCGGCGAGGAGCCCCGGCGCCAGCGCTTCCACGGAGACGAGCGCAATCGCCACCGTCCACGTGACGATCGCGACGCCGAACGCCCAGGGCGGCAGCGCGCCCGCGAGCCCGAACCCGAACGGACTCGCGACGTAGTACGTGATCGACGCGTACGTCGGCAGCGCCGCCCAGCCCGAGGCTTCCGCGGCGATGCGCGTCGCCGCAATCTCCGCCGCGGGCACGAGCACGCCGTAGTTCGCCAAACCGGCGACGCAGTTGACCAAAACCAGAGGCCACGCCCGCGCCGCCACCTTCCGCCAGGGCGCGCGATCGTCCACGACGTCATCATCGGCGCAAGAAACAGAAACCGGGGCCTCCGCCGCCCCAGAACCCGGGGTTACGAGCTCGTCGTCTTCCGCGCCCGCGCCATCCGGGAGCAGCCGCTCCAACAACCCCCCCCGCGATTCCCCGGGCGCCGCCGCCGCCTCGCCGGCGGTCTCCGCTCCGGACCGTCTCCGCGGGGAGGGCGGCGGCACCGGCGCACCCGCCCCCGCGAATCCCGACCCGTGCTCCGCGCGCCGGTCGATCGACCGCCGCCGGTCCCGCGCCCCCTCGCCGTCTCCCTCCCCCGAAATCCCTCCTCCTCCTTCCCTCGCGCCGCCGTCGAAAACGCGCCCTCCCGGGCGGTCGAAGGATGCCCTCCTCGCGCGCCGCCTCCCCTCCCTCGCCTCTTCCGCGCGCATCACGCCGTGGTCGTAGTCGAGCTTGACGACCGCGAGCCACGCGACTAAGGAGACGGAGCAGCTGGCGGCGACGACCGCGCAGAAGACGTCGGCGCCGAAGTTAGGTTCACGGGGCGCCGTGCGCCACACCTGCGCGGCGGCGAGGAACGACGCCACGACGCCGCTCGCGCCCGTGCCGGCGAAGTACGCGCTCGTGAACACTCCGCGAAAACGGGAGAGGTACGGGACTAATATGAGGTTCCCGCTGCTCCCGATGACGCCCGCGGCGAAGGCCGCGCACCACATCCCGACCGAGAACCGCTCGCGGCGGATGGAGAAGACCAACACACCGTCGCACGCGTACGGGTTTCCGCTCAGGCTGTTCGCGCACGGGAGGAGCGCGGACATCACACCGCTCGCCGCGACCGCCATGAGGAGCAAGACGGTCACGAAGACGGGCACCGAACGTTTGCCTAGGAACGGCATGATCATGAGGGGGACGAGGTTGCTCATTTGCTGCGCGCGCGGGGGGAAGGGGAGTGGGAGGGATCGATCCCGCGGTGGAGAGGTAGGGAAACGTGTGTCAGCGCGAGACGCGGGCGGGCGGGCGAGTGTCGTCGATTCGCGGGCGTCGCGCGGGCGCGTCCGCGTTCGCGGCTAGCCCGTCGTACCATCGAGACGTTGAGGTACGAGCTCAGACGCATGCTCTCGGGCAACCCCCCGACGCCTTTCGCGCCGGTGGCCACCAGCAGCGGCGCCTCGATGAAAAGGCAAAACGTCAAGAACCAGTTCGCCATCCCCACGACGGCGAACATCAACCACAGCACCACGGTCTGCGCGCGCGACGAGCCCCCCTCCTTGAGGGCGCGACACCACGGCATTCCCCCAGTCGGCGCCATGGTGGAGCCCGCGCCCCTGACCGCGCGCCGCCGATGCCCGCGCCTTCGCTGTGGCGCGCGAGCGAACCCCACCCGCCGGCCGGACCAACGTGTTAACCCTCCGAAAAGGCGTCGCTCCAACTCATCATCTTTATCGAGATCTCGGCGCAAGCGTGAAACGTGACTGACGGAAGCCGAAGAGCGAGAATCCCGAAGATCACGCGCGAGAGGCGATTTCTCCCGAACCCGCCTCCGTCAGCACCGCGCGCGACGAATTATTTTCACAGACTCGTCTTTTTTCGTCGTCGCCTTTTTTCACGCGGCGACCGCCCCTCTCTCACTCTCTCTCCGCTCACCTTCGCCCGTATTCGTCTCCGACGACGCCCAGGCCGGTGTTTTCGTATCTCCGGAGCTTGCGCATGTTCTCGTCCATCTCCCACGTCGGCTTCGCTCGCGGCGCGTTGGGGTCGTTGGGGTCGAACGCGGCAACCGCCCGCGCCTCGACGGGCGCCTCGTCCGAAACCTCGCCGCCCTCGCGTGACGTTCGGTCCTCCGTCTCTGATCGATCCTCCGCCTTCCGATCGAACCCGCGCGCGCCGAGCCCCCTTCTCGCGGCGTCGCGGGCGTTGGGCGGCGGCGCGGCGTTCCCGTCGCCGAGCGTCGCGAGCGCGCCCCTCGGGGCGACGTCCCCGGCGCCGATATTTTTACTCGCGAGGCCGAGGTTCGGGACGAGCGAGAGATCGTCCAGGCGCGCCTCGAGGCGCACGTTCGCCTCCTCCGCGGCGAGCTCCTCCGGGCTCTTCCGCGCGTCCGCGGCGCGTTCGAGCGCGTAGCGGTCGAGCCTCGCGTCGTACCCCGTCGCGTCGTTCCGCGCCGCCACGAGCGCGTCCATGGAGAGGGACGGCACGCGCGGCTTCCGCGCCCTGGATTCCACCACCCCGAGCAACCCGCCCCCCCCGGCGCCGCCCGCGCTCGTCACCTCCTTCAGAAGCCCCGCCGGGTTGTTGAGAAGCATCGCGAGCTCGCGCCTGGTCTCGGTCTTCTCGCGCGTCTCCGCCAGCCGCGCCGCGCGCCGCCTCGCCGCCGCCTCGGGGTCGAGGTCGAACGCGTCGTCGCCGAAAAAATCACCGAGCGCGCCGCCCGCCGCCTCCGCCGGCGCGAGCCCCGACGCGTTCCGGGGTTCCCCGGCCCCGGCCCCGGCCCCGGATCCAGACGCGAGCCGCGCGGCGGCGCGGCCGCGGTACTTGCTCGATCCGACGGTGAACCTCTCCGGCGCCGACGCCGCCCACGCGGCAAAGCGCCGGGGGGAGAAGTACAGCGACCCGGCGTCGAACGCGTCCTCGGCCTCGAGCACCGCCGCGTCGACGCCGCGCGGAGCCGTCGCGTTCGCGTCGCCGCGCAGCGTCACGGCGGCGGCGTCCGCGGTGTTGATCGGCACGCGCATGAGCTCACCGAGCTCGTCCAGGAGCTTCCGCGTCGGGACGCACCGCGAAGCGTCGTACCCGAGGATGTCCACGCGCCCGTCGCTCGCGAGGAGCTTCGCCAGAGAGACCCAAAACGCACGCACCTCGGGCTTGGCGAGGTTGCGACGCGTCGCGCGGCAGCCCTTCACCAACCCAATCGCCCCGGGCTTGTGGTGGGTCATGATCCCGATCGAGCGCAACGCGCCGAGACCCGACTCGCCGCCGCACTTCTCCGCGCACTCGTGCGCGATCTTCTCGAGCGAACTGAACCGCCAGTCGAAGTACACGGGGATCACGCCCGCTTCCACAGACTCCATGAGCACGTCCGCGAAGAGCATGCGCGAGGAGATGAGCACCAACCGCCGCGGGGAGTCGTCGAACGCGGCGGCGGCGCGCGCTTCGGACCCGCTCTCCCCTTCCTCCTCTCCCCCATCATCCTCCTCCGCCTCGCCCTCTTCCCACGCCTGAGCTTTCGAGCGCGCCAGCCCCCCGCCGATGCCGCTGTTCTTCTCCTTGCCCTCCCCCCACCCCTCCGGCCAACGCACCTGGGTGAGGATGATCTGCCCGAAGGACGGGTCCACGAGCAGGGTGTCCGAGTCGAGCTTCACCTGCAGCGTGGCGACGACGACGTCCAGCGGGACGTCCCCCGGTTTGTCCTCCACGCGGAGGGTCACGGCGCCCGTGCTCGTGTCGTGACCGGTCACCCTCATTCGGTCCGCGTGCGCGCCGAGCTCGGACGCCATCTCGGCGACGAAGTACTGCTGCGTCTTGGCGCTCCTGAACCCCTCGCCGTCCATCTCGACGAGCAAATCCAGCGTCACGGCCCTCGCCTCGCGCACCGTCGTGCCCGCGCGCGCCACGGTGCGAACCAGCCGCGACGCGCGGCGGAACGAAGACAAGCCCGCGTCGGACCCGGAGCTCTTCGCGGAGTCCGCTCGGAGCACCGCGCTCGCGGGGGCGTGGATGCCCGCGAGGGCGAGCGCGCCTTTCTCCGTGAGCGCGGACTCGTGCGCGGAGGCGCTGGCGGAGCCGAAAGCCCCAGACGCCGACGCGCCGCCGGGAGAGCTCCATCGCGCCTCGTCCCCGTTCTCGTCCTCGTCCTTCTCCCCGTCTCCGGGGGCCTCGCCTCCCGTGACGTCTCCGCCGCCGGCCTGCGCGCGCCTTCGGAAGTACGCCGCGTACGCGCGCCCGACCGTCTTGATCTTGTTCGTGACGTTGGCGGCGATTTGCACCGCGGCTCGCTCCGCCGTTTCCTCGGCGCGCGTTTTTTTCCGCCGAACCACGGGGTCCGCCTCCGCCTCCCCCGGCGGCGCGGGGTGCCGCAGCGGATCATCCGGGAGCTTCGCCCACGGCTTGAGCTTCTTCATGTCGAAATACATCGCCACCGACCGCGCGCCGCTCGCGGTGGGCGCCATCTTGATCTGCTCCTCGGTGAGCGCGTACGACTCCGGCCGCGCCATCGCGATGGAGGCGGTGACTTGGCGCAGCCCGCACGCGTTTTGAATCTCCGACGCTAAGGCGTCGTTGGCTTTGATCGTCGCGTCCAGGAGTAAGAAGTCCATCCTGGACGCCTCTCTGTACGCATTCGCGTCGAGGTTGATCATGCTCACCATGCCCTCCAGGAACGCCGCGACGTCCGCGTCCAGTAATGACTCCAGGGTCAAGCCTGCGCCCTTGACGAGGCTCACCTTGCCCTCCTTGCTCGGGGTGACAAACGCGACGGAGTCGACGCGCTTGGGGCCTTCCGCGGTGCTGATTTTTTTCCGACACTGCGCGAGTAAAGTCCCGAGCGTGCTCGAGCGGTGGTCGTAGAGCACGACACCCGTCTTACTCAGCGCCGCCCTGACGAGGGCGTTCGCGCCCTTCACCTTGCTCGAGACCAAGACGAGGCGCGACCACTTCCGCTCGTCCGCGAACGCCTCCGCCCCGCCGCCGCTTTTCTTCTCGGCCCTGAGCGCGGCGGCAATGTCCTCCTGCACCTTCGCCGCCGCCTCCTCCGCCTCGCGCTCAGCCTCCGACGCCGCGATCGCCTTCTCCGTCGCGCTCTTCTCCTCCGCCCTCGGTGTCTGCCCCTCGAGTTGCCCGAGCGCGCGGAGCGCTGTGCCGAGCTGGAACAGCGCCGCCTTGGACGCCGGTTTCGTGGCCAGGGCCCTGCGGTACCAATCCGCCGCCTCGTCCACGCGGCCTTGCTCCATGCAGAGGAGTCCCATGTTATACAGCGCGGGGTAGTACTTGCGCTCGAATTTGAGCGCCAGCACGAAGTGCTGCTCCGCCTCCACGGCGTGCGCCCTGGACCACTCCACGACGCCGATGTTGGCGATCGCCTCCACCGCGTCCGGGTCAATTTCCAGCGCGAGGAGGTACTGCTCCACGGCACGCTTCGGGTGCCCACGCGTCATCTGCAAGTTCCCGAGCTTGACGAGCGACGGCGCGTGCTTCGCGTTGATCGCAAGGCAGCGTTTGAACTCCGTCTCCGCGTCCTGCACCGCGCCCTCGCGCAGGAAAATCATCCCGAGGTTGAAGTGCGCGTCGAGGGTGCGGTGCTTCGCGGCGATGCCCGATCTGAACCAGTGCTTGGCGTCGGCGACGCGACCCATCTTCATGCTCACGAGCGCGAGGTTGTACATCGCCTTGTAGTACTCGGGCTCCTTATCCAGCGCCGTCGTCAGCGCCTCCTTCGCGCCCTCCAGGTCGTCCACTTGCATGCGCGCGATTCCGAGATTCGAGTACGCCACCGCGAGCGTCGGGTCCCTTCGGATCGCGAGCTCGAACTCGCCTGCGGCTTTCACCGCGTCCCCCGCGCGCAGGTGAATCACCCCGCGCGTGTTGTTGAACTGCGGCTTCTTGTGGTGCGTCAGCGCCTTGACGACGTACTCTCTCGCCTCGTCGAGCTCTCCGTAGATGGTATGCACCACGGCTTTCGCGTGCAGCGTCTCCACCTGCTCGGGGTCGCGCTCGAGCACACGCCCGATGACGAGCTCCGCGTCCTCGATGTCGCCGCCCTTGATCGCCTCGGCAATGCCCAAGACGTCCGCGCGCTCCGTTCGCTGATCCATCCCGCGCCGGTCTGCCTCCTCGTCCTCGGGGACGAACGCGTCGAAGAAACTGTCGCCTCCGGCGTACTTGAGCAGGAGCTTCTGGCGGTTCCAGTGGCCGTACCCGAGTTTCGTCATCGCCGCGAGGGTGACGAGGAGCGTCGCGAGCGCGACAAACAGATGCGTGAGAGTGAGTTCGTCCGAGAACACCTCGGGCGGGTCCGGGACGAACACCCACGTCGTCGCATTGGGAATGCACCCACTGCGGTTGACGGCGCCGCCGACGGTGTCCGACAGCCGCCCGTCTGCGCGCATGCGCGCGGTCTCGCCGACCCACGCGGTGGGCCCGGAGAGGTACCCCGCGGGGCACGGCTCGCACGCCGTCGATCCCTCGAGCGCGGCGAAGAAGAAGTCGTCGCACGGCGAGCACGAGCCCTGCCCGCGATCGGGCTGGATTGTCCCCGGCGCGCACTTCGCGCAGTTCGCCATCCCAGCGCTCGGCGCCGCGCTCCCGGCGGCACAAATCTCGCAGGATGACATCCCCCGGGATTTGGCCGCGCTCCCGACGGCGCACGGTGTGCACGCGTTCGCGTCGGTCTCGGCGGAGAAGGTTCCTGTGGCGCACGTCTCGCACGTCGAGACGCCCCCGACGGAGACGACGGCGGTTCCCGGGGGACACTCCGTCTCGATCGCGGTGGAAAGCACGGTGAACCCCGCGGAGAGGCTCGACACAGGGTCACCGATCGCAGCGTTCAGTTCGCTCGTCACGCGCGCGGTCTCCGTGACGTTCCACGCACCCCCCAGCGCCACGGGGTACAAGTCGGGCGTGTCCACGTAAAAATCCACGGCGACGCCGGAGGCTTGAAGCAGACTTCGCCGCTTTCTGCTCGTCGCCGTCACCGCCTCGACAACCACGTCCGCCGCCTCCGCGCCCGAGACCGCGTCCGCGACGGCCGTTTTGAATAGTCCCTCGTCGAACGCGGCGACGGTTCCGTCGAGACGCACCGTCATCGTCGGCGTGGCGTCGGCGCCCGGCGCGAGCGCGGGGGGCGTCGGCGGCGGCGGGGGGCTCGCGGGGGGCGGCGGTGGGCTCGGCGGCGGCGGCGGCGGCGGCGGCGGGGTGCAATCGTCCGCGGATGTTCGCGCGAGCCTGCCGAACGTGCTGTTCCCGACTCCACACGACACGGGAAGGTGCGTGCCGAGGTCCGGGCAGTACGTGTCCTGCGGGCACATCAAGCACGTATCCTCCGAGACGGCCCCCGTGAAGTTGCTGTAGTACCCCCTCGGGCAAAACGCGCAGTCGCTCAGCGCCGCGGAGCCGTTATTCGGATTGTACGTCCCCTTCGGACACACCACGCACGCCTCCAGCGCCCCGACCGAGTACGTCCCCTTATCGCACAGTCTCATCGCGCTCGGGTCCGTGAGCGACGGGCACGAGAACCCCGGCGGGCACTTCGTGCATTTCACCTGCCCCGCCTCGGCGAATTCCCCGGGTACACAATCGTCGATGCCCGTTCCGTCCGGGTTCGGGCACTCCTTCCCCGCGTCGCACATCGTGCAGTTCGCGCTTCCGGCGACAGCGTACGTCCCGGACGCGCACCGAAGCTGCAGACTCGAGTTCGTGCTCGGGCAGCTGTACCCCGCGTCGCACGTCGTGCACGCGGTGGCGTTGCCAACGGCAAAGGCGCCGTCCGCGCACGGCGCCGGCTCGAGGTTCGGCGTCGGGCACGCGCTTCCCGCGGGGCACAGAATACAGTGCGTGTGGTTGTCACCGACCCTCACCGACCCCGGCGGACACAGCTCCGGCGGCTCGTCCGGAGCGGGGCACCGGTACCCGTCCGGGCACTTGCGGCACATCGTGTCCCGGCCCACCTCCGTCACGCTCCGCCGGTGGTCGTACGGCGCGAGCGTCGTGTTGAACGCGTCCGGCACCAAGTCGAAGCCGCTGTACTCGCCGTCGACGCAATCCGTCGGGATCTTCATCCCCGAGAACGGACACTTCGTCCCCGCGCCGCACACCTTGCACGTGCTCTGCCGGTACTCGTCCTGGTACTCCCCTGGCTCGCAGTCCGTGCACGACGAGGCGCCGGCCGACGAGAACTCGCCCGGGACGCACTCCGTCGGCGTCGACGTCGCCGCGTTCGGGCAGTAATACCCCGCGGGGCACGCGTCGCAAGATTCGCTCCCCCCCGAGCTCGTCTCCCCGGCCAAGCACTGCGCGCAGCTCGAGGACCCCGCGGGGGCGTACAGACCCGCGGGGCACGCGATGGGCTCGGCGGTACCCTCGCCGCCGTTCCCGTTGCACCGGTTCCCGGCGGGGCACTCTTCGCATTGCGACGCACCCGCGTATGAGTACGTTCCCGCGGGGCACGCCTCCGGGAAGCCGGTCGCCTCCGTCGGACACTTCTTCCCCGCGGGGCACGGTGCGCACACACCGCCGCTTTCCCGATTGCTGTACTGCCCCGTGGCGCACGCGGCGGTGACGACCCCGCCCGAACACCCGTGGCCTAAGATGCACGGGGTCGGCTCCGCGGTACCCTCGGCGGCGCACAGCGTCCCGGCAGGGCACGCGACGCACGCCGTCTGCTCCCCCTCCCAGGCGCACGTCACCGCCGCGCCGTCCCGCAACGCGGGGACGCACGTGGTCTCGCCGATATCCTCCGAGGACCCTGAAGAGAACGGGAACGCTAAGCTGTTCCCGAAAGTAAGTACGCTGACGAGCTCGGTCTCGGCGCACGCGAGGGTGAATGTCGTGACGTTGTTCTCGTCAATCGCCGCGTCCGTATCGCAATTGAAAGGTCCGCCGTCGTAACTGACTGTTTCGGAGAATTGGCACTTCACCGTCACGCGGTCGATGAACATCGCAGACTCGTCGGCTCCGAAGTCGCACCTCGCGGCGAGGTTCGTCTCTGTCAGGGCGTCGCCTAGGATGGTGCCATAATCATTCTTGAACCAATTCACGCCCGAGAAGACAGAGCTGCAGTTGAGGAACACGTCGTCGAACGAACACGTCGCGAACGAGCCGGTGGAGTAGAAGCCAACGGGGCACGACTGGCACGTGGATACGGTGCTATTCCACTGCGTGCCTGCAGCGCAACAGTCCTGCGTGTTCGCGACGCACGACTCGCACTGGACGCCGTTCCACTTCTCAGAAGCAAGGCAGGTTTCGGCCTGGGCGAGCGCGCGGCCGAGCCGGAACGTCGGCGACGAACCCGAGACAGACGCGAGCGCGGGAGACGCCTCGAGCCGCGAAGCGTACGGAAAGGCGACATCGTCGCGCGGCGTCGCCGCTACCGCCACCTGGAACGACACCAGCGCGGCCAAGAGCGCGGCGACGCGTCCGTCCCTCGATCCCCCGCTCGGTGACATTCTTCTCGGACGCGCCGTCATCGGACCAGCCGACGAACGAAGGCCTCACGCCCCGACGCGACCGGCGTCGGCAAAAGGGACGGGCGCGAGCGTGGCGCGCCGTCTTCCGAGAGTCCCGCAGCAGCCCCCACGTCGACGCGGGACGTCCTCAGGGGCCGCGCGCGGGCGAGAGTGGTCCCGCGGAGGCGGCCCTGGGGGGCAGAAAGGAGAAGCATTGCAGCTGACGAACGCGATTTTTGAATTTCCAATGGACTCGGAACGACCCGCCGGCGAAGCACTTGGAAGCGTGCGAATATTCCTCGTTGAACCTCTACGCCTTCCCAATCGCGTCCCTGAGCTGGTGCAACAGATGCCCTCCCTCCGCCTTCGTGGCGAGCACGCTTAGGCTCTTCCCCTTCTCGCCCTCGCCGAGCCAGCACGCCACCGCGAGATCGTCAGGACGCGCCGGTCCCGACCAATCTTCTGCGCGACCCTCGCTCTCCTTTCGTCTCTCCTTCTTCTCCTTCTTCTTCTCCTTCTTCGCCTTCTTACTCGCGCGCGCGTCACCTCGGTCGGCTTCGTCCCTCGCGCCCGATTTCTCCCGGCCCGAGACGCTCGTCACGAGAACGACGCATCCCTGAGTGACGTGTTTCATCGCCGCGAGCGTTTCCTGCTCCCAGCACCCCTCGGGGGCGTCCACCGGTCGTAGCAGGTCTTTTTTCTGCGCCTCCGCGTTCATGGGCTCCCCCTGCTGTCTCCCGAGCACCGCCTCAACTTCGGCAGGGCTCGCGCGCACGATCTGCTTCGTGAGGCGGGAGAGCAGCGTTCCGAGGCCTTCCTGCGTGATGCGGTAGTCGCAAGCCGACCCCGGCGCGACCTGTCGCTCGAACGCCTTCACGCCCGCAGCGACCACCTGAAGAGGTCCTCCTCCTCCGCCGCCGCCCTCCGCGGAGAGGAGCTTCCGCGCGCCGTCGCTGACGTAGTACAGCCGCTTCGGGTTCGCCTCGTGCTGCTCGCCCGCGCGGCGAGTCATCAAGTGCTCGCTGATGGCGATGCCGTCGCTCAGACCGTACTGCGTTCGCATCGACTCCGCCAGAGCGTCGCCGGCGACGGGAATCACCGGCGCCACGCGGTTCGATTCGTTCCAACTCTTCCCCTTGTTGTCTTTCGAGGCGCGCCCGTGCTCCGCGCTCGACCCCGCTCCGGGCGACGCGACGCTCCGGGTAGGCCCTCCCTCGGGGTCTCCCGGAAGCTCGGCGACTTTGTCGACGGCGACGATGAAGAAGCCGCCGGTATCGTCCAGATGGGGCATGATCCTGACGCACCGCTCCAGTTTCATCTCCCTCGCGCGCTGGACGCCCGGCGGCCACATCGTCTCCGCGAGGTTTCTCTGCCGCCGCCCTCCCCCGTTCGGGCTCGCATGCCACCCGAAGACGTCTCCGACCTCCCAGTCATGCATCCCCGGTCGCCTTCGGAGGCCCTCGAGCTCACCCGAGACGTCAGCCAGTTTGAGCGCCCCCCTGGACCGCGTCAGCAGCGCGGCAACGACCGCCTCGTTCTCCAGCGGGTTGAGCGAGCACGTGCTGTACACGAGCCTTCCCCCGACCTCGAGCATGCGCGCGGCGCGCTCGGCGATCTCGAGCTGCAGCGGGTGCAGGTCGACGCCACTCGCCGGCGACCACTTCTTCCACAGGTCGGGCGATTTGCGCAGCGTCCCGTCTCCGCTGCACGGCACGTCCGCCAGGATGCGGTCGAACCGAAGCGGGCGCTTCTCCCCCGCCGCGTACAGCGTTGGGAACTTCTGCGCCTGGTGGTTCGTGACGACGAGCGCGGGGGAGTTGCTGCGCTTGGTCTGGTGCGTCAGGAGGTTGGCCCTTTGCAGCGACGCGTCGTTGGCGACGACGACACCGCTCGGGACGCAATCGCCGCCTCGCCCCGCGGCTTTCGCGTGAAGCATCTCAAGGAGCTGGAACGTCTTCGACCCGGGTGCGGCGCACAGATCCAGGACCCTGTGCGAGGGCTTCACCTTGAGCAACAGCGGCGGGATCATGCTGACGGCTTCTTGGCGCGTGAGCGCGCCTACCTCGTTCGCCCGGACCATGAACGCGTGGAGCTCGCGGAGGCGCTCGCTCTTCTTTAGCGCGTCCTTTGGAATGTCGATCTGCCACGCGAGCCGGTCGGGGTACCACGCGAGGCACTTGGGTGGGGCCATGCCGGGCACCTCGAGGCGCATCTTCGGGAACAAATCGCGCTCGAGCTTGTGCCGCGTGGACTCCCGAAACTTGCCGCTCATGTTCACGCGAAACGTCAGCGGGAGAGGGGTGCGGAAGCTCGCCATCATCGTCTCCCACTCAGCGGTTGGAACGACGCCTTGACGCGTGTAGTATTCGTCGAACTTATCGTTGCGCATCGCCGCTTTGTTCGCAAACGCGTCGCCGCCGCCGCCGAAGCCGTCGTAGTTCTCGCCCAGCTCATCGTCGGCGGCGGAGCGCGGGCGCTTCGCACCGCCGCCGCCCGGTGCTCCTCCGCGACCGCCGGAACCGCGGCCTCGGCCGCCGCCGAATCCGCGACCGCTGCCGCGGCCGCCGCCTCGGCCGCGGCCGCCGCCGACGAACATCGGACCCGTCATCCCGGTCACTCGTGAAGCCGTGCACGCGAAGCGCGCGCTTCGGGATGCTGACAGAGGGGGGAACTTTTCGACTGCCGTACGTACTCGTTGAACTCGCGCGCGCGGGCGCCACTGAGTCGAAAACCTGCAATGAGGTTTCTGGTTTGGAGGACACGTCACTCTTGGTTGCACTCGTCCCGCCTCGCTCCCTGCGCGGATCTCTCCGGAGATGTCGCGCGTCCTCGTCGGCGCGCGTCCCGCACCGCGCGCGCTCCTCCCGCGCGCCTCACGCGTCGTCGCGGCTCGCTGCGTCTCTCGCCCCGCGCTCGCCGCGCTGCGCCTCGTGGATAACGGCGCGAGCGATGTGCACCGCCGACGCGTCGTCCTGTGCCGCGCATCCCGAGGCCCCGGCGGCGCGGGTGAATCCCGCGCGCCTGACCCCGGCGGCCCTCGCGGCGACGGCGACGGCGACGACGGCGCCCGATTTCGCGCGTGGCTGTTCGAGTCCGAGCTCCCGAAGTCCGGGAAGGCGGCGCTTCGTTCGTTGTCCTCGCTCAAGTTGGCCATCGGCGAGTTCTTAGTCATCGCGGGCTTCTCCGCGCTCGGGACGGTGATCGAACAGAACAAGGGCAACGCGTGGTACGTCGCCAACTACCCGACCGAGACGCCCGCGTTCGGGTTCATCGACTACCCGTTCATCCTGGACCTGGGTTTGGACCACGTGTACACGACTTGGTACTTCCTCTTCCTCTTGGGCGCGTTGGGCTCGAGCCTCGCCGCGTGCACGCTGACGCGGCAGCTCCCGGTGTGGCGCGTCAGCGCGGAGTGGAAGTTCCTGGACCGCCCTGCGGCGCTGATGCGCATGGAGGAGGCGGAGACGCTACCGCGGGCGAAGCTCTCGGACCTCGCGGAGAATTTGTCGCGGCGCGGGTACCAGGTGTTCGTGAAGGGGAAGAAGCTGTACGCGTTCAAAGGTTTGATCGGACGTCTGGCGCCCATTGGCGTGCACGCGGCGCTGCTCCTCACACTCGGCGGGTCCGCCTTCTCCGGCCTGGGCGGCCTCGGCGGGAGCGTGATGGTTCCGGAGGGGGCGTCGTTCCAGATCGCCCAGGGCCTGACCCGGGGCGCGATGTTCGCGCCGACGCCCAAGGCGGCGCGAGACGCGGTGGTTGTGAACGATTTCACCATCGAGTACCTTCCGAACGGCCAGGTGAGCCAGTTCTTCAGCGACTTGTCCGTGGTGGACGGGAAGTCGGGCGCGGAGAAGCAGCGCAAGGTCATCAGCGTCAACGTCCCCCTTCGCGAGGGCGGCGTGACGATGTACCAGACGGACTGGTCGATGGCGTCGATGCGCGTCAGCGTCGCGGATGAAGCGGACGCCGCTTCGCGAGGCGGAGACGCGGGCCCCGCGCCCGAGGACGGGACCGCCGCCTCGCCCGTCTCCTCCGCCTCCGAGGAGGGGAACTCGCTCCTGTTACCGATGGCGAATTTGGAGGGGAAAGGTAACTTCCAGGGCCGAATATGGGGCGCTTTTCTTCCGTTGAACCCCGGCGCGACGGACCCAGCGTTGGCGCGGCGCGGCGCGTCGCTCTTGGCGCGGGATTTCCAATCCGTCGCGGTGTACTCGTCGGACGGTTCGTTTGCGGGCGTGCGTCGGCCCGGGTCGGGGCGCCCGATCGTGGTGGACGGGAAACGGCTCGTGATCGAGGAGCTGAAAGGGAGCACGGGGCTCGAGCTGAAGACGGACCCGGGCGTGCCGTTGGTGTACGCGGGCTTCGCGGGGCTCCTGGCGACGTCGTTCTTGTCGCTGCTCTCGCACTCGCAGGTGTGGGGGAAGGAGGAGGACTCCGGGGAAAGCGGGGCGGCCCTGTTGCACGTGGGGGGCAGGAGTAACAGGGCCAAGGAGGAGTTCAAATCGGAACTGAACGATATCTTAGATGAGATGCCGGAATACCTGTCGTGAGGAGACCGGCCGGAGGTGAAGAGAGCGACGGAAAAGGGGAGGCGCGAGAAGAAAATACCGAACCGTCGCACAGCTGACCTGATGATGACAGTCGCGACCCGCCCCGCTGGCCTTGCCCGGTAGACCCGGGTCGAAGTTGACTCAAGTAATGTTCACGTCTGCACGTCTGTTGTTCTCCCGCCCGCCCGAAAAGAGGTCGCCTTTGCCCTCCCCAATCCTCCCCGCGCGCCGATAGCGTGACGTGCGCGGGTTCGAGGTCTGGGTGGAACGAGCGAGGCGCGATGACGGAGGGTCGGCGAGGCAACGAGATCTCGGACATGTCCGTGGCGCTGCGCGCGCACGCGGCCAAAGGGAATCCGACGAAGGAACAGCAGGCGCAGCGTCGGCGGCTCTTTCAGCGCATCATCCAGTACTTGACCATCGGCATCGACATGTCGCCGCTGTTCAGCGACGTCATCATGAACGCGCACACGACGGATATGGCGACGAAGAAGATGCTATACCACTACATCACGTACTACGCGCAGGCCAAGTCGGATCTTGCGCTGCTCACCGTGAACACGCTGCAAAAAGACTGCCGAGACGATGACCCGGTGACGCGCGGGCTCGCGATTCGATCCATGGCGTCCATGCGCGTGCCTGACCTGGCGGAGTACCTGGTGCGTCTCTTCTCGCGCTCGATGCGGACGCGACGCGCGTCGCCGGACGCGACGCGCGTCTTTCGACCCCCCAGCCCCCGACCCTCCCCGGCGCGACCGCACGAAATCTGACGCACGTCCGAACTGCCCTAAAAACGTCTTCCTTCGCGTCCAGATCGGCGCCGTGCAGCTCGGTCTGAAGGATCAGCACCCGTACCCCCGCAAGACGGCGGCCCTGGGCGCTCTGAAGATTCACGACTTCGCCCCCGATGCGCTCGCGGAGACGGAGATATTGTCCGACCTCCGCGCGATGCTCGTGAGCGACCGCGACGTGTCGGTGGTGTCCAACTGCCTCGTCGTCCTTCGCGAGCTCGACGGCGAGGCGGCAATCGCGACGAAGCGGAACGTGTACGGTCTCATCAACCGCATCAAGGACTTCAGCGAGTGGTCGCAGGCGACGATTCTGGAGGTGGTGGCGTGTTACACGCCCGAGGATAGGACGGAGACGTTCGACATCATGAACGCGTTGGAGGACCGACTGCAGCACGCCAACTCGGCGGTGGTGCTCGCGACGGTGAAGGTGTTCTTGAAGGTCACCCTCCCGATGGCGGACGTGCACCAGCAGGTGTTCGAGCGTCTGAAGGCGCCGCTGCTCACGCTCGCGGCGGCGGGGAGCGCGGAGCCCGCGTACGCGGTTTGGGCGCACCTCCACCTGCTCGTCACGCGCGCTCCGCCGTTATTTTCGCTCGACTTCAAATCCTTCTTCTGCCGCGCCAGCGACCCGCCCGCGGTGAAACGCCTGAAGATCGAGATGCTCACCGCGGTCGCTGACGTGGGTAACACGTACGACATCGTCACCGAACTCTCGGAGTACGTCACCGACGTCGATGCCGCGATCGCGCGCGAATCGGTCCGCGCTGTCGGCCGTGTGGCGCTCGACGGCGACCAGTCCGTCGAGGGCATCGTCGACCGCCTTTTGCAGTTTGTCGATCACGGCGCCGACTACGTCACCGCCGAGACGCTCATCGCGATCAAAGACATCGTGCGGAAACACCCACGGTACGCGAACGAGTGCATCTCCGCGATCGCCGGGATGGAGGCGGAGATCATCGCCGAGCCCGCAGCGAGGGCCGCGCTCGTGTGGCTCTACGGCGAGTTTGGCGACGCGATCCCTGAGGCGCCGTACGCGATTGAGTCGCTCCTCCTGGCGTTCGAGGAGGAGGAGGCCGAGGAGGTCAGGCTCGAGCTCCTCACCGCCGCGATGAAGCTCTTCTTCAAGCGTCCGCCGGAGGTGCGCGCGATGCTCGGCGCGGCCCTAGCCGCGGGCGTCGTGGATGCCAACCCTGACGTCCGCGACCGCGCGATGATGTACGCGCGCGTCCTCCGCGCCGACCCGGGCGCGGCGAGACGCGTCGTCGCTGGCGACAAGGAGAGCGTCGCCAACTTCTCCGACGACCAAGCGAGGCTCGGGGAGAAACACGCGGAGCGAATCTTCGAGGAGTTCAACACCCTCTCCGTGCTGTATCGCAAGCCGTCGGACCTGTTCGTCTCGGACGCGGGGAAGGGCGGCGCGGCGGGGTCTGGGCGGTCGGCGGCGAGTGCCTCACCGGCTGAGAACGACTTCGCCGGCGCGGCGGCGGGCGGGGGCGCGCTCCCGGGCGACAGCCTGATCGATCTCAGCGAGGACGACGGCGCGGCGGCGGGGGCCGACTCGGGCCCCACGGCAACGAGCTCGGGCGCGGCGATCGACGATCTTCTGGGAGGGGATGGGATGGGCCGTGGAGGCGGCGGGGGGGGGGGCTCCGGCGCGAACCTTCTGGACCTTTTGGACGTGCCGATGTCGGCCGCGGCGCCGAGCGCCTCCGCGCCGCCGCGGCTCGAGCTCGCGACCCACCCCGTGATGGACGCGGCGACGTTCCAGCAGCTCTGGGGGGTGTACCCTCCCACGCCCGGGTGCGCGGGAGGGCCGATGACGCTCACGCTGGGGTTGGGTGCGGCGAACGCGCTGCCGACGCCGCAGCCGCTGTCGGCGCACCTCGCCGCGCGCGGGTTTGCGGCGATGGCGAGCGGGGGTGCGCCGCCGGCGCTCAAGTTCTTCTTCTACGCCGCGGCGCGGGACGGACGCGGGACCTTCCTCGTGGAGGCGACGGTGAACCCCGCGGCGAGATCTGGAGCGGTGACGATGAAAACGGACGCGGACCCGGCGAGGGGCGCAGCCGCGGAGAGTCTCCTCGCCGCCGCGTTCTCGCTCTTCGCCGCGTGAGACGGGTCGTCATTTGAGATCAGTTGAGAAATCTCGCGGGAAACCAGTGATGACGTCGCCAAATAGTCGCCCTTTTACGCTCTTTTCGCCGCCCCTCGCCACGCACTCCCCGCGCACGTCTCGAGCCCTCGCGCTCAACCGCGCGCACCTTCGGGTTCGACCTCGGGTTCGGGCCACACGCGTTCGCAAACGCACGCTCGGGCGCGTCCGTTCCGACGCACCGGGGCTCTCCCGGGTCTCGGGGTCCGCCCGATTCCTTTCCCCGACGATTCGACGCCGATAACGAGGGTCGATGCGTCGTCGGGGGGCCGAGATCGTCTCCCGGGCTCTGACCGGGGCACTCGCGTCCACGTCCGCTTCATCGCGCGCCGCGTCGTCTGGCGCGCTCGCGCTCGCGTCGCCTACGAGAGGCGCGCGCGCGGTTCTCACTCGCGGGGACGCCGCCCCCTTCGCCCGCGATCTCGCCGCGGATCCGTTCGCTAGCCTCGCGTACCGGCGCGCGCACGCGACCGCGTCGAGTTCCGCGGGCGCGAGCGCGTCGTCGCGCGCGAATCGCGGGTTCGCGGACACCCGCGACGACGACATGGGTTTCGTCGAGGTGGATTTGAGCATGGTCGGCAGCGCGGCGACTCGCGCGGACCCGGTCGCGGGCGGGCGCGCGGACGGGGACGTGGATTGGGCCTCCATCGATTTCGCCAAGGTGTGCCACTACCGCGTTGAGGTCACGACCGCGGCGGTCAGGGGCGCAGGCACGAGCGGAAGGGTCGAGATCACGTTCATCGGGGATAAGGGCGTGTCCCCGCCGATCCCGCTTGAGTACGAGCAGGACCAGAGCCCTGGATTCATGCGCGGCGCCACGCTGCCGTTTCGCGTCGTCAACTACAACGACGTCGGTGCGCTGCGGCAGGTGCAGGTCAAGCTCACCCCCGAGTTGTCCCAGGTCGGCCACGGGTGGATGCTCGAGAGCGTCTCCGTGAGTAACGAGGAGACGGCGCGATCGTACGTCTTCCGAAGCCGCAAGTGGTTCGGCGAGAGCGACTGCGGCGGCGAAAACGGACCTCTGCAGCAGCTCTTGCTCGCGTCGCCGGACGCCGCGCCTGAGACGCGCGCAGCCTTCGCCGAGGGCCTTGCCCGCCGGCCGCTCGTCAACCTCCAGACCGCGTGCGCCGCCGCGTGCGTGCCGCACGCCGACAAGACCAAGGAGGGCACACGCGCGGTCATGCAAAAATCGTTCGGGTACGCCGGGGAGGACGCGTACTTCATCGCGAGGCGGAACCAAACCGCGAACGAGGAGGGCGCGCCTCGCGAGTGGATCGCGTTCGGGGTGGCGGACGGGGTGTACATGTGGCGCAACCTCGGCATCGACGCCGGCTTATTCTCCAGGCGGCTGATGGGCGTCGCCTCGGACCACTTCGCGCGAGACGCTCCGGACCCCTCCGCGCCCCCGCCGGACCCCTCCGCGTTGCTTGAGGCGGCGTACGAGGGCGCGTTGGCTGAGCGCATCAAAGGCAGCGCCACGGCGTGCGTCGCCACCGTCGACGCCGCGCACGGGGTGATGCGCACCGCGAACGTCGGCGACAGCGGGTTCATGCTCATCCGCGGCGACCCGGGCTCGAGAGAGGTGGCGCACCGGAGCCCGCACCAGGAGCACGAGTTCGGGCGCCCGTTCCAGCTCGGGCACCACGACGCGAGCGACAAACCCGCGGACGCGATGCTCACGACGTTCCCGCTGGAGCCGGGCGACGTCGTTGTCATGGGGAGCGACGGGCTGTGGGACAACCTGAGCGAGCGCGAGATCCTGGCGTGCGTCGAGCAGGTGTTCCACGGGACGGGGTACCAGCGCGGGATGGGCGCGGAGAAGCAGGGGGTGCTGAACGACGCGGCGAGGGCGGTGGTGTCCGCGGCGTACCAAGCCGCGATGGATAAGCGGAGGACGACGCCGTACTCGCTCGCGGCGACGGAAAATTTCGACATGGTGTATTCCGGGGGGAAGAAGGATGACATCACTGCGGTTGTTGTCAACGTCGGGTGAACGAGCAGTACTGGTATCAATGTGTCATGAACGACGAAGCGTGCGGGCGAAGCGTCTCATCCCCAACGCATCCCCCGCTAAAAATACCGCTCTCCTCGAAAGCCCCCTCCTCGTTTTCCTCCGAGTCTGCGCCGCATCTCCGCCGCGCACGCCTCGAGCTCCTCAACCTCCGACCGCACCGACGCGCCGTCGCCGTTGCCTCTTCGCGGGTCGCGCGGCGGTGGATCATATTCGAGTGCTTCGGCTCGCGCTTCCGCGCGGCGTCCTCCACGCGGGCGGTCCCGCCACTCCGCGTCGTTTCGCTCGTCCCCTCTCGCTCTCGCCTCCGCCCTGAGCGTCTCATTTTCCCGCTCCGTCTCCTCCCAGAGCTGCGCGGCGGCGAAGAGGTCCGCCTCCAGCGCGCGGTTCGCCGCCTCGAGCGCCGCGACGCGCGATCCCGCCTCGCGGTGCGCCGCGACGAGCGTCTCCATCGCCTCGAGTCGAGGCTCGGTGGCGGGCGCGGACGCGCGGTACGTCTCCCAGCTCGGAGGAGGCGACGACGAGAGACCGCGGCGGGGCGATCCGAGCAGCGCGTCGACCCCGTCCCCTTCTCCGTCGCACGCGTCGTCCGTCTCCAACCACCGCGCGAGTTTCGCATCCATCTTACCGTACATGGGGTGCGACGCGTCGTACGCGCGCACGGGGGAGTCCGGCGGGGAGGCGGCGCCCGCGGGTCTCCACTTCGACGCGCGAACCGCCCGAACGCCTCGAAGCGGTCGCCGGGAACCGTCGTCTGGGGCGTTTGACTCGGCGCGCGACAGCTGCGCGATGAGCCGCCAACAACGCAGAGCGGCGCGCGCGCGCCACCACTCGTGCACGCTGACAGGCATCATCGTCTCCACCGCGGCGACGTCAACAGCGATGGTCTCCGCGGCGTATTCGCGCTCGCGACACGGAGTGGCTTCGCGCCAGCGCGTGAAGGCGTCCCGCGCGGTGCGGCGGCTCAGCCGAAGCCGCGCCTTGGCGTCGAGAAAGGCGAGCAGCGCGTCTCGCGCGCGCTCCCTAGACGACGACGCATCCGGGGCGTCGTCCTTCGCGACGGTGGCGGAGGGGGAGGGTTCGGGCGAAGGGTTGGGCTGACGGGCGGCGCGCGCGCGCTCGCGCAGCGCCTCGACGCGAGCGTCGAAGTCGAGCGCGCGCGCAGTGGGGAGAAGGGACGAGGCGGCAGCGGCGCTGCCGCCCGGGGGGGTCCATTCCGCGCGCGACGACGACGGGGTGCCTCCGACGAACGCGCTCGGCGCGCCGGCTTTCGCGGCGGCGGCGGCGAGAGAGGCGAGGATCGTCTCGGCGTCAATTACGCGCGGGCTCACGGTGCGATATGCGAGCGGGCCGCCGCCTCGCGCGGTGTCCTCCGGGCGTTCTCCCGCCGACGTCTTCGGCCCGGGGGCGACGGACCCGAACGCCCCGCTCGCGTGCCTCGAAGACCACGACCGCGCGGTCGCTTCCCATGCTTGCTTGCGCGGCGACGTCGTCGACAGCGGCGACAGCAACGAGCCCGCGCCGAGAGGACCGGTCGGGGTGAGATCAAACGTCGACGCCTTCACGACGGGCGCCTCCGCGCCGCGTTCGTCCGGCCTCGTCGACGCCATGGTCGGGCCGCGACGCGCGCGCCGACGTGAATTTCAAACGCCTCGTACGTGACGAGTTTGTTCGGACACGTGACGAGAGTGCCAGCATGCATCAGTTAAATGTCATCGTGGCGGGCGGGTCGTCGTCGGGTCGCGCAAGAATTTGTTCACACTTTCGGGGCGCGCACGAGGCGCCCGCGAGACGCCGTCTCGCGGCGGGCGTCGGTGTCGACCGCTTCGCGCCGCGCCCTCGTTCTCTGCTTAACCCGCGCATGATGCTTACGGTCGCGACGCGCGCGATACCGTTTTTCCCTCCTCGGCCACGGCGGTGGAGAAGGTGCCGACCTTGTATTTCCGCTGCTGGGGAGAGGAAAGACCCTTGGTGGCGCGATCCCGAGACGGGCGGCGTGAACGGCGTGGCGAGGCGCAGCCTCGTCGCCGCCGCCGCGCAGGTTGCGTTCGCGGCGCTCGCGATCGGCGCGCAGCGTCAGTTCGAGACGTGGCGCACCGCGGATTGGGGTGAGGCCGCGTGGCGCGGTGACGACGGGATAGAAGGCTCGGACAGTCGCTTTCGCGCGCGTTGGCGCGCCGAGGCGCAGGGCTGGCGCGCGCGAGCTGGGTCGGACGAACGATGACGCGCGTCGAACAGCGATTCTTCTATTCTGTCACGAATCATCACGCATAGTCAGACTCCGCGGTAGCCTCTCCCCACCCTCGCGCGCGTACGTTCGGTTCCGTTCCGTCCTCATCACACGTCCACGACGGAGAGGTTCGTCTCCGCTCGCCACACCTCCTCCGGCTCGAGAGTGACCGTCTTGGACACGGCGGCGCTCTCCACGCACACGAAGTTCTTCCAGCACCCCCCCGGCAAGGTCTCGTGCGGGTTCCACACGACCGTGTCCGTCCACCCCGCGGTGTTCTCCACCGCGACCGCGGCGCCGGTGCCGACGTGCAGCAGCGCCTCGGGCTCCGTGTCGAGGAAGACGCGGTCGAACAGCCCGACGGCGTCGCCGAAGCTCTGGTCCCCCTGCGCCGCCTCCGGCTGCGGTGACGCCGGGTCCTTGACTTTGTCGATGAACCGCTTCCCGTCCAGCCCGCGCACGAACACGTCAGCGGGTTTCGACGCGTCGAGGACCTCGAGATAACTGTGCAGGGCGGCTGTGAAGTCGATCGGACCCTCGTTCCCGCGCCCCTTCTTGTCCTTCTCTGGGTTCAGCACGCAAAACTCCACGCGAAGGCCGTCCCGGCGCAGCGTCACCTCGTACGTCGCCTGAAACGCGAAATCCCACATCTCGCGCGTGTACTCGTTGTCCTTGAGCATGAACATGACGCTCGGCTCAGGGTCGTCCGGGTTCGGGTCCGCGGAGGAGCTGATCACGCTCCAGTCCAGGTTCCGGGCGAACCCGTGCTGCTGCATATCCTCGCTCGGGCCGAACCGCGGGAAGCACAGCGGAATGCCGCCGCTGATGGGCTTGGACTTATCGAACACCGCGTCGGGGCGGACGTACAGCACGTCGTCGCCGCTGGGCTGGCACCATGACGTGACGCACGCGCCGAACAGGTACGCCTCCGCGCTCCCGCCGTTCTTGTGCGTCAGCACGCACTTGGGCAGGCCGCCCTCGCCGAGCTCGAAACGCACGCTGCCGGGGATGGCGAACGCCGCGGTTGCGTCCTGCACGATGCGCTCGTTCAGCGCCGAAGCGGAGGGCGATCGGCGCGAAGACGCTCGGGGGCGCGAAGTCGCGGGAGCGCGGGCGCCAAGCCGCGGCGAATGAACCGCCCGCCGCGCGGCGAGGTGCGCGGGAACCGAAGGGGCGAGAGCGCGCATCGCGAGACGTCGCGCGGGAAGGTGTGGACAGCGCCCGACCGGCCCGATCCAGAGACTGTGGATATTGACGCGTCCGCGTTGGCCGGGCCAACTCGTGATGCGTCTCGGCGAGCGAGCGCGCCGCGCCGCGTGGCGCGCGCGGCCCGCGCGGCGCTTCGAGCGAGATACGTTTTCTTCGTGCGTCCTTTTTGCAACTACTTTCGTAACTTGTAGTCGGGCCAGGCACGACGCGATTCGGACTCTCCCGTCTCCTCTCGTCCCATTCGATCGCGTTCTCTCCTTCGTCACGCTCGCTGGGCCACCCCGCGCGTTCCCAGCTCACCCCCGCGTCGCGCCCCGTGCACGTCGTCATCAGTCGATCGCGATGGGCGCGTCCGCCGTCCCAGCGCCTGCGCCCCCCGCCAAGCGCCGCATCGCCGCCTCCGCGGCGGCGGCGCGCGGACCTGGGTCCGGGTCCGCCGCCTCGCTCGTCGACGCGTCGCCCCCGCGCGGTCGACCGCCTCCCACCTTTCGCCCCTCCCCCGCCCCGTCCCCATCGTCGACCCCGTCCTCGTCATCTGAGTAACTCTGCAAAGCCCAGCGCTCCGTCGCGAGCTCCAGCGCGCGCTCGAGGGACGGCTTCACGACGTGGAGCGACGCCGCGCCGGGCTCGGACGCGTCGTCGGCCTCGACGGGGCGCAGCCTGTACGGGCACATCAGCATTTTCTTCCGCCCTCCTCTCGGCCCGATCGTCTCGAGCGCCTCCGGGCACCGCACGCCCGCGATGGTGAACACGTCGGGTTTGTACATGAGCTTGGTGGTCGCGCCGAGGCGGCGCCTGAGCGCGAGTCCCGCGCAGAGGACGTCAGCCTCGTCTCTGAAGTCGGTGGTGTAGCAGATGAGCGGCGACCCGCTCGACCCGCCGCCGCCGGGGACGACCTTCGCGGCGTAAATCTCCCCGGCCTCCACCGCGTCGCACGCGCGGGCCCAGCGCTCGTCCAGGTACGCGTCCGGCACCGCCATGACCATCCACTTGCCCGAGTAGTTCCCCCGCGGCGTCTCCCACTCGGGAACCGGCGCGCCGACGTACGCGGCGGGATCGCATCGAGCGTAAACCCACGACCACAGGGCGGGGTCGACCTTCGTGGGCGGGTGCGCCGCCGCGAACGCCGATGGGCTCGTCCCACGCGCGTGCGTGAACCACGGGTGGAGCGGGTCGAGGGCGACGGGCGCGGGTGCGGGGGGAGGGGAGGTGGGGGGTGGGGCGTCGGTGGACGGCTTCGCCTCTCCAGAAAAGTTCACCTCCAGATCTCGCGGGGCGGGAGGCGAGGACGAGGGCGCAGGCGGGGCCGAAGAACGCGCGTCGTCGCGCGACGAAGACGCGCCGCCCATTAGAATGTCACGCGTGCGTTTGAGCTGGAGGGGCATGCCGCGCGGTGGGCCGCCGAAGCGCGGCCGCGCCGAGGCGCGCCTGCGTGACAGTCTGTGGAAGCGTCGATGTTTTTGTCGGCACCTGATGAATCCGGTGCTAGCGCGCGGCGCGCCTGAATTTTTCTCCGAGCAACATTGGTGGATAACGTGGCGCCGCGACGTTCGCCGCCGCCGCCGAGTTCGCGCGCACAGCACCGTGCGAGACGACGCGCCCTCTCTCCCCGCGTATCGCGCGCGAACCTTCACGTCGCGAGTTCGGACGCGTGACCGATGCTGGCCGGTGCGGCTATGGCGGCGATCCCCGCCTTCGCGGCGCCTCGGGCTTCCGTCGCTTCCGGCACCCCCGCCTCTGGATTCCGAACCGCCCTCGGCGGGACCCGTGTCGCGGTCGCGCGCCCCGGGGCGGTGCGGCGTCCGACGCCTCGCTCCGCGCCCGTCGTGACGCGAGCGGGGGAAGCGCTGGACTGGGAGAACGACGACTTCGTCCCCGCGTCCAAGGCGAACAAGAAGAAGAAGAGCAAGGGCGGGAACAAGGCGCAAGCGAAAAAGCAAAAGGCGGACAAGGTCCCTCCCGCCCCGGCGGCAGAGGCGCTCGACTGGGAGAACGACGATTTCGTCCCCGCTGGGAAGGCGAAGAAGAACAAGAAGAAGCCGAAAAAGAACAACGCGGAGGCGGCGCCGGAGGAGCCCGCGCAGGCCCCGACCGCGGCCGCGGACGCGCTCGACTGGGAGAATGACGACTTTGTCCCCACGGGCAAGGCGAAGAACAAGAAGAAGCCGAAGAAACAAGCCGCCGCCGCGATGGCGCCCGAAGCGCCGGTCATCGACGGGGGCCTCGCCGCCGAGGAGGCTGAGGCTGTAGCCGCCGCGAAAGCCGCGTCCGCTGCCGAGGCCGCCGCGGAGGCGAAGGCCGCCGCGGAGGCGAAGGCCGCTGCGGAGGCAAAGGCCGCCTCCGAGGCCGCCGCGAAAGCCGTGGCTGCCGCTGAGGCCGCCGCGACGCCTGAGCCGGAGCCCGAGCCGGAGCCCGAACCTGTCGAATCCGAGGAGCCCGTGGAGGAGATCTCCGAGGCGGCTCTCGAGAAGGCGACAAAAAAGGCGATTCGCGAGGCTGAGGAAAAACGCGAGCGCGAGGAGGAGGCTCGCCTGGCCGCAATCGATTGGAGTGCCCCCGATGAGCCGACAGACGACGGGAACCCGATCCCCGAACACTTGCGCGACATCTTCGCGAAAGACGCGAGGCCATCGAAGCGCCGCACGAGCGGGACGGTGACGAACGGCGTTCGCCTGGAAGGCGTGAAAAAGGCGTTCAAAGGGATGGAAGTTTTGAAGGGTTGCAGCTGGGACTGCAAACGCGGCGAGAAGGTTGGCCTCGTGGGTTGGAACGGCGCAGGGAAGACGACACAGCTCAGGATCATCACGGGCGAGATGGAGGCGGACGAGGGTGAGGTCATGCTCGCGGATAAGGTCAAGATCGGGTACCTCACGCAAGAGTTCGAGGTGAAGGAGACGAACACGGTGCGAGAGGAGTTCATGGCGAGCTTCGGGGAGGAGTCCAAGGTGCTGGCGGACACGGAGCGGATCCAGAAGGCGCTCGAGAGCGAGCCGTCGATGGAGCTCATGACGATTCTCCTCGAGAAGCTCGATGAGCTCCAGCGAAAGGCCGAAAGACTCGATCTCTTCAACATGGAGCGCGCGATTGACAAGATCATGCCCAGCCTTGGCTTCGTCCCGGAGGATAATGATCGCCTGGTCGCTTCTTTCTCGGGGGGGTGGCAGATGCGCATCTCGCTCGGGAAGATCCTCCTCCAGGAACCCGGGCTGCTTCTCATGGACGAGCCCACAAACCACCTCGACCTGGACGCGATTCAGTGGCTCGAGGGATACCTTAAGTCAGTGGATGTGCCCATGGTCATCGTAAGCCACGATCGCGAGTTTTTAGACCAGCTGTGCACGAAGACGGTGGAGGTGGAGCGCGGCGTGGCGACGACGTACAAGGGCAACTACAGCGATTACCAACGCGCGAAGAGGTCCAACTCTGCGACGCAGATGGTGGCGTACGAGAAGTACATGAAGGAGGTGACGCGGCAGAAGGAAATGATTCGCCGGCTGTCCGGGGGCGGGCAATCTGGCCGGGCGAACGCGGCCGTGAAAGAGCTCGCGAGGCTGGAGGAGGACCCGGTGGAGAAACCCTGGCAGGAGAAGGATCGCCGGTTCCGCTTCCCGGACGCGCAGAGGTCCAGCGCGATCGTTGCGAGGGTGGAAAACTTGACGCATGGGTACGACGAGAAGACGCTGTTCAAGAACACGAACTTGCAGATCGACCGCGGCGAGCGCGTGGCGATGATCGGCGCGAACGGCTGCGGCAAGTCCACGCTCATGCGCCTTATGCAGGGCAAAGAGCAGCCCGTCGCGGGCGTTGCGTCGCTCGGGAGCGATGACCTCTGCAAAGTGAACTACTTTTACCAGAACCAAGCCGAGGGTCTGGACACGAGCAAGGGCGTGCTTCAGACGCTCGTGGAGGCGGCGCCGGACGAGGGCCTGAATGACCTCAAGGCTCTGCTGGGGCGGATGAAGTTCAGCACGAGCTTCCACAACAAGCCTGTGAAGTTCCTCTCCGGCGGGGAGAAGGCAAGGCTTGCGCTCGCCAAATTCATGGTCACCCCCGCGAACGTGTTGCTCCTGGACGAGCCCACGAATCACCTGGACATTCCGAGCAAGGAGATGCTCGAGGAAGCGCTGACCAACTTCGACGGCACCGTCATCGCCATCTCGCACGATCGGTACTTTTTGAGGCAGATCGCCACGCGCGTGTTGAATTTTGATGAGGGGCGCATCACAGATTACGCGGGAGACTATGCGTACTTCCTCGAGAAGAACGAGAAGGCCGGGTCGCGGGACAAGCGCCTGGAGAAGCAGGCGAGGGAGGTGGAGAAGAACCAGATCAAGAGTAAGAGTAAGATGAGCAAGGCGGAGAAGGCAAAACTCAAGAAGGAAAAGGCGAAGGCATTCGGCGGCGGTTCGGGGAAAGCCAAAAAGAACAAAAACGCCGGGCGGTGGAACTGAGCCGAGATCTGAGAAGACTGCAAAGAGTCTCTACTTGTAAGTGCCTCGATCCGTACTCGGCGCGTGAAACATCACATCACGAAACGGCGTGACAATGAAAATACTTTGAATACACCCGCGACGAGGGCGGCGGCGGTTTCGTTCTCTCCGCCTCACGACGGCGCCTTTGTTCACTTCTTGTGCGCGATGGGGTCGACGATCTCCTCGAGCTTCGGGTTCACTTCCCACGGCTTCACGAACCCCTTGCCGTCCTTCCGGAACCTCTCCTCGTGCGCGATCGCCTTGTTTCGCACCTTCTCGAGCAGCGCGTATCTGATAACCGATGAAACGCGGGCAGTGAGAGGGTCAGTCGTCGTCGAACTCGGTGGCGGAGGGCTGGGGTGGAGGCATTTCAATCCGGCGCGAGCACGTCGCGTCCTAGGGATTCGTCACGCGACGGCGCCCCCGTCGTGGTCGAGGCGCGGTGCAAACGTCTGCCTCTCGAAACTCGACAGTCTCTCGTCGTCGCTGGGTCGGTTCGCGCGTGGTTCGGGGCGCTCGCGGCGCTAACGGAGACGGGCGGTGGCGCGCACCTCGAGTCGATGTCCTGCGACTCCCCCCAGAAGTCGACGCGGTCCGCGTCCTTGCGCTCCTTCACCTGGTGCGACTCAGGGATGATCGCCATCGGGCGAGCCGCGGCGCGGGTCGCCCACCGCGCGAGGTGGCGTCGCGTGTGCGCGACGAGACTCATGACTGAGGCGGAAGGGCGCGAGAGCTGGTCGCCTGGCGCGCGCGTCGAAGTGCGCGTCGCGCGGGTGAAAGATATCACGCTCCGAACCGTTCGTCGTCGACCGCGCGGCGCCAGCCGGCCTTCGCCGGCGCGGCGGAATCCGCCAGGCGGTCGATCGAGCCATTCATCATCATCAAACGACGGCCCGGGAAGAATCTTTTCGGGCGTTTTTCGCAGGTGCCAAGGGGTTCTTCTACGATATACTTTCGAAAGTAGGACCTATACCAATATGATATGGTATGATATCAAACAGTACAAAGTAGTCTACATATTCAACGACACTCATCGCACTCTCCATCTCCCCCCCCCCCC
>MDSW01161285.1_pt1 | contig 56003 bp, 52 predicted proteins | sample 811171 | NCBI WGS metagenome assembly MDSW01 (sample SAMN05326641, study PRJNA326480) | marine metagenome | isolation source: seawater | place: Atlantic Ocean: North West | collected 2012
AAGTGCGGCGAAGGCAAATGCGGTGAAGGTATGAAAAACATGGAGCATGACCGCATGCAGAAAAAGCACAAGGAAATGAAGGAAGCCGGTGAAGGTAAATGTGGCGAAGGCAAGTGTGGAAGCTAAGTCATGAATCCGGACAGCCTTAGCGTACCCCAGGGTGCCGGGCTGGGCTTGCGGCGGGCCTTTCTGGGCCCGCTTGCCGAGCAGCGTCCCGACAGCGTGAATTTTCTCGAAGTGGCACCGGAGAACTGGATCAATCTGGGCGGGCGCTATGGCCGGCAGTTTCGCGCCATGACTGAAGCCTACCCCTTTGTGACCCATGGCCTGTCCCTTTCGCTGGGGGGGCCGGAGCCCATTGACGTGGAGTTGGTGCGGGCGATTAAGGGCTTTCTGGACCTGCACGGCATCGAAATCTACACCGAGCACCTGAGCTACTGCAGCGATGACGGTCAGCTTTATGATCTCCTGCCCATTCCTTTTACCGGGGAAGCCGTGCGCCATGTGGTACGGCGAATACAGCAGGTACAGGACATTCTGGAGCGCCCCCTGGGCATCGAAAATGCTTCCTACTACGCCGCGCCGGGTCAGGAAATGTCCGAGCTTGCTTTCCTGCAGGCGGTGCTGACCGAAGCGGATTGTGGCCTGCTGCTGGATGTGAACAATATTTACGTCAACAGTATTAACCACGGCTACCAGGCCGGGGACTTCCTGCGTCAGTTACCCGGCGAACGGATTCTATACCTGCACGTGGCGGGTCATTTCAACGAGGCCGAGGATTTGATTGTCGACACCCACGGTGCTGACGTCATTGATCCGGTGTGGCAATTACTGGAGCAGGCCTATCAGCAGTTTGGGGTGCGACCCACCTTGCTGGAACGGGATTTTAATATTCCGCCGCTGCCGCAACTGCTCACCGAGGTACAACGGATTCAGCAATTGCAACAGCGTCACCGGCAACCCCTGGGACAACAGGCCTGAGGTGGCTGTTATGGCGCAATCTGAAGCGTTTCAGCGACTGCAGTATCAACTGGCGGGCCATCTCCGCGATCCGGAGCGGAACCCGGCTCCCTCCGGCATCGAGGAGCGCCGCCTGCAAGTCTATCGGGATCTGTTATACAACAATGTGGAAAGTTTTATTCGTAACGGATTCCCGGTACTGCGTAGCATCAGCAGCGACCAGCACTGGCATCAGATGGTGCGGGATTTCTTTGCCAGTTACCGTTGTCGTACGCCTTATTTTCTGGAAATAAGCGCAGAATTTCTTGCTTATCTGCAACAACAGCGCGAGCCCGGCGCCACAGATTATCCGTTTTTACTGGAATTGGCCCATTACGAGTGGATTGAACTGGCGGTGGACACCGCGCCTGAGATGAACCCACGCACCGGCTTCAACCCCCGGGGTGACCTGATGCGGGGCCAGCCCCTGATTTCACCGTTGGCGCAAGTGCTGAGTTACCGGTTTCCGGTCCACCGAATTGGCCCGCAATTTTTACCGGACCAGGTCCCCGAGCAGGCCACCTTCCTGATCGTTAACCGGGATCCTGAGGATCAGGTACGCTTCATGGAGATCAACGCGGTGACCGCCCGACTGTTAATGATTCTGCAGGCGAACCCCGGATTTACCGGGACCGACGCGGTGGCTGAGGTGGGTCGTGAGCTGCCCCAATTGGAGCCGCAGGCGGTATTGCAGGGCGGGGCTCAGGCACTGCGGGAATTACTGGCAGCCGGGGTCATACTGGGCACGAGGTTGCGGCCGGTGACGGATACCACCACATGATCCGCTTACTGAATCAGGCTCAGGACGTACTGGATGCCAGTTGGCGTCTGGATTTTCTGGCACCGCTGGCGTTGCGGTTGTACCTGGCACCGGTGTTTATTGCCGCGGGTTGGCACAAAGCCATGAACTTTCAAAATATTGTGGCCTGGTTTACCCACTCGCTGAATTTACCCCTGCCGGAACTGATGGCCTGGCTGGCCACGGCCGCGGAATTGGGTGGTGGCTTCGCCCTGTTGCTGGGAGTGGCCACCCGTTGGGTGTGCCTGCCGCTGATGGTGACCATGATCGTGGCCGCCGCCACCGCCCACTGGAATCATGGCTGGTTTGCCATCGCCCCCTCGGATCCGGACACCAGCATCGCCAGCGTGCTGGCGCCAGTGGGCTTTCCCGGTGCCGAAGCCAGCCTGGAAAACAGCCGGGAGGTGGCGTTGCGGTTACAGCGGGCGCGGGGGATCCTGCAGCAACACGGAGATTACGACTGGCTGACGGAAACTGGTCAATTTGTGGTATTGAATAACGGTATCGAATTTGCGGTGACCTACCTGATCATGGTGCTGACGCTGTTTTTTACCGGCGCCGGTCGTTATTTCAGTATCGACTATTGGATTGCCCGCCGCTGGCGGCATTAATCGGCTGCCGGCGGACTTTGTGTTGCTGGCGGTGGCGGGGTAGAATTCAAGGCTTCCAGTAACAGGAGCCAATCCCATGCAAGGAACCCAAGCGGCCGCCCACCGGCTGGCGCGACTGTTGTTCATCCTGATTTTGGGGTGTGGTCTGGGCGGACGGGTCCTGGCGCAGAACGCCGTGGAACCGGATCCCAGGGATCCCTTTGAAGGGTTTAACCGGGCAATGTTCAGTTTTAACGATACCCTGGACCAGTATTTGCTGCGCCCGGTGGCCGTGGTTTACGATAAAGCCACCCCGGACCCAATGCAGGATGGCATCGGTAATTTCTTCAATAACCTGGGGGAGATTCCCACCATTTTTAACGACCTGATGCAGTTCAAGCTGGGTCAGGCAGGCCTGGATACCACTCGTTTTCTGGTCAATACCACAGTGGGGTTGTTTGGCTTTATCGACATCGGCTCGCGTATCGGTCTGACCCGCAACAACGAGGACTTCGGCCAGACTCTGGGTTACTGGGGCCTGGACTCCGGGCCTTATCTGGTGCTGCCTTTATTGGGCCCCAGCACCATCCGCGACGCCACGGGTATGGTGCCTGACTATTATGTGTCGCCCAATCGGGCAGTGGATCATGACACCACCCGCTATAGTCTGCGGGCGCTGGATCTGGTGGATACCCGGGCCAGCCTGCTGGAGGCGGAGAAACTGGTGGCCGGGGACCGTTATGCATTTTTCCGTAACGCCTATTTGCAACGGCGGGAGTTTCTGGTGAATGACGGCCAGATGGCCGATGATTTCCTGGATGACGATGACCTGTTCGACGATTTTGACGATACCGACATGGAATCTGAAAGCGGGGGCTGAGGCCGGACCCTCCAGGCCGGACCCTCAACTCAGAGTGCTGGCCCGATAAGACCGCCATTCGGCAACGGATTCCGGTAGACTGACAGACTCAGGGGGTGGCCTAAACGGGAACCGGGTGCCCCCACTGCGACAATAACAAAAACGTCGGAGACTCCTCATGAAATTCCTTATGCAGACCGGAATCAACTCCCTTTTGCTGACTATGACCTGTTGGGCGGCAGCGGTGCCACCGGAACTGGTGGATCGCAGCTGGTCACCGCCGGTGGCATTGACCGGTCAGGGTCATCCGGCTGTGGCCATCCGCCAGATGCGGGATATGGCGGAATTAAACCGCACCCTGTTCCAGGGCCTGGAGTTTCATCAGCAGACCCAGGGCTTTGTGGATGAGATGTGGGATAACCTGGAGGATTTCAACCTCACCCGCTTTCATAAAATGTTACCAGAGCAGGAAGGGCCCTGGCGTCAACTGCGGTTTTACGGCGCCCGGCAGGGCAACCACTACCGGGTGGGTCCGGACGCTTCCATCCTGGGGCAGGCGGGGGGCGAGCCGGCCCGGCTGGGGGATCTGGCGGCCAGGGTTCAGGCCCGCAAACTGGAGCAGTCCGGCATTATCGGCACTCACTACATGCTGCACAGCAGCTTGCAGCTGGGGGTGGGGGATATCCGCTGGCCATCGGTGGAGCAGGCTACCCAGGCCATGTTGCAGGTGGCGACCCGGGAGCCGCCGGGCATAGCAGGGGCCAGTTCCGGGCTGCGGACTTACCGGAATAAAGCCAGCCAGATGAATCCGGATCTGGGGGCGGAGGATATCGATATCATCGCGCCGTTGTGGGCGTCCTTTCCCGCCATGTGGGAACTGTTATCCCGCCTGGGTACCATCGAAGATGTGGTGTACCACGACCTGAAGCAACCCTACCGGCAGTTGAAAATCACGTTTGTGCTGCAGCCCGAACGCATGCGACGCCACTATCCGGAGATCGTGGATCACATCGAAAACATGAACCGTCTGTTCCGTGGCACGCTCAGTCTCTCTGATCCCCGGGGCGAATTGCTCACCGCGGAGTTGGACAGTCGCAGCATGCGCGGCAGTTTCCAGGCCTTCGTGGGGGACGGGCGTATTCTGCCGGTGAAAGGCAATCAGGTGGTGTTGGATGCGCCACCCATTCCCCGGGATCAACCCTGGAATTTTACCGCCCATATGAACAGTACCATGACCATTCTGGGAGTGGTGACGCACATCGAGAATGCCCGTGCCCGGATTCAGTTCAAGGCCACGGACACCGGCGCCGGGGCCGTGGCACAAATGGCGGAGGTACCGGATGTAAGAGTGCAGGGCAATGCTCTGGGGCTGTTTCCCACGTCCATGATTGATGTGGTGATGCCGAAAAACCTGCACGAAATCATCGAGGAATTTATTGCCGTGGCCTGCCGTGGCAATGACGGTAAAGGGGTGTTGCTGGGGCTGGGGTTTGAGCAGCCGGTGGCGCCGGATCAGAGTGCAATCCTGACCCTTAAGAGCGAGATGGAAGGGCTGGACAACTTTTTTATCCGCATCGGCATGGGTATTGTGAATGACCGGGTGCTGCCCAGCGAGGCCACGACGCAGGAATTGAACCGTTTGATATTCGACGCTCAGGAAGCATTCGCCGCGGATCTGGATTGGTTTGAAAAGACAACCCGGGGCAGATCGCTGGCGGTAGTGGCGCCGTAGCTGAGTCAGCGGCCTGCCGGTGCAGGCCGCCGGCATTCAATTGCAGATCTTTTTTATCACCACGCCCAGGCGAAAAAAGTGCAGATCCGGCAATGGTGTGACGCGAACCACTTCCACTACGGCATCCAGGGGGAAAAAGTCAGGGCCTTCGGAAGGAATGGTGACCCGCAAACGATCGCCGATTTCCAGTTTTTTCTCGGTTTCCAACAGCATGCCCGCACCACTGAGGTTGCGGCAGCGGCCTTCATAACGGTCTTTGCCATCCAATCGGGTAAAGGTGACCATGGTGTCTACCTTCATTCGAATGAAGCCGCGTTTTTCCTCGTAGGATCTTTCTGACCAAGCCATACGTCCTCTCTCGCTGGTATCCGCCTTATTGTTGTGCTTATTGGGGGTCTAATACAGGTCGTGCCAGTCCGTTTCAGTATATCAGAGAGCCGGGATATCGCTATGTATTTAGCACTCAAAGCTATTTGCACCCTGGTTGGGACGGCGCCGGCGGGCGGTTGCAAACCCCTGCCATTAAGAGTAGCTTTTAGCTCTAGTGATTATCACGGTACGGACCGCCGCCTGCGGCCGCAGCGCGCAGCTTGAGGATGAATGACCTCCACCATGAGCCCCTCCACCATCAGCCCCCCTCAGGATGAAGACGAATCGCCGGTATCGGTGTTGCTGATCGATCAGGCTGCTGAGCAGCAATCGCATATTGCCAGTTGTCTGCGGGACGAGGATTACCAGATTGAAGTGGTGGCCGACGCCGCCAGCGGTTTGGCATTCTGGCGCCGGCGCCGGCCCCAGGTGGTGATCTGTGATATGGCGGCGCCGGGTAGTGATGGCCTTAACACGCTCCGCACCATTACCGGAAGCGATACCGGTACCCAGGTGATTATGATTTCCGGTGCCGGTGATATGGATGAGGTGGTACGGGCTCTGCGCCTGGGGGCGGTGGACTTTCTGCTCCAGCCCATCGCCAATCCCGAAGTACTGTTGCACGCGGTGAAGCGGGCGCTGGACGAGTACACCATGACCGCCCAGAACCGGCATTACCGGGAGGAACTGGAACGTAAAAACCGGGAACTGCAGGACAGCCTGCGGTTGCTCAAGGAAGATCAGGAGGCGGCCCGGGCGGTGCAGTTAAAGATGTTGCCGGAGCCGAGGAAAAGCTACGGTCCCATGGAGGTGGCTTATCGTATCATCCCGTCGCTGTATCTCAGTGGTGACTTCATCGACTATTTCCGCCTGGGCCCCAATCGCATCGGTTTTTATCTGGCGGACGTATCGGGCCATGGGGCTTCCTCCGCATTCATCACGGTGCTGCTGAAAACCATGGCCAACCGGGTAAAACAACACTATCAGGACGAGCAGCCCACGCCCCTGCGGCCAGCGCAGATTCTGGAGCAGGCCAATGCGGAATTATTACCTCTGGGCCTGGGCAAACACCTGGCGGTGTTTTGCGGTTACGTGGATTGTGAGCAAAAAAAACTGGTCTACTGCAGTGCCGCCCATTTTCCGCCGCCGGTGCTGGTCACCGGCGGTCGCACGCTGACTCTGGAGGGCAGCGGTCTGCCGGTGGGGCTGTTCGAAGGTGTAACCTATGAAAATCAGGAAGTTAGCCTGGGGGATGGCTTTCATCTGGTGATTTTTTCCGACGGCATCCTGGAGCTGTTGCCGCAGTCTTCGGTAGCGGAAAAAGAACGCTATCTGGTGGAAATCGTGTCCCAGGGGATTCATAATGTAGACCAGATTATTGAGCATCTGGATTTGCGCACTCCAGACAATGTTCCCGATGACATTGCGCTTATGACGGTTACCTGCTCCCCTGAAGGCAGTGGGTAGCCTTTATTCGTTCCCGCGGCAGCGGACCAGGCAGGGCAGTTGGTAGATCCATGGCTGAATCTCACACTTGCAAGGCATTGTATGCGGTCCACCAGGGCACTTATGTGCTGCAGTTGATCGGCGAAATCAGAGTCCCCATCTGCGCCACTCTGGATCATTTTATCGAGCGCATGTTTCGCGATCCCCAGTTACATTCCGTGGTGATTGACCTGAGTAAAACCCAGGTGATCGACAGCACCGCCCTGGGTCTGCTGGCCAAAATTGCGGTGAAGTCCCGGCGCCGGTTTCAGCGCCGGCCGCTGATCATCAGCACCCAGCCGGACATTACCCGGGTGATTGACACCATGGGTTTCGAAAAGGTGTTTAATATCGTGCACGAAGCGCCGGTGAAAAGCCCCACCATGACCGAGGTGCCGGCGGTTCCCTGTGATGAAGTCAATGCCTTCGAGAAGGTGCTGGAGGCCCATCGGATTCTGATGGAGATGAATGAAACCAACCGCGAAACCTTTAAGGATGTAGTGGCGGCACTGGAACAACCGGCCGGGGAGCCGGCCCGTTCCCAGGATGCCGACAGCAGCTACGATGGCAAGTGGCATCGCCTCAACTGATCTTCTCCAACAATAGTCGCTCCAGTTTACTCTGATCCGCCGCAAAGTTGCGGATGCCTTCCGCCAGCTTCTCCGTAGCCATGGCGTCCTGGTTCATCTGCCAGCGAAAACTGCGCTCATCCAGTTGCACAGGCTCCATGTCATCGAGCGGCATATCCGGACTCAGCCTGCGCGCCAGAGTGCCGGTCTGCTGTTCCAGTTCCCCCATTAACTGGGGACTGATGGTCAGTCGGTCGCAGCCCGCCAGCTGCTCGATTTCCCCGGTATTGCGAAAACTGGCACCCATCACGATAGTGCCGTGATCGAAGTATTTGTAATACTGGTAGATACGGGTCACTGACAGCACACCGGGGTCCTCCGCCGGCGGGTAATCGAGCCCGGGATTATGGGCTTTATACCAATCCAGAATACGGCCCACGAAGGGGGAAATGAGGGTGATACCGGCGTTGGCGCAGGCCACGGCCTGGGTAAAACTGAATAACAGGGTCAAATTGCAGCGAATACCCTCCCGCTCCAGTTGAGCGGCCGCCTGGATGCCTTCCCAGGTGGCTGCGATTTTAATCAGTATCCGTTCCCGGGTCACGCCCTGCTTTTCATACAGGTCAATCAGCCGGCGGGCGGTGGCGATGGTGCCGGTGCTGTCGAAGGAGAGGCGGGCGTCCACCTCGGTGGACACCAGTCCAGGAATCAATTGCAGGATTTCACAGCCCACACTCACCGCCAGGTGCTCGCTGGCCAGAGTGGCCCGGCTGGCCTCCGGCGCCGCCGCGGCGGCGGCCAGGCTTCGTTCCAGCAGATGCTGATACTGGGGCAGGGCAGCCGCCTTCAGCAGCAGTGAGGGGTTGGTGGTGGCATCAATGGGCTGGTAGCGGTCAATGGCGTCGATATCGCCGGTGTCAGCCACCACCGTGGTCATGGATTTCAGTTGTTCCAGTTTATTGCTCATGGATTCAAGCCTTGCTTTGCATTCATGGAAACCGGCGGTTTGGTGGCCGCCGGGGCCAGCTCCGGCAACAACGCCGCAGCCTCGCGGATCACTTCGACACCGGCGCCGGGCCGGTGGGCATTTTCACTGAGATATCGGCGCCAGAGCCGGGCCCCCGGCCGATTCTGGAACAGCCCCACCATATGCCGGGTCAAATGCTTGAGAGCCGCACCCTGCGCCATCCGTCGTGCGGTGTAATCGCACAGCTGCTCCAGCAATTCCGCCTCCGGTGGTGGTGGCTCGGGGGCCTGGAACAGACGTTGATCCACCTCCCGCAGCAGCCAGGGGCTTTGATAGGCCGCCCGCCCCAGCATCACCCCATCCACCTGTTGCAGGTGTTCCAGACACTGGTCCAGGCTGGTAATGCCACCATTCATAATGATCTCCAGGGCCGGGAACTCCGCTTTCAGACGCTGCACCCGGGGGTAATTCAGGGGCGGAATATCGCGGTTCTCCCGTGGGCTGAGACCGTCCAGCCAGGCCTTGCGGGCGTGCACGATAAAAGTTTTGACGCCACTGGCGGCGACCCGCTCCACAAACCGGTAAAGATCCTCATCATCGTCCTGCTGGTCGATGCCGATCCGGCATTTCACCGTCACCGGAATGGTAACTGCCTCCAGCATGGCGTCGGTGCATTGCGCCACCAGTTCCGGCTCCGCCATCAGGCAGGCCCCGAAGCGGCCGGACTGCACCCGATCACTGGGGCAGCCCACATTAAGATTGACCTCGTCATAGCCCCACTCCTGGGCCAGGCGGCTGCAATGGGCCAGATCCCCGGGATCACTGCCCCCCAATTGCAATGCCAGCGGATGTTCCTCCGGTTGGAATGCCAGGTGTCGGGCCACATCACCATGGATCAGGGCACCGGTGGTCACCATCTCGGTATACAGCAGGGCCTGCCGGGTCAACAGCCGGTGAAAGCCACGACAGGCGCTGTCGGTCCAGTCCAGCATGGGGGCAATGCAGAAACGGCGATCAATGGGGGTACTGCTCATAATAATGGTCGGTAGTGTTTCTGTGGTGGGTTGCAGACTCAAGCGAGCGGCCAGTGGCCAGTATAGCATTCCCCGCTCCCTTTTTACCGCCCCGGCATCTGGCTATAATGGCGCGCCACCCTTCACCGATCACAGGATGTCCAGCATGTCAGTCAGAACCCGCGTTGCCCCTTCCCCCACCGGTGATCCCCATGTGGGTACAGCTTATATCGCGCTGTTTAACCGGGTCTTTGCCCGGCAAATGGGGGGCAAGTTCATTTTGCGGATAGAGGATACCGATCAGGCCCGCAGCACCCCGGAATCCGAGGCCATGATTCTGGACAGTTTACGCTGGTTGGGCCTGGACTGGGACGAGGGGCCGGACGTGGGGGGGGAGTTCGGTCCTTATCGCCAGAGCGAACGTTCCGATCTGTATCAGGAGTATGCCCGCAGGCTGGTGGACGCCGGGCATGCCTTTATCTGTTACCGCACGCCCGCGGAGCTGGAGGCCCTGCGCAACGCCCGCAAGGAGGCGGGCAAGCACACCGCCCTGAAACCCTCGGATCTGCTGCTGCCGGAGGACGAGGTGGCCCGTCGTAAGGCCGCCGGTGACCCCTACGTCATCCGGATGCAAGTACCGGAGGATGGGCGTTGCGAGGTGGAGGATATGCTGCGGGGCGCCATTGAGCTGGACTGGGGCCAGGTGGACGCCCAGATCCTGATGAAAAGCGATGGGCTGCCCACCTATCACCTGGCCAATGTGGTGGACGACCACCTGATGGGGATTACTCACGTGATCCGGGGGGAGGAATGGATCAATTCAGCCCCCAAACACAAGCTGCTGTACCAGTACTTCGGTTGGGAGATGCCGGCCCTGTGCCACATGCCCCTGCTGCGTAACCCGGACAAGAGCAAACTCAGTAAGCGCAAGAATCCCACCAGTATCAACTACTACCGGCGCATGGGTTTTCTCCCGGAAGCGGTGGTGAACTATCTGGGGCGGATGGGTTGGTCCATGCCCGATGAAAGCGAAAAGTTCAGTCTCGAGCAGATGGTGGAACATTTTGATCTGCAGCGGGTGTCGCTGGGTGGCCCGGTATTCGACGTGGAGAAACTGCGCTGGCTTAATGGGCTCTGGATCCGGGAAAACCATGATCCGCAGCAGCTGGCAGAGCGGTTTCGTCAGTGGGCCTTTAATGAAGAGTATCTGATGGCTGTATTGCCGCTGATTCAGACCCGGCTGGAGGTGCTCTCCGATGTGGCGCATCTGGCGGACTTTTTTGTGGCGGGAGACCTGCCGCTGAGTGTCGAACAATTCGACTTTCCCCGCCTGGAGCCGCTGCAGGTGCGCAAGATACTGCAGTTCAGCCTGTGGCGGTTTGAAGAAATGCGGCACTGGCAGCGGGATACGGTGGCGGATGCCCTGGGGGTCATTGCCGGGCACCTGGAACTGAAACTCAAGGATTTTATGATGCCCCTTTTTGTGGCGGTGGCGGGGCGTCCGGCGGCGCCCTCCATCATGGATGCCATGGTGATTCTGGGCTCGGACATGACCCGCGCCCGTCTGCGCCAGGCCCTGTCGGTGGTGGGGGGGCCCAGTAAAAAAGAGACCAAAGCCTGGGACAAAGAGTATAGAAGCCTGGCCTTCTAAAATTGCCGGGAAAGAGGTTGACAGGTGTTCGGATCCCTCTTAGAATTCGCAGCCTCTTTTGGTGATTCTCTGAATCGAAGTCAATTAGCACTTCAAAATCAGTAGGTTAACCGATTTGGGGCTATAGCTCAGCTGGGAGAGCGCTACAATGGCATTGTAGAGGTCGGCGGTTCGATCCCGCCTAGCTCCACCACTTTCCGACGCAGTTTGCGTCCCCTTCGTCTAGTGGCCTAGGACACCGCCCTTTCACGGCGGTAACAGGGGTTCGAGTCCCCTAGGGGACGCCATATCTTCTTAAAATCTTTCCACGTTACTGTCTATCTACCATGGACTTGTCATGGAGAGGCAGTTATGGAAGTTATCAAAACCCTTCGCCCTGGAGACAGTGGTACTAAAAAACTCACGGCACACTATGGTGACCGCTTGGTGTGTGTGCGTTATCGAAAAGATGTACAGCGCCAACGTCGATTTACTACCATCGAGTTGATCGTTGATGAGATACCATCGGTGCGCACCAAGCCGTTTCCCCTTTCCCCCGAAGAGTTGGCGTTATCCGTTGGGCTCTATATTTCCGCTGATGAAGTCGATGTGCGCAGGCAAGTGATGGATGCCGGTGGTGTCTACGATCAATGTGCTGACCTTTGGCGTTTACCCTTGGCCAAAGTGGTGAAACTTGGGTTGCTCGGACGTTTGCGGGAAGGTTAGATGGAGGCTCGGACTTCTATGCAAATCACGCAACCGCAAGCCGTGGCGGTGCTTGGTTTTCTCAGGCCGGTATTCTGCCCTTTTGGGATTCGGCTGCTGTTGTTTCTATTGTTGTTGTCACCGTTTGTATCTGTGGAGGCAAAGCCTGGTTCGCAGGCATCCTGCAAAAAGATTGAACAACAAATCAAGCAATACACCCGCCTGAGACGGGCTGGGGGCAGCGCCAGGCAAATGGATAACTGGCACCGAAAAAGGCATCAGCTCAAGGTGCGCTACTCGAAATTATCCTGCAGGCTTTGAATTGGTCAGGCTCAGTATGCCGTATACAGAGTGCTTCAATTGGTTTATTGGTAGCAGGCATGCATCCGCTAACAAACACCGGCAAAGCGTGCCGGCGGAATTGAATATAGTCCCTTTGGTTGATGTATACAGGATACACTGTGTTAATATGCGGGTTGACCGTTTCAGATAGGGATTAATATGTATGAGTAACATTAAAAACAATAAGTTAATTGCATTTTTTATCGCTTGTTCAATATTTGCAACTGCCCCCCTACACGCAGAAACACCGGAAGAAAAAGGTTACAAAATTTACAAGGAAGCCGAGGATCGTGATGAAGGCTTCGTTGATAATCAGGCAGAAATGCTGATGATCCTGAAAAACAAACAGGAAGCCACCAGTGAGAGGGAAATGTCGGTAAAAGCGCTGGAAGGCAAAGGGGACGAAGGCGACATGTCCCTGATGGTGTTTTTGTCACCCCGTGATCAAAAAGGAACTGCGTTGTTGACCCATCAACACAAGAATCGAGACGATGACCAGTGGCTGTATCTGCCGGCTCTGAAGCGGGTTAAGAAGATTGCGTCCAGCAAAAAGTCCGGGCCCTTCATGGGCAGCGAGTTTTCTTTTGAAGATATCGGTGGTCAGTCTATCGAGGATTACACCTATAAATATTTACGGGACGAAACCTATGAAGGGCAGGACTGCTTTGTCGTCGAGAGTTATCCAGTGGATAAGAACTCGGGCTACACCCGTATTGTTTCCTGGGTTGACAAGGAGCACTATCGAACACTGAAGTCAGAATTCTATGATCGTAAAAACAGTCATCTCAAGACGTTGACAACGGATGGATTCAAGCAGTACGAAGGTAAGTTCTGGCGGCCAAGTGAATTGCTCATGGTCAATCACCAGACTGGCCGCAGTACGGTGCTCAAGCAAACCAATATTGCCTTTAAGACAGGATTATCTGAATCCGATTTTAATAAAAACAGCCTCAAACGAGCTCGTTAAGAAAAAGCCGCGCTGGAACATCATAGCGCGGCATTTTTCTATTTGACGCCTGATTACTGTTTGTTCAGGTGAGTGGTATCCTGATGAAGAATGTTTTCCTGGGGGTGTTGCTGGCATCCTTCCTGATGGCCAGCAGCCATGCCAACGCAGTGTTGGAACCTTTTTTCGAGGGCGGCGAATGGACCGCGGAGACCGGCCTTGAGTATCGTTACTTTAAGGACCCCGGAGAATTTGGCCAATCTCAGCACGCTGTCGCATTGCGGCTGAGTGCTGAGTATTACACCTCATGGAACGACGGTTTGGATCTCTTTACTTTCCGTCCCTATCTCTTGCTGGACTATCAGGATTCCGATCGTACCCACTTTGATATCAGGGAAGCGCTGTGGATTCATGTTGGGGACGATTGGGAATTGCGCTCGGGAATCAGCCGGGTTTTCTGGGGTAAAACGGAATTCATTAATCTGGTGGATGTAATCAACCAGGATGACCTGGTGGATGGCGACGATGAAAAACTCGGTCAGCCGATGGTTAATCTGTCGCTGGTACATGACTGGGGCATCTTCGATTTCTATTTATTGCTGGGATTTCGCGAACGAACTTTTCCCGGGCCGGATGGCCGATTGCGCACACCGATTCCGGTGGATACCGATAACCCGGAGTATTCCAGGGAAGCAGGCCAACGGGATATTGACTGGGCCGTCCGTTGGCAACGCCCCCTGAACGATTATGTAGAGATGGGTTTATCACTGTTCTCCGGCGTGGACCGTGAACCCTGGTATTCTTTTAATTTTGATTTGAATAACCCAATGCTCATTCCCAATTATCATCATAAAGATCAAGTGGGGCTGGAGCTTGAATATTTGTATGAAGGTTGGGCTGTGAAGTTTGAGGCCATCGGTGTTCGCAGTGAAAGAGAACATTACTGGGCAGCAGTAACCGGTGTTGAATACAGTTTTTACGGAATTATGGGCACCGATCTTGATTTCACTCTGATCAACGAGTTTATGAAAGACTCGCGGGATGATCTGGCTCCCGGTTATCTTGAACACGATTTTGGAGTGGGAGGGCGCTTCTCCTTTAATGATGAATTTGACACCACCATGCAGGGCGGATTTCTGTGGGATCCGGATACAGAAGAGAAGGTGCTGTCTTTTGAATTTGAGCGGCGCTTGTACTCGGATTTAAAGATTGAAATTCAGGCAGTCACAGTGCTTGAGCGAGGTACACCTCCTGTTGATGACACAAATGTTGAGATCATTTCTGATTTACTGCAGTCCCAATTGTTTGGTGACGACTCAGTAACGTACAACCAGGTTGTGGATTTTCTGCTGGGCTTGATTGAGGAAGATGGAATCGGGATCTTGTTTGACCCTGAGTACGGCTTGAATGTTCTGCAACAGTTTCAGAAACTGTCTGATACCAGTCGTAAGATCAGTGTGATTGAAAGCGACGACTACGTTCAGGTCAAACTGACCTATTATTACTGATCAAAATAGCGTTTGGTGATAAAAAAACGTTGGAAAACGCAGGCTTATAGTGAGATCTGGCTATACTGAATAAGAACATAGCCGGCAAAGAACTGTATCACATGGATCAAGACAGAAAGCTTTTGAAGGATCGTAAAATTCTGCGCAAGATTGATTACAATCTGGCGTTGCACAGCCGCTTTTTTATGGCGGCCAACTTACTGATTTTTTTCTTTATTGCCTCCATTGGGGAATACTATGTGCGCTATCCCGAGCTGACTTTGTCGTGGGGTACTGCGTTATTGCTGTTCTCCGCGCCTGCGTTCTACTTGTGTATACGTTTTGACCCCAGTTACGGCGCTGGCCCTGCCCGATGGCGAAATATGTTCATTGGCTTACAAATAGTCATTGCACTGAGCATGGGTTTATTCTGTGCCCTGGTTATTTTGCAGGACAAGCTGTCCGTTAACGGATTCTTGTTGTCGCTGTATATGGTGGGCTCATCTGCCATCAACAATGTGGAGTGGTCTCCCTATAATCAGCGCAACGCAGTGAAACTGTTCAGTAATCTGGCGCCTGCCATCGTGGCCTATTCGGTGCTGGCTGATATCAATGGTTTGACCATTGCTGTGGGTATGTTCGTTTTGCTTGTGATGTTGCTCAGGCAATCCCGCATCCTCTTCATCCGCCATTGGGATAATGTGCGAGTTCATCATGAGCTGCACATACAGGCCAGGGACCTGGCCCATGCTGCCAGTGAAGCGAACAGCGCCAGTCAGTTTAAAACTGAATTCCTGTCGAATATAACCCATGAAATCAGAACACCCATGAACAATGTTTTGGGCATGTTGGCATTATTGGATGATACCGAACTGAGTTCTCAGCAGCGGGAATTGCAAAATTTGGCGGTGCAATCCGGCGAAGGGTTATTGAGCCTGATTGATGATATCGTTGATTTTTCCAGGATAACGTCCGGCCAGGTGCAGTTGAACGAGAATATTTTCCATGTAAAGCGTTGCGTTGATCAGACACTGGAACTATTGGGGCCGCGGGCCCATGAAAAAGGCATGGAATTGAGTTGTACCTTTGAAGAGGATATTCCTGTTCGGGTGAAAGGTGATCAGGGTCGATTGTCACAATTGATAAACAACCTGGTTTCCAATGCCATCAAATACAGTGACGGCACGGACATTGTGATTCATGTTGCCATGTCCAAAGTGGAGGAACGTCTGGCGGAACTGAGAATCTCGGTAAGAGATAATGGGCGCGGCATCGATCCGGCCATTCAGGATAATCTGTTTGATGCTTTCTCCAAGAAGTTGACCACCCGGGATCTCACCCAGGGGGGAACTGGCCTGGGACTGGCCATCAGTAAAGGTTTGGTGGAGTGCATGCAGGGGGACATCGGGTTTACTACGGATGAAAAACGGGGAACGGAATTCTGGTTTACCGTACGCATGCCGTTGTCCACCCAGCAAGCGCAGAAGTTGGCGCTCAACAAAGAATTGCTGAACAAGCGTGTGTTGATCATCGGTGCCGAGGGTGGCGTACTGGAAGCATTGCTATATCAGCTATCCACCTGGGACATGATCGTTGAGTCTGTTGCATCCAGTGAAGCGGTAACGGGTATTATCAGCGAAGCCGAGGCCATGCACCGACCCTATGACCTGTTGTTTTTTAATATGCCGGTACTGCAACCCATGGACCTGACGCTGGTGGATGCCATTCAGCGATCCGATCACATCAAGATGCAGCCTCAAGTCATAGTGCTTTCTTCGTTGGCGCAACGTGCCGATGTAATGCGTATGGGGCTGGATTCAACCCTCAGTGTGGAATGGTTGAGCAAGCCCATCACACGGGAAAAACTGTGTCGCGCACTGATTGCTTGCTTTGATCTGGATCAACCTGCCGATTCCACGGAGCGGCCAGACAGTGGCATGGGGGAGATAATCGGGCGCCGGGTGCTGCTGGTGGAAGATAACGCCGTCAACCAAATGGTGGCCAAAGGATTGCTGAATAAGTTGGGGTATTTGGTAACCAGTGTTGTCAATGGTAAGGAAGCCTTGGGCATGCTGGAAGAAAAAGAGTTCGACCTGATATTGATGGATTGTCAGATGCCGGTGCTGGATGGTTATGAGACCACCAGGGCCTGGCGCGAGAAAGAAGGGGCTGAGGAGGGTATGGAAGGAGGGCGCCGACTGCCCATTATTGCCATGACCGCCAGCGTCATAGAGGGTGAACAACAGAAGTGTTTGGCCTGTGGAATGGACGACTATCTATCCAAGCCTGTCAAAATAGAAGAGCTGGATGCTAAAATGCGGCAATGGCTGGGTGGTAAGGGGCCCGATGCTGCTGAGCAGGCGTCGTCTCTGAAAACGGCCTAGAGACTATTGCTCGTTTAAGGGAAAGCCATGAAAGTTCTATTGTTGGGGGCGACGGGGTTGATTGGGCATCATTGCCTTTCCTACCTGTTGAATAATAAGAAAGTGACGGAGACGATTGCCCCAACCCGGCGGTCGTTGTGTATGCGAGATCAGTCTCTGCATAATGTCCTGGTGGACTTCGATCGGCTTGACGAATACCCGGAGCTGTTTGAAGTGGATGCCATTATCTGTTGTCTCGGTACAACCATTAAGCAGGCCGGCAGCCGGGCGCGGTTCCGGCAGGTGGATTATCAATACTGCCTGGACGCTGCCGAATTGGGCAGAGCCCATTCAGCCAAAACCTTTTCATTGGTGTCGGCCATCGGCGCCTATGAGCGATCACCTGTTTTCTATTCCCGGATCAAGGGGGAGCTGGAATCCCATCTGCGTGAATTGGAATACCCGGTGTTATCCATATTTCAACCTTCCTTGCTGTTAGGCGATCGGCAGGAACAAAGGCTGGGTGAATTGGCCGCGGCAAAACTCGCCCCCTTGTTCAACCCGTTATTGATGGGTGGTTTGTCAGACTATAAGGCCATAGACGCGGAGGTGGTGGCGCGTGCCATGGTCAATGACTGTTTGGACAGTCAGCATGATGTGGGTGACAAGCCGAAAGTCAGGGTGTATCGCCATGACAAGATTGTTAAACTGGCAACCACATAAAGTCGTGAATGTGAGGTGTCAAAGTGAACATAGTTACCCCTGATCTGTGTGACGCTTATCCCGATGTGGTGCGGATAGTTGAACCTTTGTTCACCAATTACGGTGGACGGGAAGCGTTTGGTGGCCAGATTGTTACTGTGAAATGCCACGAGGATAATTCCCTGGTGAAGGAGCATGTGGCAAATCCCGGTGCAGGAAAAGTGATGGTTGTTGACGGGGGCGGCTCTCTGCGCTGCGCCTTGCTTGGGGATATGCTGGCGGAGAAGGCTGCTCAGAACAATTGGGCCGGCTTGATTATTTACGGCTGTATTCGGGATGTTGATGAAATCCGAAAAACACAGTTGGGCGTTCAGGCGCTGCGGACCATTCCCATCAAGAGCAATCGTCAGGGGCGTGGGGATTTGAACATACCCATTACCTTTGGTGGGGTGACTTTTCATCCTGGTGAATACGTTTATGCGGATAACAACGGCATCATTGTTTCTGAGCAGGCGTTGAGTATGCCGGAATAACACTGGAAGATCCGCAGGCACAAAAAAACCGGCCTGAAGCCGGTTTTTTTGTGCCTGCGCTGAAATCGTCTGCTTAAGGCAGCAGATGAGCTACGGCGTCCCGTTCTTCGCTCAGTTCCGTTTCAGTGGCCTTCATCTTTTCGGAACTGAAATCACTGATTTCCAGTCCCTGTACGATTTCCCAGTCACCGTTTTTGCAAACACAGGGGAAAGAGTAGATCAGGCCTTCGGCAATGCCGTAGCTGCCGTCACTGTAAACACCCATGCTCACCCAATCGTTTTCAGCGCTGCCCAGCGCCCAGTCCCGCATGTGGAAGATGGCAGCGTTGGCGGCCGAGGCGGCACTGGATGCACCGCGAGCCTTGATGATGGCTGCCCCCCGTTGCTGTACAACGGGAATAAACTCATTGCGGTACCAGTCCTGTTCTACCTTGGGCTCTGCCGCTTCACCGCTGATCAGGGCTTTGGAAATGTCAGGGTATTGAGTGGAAGAGTGGTTGCCCCAGATGGTCATCTTGGTGATGTCGTTGATGGAAGAACCGGTTTTCTGGGCCAGTTGCGTCAAGGCCCGGTTGTGATCCAAACGGGTCATGGCCGTGAATTGACGGGGGTTGATGTCCGGTGCGTTACGTTGGGTAATCAGCGCATTGGTATTGGCCGGGTTGCCCACAACCAGAACCTTGATGTCCCGGCTGGCATGTTCATTAATGGCCTTGCCCTGCACCGAGAATATGGCGGCGTTGGCTTCCAGCAGGTCTTTACGCTCCATGCCGGGGCCGCGGGGGCGGGCACCAACCAGCAATGCGTAGTCAGCATCTTTATACGCTACATTGGGATCGTCAGTGATAACCATGTCGTGCAGCAAAGGGAAAGCACAATCGTCCAGTTCCATGGCAACGCCCTTCAGGGCCTCCAGGGCTGGTGTGATTTCGAGCATCTGAAGAATTACGGGTTGGTCGAGGCCCAGCATCTCACCAGCGGCGATGCGGAAAAGCAGTGAGTAGCTGATTTGACCAGCTGCACCAGTAACGACGACACGTACAGGTTGTTTCATTGGTTCGATCTCCTGTCATCCTGTTTTTTAAGACGCACAATTCTATGCATCTGGGGGCCCAAATACCAATGATTTGTTGCAATAGTTGGTCATACATCTTCGTCGATGTAGACGCCGCCACGCTGAATGGTGGCCGGATTGTGGTCGCCGGAGTTCTCCAGTAAAGAACGGATTTCAGGTCTCAGTTTGTGATGGGCATTGCGACGATCCTGGCGTCGGCGGTCGGTTTTTACCGGTATATTCTGCCGCCGGCGTTCTTTTACAGCACGGCGATCAATAAATTGAGGGCGTTGATGCTGCTCAACGGCCTTGCTGCGTTCACTGGCATACACCTTAATGGAGCGATTGGATTTCAATCTCTCTATGGTGCGGCGGTGAATTCTTGGCATCAACAGCATTTCAGAGGCCTCTGTTACAGAACAACTGCGATTATCGGGTTCTTACTATTCATTATCGGCACGTAATCGATTTACTTTAGTTTTCAATAAGTTGATAGATAATTACTGTAATCGGTCAAAAAATGTGCAACAGTTCCTCTTTATGGACTTTAAAGGCCCAATTTAATAGACAAATCATTAACCTAAGTCTATTTTGTATTCCAGAAGACATGAGTGCACGTTCCATGCTTTATATGTGCATATTAGATGCCAAGGAATCTGGCCAGCGTCAAGACACCGGGGATCCAAACGGGTCAAGTGTCACACTAAATGGTCAAGATTCTGTATGAAGGGTTTGATTGCGCACGTCGGTGGCAGGAGCGTCTGGTTTTGTCGATTCCGTTGCTGACATTAACTGATATCCGTTTTACAGCACTGTGCCAGGCACTCTGTCTGGTAGGCCTGTTGTTGTTCCAATCGTCCACTTTTGCATCAACCAGGCTGGTTTCCACCGAATCCAAGTTATCGGTGCTGGTGAACAGTTTTGGTGCTAAACAGCTGGATGTTTCCACCTACCTGGAAATCACCTCAGACCCTACCGGTGTCGCCAAATTGGAAGAAATATTGGCGCTACCGGACCACGCTTTTGAACCCCTGCAGTCCCAGACTTTCCTGAACTCCATGACCAACCAGGTTTTCTGGTTGCGGGCGCGCATTCGTGAAAGCTCAAGAGTCATGGGTATGCATTCCCGGTGGGTGCTGGTGTTGGAGAATCCCCACCTGCAGGGCTCCGCCATGTACCTGGCAAAGGCCGGTTCCAGACATGCCGGGGCCTTTGTGGCCATTGCACCGGAGCAGGGTCGTTATCTGGTTTACCCCTTCGAATTGGCCGCCAATGATACCCATGAGCTGTATATCAGGCTGGATGTTCGTGGTGCCATGTCGTTCACCGCCAAGATCTGGCAAGAGAAAGCCTACCAGTTGCACAAACGCAAGACCTTGCCGGGTTGGGGGCTGTTGTTTGGTGGCCTCGCGGTACTCATCGTATACAACTTGTTCGTGATGGTGTCCCTGCGGGAGTCCATGTATCTGTATCTGTCTTTTTTTCTTGTGTGTGGCTTGCTGATCACCGCTCACACGGAAGGATTTCTGGCACAGTTCGGCGGGGATAACGCCTTGTTCAAATGGGTTGGGTTTGGTGCTCTGCTGCAGTGCTTTGCCCTTGCCGGCGCTGTGCTGTTTACCCGGGCGTTCTTGCAGACAACAGTCAATCATCCCATCGTGGAGCGTTGTCTGAAAATCTCACTGGGTCTGGCCATTCTGTTGGGCTTGGCGCTGGTGACCGGGCTCGTGCCCCTGACCCTGTTTTTTGCCGGCTTCGCAGTGGCGGGGTTATTGTTTTTCATTCCATCGGTGATCGCCTCCTTGGATGTGTCGGATCGGGCTACCCGATATTTTCTCGCCGGTTGGTCGGTCTTTGTTTTGGGCTATTCGGTTTATCAGTTCGGCCAACTGGGATTGATTCCGGTTAATGACGTCACCCGGCATATGAAAGAGTTCGCGCTGGGCATACTGGGTATTACGTTGTCCCTGGGAATCGCCTCCCAGATTCAGAAGGAACGTTTCCAAAAGCGCAAGGGGTTGACTCAACAGCAGGAGACCATGCTGGAGTTGAAGTATACCGAGGAACAGATCCAGAAAAAGGTGTTGCGCGATACCTTGCGCGAATTTCCCGGCGAAGAAGTATTGGAGGCGGTGTCCCGCAAAGTGGTGGACGCGGTTGCCGAAACGGGAGAGGCAGTGACGCTGGTGTTTGTGGAATTACACCACTTGGGCCTGGTGGAAAGCAAGCTGGGTCATGCGGCGCGAAATGAACTGTTGACCCGTGCCACCAAGCGCTTGAGTATTGTTTTGCGTAGCATTCAAGGGGTTGTGCCGTTAAAAGAATTCAATGGACAGTACGTGCCAATGGCGGTGCTGGAAGCCAATCGTTTTGCGTTTTTGCTGCGTTCCATGGACGACGTGGCGGTGAATTTTGCGGTGGATGAGGTGGAATCCTCAATGCAGCGGCCTTTTTCCTATCAGGGTATGGGGTTGCAGCCCGGCGTGTCATTTGGCGTCGCCCGATTAAGCGATTTTGACGCCAGCTACGATGCGTTGTATCAACATGCAAAGCGCGCATTGGAGGTGGATACTGCAAAGAACCTTAAAAAATCCTACGAGTTGGAATCGGTGGATCAGTACAACCCGCGCAATATCAGTATGATCAATCAACTGCGGGAAGCGATTCAGGAAAACCACATTACATTGTACTTTCAGCCCATTTACGATCTCAAAAGCAAGCTTACCTGTGGTGTGGAAGTGTTGACCCGTTGGGATACGGACCCGGGCGAAAAAATCAGTCCCAACGAAATTTTTTATCTGGCGGAAGTGGGTGGTTTTGTTGCCGAGCTGACGTTGAAAGTTATGGAACAGGCCATTTGCTCTTACCTTTCGGCGGTGGATCCGGAGGAAAACCCGATCAAGCTGTCCGTTAATCTGTCTCCGAAATGTTTGCGGGAAGACCGTTTTCTGGAAGAGGTTGGTATGTTGCTGACTCGCTATCACATGCCGTCAAAGATGTTGTCATTTGAAATCAAGGAAGCCGCCATCATTGAGGACCCCAGTATTACCCGGGAATCCCTTAATCGGATTCGTGCCATGGGGATTGGTTTGACCATTGATGAGTTCGGCGCCGCCTACAGCAACCCCAGCTACATGAGCAGCCTGCCGGTGACCGAGGTAAAGCTTGATCAGCGGATTGTAGCCCGCTTGGAAAACAAATTTCATTACGACTCGGTGGTAGCGCTGATTCGGTTATGTCGGGAGCAGGACATCAAACTGGTGATTCATGGTGTTGAGGATGAGGGTACCCTGGCGCAACTTGAGAAAATGGGGTGCAGTTTCGCTCAAGGCCACTTCTTTGCTGCACCGGTCAAAGCCAGTGAATATAAGTTAGGTAAAAGCAGCATGCGTCGTTCCCGCTATCAACGCGCTTAACGGATCAGGTATAATGGCGCAGAAATGTGGAGGAGCGACGTGATGCAAGAATCCAGACCGGTTCAGAGTGCCATTGAATCCAAATTGACGACAACCTTTCAACCCGTGCTGCTGGATGTGGTAAACGAAAGCCATATGCACAGTGTACCGCCTGGTTCCGAAACCCACTTTAAAGTGGTGGTGGTGTCCGATCAGTTCTCAGGCAAGCGTTCCGTGGCCCGGCATCAGATGATCTATAAGGCCTTGGCTGAGGAAGTGGCAGGCCCCGTGCATGCACTGGCAATACACACCTACACGGCGGATGAATGGAACCGTAGCGGAGCGGTGAGCCCGGCTTCGCCCCAATGTATGGGCGGCAGCAAAGCAGGTTAGCATTGATTGTCGAGGGCGCCGGCCTTGTTCGGGAGTTCCAGGGTCGGCATGCGAATAATGTGGATGGATACAGCCGCGGCAATGCCCAGCAGCAAAAACTTCAGCGGAATGGGATTAACAAAAAAGTACGCCGACGTTGAGATGGTGCACCAGAGCATGATAAGAATATAGACCTTGGCTTTTACCGGAATGCCCTTGCCGTCCAGATACAGGTGCAGATAAGGCCCCAACTGCGGTTGATTCAACAGCCAATCGTGAAACCGCTTGGAACTCTTGGCAAAACAGCTTGCGGCCAACAGCAGGAAAGGGGTGGTGGGGAGTAAGGGCAGGAAAATACCCACCACACCCAGTACCACCGATGCCCAGCCAATGAAAATCAGGCTGTATCGTAATACGATGTTTATTGGTTTGTGTTCATCCATGGCTCTAAAAGTGTAGAATCATGCCCGTCGCGATGCCAGATTCCTTCCAGCTTACCTCATTCAATTGGGTTGTACCACGTGACCCATCGGCGAAATAGACAGTGTCTTGACCTGGGTCGGTATTCCAGCTTCTCTGCTGCCAGTTTATCCACAGGGAAAGCGTCTGGTTGAATTTGAACGCGTAATCCAGGTTCAAACCAAATCCGTTCCCGGTGGCCGACTGTTCAAAACTTTTGGGGTGCGAAAAATCACTGCGTAGGTTCCAGTCAGCTACCGCAGCGTAATTCAACCATTCATAGCGGGCGCTTAATCCCAGCTGATGGTGCCGTGTCTCCAGATTCCAACCCAGGCCCAACCAGAGGCTGTCCCATTGTGTATCATAGGTGCTTTTCAAGGTGCCCCGGAATGGGCCGATGGCCGTTGGGTTGTCGGTGTTGATGGTCTGCACGCCCTCGGTCATGAGCATGTTCTGGGTTTTGTGGGTGTAACCCAGCATCGGCCTCAATGTTTGATAGGAATCCAGGCGAATGCGTCGTGCCAGGCCCAGGTTGATATCCTGCATTTTGGAATCCACGGCAGAAGACAGACTGCGGCTGTATTCCTGGGTACGGTTGTCACCATCGTAGTCGGAATCCTGTACGGTACCTTCATTGGCGGTTCCCGTACTGAAGCTTACCATCAGGTCATGGTTTGCCAGCCAGCCCCGCTTCATTTTCAGGGTGGAGGACATGGTAAACTGGCGGAAATTGACGTCCCGGTATGTGAGTTCCGAGAGGATGTTGGGGCCGTTTTCGCCGCCGGATATGTTCCAGGACAGAGTGCCCCGGGCATTGCCGACCCCGGTATTGAATTCCAGCTCGTAGGCTGAGAGCGGTTGTACATCGTAGTAGGCTTGCGCGCCGGTAGACGCCAACAACAAGCCGGATGCAATGATGATTGCATTCAGTAATTTGGGCAGCGGTTTGAGGATGGGCATGGGCCTGCTTCCTGGTGGATATTGAACTTCCCTGATTTCAGGTTAGAACAATTTTTACCGTTGGCATCGATGTAACTAATTGAAAAACAATAAGATATTTCTTATCAACAGGTTATGTTCGAATTAATTTTTGGCCAGCAAAATGACGTTTTTTTGGCATTCATAACGAGATTAGAATGAAATTTGATCAGAAGAGTGCGCAAGGTGACACTCCATCCCAATGGACCTACCGCGTGAAGTACGCACGGCGCAAAACCATAGGGATATACGTGAGTGCGGAGCAGGGTGTGGAAGTGCGGGTACCGCACTTTGTGTCCCGTAAGGAAGCTGATGACTTCGTGGCATTAAAACGCAACTGGATTGAAAAGCAGCTGCAGAGTATTGCCCGCCGCCCACAGCGATTTGAGCCAACCTATCGCTGGGGTGAACCCGTTTATTTCCTGGGTGAGCAGCAGATCATTCATCATCTGGACGGGGATGGTGTGGATATTGTGTTGCCGGGTCAGGCCGATGATTCCGTCGAGTTGATTGAACGCCGGGTTCAGGGCTGGTTCCGCCAGCAGGCTCTGGCGCTGTTCACCGAACGCCATGACCATTGGCAGGGGCATATGAGGCAGCTGAATTTACCTGTATCGACCCTGCACATTCGAGCCATGAAACGGCGTTGGGGCACCTGCCGCAGCAACGGCAAGATCATCATCAACACCCACCTGGCGCGTTATCCCCTCAATTGTGTGGACGTGGTGATTGTCCATGAGCTTTGCCACCTGTTGGAATTCAACCACAGTCGACATTTCTACCGGCTCATGGACCAGGCCATGCCGGACTGGAAAACCCATGATGCCATGCTCAATCGCTTAAGCCTGCTGTATTGAGATGGATAGCCAGTACGCGAATTGACCTGGGTTTGTCACTTTTGATCATTGTTGGATGATTTACCTCTGCCATAGGATTAAAACAAGCGTTTAATCAAACCAATTAAAAAGCGCGGGTATTCACCTATGACTCAGAGGGAACCAACATGTCCGATCAACCTCCTGCCTGCTTCGATTTGACCTTAACCGAAGAGCAGCGCATTACTCGCGAATCCTTGCGCCGGTTCGTGGCATCCCATATCAAGCCTGTTATGCGTCAGGCCGACGAAGCGGCCCAGGCGCCGGCGGGCTTCTATAAGCAGGCCAATGAACTGGGGCTTTGCCTGATGCCGATACCGGAGGCATTGGGTGGTGCCGGTATGCAGCGCTCTCCCATTGCCAACATGCTCAACGCGGAAGATCTGGGGGAAGGGGATATGGGGCTCGCCATTGGCGCGCTTACCCCGCTGAGTTTTGTCAATGCAGTGCTGGACTTTGGCACGCAGGCGCAGCAAGAGACGTATCTCACCCCCATGGCATCCGAACAGCCTGAGACGGCTACCATAGCCCTGATGGAGCCCCGTGCCACCTTTGAGGCCAGTGAGTTGCAGACCCTGGCCCAACCCGTTGCCGATGGGTATCGCATCAACGGTGTGAAGAATCTGGTGCCGCTGGCGGACCAGGCCCGTTTTATTCTGGTGCTGGCGTCTGTTGAAGGCGAGGGCAGCCATGCCGGTTTTGTGGTGGAGCGGGATGCCGAGGGTGTCAGCATCACCCGGGAATCGTTTATGGGGCTGCGGCCATTGAGTTTGAATCGGGTTGCGTTGGAGGATGTGGTGGTACCGCCATCGGCGCGCATCAATGTGGACCTCAACCGGTTACTGGATTTGTCCAGTATCGGGCTGGCGGCAGTGACGGTGGGGTGTTGTCAGGCGGTGCTGGATTACGTGGTGCCCTATGTGAATGAGCGCACGGCATTTGGCGAGCCCATATCCCATCGGCAATCGGTGGCCTTCATGGTGGCGGACATGGCCACGGAACTGGAAGCCATGCGTTTGATGGTGTATCGGGCTGCCTCCCGTGCCGAGCAGGGCCTGGATTTTCATGAGAACGCCTATTGGTGCCGCGCTTTTTGTGCGGAAAAAGCCATGGAGATCGGTACCAATGGGGTACAGCTGTTGGGAGGCCATGGGTTTATTCGCGAACATCCCGTGGAACTCTGGTATCGCAACCTGCGCGCGGCCGCTTTGCTGCAAGGCGCAGCGTGTATTTAAGGCAGTCCGTCCGGCATCAGAATTGAGAGAATAAATATGATTAATCTAGAACTACCCCAGAAGCTGCAAATGGCACAGCAGATGAGTCATCAACTGGCCAATAGCGTGTTCCGCCCCATTGCCCGCAAGTACGACAAGATTGAACACTGTGATACACCGGAGGAATTGATACCGGTGGGCCAGATGCTGAAAAGCATGGGCATGTCGTCTGCCGACGATGGGTCTAAAGCCGGTGGCGGTGATCACATCAAAAATGGGGCCAACATGATGCAGGTGTTGGCCACGGGCGAAATGAGCTGGGGCTGTATCGGCCTGATGCTGTCCATTCCCGGCCTGGGCCTGGGTAACGCCGCAATACAGGCGGTGGGCACGTCGCAGCAGAAGGAAAAATTCGGCAAGCTGCATTGCGCCATGGCCATCACCGAACCTGGCTGCGGCTCTGATTCGGCGGCGGTGCAAACCAGTGCGGTACTGGATGGAGATCAGTGGGTGCTGAACGGCGAGAAGATTTTTGCAACCTCAGCCAGCCGTGGTGATGCGGTGGTGGTGTGGGCCACATTGGATAAAACCAAAGGTAAGGCTGCCATAAAGTCTTTTGTGGTGGAACAGGGCACACCCGGCATGCAGGTGGTGCGCTGTGAAGACAAGATGGGGTTGCGGGTATCGGATACAGCGGCCATTGTGTTTACCGACTGCCGAATTCCCAAGGAAAATATATTGGGTTCCCCTGACATTGCTGATACCGCAGAAGCCCGTAAAAAGGCCTTTGGTGGTGTTATGCAGACCTTTGACAACACCCGGCCGCCGGTGGGCGCCATGGCTTATGGTGTGGCGCGGGCGGCTCTGGAAGTGACCAAAGCGTTATTGGAGAAAGAGGGGATCAGGTTTGCCTACGATCGTGGCCTCAACAACAGCAGCGCATTGCAGGCGGAAATCTATCGCATGGAAGCGGAGCTGGAGGCTACTCGTTTGTTGATTCTGAAAGCAGCCTGGATGGCAGACAACAAACAGCCCAATTCCAAGCTGGCATCTATGTGCAAGGCGAAAGCCGGCCGGGTTGGCAACCGTATTACACTCAAGTGTGTGGAGCTCTGCGGGTCACTGGGATACGGCGAGGAACAATTGCTGGAGAAATTTGCCCGGGATTCCAAGATTCTGGATATCTTTGAAGGCACACAGCAGATTCAGCAGCTGATTATTGCCCGTAATGTGCTGGGTAAATCATCCAGTGAGTTGAAGTAGCGTTATACCGCTTTGCCCCGTAGTGTTTTCGGGGCAATTCAGCGGCCCTGTGGGTTTCAGTAGATCAGTGCTGCCTGGGTAATCAGCCAGGGGAAGGTGGTGTACTTGCGGTAATGCCGAATCAGCTTCACTGATTGTTCGCCGTCGTTCACATTCTTATCCACGATATACGCTTTCCAATCGCAGTGTTTGTGTTTGAACTCAATGGTGGAGTAACCGTTTTGGGTGGTGTTGAAATAGCGGATGTGTGGATTGGTCAGGCGCACTGCCGTATTGGTTACCGCCTGCGCCAGCAATTGCTGCTCGCCCTGTGGTGTACTGGCACCCACCATATCGAACAAACCGGCAGAGGTCACCGCCGGAGTCATAAATTCCACGCCAATAAAATTATCGAAGTTAAAGATGGAGCGGCTGTCGTAATCTTTTTTGATATGGGACGCGATATAGGTGTGTAAATCACCGGTCACCACCACGAAGTTTTCCACCTGATTCAGGGCGACCTCGTTATTGATGAGGTTGCGCTCGTAGTCAAACCCATCCCAGGCATCGACATTGATCGGCATTTTTCCGTTGGACAGTTGAACGCCCAGGCACCCCATGTAGGTTTGGTTGCCCAGCAGTTTCCAACGGGCAGAGGAACCGATGATACCATTCAAGAGCCAGTCCCGCTGATCGGCGCCCAGCAGGCTTTGCTGATCGCTTTTCCAGTTGCTGCAACCGTAGGGGACATAGCGCTGGAAAAAATCGTCTTCACCGCAGGGGTGAGGGGTGCGGTAGCTGCGGCCGTCCAGCATGAACAGGTCCACCAGATCACCCAGCTGTACCCGGCGGTAGTATTTTAAAAAGCGATGGGGGTCGGTGGAACTCCAGTCAACTTGCACCCGTGCCGGAATGTATTCCAACCAGGCTTGCTGTGAATCCAGCATCAGTTGATTCAGGCGAGCGGGATCATTGTTGAATTCCGGTTCCAGTGTGAACGGGTGATCCGGGGCGCCCAGTGTATCCCGTTCATAATCCCAATAAGCGTCGTTGGCGGTCTCATGATCATCCCGTGTGACGATAAAGGTGTGTTGCTCCATGGCCTGCTGCAGGAACGGGTCGGAACGATAGGTTCTGTACAGGTGGCGATAGTCATCCAGATCCAGGGCAACCAGGCCATCGCTGGGCAGCACAATCAACCGATCTTCAAACGGCAGGCTCTGAAAGCGGGGATCACCGGCAGTTTCGTAGATGAAGTCACCCAGGTGAATGACAAAGTCGATGCTGTCATCGTTGGCGATCTGGGCCAGGGCGCCATAGTAGCCATTGGTGTAATCCTGGCAGGTGAGCAGGCCCAGCTTCAGGTGATCCAGTGCCGCACCATAGGGTGGGGCGGTGCGACAGCGTCCGGTGCGGCTCAGGGTGTTGTCGTAAATAAAGCGATAGTAGTAGCGTATGTTGGGTTGCAGATAACCATCCACATCAACGGACACACAGTAATCCCGTTCCGGGCGGATATTCTGGGATTCCACGATGCTTTCAAACTCCAATTGCAGAAAGTCGGCATCACGGGCCACCTGAACAATCAGCGCCTGTCCCGCGCGCCAGGCGCTGGGGTCGATTCGGGTCCACAACACTACACCTGTGGGGGTTGGGTCTCCGGACGACACGGAGAGGCTGAAAACCCGTTGTGAATCCAGCTCAAACGGTGCATCCGGCGCGACCAGTCCGGCTTTGGCATCGCCGCTGGTAAAGGTGACAACATACGGAGTGGCAACACCGGCGGCCAGAAAAGAAAGAAACTTGCGACGATCAATAGTGCTCATGGGCTTCCCCAATCATCCTTGTTATGACAATGACTACCCGTTGCAGGATGGAGGCTGAGTCCAACCTTGAGTAGTGCGTTTTTTATCTTTTTATTGTGTAATTATTGTTTCAGTTGCGAAAATAATGAATGTTTCCGAAACTGATTGAGTCGAATAATAGCCAAGTTGGTACAATGGTACAACTAAGTGGATTAACTTATCAGGCAGTCCACCAACCTTGGTGAATCCATTCAGTTCGGTCAGTTTACATGCTGCCCGGAATCGGGTAAAAAGCCCGTCACATTGTCATATCGGGAATTCAAATGTCCGCCAGTGAAACCGCCCTCAGTCCGGAACAGGCCAAAAAGCAGAAAACCCAGTTCAATAAACTGCAAAAGAAACTACGGCGTGAAGTGGGTAAGGCCATTGCAGACTACAACATGATCGAAGCAGGGGATCGTGTCATGGTCTGCCTGTCCGGTGGTAAGGACTCCTTTACCATGCTGGACATTCTCATGAGCCTGCAAAAGAGTGCGCCGATTGACTTTGAGCTGGTGGCGGTCAACATGGACCAGAAGCAGCCCGGGTTCCCGGAGCATGTGTTGCCGGACTACCTGGATCAACTGGGTATCGAATACTACATTATCAACCGCGATACCTACTCGGTGGTCAAACAGAAAATACCGGAAGGGGCCACCACCTGTGGTCTGTGCTCGCGCTTGCGGCGGGGCACGCTGTATTCCTTCGCCGAGGACATCAAGGCCACCAAGATTGCCCTGGGCCATCATCGTGATGACATGGTGGAGACCCTGTTCCTGAATATGTTCTACGGTTCCAGGCTGTCCGCAATGCCGCCCAAGTTATTATCCGACGACCAACGCAACATTGTGATTCGACCGCTGGCATACTGCCGTGAAAAAGACATTGTAGCCTTTGCAAACGTTAAGGCGTTTCCCATCATTCCCTGTAATCTGTGCGGTTCACAAGAGAACCTGCAGCGTCAGAACATCAAGCTCATGTTGCAGGAGTGGGATCGGCAGCAACCCGGCCGTATCGAGCATATCTTCAACTCCATGCAGAATATCAAGCTGTCGCAAATGGCAGATACCTCTCTGTTTGATTTTCAGAATCTGCAAATTGATCGCAGCGCTGAGCGCCCGGTATACGAATTTGCAGATGAGCAGACGGTGGATGGCAAACCGGCCCGCGATGCGGTAAAAATGGTGAATCTCGTTAATCTATAAGGCCTGGTACCGTTGCTGAATTATCTTTGGGGTGGCTTCTTCCTGGTGGGCTTTGCCGTTGCAATGCTGCGCTTTTTGGGTGGGGACGACGCGGTATTTCAGGCGGTTGTTCAATCCACCTTCGATATGGCCAAATTGTCGGTGGAAATCGCCATCGGGCTAATCGGCTTGCTGGCCTTGTGGTCGGGGTTGTTTCGTATTGCCGAGCAGGCCGGGCTGATCAGTGTGCTGAGCCGGTTGCTGGCGCCCTTGTTCAGTCGCATCATGCCGGAGGTGCCCCACGGCCACGTGGCACAGGGGGCTGTCACCATGAATCTGGCGGCCAATATGCTGGGCCTGGATAATGCAGCCACGCCCTTGGGTTTGAAGGCCATGCAGGCGCTGCAGTCTCTGAATCCGGTTAAACACACGGCCAGTAATGCCCAGATACTGTTTCTGGTACTGAACACTTCATCGGTTACGTTGTTGCCGGTGACCATCTTTATGTATCGCGCCCAACTGGGCGCCGCAGACCCCACCGAGGTATTCATTCCCATTTTGTTGGCCACCAGCCTGTCGACGTTGACCGGGTTGTTGGCCGTGATGCTGATTCAAAAAATCCCTTTCGATGTTGTGGTGCTGGCTTATCTGGGTGCAGGGGCGGTGCTGATGGGGGGCTTTGTTTACTGGCTGGGTTTGCTGCCTGCGGGGGAGCTGGGCACGGCCTCTCAGCTGCTGGCCAACGGGTTGTTATTGGCGGTAATCGCCTTGTTCATCGGTTATGGCCTGTGGCGCCGGGTGCCTGTGTATGAGCAGTTCGTTGAGGGCGCTAAAGAGGGCTTTGAGACGGCAGTTAAGCTGATTCCTTATCTGGTGGCCATGCTGGTGGCCATCGGGGTGTTCCGTGCCTGTGGCGCACTGGAGTATCTGGTTGCCTTGCTGGCAGAGGGATTGGAGGGGCTGGGCATGGGTAGCGGATTTGCCGAGGCCTTGCCCGTGGCCCTCATGAAACCCTTCAGTGGCAGTGGCGCCCGTGCCCTGATGCTGGATGTTATGAACGCCCATGGCGTGGATTCCCTGGCCGGGCGCATTGCGGCGGTGATGCAGGGGTCCACCGAAACCACTTTCTATGTATTGACGGTGTATTTTGGGGTGGTGGGCATCACCCGTATTCGCTATGCCCTGTGGGCGGGGTTGCTGTGCGATGTTGTGGGCATGGTGGCCGCAATCGCATTGGGTCTATGGTTCTTCACCTAAATCTGCCCTATAATTCACCGGAATTATACTCTTTTGGAAGGCATTTAATTAATGAATGTTGGGCGGGTGGATCTTAATCTTCTGGTATACCTGGATGTGCTGCTGCGGGAACTGAATGTGACTCGGGCGGCGGAGCAGTTGGGTATCACTCAGCCTGCCATGAGCAACGGTTTAAAGCGCCTCAGAGATCTGTTCAATGATCCCTTATTGATCCGTTCCAGCGAAGGCATGAAGCCCACTGAGCGGGCCCTTGAGCTACAGCCCCGGGTGCGCCAGATCCTGGCCGATACCCAATACCTGCTGGAACCGAAGCAGGAATTCAAACCGTTAACCAGTAAACGCGTTTTTCGGATCATGGTAAGCGATTACGCTGAAGCCACCCTGATTCCCGCCTTGATCAAGCATATCCGCAGTGAGGCCCCCAATATCATTCTGGATTTTCTTACCCCCAGCGACGTCAGCTATCAGGATATGGAGCAGGGGCGGGTGGATATGGCCATCAATCGCTTCAATGAAATCCCGCAGTCGTTTCATCAGAACACAGTATGGACCGACAGTTTTTCCTGCCTGGTGAATCGCAGGAATCCGGTGGCGGAAAACTTCAACCTGAAATCCTATCTGAGTGCGCAGCACATCTGGGTCAGTAAAACCGGTATGGGGGTTGGCTTTGGTGTGAATCCGGAAAAATCCGGTGGCCTGGGGTGGATCGATCAGGCACTGCAGCGCATTGGCAGCAAACGTAAGATCACGATATTTACCCGCCATTATCAAATGCCGGGGCTGTTGGCGCAGAACAATGACCTGGTGGCAACCCTGCCCACCAAAATTGCCAGGATGCAGGCCGAGAATCCGAAACTGGTGATTCTGGACCCTCCTTTCTATATTCCAGAGTTCGAGCTGAAGATGGCCTGGAGTCCGCTGCTGCATCCCAACGCCGGGCACCAATGGTTGCGTCGTTTGGTCATGTACACAGCAGAACGCATGGCGGATGACGAGCAACGCTTGCTGGCTGAGGAAAGCCTTAGTTCCTAAGGCTGTTCACCGCCCTCGCCGAAGCCAAGTTTGATCAGGGCCGAGCGGTGTGCCTGCAATTCAATACGCTGTTCTGCCAGGGCGCGATTAATCAGTGTGTCGCAGCCGGGGATGTCATCAAACAGGCCGGATTGCAATTCATCGGGGCTGGTTTTATGCAGCAGTTCATTGAGTTTGATGTAGGCTGCGGTATGATTTCCTGCGCTGAATTCCAGCCATATACCCATGACGGATAGCGTTAAAAAATGGACGGGAAACCCGTTTTGAACGGTCAGGTATAACAACTGTTGATTGAGTTCCTGCGCGCGGTCCAGGTCGTGCTTGTTGCGATGGTAATAAATGCCGCACGTAAGCCAGCTAAAACGACTGATCCAATCATAATGGCAGTCTTCCCGCAGGCACAGGTTTACCCGTTCCAGTAGGTTGCTGTGCGTGGCGAGTTCCTCGCTCATCCGGCCATCGTTGACCATGACCGCCAGACGAAAGTGCTCCAGATGAAGCTGAGCATTGAAACGTTCGGCGCCATTGCTGCAGGCAATACCGTGCAAGAAGGCAAGCAGGCTTTTGGCAAGCGCGGTATCACCCTGGCGAATGATTTCCCTTATGATCATCTGGTACACCATAAACTGGGTATCGGCAGGCATCCAGGTCAGGTTGATGTTGCACTGTGCCAGACCCAGTTCATAACCTGCTCCCCTGGTATCAGCCCGATACAGCAGATGGGCAAGTGTCACGCGCAGAAGCGATACACCGACGGCATTCGGATACCGCCAGTGCCTGGATAGTACCTGCTGAGCTTCTGCCAGTGCGTGGGCAGGATCGTTATTGAAAAAGTGCAGGCGGATGGCAATTTGCCGAGCCATACAAAAATTATATTCGTAGCCCAGCTCATCGGAGATAGCGCAGGCTCCTGCAATATAGGCCTCCGCCTCCTGGCTATGAAGACGCTGCAGCTCAATATCCGCCAACAGGCTGTTCAGCGTTGCTCTGAGTGAGGTGTACACCGCGTTGTGTTTAGTAAGTTGTTTAAGATTTTCCACCAAATCATCATCCAGCCGGCATTGTTGTGAACGAATGGCGCCGTAGGCCACTGCGCAGTTTGCCTCTGCACCGTTCTGTGGTTGCTGTAAAACCTGAGCAATGGGTTTGTCCTGCAGAAGCTCTTGTAAAATAGCGTCTGATTGCAACAACCGCCCTGACATATTCATTAGCCAGCACCAGGCCAGTTTTGCCTGGGGCAATGTCTTCAGGCTGGGCTTACTATGGGATGTTTGGTTTTGGTTTAACGCTGCCAGATTGCCTGAACGCAGCCAGTGCACCAGGTTTTTTCGATAATACTCATCCTGGATGGCCGGATGTGGGTGATGGGCAGCAGTGATCATGCCATCGTTGTTGAAGCCGTTTTCGGTGAGCCAGGTGCAGGCGCCTGACACCAGTCTTTCGCGCTCCGTATGCGGCAGCATCTGAAAGCGATGAAGTAATCGTTGTTTAATGAGCGGATTGTATTGGTAACACAGTGGATGCTCTGGAGTAACCTGTAACAGGAACAGGCTGCTCAGTACCGTATCCAGTGAACGTGGCAGTTCCGGTGCGCGAACATAGCTTTGGCAAAGCGCGGTATTAAATCGGTGCAGAAAAGCGGTTTGTGTAAGAAAACCCGTGGTAAGCTCGTCATAATAATCGATCAGGGTGTCCACCAGGTGATCGAACAACGCCCGGGTGGGCAGGTTCAGGTCGACGCCGGATGCAGTTGCTTTGGTGAGGCATAGCTGCGCCAATTTGACACCCGCGGGCCAGCCGTGGGTGACTTGGGAAATAATCTGATTGAACGCTTGATGGGCGGCGTTTTTACTCAGGAACACCCGTTGTTCCTTGGCGTTGAAATACAACTGATCCTGGGTGATGAGGTAGCAGTCCGCGTCAACCTGGATATCCTTGAATAGGGCACTGTAGGTACTGGCCGCAACCATCCAGTGTACGTTGCTGGCGTTCAACATCAACTCAATGAAACGCTGGTACCATGGCAAGCCGGAGATCAGCTGCAGATCGTCAACGATGATGGTAATGGGGTGGTCCAGCCTGGTCAGAGCCTGCAAAAACAAATCCAGGAATACATGGGGTTCCTGTTCCTCATCGCCAAATTCATGACACAAAACAGGCCCGTTAAAATCCGGTATTACCCGCTGAACCGCGCTGACCAAATGATGAAAAAATCCGTTTGCACTGGTGTCTTCTTCAGCTAAAGAGAGCCAGGCGCAGTTGCTCGGGTTACGGCTATAGTACTGTTGCAGCAGTGTGGTTTTGCCACTGCCGATTGGAGCCAGCAATGCTCTTATATTGGTATGGCGATGCTGATGCAACGCATCCAGCAAGTGATGGCGTGGTACCAGATCACGGTGCTCTGCCGGTACAAAACAGCTGGTATCCAAAACGGCGGACAGAAACGTGGGCATACCCTTCTCAAACTACTTGAATTATTGTTATGTAGCAGTGTTGTGATGGAGCCAAAAGAGAATACTGGTGGGTAGTTTGATCCTGTGTTGCGTAACCCGGGTCCGTAATCAACAGTAGACAGAAGGCTGACGTTTATATAAGGCCAGAAATGGTGCAATTATTCAAGGGGTAAAAGAACTAACCACGTTAGCAAACACCTTTTAACCATGCCTGTACCTATCATGCCTGCACGAATCAGGAGCCGCCTGCTACAAAAAAGTAAAAGCCCGGACAGAGCCGGGCTTTTACTTTTCTGGGCTTGTGTAGTTCCGGATGCTCAGGCGGAGCGATTAGCAGCCGTATTTGGCTTTTGCTTCCCGGCGGCGGCGATGCAGAACCGGCTCGGTGTAGCCACTGGGCTGCTTGCAGCCTTCCAGTACCAGCTCACAGGCTGCTTCAAATGCGACACCGTTGAAGTCTGGCGCCATATTACGATAGCTGGGGTCACCGGCATTCTGGCGATCCACAACGGCCGCCATCCTGCGCAGGGTTTCCAATACCTGTTCTTCGGTGCAAATACCGTGACGCAGCCAGTTGGCAACGTGCTGACTGGAAATCCGCAGGGTGGCACGATCTTCCATCAGGCCCACGTCGTTGATGTCCGGTACCTTGGAGCAACCTACACCCTGATCAATCCAGCGCACCATGTAACCCAGTATGCCCTGGGCGTTATTATCCAGTTCTTTCTGGATCGCCTCGGTGGTCAGAGAAGATGAGTCTGTCATCACCGGCACGGTCAGAATATCGTCCAGGTTGGCCCGCGCACGGTTCTTCAGTTCTTCCTGCATGCCTGCCACACTGACTTTGTGATAGTGCATTACGTGCAGAGTGGCGGCGGTTGGAGAGGGCACCCAGGCACAACTTGCACCGGCTTTGGGGTGGCCAATCTTGGCGTCCATCATGGCGGCCATCTCGTCGGGCATGGCCCACATACCTTTACCTATCTGGGCACGGCCTTTCAGACCACACTCCAGGCCGATGTCAACGTTCCAGTCTTCATAAGCATTGATCCAGGGCTGGGCTTTCATGTCGGTTTTCTTGATCATGGGGCCGGCTTCCATGGAGGTATGGATTTCATCGCCGGTGCGGTCCAGGAAGCCGGTGTTGATGAAAATAACCCGGTCTTTGGCTTCACGAATGCAGGCTTTCAGGTTTATCGTGGTGCGGCGTTCTTCATCCATAATGCCGATCTTCAGTGTGTTGGCTGCCAGGCCCAGTGCCTGTTCCACCCGACCAAACAGCTCCACCGCAAAGGCCACTTCCTCGGGGCCGTGCATTTTGGGTTTCACAATATAGACGCTGCCTTCCCGTGAATTGCGGAATGGGCCATTGCCTTTCAGGTCGTGGATGGCAATCAAGGAGGTCACCATTGCATCCAGAATGCCTTCCGGGATTTCCTCGCCGTTGTAGAGGATGGCTTCGTTGGTCATCAGGTGGCCCACGTTGCGGACCAGCAACAGAGAGCGGCCGGGTAACACCAGTTTGCCACCATTGCTGGCGGTAAACTCTCGGTCAGGATTCATCACCCGGGTCAGCTGCTTGCCGCCCTTGTCGAAGGATTCGGACAAGTCACCTTTCATCAGGCCCAACCAGTTGCGGTAGACCACGCACTTGTCTTCCGCATCCACTGCAGCCACGGAGTCTTCACAATCCTGGATGGTGGTGATGGCGGATTCCAGGCACAGGTCGTTGACACCGGCGGCATCGTCTTTGCCGATGGCACCGTTTTTGTCAATCTGGATTTCAATATGCAGATTGTTGTTGCACAGCAGGATCGAGGAAGGCTCGATCTCGGCACCTTTATAGCCGACAAATTTCTCCGCCTGGGCCAGGCCGGTCTCAGAGCCGTCCTTAAGTGCTACAACCAGTTGACCGCCCTTTACAAAGTAGGCGGTGGCATCTTCGTGCTGACCGCTGGCCAGGGGGGCCGCCTCGTTGAGGAACGCACGGGCGTAAGCGATAACCTTGTTGCCGCGCACTGGGTTATAGCCTTTACCCTTTTCCGCTCCACCTTCTTCGGAGATCACATTGGTACCGTACAGCGCATCATACAGGCTGCCCCAGCGCGCGTTGGCCGCGTTCAGTGCGTATCGGGCGTTCATCACAGGCACCACCAGTTGGGGGCCGGCGATGGTGGCAATTTCGGGATCGACATTGGAGGTGGCAACCTCAAAGTCATCGCCTTCGGGCAGCAGATATTCCAGTTCGGTCAGAAAGGCTTTGTATTCTGCCATGTCGATGGCCTGGCCGGCGCGCGCCTGGTGCCAGGCATCAATTTTGGCCTGGATATCATCACGCTTGGCCAGCAGAGCTTTGTTCTTGGGGGCCAGTTCCGCGACAATTTTTTCCAGTTCCGCCCAAAAATGTGCCGGTTCGACACCGGTGCCCGGTGCGATTTCATTGGCTACCAGATCGTGCAATTGGGTAGCGATTTCTAGACCACCGATTTTGGTGCGTGCTGTCATCGTAGTTGCCTCCAAGTGTCCACCTCTGCCAGTAAAAACAGGGGCTTGGTTATGTAAAGCGTATTTTGCAAAGGGCTGGGATAATGCAGTTTAGACGGAAGTGTGTCAAATAGTTTCCCCGATGACCAATAAGTCATGGTGATAGTGATTATTGACCTCCTAAATGGGTCGGTTTAATCGACTATATCTGCCCGAATTTGCAGGGATTTTTCCCCTGATCCGGTGCGACGGGTAGAGTAGGAAACGGCGTTGGAGGCATCTTGGGTGGAACGGGTTGTACCTGCCAACGGGGTCCAGATTCCGGGCTCAACCACCACGATGGTCTGGGCGTCCATTTTCTGGATTTGATTGTCGCTGTTGCGCTTCATGCGTTGATTGCTGGTGTAGACCTCGATGCGGACCCGGTCTTTCACCAGCTTGGGTACCACGTACAATTGGTTGCTGACAGAGCGGTATTCTTTCACAGTGCCCGTTTGCAAGGGCCCCAGAAACACAAACTGGTCAACCGGTACATCCTTGCCCACCTCCAGCACACCCTGTTCACCTTCCAAAACCCGGATCTGATGATCGGCACTGTCCACATGGGTGCTGAAGCGGTTTTTGTTCACTACCTGCACGTCGACACCAGACTCCCGGCTGGACCCTTTGTAGACCACTATTTGCCCTTGTGCTGACTGATTCTGTGCCTCCAACTGGCTGTTATCCGCGTAGCGCAGTGAGACCTGAATATTTTTAAGTGGGCGGTCGATCTCCTGTAACACCGCAAGCAGTTCATCCTGCACGGCGGGGCTTGCCTTCACAAACAGCTTGTTGTGATAGGCGGTGACTTTATCGTCCGGACCCAGCAGGGGTTCCAGAATGGGTACCAGTTTGTTGGCGGGCAGATAGGTTTCGTAGATCTCCGTGGTTTGCTGGGCCCGGGCGTAGTTGGCAGCAACAATGGTAAACAGCATCAGCAGCAGGGTGCCGACACGATGAATCGTGCGTGAATTCACAGAGCCAGCCTCCTAAGCTCAGTACAGGGCTGGCTGCGCTCCCAGATCTCGTTGAACTGGCGCCCGTATTTGACTGCGTCCGGTACCGAGCGAAATTCACAGTGTCCTCGCATGTTGCCCAGGGCAAAGCGTTTCACCATGCCCATATCATCAACAATCAGGTATTCGTCGGTGATCTCTTCGTATTCGCGGGGCAGGCTGCGGATTTCGCAGCGGGTGGGCAGGCGTTTTTGCAACTCCACCAGGCGATGACCCAGTTTGGCTGCTTTGTCGGGGTCTTTCAGAATAATGTTGACTGTGAAACCGCGGTGCTCCTTGAACAGTGGTGACAGCAGATCCAGAAAAGCCTCCCGGTCATAGAAGCCGTGTTCCAGCTCTTGGGTGAAGATTTTAACCTGGCGTTTGGCTTGAGGCACCATGGCGTCAAGGACAGTCTGAAATTCCTCCAGCGTCTCCAGCAGGTGGGTGCCGGCGCTTTCGCCCAATTCCATTTCTTTTGCTTTGAGTTCGATGGACATAGCGGTGTATTCGTTGGTGAATGGCTTTAAGTTAACTCAATACTAACAACAATCCCTGTGATGAAAGTATGAACTCTGTCCGGTTACAGCATTTGTTTAGCTGGCTGCGCTGTTATTGGCCTGCCTGACCTGCAGTATAGCTGCTTTCGGCGCGGATGTGGGGGGCTTGGCCCTGTGGTGTTGTGGGCGTTGGGGGCGGGAAGGAGCAGGAGGAACAGGGTAGATGATGTTTCCTCCTGCTTCGACAAAAACGATTTAGTAGACCAGCTGCAACTGAAAGCGATTGTTCATCTGTTCTACATTATCCTCGTCACCGTCCACCACTTCCAGGCGCCAGCGCACCGTCAATCCCGGTTGCCATTGGTCCAGCTTGTAGGTGATATCCAGGTCGGTGGCGTTACGGTCAACGGCTTGTTCGTAGTCGAACACGGCATAGCTCGCCTTGAAGGCCAGGGCATTCCACTGATGGTTAAAGGTGAGCTTGCTGGCTTCGCCTGCGTCCACGTTTTCCAGGGTGGTTAGCATGTTGTTGGTGAAGATGGGGCTGGTGGAAAAGGAGTAGGGCGTGAGAAAGGCGCCGTTGTTAAAACTGTCTTCATCTTCTGATACTGAATTGTAAGCCAGGGTCAGTTTGGAGCTGCCGAACTTGATGCCGCCCTGAATGCCGTACAGATCCGAGCTTACTGTGCCCAGTAGCTCATCCCCGGTGTCGGATTGGGTTACGTACTGGGCGGCGATAAAGGGGGTAATCGATCCTGAACTGGCAAACGTATAGTCAGCGTGGCCATACAGAGTTGTGAATAAATCGCTGTAATTGTAGTACCACAGGGCAAGATTGAGTTCATTCTGGGCAAATTTGACTCCTGCTGCCGTGGTGCCGGCGGTGGATGCCGGATCAACCCCGTAGCGGCCGGTAGACCAACGCCCCACATCCACAAAATCGGCGCTGTTACGATTTTTGATTGTGTTGATGTGCGTCAGTTCGAAGGTGATGTTGTCCAGAGATTGGTTGGACAGGCTGGCGGCCTCAAAGGTAAAGGGGATAATGAACGCATCACCGGCGTTGGCAAAGGGCGTGTTGATTTTCTGGCGGCCAACGGTAAAGGTTGAATCCAGCATGGTGGTGGTGATGTAAGCTTCACCCAATACCTCCAGTTCGCTGCCAAGACGCTTATTGACCTTGGCCGGGTCATCGTCGTTGGTACCCAGATCCTGTGCCGTATAGTATCCCAATCCAAATTTCAGGCTGTACCATTGGGCACTTTCGGCGCGCAATGCGCCACCCAATGCAAATGCAGATTCGTCCGTGGCACCCTCAGCTTCATAGTCCCGGGTATTGTAATAAGCTCTGATGTTGCCATTTACGGTGCCGTTCTGAAGTGCGGCTTGAAAATCGTCTGCCTGTGCGGTTGGACATAAAACGTAGGCGCAAAGAAGCCCCAATGACGAAACTTTTTCAGTTCTCATTTCATAACTCCTGAATGTAAAACGTACTCAAAATGGTGTCTGTGTGTTGGTGATGCGGTCTCTAAAGTTGTATTAACCTGTGATATCAAGCACCTAATACAATGCGAAATCAGTGCCACCGCTTTGGCTGTAGTAGGGCGCAAGCCCTTAACTCTCTGAATGCTAAAGATAAAAATGCGTAACGCTGGCCGCAGGGTGGGTTGTCTGAAAAATGAAGAACAGATGACTGTTTTGTTACTGCAAGTGGTAGCGTTAAAAAAAGGCAATCTTATTTTTATCGTGCACGCTATGGGGGCCGTGTTGATGCTTCTGTTTAGAACAACTAGTACAAGTGTGTACCGGGGCCGCTCTGAAAAACTACAGCAGGTGACCCCGGGTCAAAGGGCGCGCCATATCAAGACTGAGTGATGATCAGAAAAGACAGTGCTGCGATGAACAGGGTATTCAGAAGCACCAGCGTGAGTGGTTTCTTGTCGATGGTCAGCAGATCCAGCAGGTTGGTGCGGGTACCCAGTGCAGCCATGGCCATCAGCAGGCAAAACTGCGATAGCGATCCCATGCCGGAGGTGAGCGTGGGGGGCAGGGTAAAGAGATTGTTCGCCAACAGAATGACCACGAACGCAAGCAGAAACAGTGGGCAACGTTGCAGCAGGGAGGTACCGCTTGCGCTGTCTTTATTGATGACGAAACTCACCAGCATTAACACTGGAACCAGTAGTGATACCCGCAGCATTTTGGTGTAGATGGCAGCCTCCGAAACCGCCGGTGAAATCATCTCGCCGGCGCCAATGGCCTGGGCGACATCGTGAATGGTGGTGCCCAGGAATAAGCCCATGGCGTCTGCTGGCATGCCCAGTTTGGTGATAAAGGCGGGGTACAGAATCATGGCCAGGGTGCTGATGCAGGTGACCCCCATTAAGGTGCAGGCAACCTGAGATGTGGCCAGTCGTCTGGCGGGTAGAATCGCAAGCAGTGCCATGGCCGCTGATACCCCACAAATCGCAACGGCAATGCCTGCCAGCAATGACATGGGCGTATCCACCTTCAGTAATTTACCCACACTCAGGCTGAACAACAATGTGCCTGCCACCGCCGCCATTACCAGCAGCAAAGGCAACGTACCCAGGCTGCCGATTTGCTCAAAGGTGATGCGTATGCCCAGCAGGGCCACACCCACTCTGAGGATAGTGGTGGCGGTGCAGTCCAGGCCGGGTTTGAAGTCGTGGTGTTTGATGATGTTGTTGAAGGCCATGCCCAGCAGTACAGTGGTCAGTATCAAAGGGCTGCCATAGTGCTCGCTGATATGATGAGCCGCAAAGACGACAACCAGGCAGAACAGGATGCCGGGCAGAAGGGCTAATGTCAGACTGCGGGCATCGCCAAGTTGATGTTTTATCATCGCAGCACTTGATCAGGAATCCAGGTGTTGAAGGGCTCTGCCTGCTTCGATGGCACGCAGATAAGCCCAGGGAAACACGCCGCGATCATGACCGTCACCGAAGATGATTTGCAGGCCGGCAATGCCGGCCATTTGCACATCGGCGATAGCCGTGTTGTCAGTGATCAGGCGTGTACCAATAAGGTTGCGGGCCCGGCAGCCGGAGCAGGCACAGAATTGGCGCAGCATTGCTCCAGACAACCGTGTGGCACTGCCATCGGCCCAGCTGATGTCCAGCTCGGCACTGGCCTTATGCAATGTTATGTCAATGGGGTGAAGGCTATTATCCGTCATAGATGCTCAATCAGTTGATCACGTTTGTTGGGTAGATCCGCCCACTCTTCTGCTTCCGGTAGCGGGGGGCATTTGCTGTCGATGACAGGCCAGTCCTGTGCCAGTTTTGCGTTCAGTTCAATGTATTCTTCCATGTCCGGAGGCAGGTCGGATTCATCAAAGATGGCTTCCACCGGACATTCAGGCACGCACAGTGCACAATCGATACACTCTTCGGGATCGATCACCAGGAAATTCGGGCCCTCATGAAAACAGTCGACGGGGCAGACTTCCACGCAGTCGGTGTACTTGCAGCGGATACATTGTTCGGTTACCACAAAGGTCATGGGGTTCTCCTATGGCACGTATTGCTTTCAGCTTTTATTCAGGCAGTGCTCCGGCTCAGGCCCCGGTGCGTTCCAGCGCCCAGCGTGCCAGTTTGCGCACGTCAGGATCGTTGTCGTCCAGGGCTCGGCGAATAAAGGGCAGTCCGTCTTCATGGGCCAGCTCCCCCAGCGCCGCCACGGCGGTTTTGCGCAAATTGCTGATGGGGTTGTCGATGCAGCTTCCCAGCGCCGGAATACCTTCGATGGCCCCCACCATGCCAATGGCTTCTGCGGCCTTTTCCTGTACCTGCCAACGCTTATCCTCTATGGCAGCAATCAGGGCCGTTTTGGCCTCGCATACTTTCAGCCGGCCCAGGCTGCGAATCGCTTCACACCGCACCTGCCAGTGTTCATCGGAGACTGCGCTAATCAATGTATCGGCAACCTTTTCCGGAGAGGCGTACACTAAGGCCCCCACGGCACTGCGGCGTACTTCCGCATCAGCGTCCGATTTTGCCACTGCCTTGAGTTGCGGCAGGTTTTCTTCTTCCTGCAGATAACCTAATACACCTACCGCCTCACGCCGTACACCGGGATCTTCGTGACCCAGCAACTCAATGGCATAGGGGCGGGCGTCTTTGATGCACAGTTGTTTCAGCGAGCGCAGAATCGAGGCCAGCACAAAGGCGTCATCGGTTTTCAACGCCGCGATCAGTGCCGGGGCGGCCTCCGGATCTTTGAGGTCGGCCAGGGCTTTTGCGGCGGCGTTGCGCACATTGCGATCCGGCGCATTGAGTGCATCAACCAATGCGTCCATCATGTCCGCCGGATCAAATTCATCAATCACTCTGGCCGCCTCCAGGCGCACCATTTCATCTTCGTCGGAAAGCGCCTGTAGCAGCAGTTCCACACCTTCTTCATCCACGCTGTCCACCAGGTCCATAACAGCGACCCGGCGAATGCCGGCATCGCTGTCCTGCAAGCGTTGGGCAATGGATTCCAAAATGGGATCAGAATAAGCAGTCATAACTCACCTCATCGCAGCAGGTAGGGGATGTTGACGGTTACTGCGTCAGTGGGGCAATCCGCCTCACAGGGCATGCAGTACCAGCATTCGTCATAGCGCATGTGAGCTTTGCCGGTTTTCTCGTCGATCCACAGGACATCCAGTGGACACACATCAATGCAGGTCCGGCAGCCTTTGTCGGCAATACATTTTTCGTTATCCACCACCACGGGGACCATGGATATCTGGGTAGCTGTTGGCATTGGAAAATCTCCTGTTGGATTAACTTACTTGCTGAATACGCATCTTCTGATAGGCAGTCTTTTCTTCTTCATCCAGTTCAACCACATAAGGATCAATCGGGCGTTTCTTGCAGGCCATTTGATTGTCTTCTGATTTGTATAATTGAACGTGACAAAACCAGTCGTCGTTATTGGTTTGCGGATAATCCACGTAGTGGTGATACAGACCCCAACGACTCTCTTGCCGGTACATGGAAGCGTGGGCTGCCATTAATGCGCAGTCATACACATGTTGTGCTTCGTTGGCGCGCAGAAGTTCATGGGGATCACGGGCATACAGGAACTCAATATCCTGCTCCATGTCCTTCAATCGCTGTAGACCAATGTCCATTTTCTTGGTGATTTTGGGCGGTTGCAGATAGTCGTTTACGAAGCGCCGCAGTTTGTATTCAAACTGATTAGGGGGGATACCATCGCTACGTTTCAGCGGGGCGAGAATACGTTGCTTCTCGCGCAGGATGAACGTTTCATCCAGCGTGGGCAGATCCCGGTGCTTGGCGAACTCCACCGCATTTGCCCCACAGATATCACCATATACAAAGGCACCCAACATGTAGCTGTGTGGGATGGAAGCCATATCCCCTGCGCCATACAAACCGGGCACTGTGGTTTCACCTTTTTCGTTGATCCAGACACCGGAAGCCGAGTGTCCGGCACAGAACCCGATTTCCGATATGTGCATTTCCACCATTTTGGTACGGTAATCGTTACCCCGGCCATCATGAAAACGGCCACGACTGGGGCGTTCATTGGTGTGCAGGACGTCTTCGATTTCCTGGATGGTTTCTTCGGCCAGGTGATCCAGCTTCAGGAAGACCGGCCCATTGCCACTTTGCAGTTCGTTATAGAACTCCATCATCATTTGACCGCTCCAGTAATCACACTCTATAAAGCGGTCACCATTGGCGTTGGCGGTATAGCCACCCAGTGGACCGGTGACATAAGCGCAGGCGGGGCCGTTGTAATCTTTCAGCAACGGGTTGATCTGATAGCATTCCAGACCGGAAAGCTCGGCGCCTACATGGTACGCCATGGAGTGTCCGTCACCACAGTTGGTGGGATTTTCATAGGTGCCATAAAGATAGCCAGAGGCGGGCAGACCGATTCTGCCAGCAGCACCGGTGCACAGTACAACGGCCTTGGCCCGGATCACGATCACCTCCGCATCGCGGGTGCCCAACGCAATACAACCACTCACCGCGCCGCTTTCATCTTTCATCAGGCGAATGGCCTGATAGCGATTTTCCACTTGCACCCGATTGCGGCGCAGGCGCCGGTACAGTATCTTTTTGATATTGTGTCCTTCAGGCATGGGCAGCACATAGGTGCCCAGGTGGTGTACCTTTTTGACATCGTATTCACCGGTTTCATCCTTTTGGAAATACACGCCCCAGTTGTCGAGTTTCTGGATCATGTCAAAGGAACGTTCAGCGTATTCCATTACGCCTTTCTGCAAAACGATGCCGTCATTGGCGATGGTGATCTCCTTGGTGTACTGCTCTGGTGTGGCATGTCCGGGTATGACTGCGTTGTTCAACCCATCCATACCCATGCTGATGGCGCCGGACCGTTTTACATTGGCTTTCTCCAACAGCATAACGGATGCGGAAGGATCCTTTTCTTTTGCCGTAATGGCGGCCATGGGGCCGGCGGTACCTCCGCCAATTACCAAAACGTCTACGTCTTTTACGGTGATATCATCCAGTTGAGTCATCATTGGCCCCCTTGCTTGCCTGATGTGCGAGTGCGTTCACGTTCTACATGGAAATGGTATTTGTACGAGTCGCCGCGGAATGCCAGGTACTCATAGTCCACGGGGTTGCTGTGAATGTCGTGGGTGAGCCGTTGTACCCACATAATGGGTTCACCGGTTTCCATCTGCAGCAGCTTGGCTATATTGGCATCTGCCGGCCGGGCTTCGAGGCTGATGTCCGCTCGACCCAGCGGTATATTCAATTCGTTTTCCAACAGGGGAAAAATGTCGCGGCCAAGATCCCGCGAGAAGAGATGGCGGCCTACCTGCATGGGAAAGAACGAGGTGTCCACTGAAATGGGTTCCCGGTTCAGGTAACGGACCCGGATGACTTCCACTGCGCCATCCCGGGCGTGAATGTTGAGCTTGTCCTGCACGTCCTTGTTGGGCATGATCTCGCGTATACTTACTAACTGAGCAGAGGTTTCATAGCCCTTCGAGTTCATGGCCTCTTCAAAGCCTTCAAGGTGCTGAACTTCCTGCATGGCCTTGGGTTTGCTGGCGAAGGTGCCTTTACCCTGCGTGGTGAATATCAGCCCTTCCCTGTGCAGATCCCGCAGTGCCTGGCGAACCGTGATTCGGCTGACACTGAAGCTGTTCATCAGCTCGCTTTCCGATGGCATCTTCTGGTACGGAGCGTATTTGCCTTCCAGAATTTGCTTCTTCAGCGTATCTTTAATCTGAAGGTACAGCGGTTGGTGTGGCATCGCGTTATCTTTCATGTTCTCATCCCGTTGGTAATAACATGTCATAACAAGTTAGAAAAAATCATGGGCTTTAATCTCCCTCTTCGTCAGTCCTGAAGGTTTTCCTGTGCTCTCAAGGCAGAGCGGGAAAGATAGTGGGTCACGGCTTTCTGCTCTTGCCTGGTAAGTGAATCGGCAATGTCCTGCATTACGTTTTGGGAACCGCTGTGGCGACTGCCTTCACGAAAATCATCAAGTTGCTTATTCAAATAGTCTTCATGTTGCGCATCGAGCCATGGTGTATCCGGGCGTTCTGCATTGTGGCAAGTGGTGCAGGCCGGCAAACCCGCTCTGCCAGAGGTGTAGAGCGCTTTACCCAGTTGCAGAAGATCTGCGTCCTGTTGGTTTTCATGCATTGGCCTCTCTACTGGTTCTGGCGCAGCCTGTTGGGTAAAATGCTGGGCTATGGCGGCAATGTCCTCAGGCTTAACCTCTTCGGTGATGGCCTGCATTTGTCCACCGTCATTGGTCCTTGCTCCCTGCCGGAAGGCATTGAACTGGGCCTCGATATAGGTCGCTTTCTGTGCCGCCAGTTTCGGAAACCGGGGCATGTGACTGTTACCATCCAAACCGTGGCACAAACCACAGATTTCCCATGGCGCCATGCCTTCCTTATCAATCATGCCTGCTTCTGCTGTCTGCATGCTGACACCGATCATCAGCAGCAGTGCCGGGCTGGTCCTATTCATTGCGAGCATGCTGGCTGGCGTTGTCATGTCGGATCACCTGTACGAGAAATTCACTGGTACGATGAGAGTGAAAAGGCGGGTTCAGGGTTGCTATCCATTCGCCTTCAGGATTGATAAGTGCAACACCGGCGCTGTGCTTGACCGTATAATTGACTTCACCGGGATAACGTTTTTCGATGCGATACATACCATCGATGCTTTCCACCAGTTTCTTCAGCTCACTGTGGTCACCGGTGAGGCCAATGTACTCCGGATGGAAGTGCGCCAGGTAATCTTTCAGTATGGTTTGATCGCGATCCGGATCGACGGCAACAAACACGATCTCAGGAATGCTGTCCGGCATCATCTTTAATCCCAGCTGTGCCCGGATGGCTTCCAGCCGCATTAATGTCATGGGGCAGACATCGGGGCAGCTGGTAAAGCCCAACACCAGCATGGTCCATTGGCCTTTCAGCTGTTCCAGACCAAAGGCCGCGCCTGACTGATCCGAGAGTTTAAAGTCTGCAATTGCTGTGGGTTCCCGCTGCATGAATTCTTCGTTGGCAGCCCGTGTCTGGGTTGTCGTCAGCAGCAAAGCCATTAACAGTAGCGGAACGGTTGGGAGCGTCATCCGGGGCGATACCATTATTCACACTCCCGCTGCTCAAAGGCCTTCATGCTCTCGGAGCGGATGTAGCGCAGGCATTCCCGTTTCAATGACACAAACGGTTCTGATGTCGCCATTTCCTGAGACCGGGGCCGCTCCAGATTCACCTTTAGATCCGCAATGACCGTACCTGGACTTGCGCTCATGATCAGAATTCTGTCGGCCAGAAAGATGGCTTCATCCACATCATGGGTCACAAACAAAACGGTGGTGCCGAACTCCGACCATATGTCGAGCAGGCTTTCCTGCATCATTAACCGGGTTTGCGCATCCAGCGCACCAAATGGCTCGTCCATCAACAGGACACTGGGATAGTTGGCCAACGCTCGGGCAATGCCTACCCTTTGTTGCATACCACCGGACAGTTCACCGGGAAATCGCCGTTCCATTTTGCTGAGGCCGATCATGGCCAGAAAAGTGCGGGCAATGGAATTGCATTCGGCCGCGCTGTGGCCGGCCAAACGGGGGCCGAAGGCGATGTTGTCGAGCACTGTTTTCCAGGGCAGCAGAGAGTATTGCTGGAATACCATGCCGCGATCAGGACCAGGGTTCAGGATTTCCACATCGTCCACCAGAACCCGACCAGTGGAGGGGTTGATGTAGCCGGCAACGGCATTCAGCAGGGTGGATTTTCCACACCCCGATGGGCCTAGAATGCACACGAACTCACCGGGTTTTATATTGAGACTGGTTTCGCGTACGGCGATGTTTTTGCTCTCACCTTCACCAAAACTGATGCCCACTGAATCAATGACGACATGGCCGCGTTCTTTCGAACTCTGTTTGTGCATGAGGGTTTGCTGAATTGATACCACGCTGGTATTCACGAGAGTTCCTCCAGGCGCTGATGATCATAAGTCAGTGGTTTGGCAGAAACGTAGCAGACCACCAGTAAAATGATAAAACCGATCCCATTGAGCCAGCTGCCCAGCGGTTCCAGCCACAAGGCTGTGCTGGCGCCCAATCCCAGCATTGCCAGCCCCACAACCCAGGTTGGCGTTGAACAGCACACCACCCAGGACAGTGTTACCGAAGCAATGGCCACCAGGCCGGCACCGAGTCCGGTGGCGGTGTCGGAGGATCGGCTCGACAGTGATGAACGGGCGCAGGCAGGTGTCCTGTGAATCAAAAGATAGTTGGTGGCGATCAGTGCACCCAACAGCGTGACACCCAGTACCTTGACGGGAACAATGAACAGGCTCCATTCGGAAATACCCAATCCAAATTCATAGTTCATGTATCCAATCTCCAATAACCATTCGTCCTGAATAATCTTGATGCTGTCTTTGATTGAGGGTGTGGATTCAATAATTCGCAACACGTTCTGCCACCACTCATACAGGTTTATATAGTTGGGTAGATTGCCAAATCGAAGCACCAGGCTTGCCATCAGGATGGCGTAGTAGATCACAACCGTGCCCAAGGTAATGGCCAGCCATCGCCATTGGTTGTTGCGAATGGTGCGGGCGATATAGGTGATTCGATTCAACATGGCGCCTGCTCATCGTTGCATTTGCTTCCAGCGCAGGGCTGGACGGGTAGCGATTCGGATCAGATAGGTGGACAGGGTACCGAGTCCACCAATGACCAGCATGCCAACCACAATATCGGGATAGTTAATCAGTGAGTAAGCATCCCAGGTGAAATAGCCGATGCCATATTGTCCGGAGATGATTTCACCTGCCAGTAACGAGAACCAGCTGACCCCCATACCGATCGCCAGTCCGGTGGCGATGCTGGGCATGGCCGCCGGCAACACTACATGCCAGAACACCTGTAATTTGTTGGCGCCCAATGACAGGGCAGCTCTGATCATGACTTCTGGTGTTTGCTCGACACCATGGATGGTGTTCAGAATGATGGGAAACAGAGCGCCCAGGAACGTGATGTAGATGATGGACGATTCTTCGGTGGGCCACATGAGGATAGCCAATGGAATCCAGGCAACCGCCGGAATAGGGCGAATGACTTCTATGTAGGGTAACACGGCGGCGCGGGCCAGGCGGGAACGTCCCACCAACAGACCGGTGACGACTCCCAGCAATACAGCCAGGCCATAGGCAATTAGTATGCGGCGGATGCTGACCAGTATATGGGTATAGAATACCGGCTCCGTTAAGTGCACGAAAAAGGCATTGGCCACTTTTACCGGAGACGGGATGTTTTCGAAGTTAATAAAGAAATTGAAATTGTATAAGGTCGCCAAATGCCACAACAAAATACCAAAACACAGGGATAGTGCACCGACTGCGATACTCTGCGCCTGTCCGCTGTTAACAGCCCGGGACACCCGGGCTGCCAGCAGTTCGTTGTTGCTTACCGAAACCGGTTCTGCGGCGGATGGAGAGGTTGCTGGTACCGGGGTGTTTTCCGGTACCTTGCTGTCTGCTTTGCTTTTGGCCAGTGCGTAACTCATGTTAAGTTCACTCTCCCCGGTTTATTGCGCTGCAACCAGATTGCTGTCAGAGGTGCCCAGGCCAGCGACGGCATCGTCCAACCCCATTACGGAGCCCTTCATTTTACTGGCATAGGCGTCCGCATCGGGCTTACGCAGGAAGGTGGCATAGCCGTCGGCGGTTTTTACAAAAAAGGCCGTTTTACCAAACAGTTTCAGACCGGTGGTTTTGTCGTAGACGTAGGTTGCATTCAGCTTGGCACCGGTCTGTTGCAGCTCACTGAGGGCACTGAGAAATTCCGGCAGTGTTTGGTAGGTGGATATGCCATCCCGGGCATGCCAGATCTCCATGGGCAGGTTAGCATTCGCCACTGCGGGATCGACGATGTCATTCTTTTCTTTGTCATAGTCCTTACCCAAATCCCGGTAGGCTGCCTTGATGTAGCTTTCAGTGATCCATTCGTCGAAATCCAATGGTGGAATGGCTTTTTCTTTTACCAGGACACCGTGGTCTGTTTTCAGGGCTTCGATCCACTTGGGTTTGATCGTCGGATCCAGAGTCAGGTGTCCGCCTTTCGAGAAGTAGATATACAGCACCTCCTTCTCCACGCCGGTCCACTTCTCCATCAGGTCCACGGCGGCAACGGGATCTTTGCGAATCCATTCTCCAGCCTCATAGACTGCTTTCAGAAAGGCGGTGACCACCTCAGGGTATTGCTCGGCAAAATCTTCACGTACCACCACACCATGCAGATAAGGCACGCCGGTTTCGCTGCCATCGTAGATTTTGCGCCCGGTGCCTCTGAATTCCATTAATTCGGACCAGGGGCAGAAATCGGAGTGGGCGTCAATTTTACCGGCGGCAATATTGGCGGCACCCACGGCAGGGCTCTGATTTTTCAAACCATACTCGGCGCTGGGTATGCCGTTATCCTGCATGGCTTTCAACAGCATTCCCCAGGCCGCACTGCCCACCGGGACGGAAACGTCCTTTCCTTTCAATTGTTCAATGCTGTATACGTCGGAATCAACCGGAACCACGATGGCGTTGCCGCTGCCTTTTAGATTGTAGCCGGTGCCGGCAATGTACTTTGTGCGCAGTGAATCAGTCTGTTGGAATTTGGCGCCGTTGACGATAAGGGGATAGTCACCCATTACCCCGATGTTCAGTTTGTTGGCCATCATCTGGTTGGTGATGGGGCCTCCTGAAGAATAATCACTCCAACTGATGTCGTATTCGGCATCTTTGTATTTGCCGTCTTTGGGTAAATACTTTTCCAACAGTTTGAGTTCCTTGACGACGATGCCAGCCGTATAGGTATCGGTACACATACTCTGATGACCAATGGCTATACGGATGTCTTCTGCGTGAACGGATGCGGTTGCAAGCATGGCGCAGGTTAATGTGGAGAAGAACTTGGTTTTCAGTTTCATGATGGCCCCCCGGCGATGGTGTAATCTGATTATTGAAACTTGTATTAACTAGTTATAACCACATGCCATAACTAACGCAGTTTCCGTGCCATAGACTGGTTTTTTCTGTTCTTGTGCTTGTTAAAGTGTTGAAATATAAAAGTAAAAACGCTGAGGTGCGGGGAGGTTCTAAGCCTGGTCAGGGTGCCGCGGAGTTTTGAATTGCGCACTGCTCACGTGCAGTGCAATGCCTTTCTTGGGTCGTGATGGATCAGGCACGGCGGCGACTTTAATACAAGATGAAGCCTTGTGTCAGGCTTCCTGGTAGGTTTCTTCTTCGAAATACAGTACACCCATATTTAATAATTGGGTGAGAAAACGCAGGTTGACCGGTGCTTCGCAGAACATCACCAGCTTAGCTGGATTGTAGTGACGGCTCTTGCACAGAAAAAGAATCATCTGTTGGGTGAAGGGGTGAAATTCCAGTTTCGATCCGTTAATAAACAGACCCTTGGGGTGATTCTGGTCTCCGGTATACACAAAGCGGCTGGATTCTTCCCGCCGCACAGACAGATTTTGGTGCAGAAGATCCAGCACTTCGGTGGTGTCGTAATCTTCTTCCGGGGGTTCAGGGTTTTGATCGTACTTGGTTTGTGAGAGGTACTCACCCATCCACAGGCCGATTTTCTCACGGTCAGAAACCAGCCTGTGTAATGTCTCGGCAACTTTTTCGATGGCGGCAGGCGCAAGCCATCCGGGATTTCCCTGCACAGTAAGGTCAGGGTCTGAATAACGCTGACCTTCATTAGGTGTTGCCAGTAAATAGTGCACGAATTCATTGATGATCTCATGCTCACTGGGGGCACGAAAACCCACCGAAAGAGTGATGCACTCATTTTCGGCTACACCATAGTGGGCAATGCCCGGCGGCAAGTACAGCATATCGCCGGGATTCAGCACCCATTCCTGTTCAGGTTGAAATTCCTGCAGTATGCGTACCGGCAGGTTGGGCACAATGGCGGTTTCCTCGGTGCAGGTTTGGCCCACCTGCCAACGTCTTTGGCCATGGGCCTGAATCAGAAACACGTCATAAAAATCATAGTGCGGGCCAACACTGCCACCTTTGGGAGCAAAGCTTGCCATCACGTCGTCGATGCGCCAGTTGGGTATGAAATTAAAGGCTTCCAGCAAATCGGAAATGGCGGGTACCTGGTGGTCCAATGCCTGTACTAATAAAGTCCAGTGTGTCTTGGGTAAGTTCTTAAACGTTTTTTGGTTGAATGGGCCGTGCCGTAGTTCCCAGTCAACGGGGCTGCGCTCCAGGATAATACGGGATTCCACCGTGTCATCCAGTGAAAACCCCGCCAGTTCCTCCGGCTCGATGATGTTCTCTATATCCACAAACGCGCCCCGTACCAGCATGGGCTGCCGTTGCCAGTACTCTGACAAAAACAACTCCGCTGATCGACCGCCCAGAATGGGCAGGGGTTTGGATGCCATAAACTACTTTAAATGCGCTTGGCTTGTTGGGCGGCATTACCGATATAGGAAGCCGGCGACAATGCTTTCAAGCGCACCTTTTCCTGTTCGGGAATGGCCAGCGTATCAATAAAATCGCTCATGGCTTGCCGGGTTATGGCTTTACCACGCGTCAGCTCTTTGAGTTTTTCGTAGGGTTTCTCGATGGCATAGCGACGCATCACTGTCTGGATGGGCTCCGCCAATACTTCCCAGGCGTTATCCAGATCTTCCGCCAGCCGTTGTTCATTGATCTCCAGTTTGCCGATGCCCTTCAGGCTGGCTTCGTAGGCAATCAGACCATGGGCAAGGCCCACACCCAGATTACGCAGCACGGTGGAGTCTGTCAGATCCCTCTGCCAACGGGAAACGGGCAGCTTCTGCGCCAGGTGCGCCATGATGGCGTTGGCGATCCCCAGATTGCCTTCGGAGTTTTCAAAGTCAATGGGGTTCACTTTATGGGGCATGGTGGAAGATCCGATCTCACCCGCAATGGTTTTCTGTTTAAAGTATCCCAACGAGATATAACCCCACACATCACGATCGAAATCGATCAGGATGGTATTGAAGCGGGCGATGGCGTCGTAGAGGTCGGCAATGTAGTCGTGGGGTTCGATCTGAGTGGTGTAGGGGTTCCATTCCAGCCCCAGGCCACTGACAAATTCCTGTGCGTTCTGTTCCCAATCCAGCTCAGGATAGGCGCTGAGGTGCGCGTTGTAGTTGCCCACTGCGCCATTGATCTTGCCCAGTATGGGTACGGTCTTTATCTGTTCCAGCTGACGTCGTAAGCGTGCCACCACGTTGGCCATTTCCTTGCCCATGGTGGAAGGGGAAGCGGTCTGACCGTGGGTGCGGGAAAGCATGGGCATGTCTGCATATTGATGAGCAAGGGCGGCAATGGAAGCAACCAGTTTTTCCAATATGGGCAGTAAAACCTCGTTACGTCCGGCTTGCAGCATCAAACCGTGGGACAGGTTGTTGATATCTTCCGAGGTGCAGGCGAAGTGGATGAATTCGCTGACGGCTTCCAGTTCGCTATTGCCGGCAATTTTTTCCTTGAGGAAATATTCCACGGCCTTTACATCGTGATTGGTCGTGCGCTCGATGTCTTTGATACGCTGGGCATCGGCCACAGAGAATTCATCAACGATGGAATTCAGTAAAGCCTCGCTGCCAGCGGAAAAGGCGGGAACCTCTGCAATGCCTTCATGGGCAGCCAGCTTCTGCAGCCATCGGACTTCCACCAGTACGCGGTAGCGGATCAGTCCGAACTCACTGAAGATGGCGCGCAGCGCCTGGGTTTTGCTGCCGTAGCGGCCGTCCACCGGTGAGATGGCGGTCAGGGCGTTCAGTTCCATGGTGTGTTCCTCAATCGATTTCGTTTTTGCTCAGGATATGGTGATTTCGTGCTGCAGGATTTGCAGGGCTTTAACCAGTCGGCCTTTACCAAATGCAAACTGGAGCCGAGTTCCACCCAGCTGGCGCCACAGCATGGCCGAGCGGATGCCGGCCAACAGGATGGCGCGGATTCTGGCGGCGTTTTCCGGACGCTGCAGGTGGCTGGGATCGCCATTGACCTGGATGCGGAATTTAAACTTGGCCAGAGTATCCAGGTAGATGTCGTTCATTTTGGTGACGATGCCCTGGCTGGTGACACCGTCAAAATGCTGCAGCTGATGGGTTACCTGCTCCAATCTGGAGCGCAGCACGCTGTTGATGTCTGATTCACGCCGCAGTAACTTTTCCACGTGCAGCATACCGATGGCGTAGCGTATGGCATCCGCGTAGCGGGCACTTTCTTTTTCCTTCAGTACCAACAGCAGTGTATCCACACCCAACTTAACGCCTTTCACACCACCATAAACATCCTCTGTGGTTTTCGGGTCCAGGACAAATATGCTTTCCATCAACGGTGTGTAGGCATCCATATTGACTTCCCCGGTACGGGCAACCTGTTGTACCAGTGCGGCGGCCTGAAATAACCCTGCCAGGGCCAGCGCCTTTTCCTCTTCTTTATGCCTCACAAGAATCACTCCCCATTTTGATTCCAGGTGCGTTCGATGACCCCGCCTCCCAGGCAGATCTCGCCATCGTAAAATACCACTGACTGACCAGGTGTAACCGCCCGTTGTGGTTGATCGAATGTCACACTAATCTGACCTTGGGCGGTTTCGCTCACCAGACAATGTTGATCCGGTTGACGGTAACGGGTCTTGGCCTTGCATCGTAGTGGCAATGCGGGCTTGTCCAGCACCCAGAATACTTCCTCTGCACACAGTGTATCAGTGAACAGGGCAGGATGGTTGGTGCCCTGGCCAACCAATAACCGATTACTCTCCAGATCCTTGCTCAACACAAACCAGGGGGCTTCTGATTTATGGGCGAGGCCCCCGATGCCCAGCCCCTGCCTCTGGCCAATGGTATAGAACATCAGCCCACTGTGTTCACCGATGATCTCGCCGGCTTCTGTGACGATCTGGCCGGGTTTGGCCGGTATATACTGCTCCAGAAAATCCTTGAAACGGCGTTCACCGATAAAGCAAATGCCGGTGGAATCTTTCTTG
>MDSW01077222.1_pt1 | contig 55929 bp, 43 predicted proteins | sample 811171 | NCBI WGS metagenome assembly MDSW01 (sample SAMN05326641, study PRJNA326480) | marine metagenome | isolation source: seawater | place: Atlantic Ocean: North West | collected 2012
CGACGGCGGCGGCGACGACGACGACGGCGCGGAGACCGAGATGGAGACCGACGCGTACGCCGGGTGGACGGGCACGAGCATGGCCGCGCCGATCGTCGCGGGCGCGGCGCTCGCGCGCATGAGCCTCGAGCGCGGCGAAGGCGCGGACGGCGCGCCGAACCCGGACGCCTCAGGTGCGTTAACAAACGTGTTTCACCCATCGCCCGGTTTCAACGCTTGATCGCGTCTCCTTTCTACTGACCGGTGAACTTTTTTTGTATGGAACGACCCTCAGACGTGAAGCGGCGGCTGCTCGACGAAGCCACGGAGAATGCGCTGTGGGACAGGCGCGTCCCGCGGGGCGTCGAACGTTTCGTTTCGTTTTTCACCCGCCCCGTACGTTTTAGTTTCAACATTTGATCGCGCAGTTCCCTTTCAACTGACCGGTAAATGAACTTTTTTTGTACTGTATGCCTCACCCTTACGCAGGGTCGACCCGCGGTCGCGCCCCCTCGACGGGTGGCCGGCGTCGACGAGAGCGCGAGGGCTCGCGTCGTCGCTCGAGGGCACGCCGAACGCGCTGCTGTATCACGCCGCTGACCCCGCCGCGGACGCGACGACGAGGAGGAGGGCGCGCGACGTCGCGTCGGCGCAGGGCGGCGGCGCGGCGGGGAAGGAGTGCTGAGGGCCGCGCCGTACGCAGCATCGGTCAGTTTAAAGGGGACGCGATCAAATGTTGAACCTACGGGGTGGGTGAAGAACGCGCCAACGCGCGCGCGCGAATCCGCGGCAAGGCGCCAAATCCATTTGTCATCGCCGCACTCGTCGTTCGTTCGCGCGGGACGTCTCATCGACTCGTCACTCCTCCCGCGCGCGCGCGTCAATGAGCGACAGGGCGAAGGTCCTGTCCCTCTTCCGCAAGCTCTACCGCGCCGCCCGGTCGCTCCCGACGTCCAACCGCGTCGGGTTCGTCCGCGCGAAAGTCCGCGCGGAGTACGAGACCCACCGCGGCGAGTCCGACGCCGCGCGGATCGCCGCGCTGCGCCTCTACGGCGAGACGCAGCTCGACAACGTCCTCGCGCAGGCGTCGCACCTGACGTCCGTCTTCTCCGACCCGCGCGCGCACGCGCGGGCGTGATCTAGTAGTAGAGAAGGGAAGTGGGGAAGAATGGAGGGGCGCGTCGGCGTCATGACGACTCCCGGCGTGATCGAGGAGCTCCACGTGTACGACTTCGACGGCACGCTCGTGGACACGCCCGTCCCCGAGCGCGGGATGGCGGAGTTCGAGGAGGCGACGGGGACGCCGTGGCCGCATCGCGGGTGGTGGGGACGCGCGGAGTCGCTGCAGAAACCGCTGACGTGGAAGCCCGGGCCCGCGCTGGGAGACTACCGCGCTCTCTCTGCGCTGCCGCGGTGCCGGAGGGTGATGCTCACGGGCAGGAGGCACTGGCTCGCGCCGCAGGTGACGGACATCTTGAACGAGTTCGACGTCGTCGTCGACGAAAAGATCTTCAACGCGACGGGGAAAGACACGCTGACGTACAAAGCGAACGAAATTCGAAGGATGATACGAGAGGCCGGGCCGGGGTTGAGGCGCGTGAGGATATGGGAGGACCGCGTGCGGCACGCGGCGTGGTTCGAGGAGTTTGGCGAGACGACGCCGGAGTTCGCGCACATCGAGCGGTGGGACGTCGTCCTCGTGGAGCCGTCGAACGACTTTTGAGGATGGAACCTCGCGCGCGAGACGCTCGCGCCGCGCTGTTGTAGCCTCGCTGTACTGTTACTGTATCGAAGGTATGAACACCACGTAGTCGCATACTGTACTTGGATGAATCGCCGCTCGCTTCAGTTCACTTGTACGCCCCGATCGCTCGCACGTCCACGTTGAAGGTCCCCAGCTGCTCCGGGTCTCCCTTCAACACCATCAAGCCAATCTCGCACATCGCCTCCGCGCGCAGCGCGCCGCGCATCACCGCTCGACCCATCCGCTCCGGTCGATCGAACGCGGTGAACGGCACCTTCACCCTGCCGAACTCGTCCGCCTTGATCGCGAACGCGCTCTTAAAGTTCACCTGCGTCGTCATCGCCTCGTCGTCCTTCACGACGAGCAGGTACCGCTTCCCCGCGCTCTCCGCGTCGCCGGCTCTCGCGTCGACGTAGAGCCCGCTGAACGCGCTCATGTCGACGCCGCTACCCATGGACGCTCTAACGGACGCGAACCCGCCGTTATTCTCCGTCCGCACGCACCCGGTGAACCGCGCGCACCCTAAGTCCGCCCTCGGGAGCATCATCCCGTCGCTGACGCCGCCCATGACGCCGTCGTTCATGGACCGCCACCGCGACGCCGCGTCCGGGTTGGCGGCGAAATCAAAGATCGCGGGGCACGGGTCGTCCGCCTCGGACGGCGCGCTCGCGGCGCCGCGCTGGACGCCCCCCGGGCCTTCGAGCGCGTCCTCCTCGTTTCCCGCGTTTCCCGTCGTCGCTCTCGCGGCGCTGTACACGATCGGCTCGTCCGGGGGCGGGTCCAGGAGGATGTTCACGACCGCGTCGAGGCCGCGACGCAGCGCCCACGCCGCGGAGCGCATCGCCGCGTCCGTCTCGCCACCCTCCGTCGCGATCCCGTCCGCGCGCGCGACCGCGTCTCGCAGCGTCGACTTGACCGCGTCGCTGTCGACGTCGACGTCGCGGACGATCCCCATCGCGGTCTGGCGGTAGAGTTTCACGCACCCCGCGGCGTCGCCGGCGTTGAACATCGGCGCGCCGAACTTGATGCTGCCGGTGATGGACGTCACGACGCGCGATCGCACCTCGGGGGAGAGCGACGCGCGCGCGCTTCCCGCGGCGAGGGTTCGCGCGCGTCCGGAGGAGGAGGAGGAGGACATCGCGCGCGCGCGGGGCTGGGAGGAGGAGGAGGAGGAGGGGGGGATGACGCGAGCGAGGAACGACGGGCGGAGCACCGCGTGACGCGCGGCGTGCATCGGTCCGGGCGCGGCGCGCGCGTCGTTATCGATCGACGCGACGCTCGAGGAGACAGGTGTCGCGGTCGCGAGCGGACAGGCAGGCTGGCAGGCTAGCAGGAACTGAACGCGGACGACGACGCGCGAAAGAATACTGAGTGCGGTGCGCAGTGCGGCGTTTCTCGTCACAAGGCGCGTCTCGCGCGCGCGCGCGCTTCCTAGGACCCGCCCCCCTCAGTTCTTATCCATGTACCGAAACGCGGCCGCCGCCCCCACGGCGCCGGCGAGGAGCACTGGACCGACGTCGCACGCGATGTTGACCACGTCCTTCATCACGCTGAAAAAGTCACTCAGCCAAAACAAGACGCGGTCCTCGTAGAACCGCTTCTTGTACGCCGCCGACGGCGCGGCGTCGCCGTCCCACTCCCACGGGCGCCCGTAAATCTGCAACGAGAGGAGGAGGAGGATGGATGGACGGAGAGAAGTGAGTGGTTTAGGGTCCGCGCGTCGGTCGTGTAGGGTTAGGGTCCGGCGCGAGAGACGCGGACGCACCTCCCCCGCGATGACGGCTTTCAGGGAACAGTACGACGTGTGAATCGTGTCGTTCACGATGACGCGGTTAAAGAACCCGTCCTCCTTCGTCTTCTCCATCTCCTTCCCCGCGTTCGCGAGCCTCGTCTTGATGGCCTCCTCCTTCTCCGTGCCTCGCCCGCGCAGACGTCGCTCGAGCTCCGCCATCGACGGCGGCGCGATGAACACGTACACCGCGTCGAGGTCGCTCTTCTTCACGAGCTCGGCGCCCTGGACGTCGATGTCGAGGACGCACACGCGGCCCGCGTTCGACACCGCGTCCACCGCCGCGAACGACGTCCCGTAGATGTTGTCGTGCACGCGCGCGTGCTCTAAGAACTTCCCCTCAGCGATGTCCTTCTCCATCGCGGCTTTTTCGACGAAGTTGTAGTGCACGCCGTCCACCTCTCCCGGCCGCGGTTTCCGCGTCGTGTGCGAGACGCTGATGAGGGTCGAGGGTCCATACGAAGCGACGTCGGGGTGGAGTTCATGGGCGTCAGCTGGATTTGAAAGGTGTCGAGGTCGAGCGTTGAAAGCGAGGGATGGGCGGAGAGAAACACCGGCAAAAGTCCTTAAGGAACGGCGTTCACCACGCGAACGGGGTCGTATGGGGACCAGTGTCGGATAGAACGCGCCTGAAGCCGAAGCGCTCGGGGAAATCTTCCATGAGCTTGTCGATGAGCGTGCCCTTCCCCACGCCGCTCGGGCCGCATATCACGAGCGGTCGCAGCTTCTCGTACTCGCGAGGGGCCTTATCGATAGGCATGCCCCAGCGGTTCTTCCCGGGGGGATACAGCGACTTGCGCGGCTTCTTCTTCGTCGCGGCGTCGTCGTCGCTCGGCATGATGACGACGACGTTCGGACCGCTCACGCCGCGTCGTCGCTCGCGTTCGGCTGCGGTTTCTGCTGCGGGTCGATGCCGAGGCGTTCCTCCTTGGTCGCGCCGTCCGGGTTGAACTGGAAGCTGTTCGCGACGAGGGTTTCCGTCGTCCCGCGCGCGAGGTCGGCCTGGAGTTTCCGGATGTGCGCTTTCCGGGCTTCTTCGTACTGCGAGAGCGAGCGCGCGAGAGGGAGGGAGAGAGGGAGGGAGGGCGGATCAGGGTTCGCGCTCGGGCGAGATCCGACGATCGATCGAACGAACGAACGAACGAACGATCGAACGTCGCGCGGACGGGACGATGCCGCGGAGGGAGGGAGGGTTCCGCGACCGACGGCGACGACGACGCGGCGTACCTCCTGCTTGTCCTCGGGCTTGAGCTCGATTCGCGTCGGCGGGCGTCTGAGCATGTCGTTTATGGCGCTTCGACGACCGCGCGCCTCTTTTCGCTTTCGCCCTTCGACGAGCTTCGACGAGGCCGGGCCGGGCCAGGCTGCTCCGGGAGCACACTTTCAAAATCGGGAGGGGTGCCTACGCGAGATCGGCGCGCACGGCGAGCGAGCGCCGGCCGCCGGCGACGCCACCCACCCCACCCTCCGCGCGCGATGGACGACGGCGATGATGGAGACGCTGCGATCGCGAGGCTTATGATGGAGGAGGAGTACGCCGCCGCGGACGCCGCGGGCCTGGACTACTCGCCGTCCATGTTCAGCAGGCGAAGGCGTCGCGGGGACGACAGCGAGAGCGACGAGTACTCCCCGCGGCGCGGCGTGAAGCGCGCGGCGAAGCCCAAGCCGAAGCCGCCGCCGAAGCCGTCGCCGAAGCCGAAGCCGAAGAAGGAGCGACCGCCCGCGAAGGCGCCGAGCGGCGGCGCGAGCGGCGTGACGTTGGCGCACCTCATCGACGCGAATCTCATCGCCCCCGGGGTGGACGTCGTGAGCACGCTCTACAACGGCGTCACGGAGCTCGCGACGCTGCGCGACGACGGCGCGATCGCGTGGGACGGCCGCGAGTTCCACTCCGTCTCCGCCTTCTCGCTCGCGGTGAAGCGACGGACGAACCCGGACCGCAAGGCGGACGACGGGTGGAAGTGCGTCAAATGCGACGGCGTCGCGCTCGACGCGGTGAAGCGGCGATACGAGGCGACCGTCGCGGCGGGGGGTGCCGAGGGTGCCGAGGACGCCGCCGGCGACGGCGCGATCGTTAAGCCCGGCGGCGCCGTGGAGCTGGCGATGCGGAAGGCGCGGGACGCGAAGGACGCGGCGGCGAGGGAGAGGGAGGCGTCGAAGCCGCCGCCGCCGCCGCCGAAACCCAAGCCGGCGAAGGTTTCGAAACCCAAGCCTCCGAAGGTTTCGAAACCGCCGCGGGACCCTAAAGCGCCGCCGCCGCCGCCGCCGCCGCCGCGTCCGCAGCGCGCGCGCCGCGCGGCGTCCTCGCGCGGCCCGCTCCCCGGCGCTCACGGCCCGAACGGGGACCTGCAGATGGTCGAGTGCGAGAAACACCCGCGCGGGACGCAGCCGTGGACGCAGACGTTGTCGCCCGCGGCGGCGACGTTGATGGACTTCCACGCGCACCTGTGCGGCGACGAGGTAGGAGGAGTCGCGTCGCACTGGTCCCCATACGACCGCGTTCGCGTGGTGAACGCCGATCCTTAAGGACTTTTGTCGTCGTCTCTCTCCTCCCACCCCTTCCTTTCAATCCCCGCCCGCGACGCCTTTCAACTCCACCCCGCCTTTCAACTCCACTCCACCTCCAGATCATCGGGTTCTTGGGCGGGACCTTCGACGCGGACGCGAAGACGCTGAAGATCACGCGCGCGCTCCCGGCGCGACGGTTGACGCTGAAAGACGTCGACGGCGCCGACGCCGCCGTGGAAGTGGAGCTCGACCCGGAGAGCGTTCCGGACATCGTCGACGCGCTCGACGAGGACGGGTTACGCGTCGTCGGGTGGTACCACTCGCACCCGGTGTTCTCGACGCACCCGTCGCTCCGGGACATCGAGAACCAGGCGAACTATCAGTTTCTGTTCAAAGACGGACCGGGACCGGGACCGGGACCGGGCGGGGGCGACGGGAAGGGCGGCGGGTCCGGGTCCCCGCCGCCGTTCGTAGGGTGCATCGTCGGTCCGTACGACCAAAAGAACGTCTCCGAGAGCAGCGACATACGGTGGTTCCACGTCGTGGACGACGACGGCGGGGAGACGCGCGGCGGCGTCGGCGGCGCGGCCTCCGCGGCCGCGAGAGCCGCGACGGGCGAGGCCGCGGGAAGGCCGTTCGAGCTCGAGTGCGCCGCCTCGGAGGACGCCGCGCTCCCGCCGAACGTACTTCTCGACCTTCGGAAGCTCGCGGACGCGTTCGGGGACGGCGACGGCGAGCGCGGGGACGGCGACGGCGCGGGCGCGGAGCGCGCGGACAGGGTCGACCTCACGTCGCACTGGAGAGACGGCGTGAGTAAGCTCGCGAAACTGCGCGCGAGTTTATCCTCGCGGCTGCCGCGGGCGTGGGGGGAGGACATGCGTATGAACTACGTCGGCGGCGTGCTGCGATACCTGGAGCACAAGTGGGGGATAGCCTCGACGACTTGACGGATGCACCCACACGCATGATGTCTACAGTAGTCTAACTAATCACAACGTTGAGCACGGTAACGCATCTCTTCTTGGGTCAGTTTCTCAGTCGTCCAACACGCGATACCTCGCGCGTCCTTGCGTCGCGTCGCGCAGAGCCTCTCCTAATCGTTTCGCGCGTCTTCTCTCGACGGTCACCTGCACGTGGACGCCGCCGTCGTCGCAAAATTCCTCGTCCTCCTTCACCGCGCCGTGCGCTTCCATGCTGCTGTATATTCCCCCCAAGTCATCGAACGCCGGCGAGTCGATGAGCGCGTCGACGACGGGGTACGTCACCTTCGACGGCGCGCCTTCCAACGCTTTCGCAGCCGCGCCTCCGTACGCTCGCACCAATCCTCCCGCGCCGAGTTGGGTCCCGCCGTAATACCGCGTCACGAGCACGGCGACGTTGTCGAAGCCGCTGCCCTCGATCGCGCTCAGCATCGGCAACCCCGCGGTCCCTCCCGGCTCGCCGTCGTCGCTGCTCCGCGTGCTCTGACCGATCTTGTACGCGAAGCAGTTGTGCGACGCCTTCGGGTCGCCGTTGGATTCCACGAACGCCATCGCTCGCGACGGCGAGTCCACCGGCGCCGCGATGGCGACGAACTTGGACTTCTTCACCTCCGTCTCCGCGACGACGCGCTCGAGGAGCCGAAGCGTCGCGCCGTCGCCCGCGGCGTCGTCGTTCGAGTCGTCGTCGTCGCGCTTGGTTTGTCTCTTCGCGAACGCTCGGGTGCGCGGGCGGGCGCCCGTCGCGCCGACGCGCCGCGCGGGCGTCTGCCATCGGACGACGGCGCGCGGGGTCATCGCGCGCGTCGTCGCCGCCGCCGCGCATCGCGCGGCGATCGTCATCATGCGCGCTTCCGCCGTCGAGCGCGCTGTCTCGGCGCCGCCGTCTCTGCGCCACCAGTTTTCGCGTCCCGCCAGCGCAGCGCCACTTGGCGACCACATCTCTTTATCCGTCCGAGAAGAGCACTCCTACACGCGCGGGGCGGCCCAGAGCAGAGCGTCATGCGTCTCTCGGCGTCGCCGTCCCCCGCGGCGTCCCTCGCGCGCGAACGACGCCGCAGCGGCGCGCGCGCGTCGTCCAGCGCCGCCGCGAGGAGATCGCCGTCGGCGAGCCGCGCGAACTGGAAGGCACCCCGAGGCGCGACGACGACGACGACGACGACGACGACGACGACGACGCGCGCGATGAACCGCGGGCTCGCGACGCCGACGGGAGGCTTCCTCGCGCTCGGCGCGCGCGGCGAGGACGACGACGACGAGATGAGCGAGGGCGTCAGAGCGCGGCTGCGCGCGGAGGCCGCGCTCACGGCCGCGGACGCGTTCGAGGAGGTGTGGCGAAGCAACGCGTCGATCCGCGCGAAGATCTCCGGCGACCTCGACCCCGCGGCGGCCGCGGCGGCGGCGCGCCCGCGCCGCCTGCGCCCCGGTCAGAAGCCGACGCAGAGCGACGAGGCGCGCTTAGAGAAGGCGCGCGCGGACGCCAAGGCGCGCGCGCACCCGAGCGCGGCGCTGTTCGAGGACGAGGACTTCCGAAGGAGCAAGGTTGCAAATCTCTACCGCGTGCTCGCGCCCGCGCTGCAGCCGCGATCCATCGAGACCGCGAGCGACGCGTGCTTCGTCGTCGGCGCCACCATCGCGGCGACGATCCCGACCGCGCTGTGCGACGTCACGCCGACGGACGCGGCGAGGACGCTCGTGCACCTCCGGAAGATACACGGCGACCGCGCGGACCTCGTGGAGCTCATCGCGGCGAACCCTTCGACGCTGCTGACGCAGCCGCCGCCGCGCGTCGCCGCCGCAAACGCCGCCGCCGCGCCCTCCTCGAGGGCGAAGCTCGCGGCCGCGGGCGCGGCCGCCGCGGACGCGGTCGTCTCTCGCGTCGAGGCGAAGGTGATCCGCGACGTCGCCGCCTCGGACGACGAGAACGAGGCGCGGACAGTCACGGACGGTCGCGAGGACGGCAAGTGGCGCGTCGGCGGCACGCTCAAGGTTGGTTCGAGCTCATCACCCTCTCTTCTCAACTCTTCTCTCCCCTCTTTCTTTCTTCCGTCGAGCTCTTCTTCGCTTGACCCGTCTCATCCGACTGTTCCGTGAGTAACACGCACTTTACGATGAATCTCTGTCTATCAGTTCGTGACTGTTATATTTTTGTTTGAACGACCCACGCTCAAGGGGACGTCGAGTCGAGCGGAGGATCTCAAAGTTCGGTTCTGGAACCTCTGGGGCGGGTCGTCCGCGTGTCGCGCGGTCGTCACCGCGAGCGCGCGAGGGAGCGTGTACCGCGACCCGACGCGGATGGAGGCGATCGTGCTGTCGCTGGATCGGTACATGCCGTTCATCGACGCGCCGATGCTGCTGCATCGGGAGCCGGCGTTGTTCGAGCTCGCCGCGGAAGCCGTCGTGCGCCGCGCCGTCGCCGTGCGCGCCGTCTTGCGCGGCGGCGACGTCGGGCGGGTGTTGGGATTAGCCCCGAGTTTGTTGCTCGCGGACGAGGATGACGTGCGCGCGGCGGTGGAGGCGATCGCGGAGGAGTGCGAGACGAGCGGAGGAGGAGGAGGAGGGCGAAAGGGGAGGAGGAAGGTCCGGGAGAAGGACGTGTTCGACGCGGCGTTTCGCGCGATTCAAGGGGGCGGCGCGGAGGCGTTCTTGGCGCGCGGACGCGCGAGACGGCGCGGCGGCGGCGTCGTGTTGATGACCGAGAAGGGAGGGAGCGTGCACGTGCGCTGAGTGACGACGCGTTCGTTATCTTCTGTCATGATACGTAGATCCATCGAAAGTACTTCGTCGCGAGTACTTGTACTGTACGACTACCGCGCGAGCGCGGCGGCTCTGCCCGGCGGCTCACCGCTTCGTCCGCGTCTTCTTCTTCGCCGCGTCGCCGCCGCCAGCGCCGCCGCCGGCCGCGGCTCGCTTCTTCCCCGCGTTCTTCTCCCCTTTCTTCTCCGCACCCTTCCCGCTACTGCTCCCCCCCCCTCCGCCGCCGCCGCCGCCGGACGCGTTCGCGCCGGAAGCCATCCCCGACGTGATGTTCCTCTTCGCGCCCCTCCCCCCCCCGAGCTCCACCGCGTTCACCTGCGACGCAAACTTGAGCGAGCACAGCGACTCCTCCGCGCTCGGCGCCTCCGGGTTGATGTTGACAAACATCAACGTCTTCCCGTCGCCGCCGAGGCACGGCTGCAGCAGATACGTCAGCTTGCTGTTCCGGTACGGCACGTGCGACTGCTTGTTCGACAGCGCCTGGAACACGTCCCCGAGGCACGACAAAGACTTGTTAATCGCGCACGCCTCCTTGAGCCGCGCGCCCTCGGCGCCCGATCGCCCGACGCGTTCGCTCCCAGCCAGATCCACGAGGTTCAAGCACCCGGTGAGCCTCGACCCGGACGCGTCGTGCGTACCCGTGATGTACAGCATGAAGATGGTGTGCGAGCGCGAGGACACCGCGTTCATCTGCGTCGCCTCCACCGCGCGCGCCGACGCGGCGCGACGCACGAGGCCGGCGGCGGCGTCGACGCTCGCAACCGGCTCTCTCCGCACGCCGCTCACCTCGGTGACGCCGCGCGGCGTGTGCACGATGGAGTGTTTATCGCTGTGTCCGCTCCCGGCGCACAGCAAATCTCGCACCTGCTCGTTGTAAATCTCGACGTACGACGCGGTCATGTCGTACCGCCATCCCTTCTTCGCGTTCGCCTCGGACGCCTCGACAACTTTGGCCACCGCGCGAGGAATGATCCCGCGCGTCTTCTCGCACGCCTGGTCCCCGAGCATCGTGTGCGTCTTCCCCGAGCCCGTCTGGCCGTACGAGAACAGGCACACCTTGTACCCGTCCAGCGCGCTCTGCACGAGCTGCGAGACTTCCTCGAACACCTCCGTCTGCGTGGACGACGGCCCGAACACGCGGTCGAATTCGAACCCGGCGACGGAGGACTCTTTGTCGCCCCCTTGGGATTTGGTCAACGCCACCGACGCGCCGTCGGCGGCGACGTCGACGCACGCCGTCTCGCTCGTCGTCGGTCGGACGCGGCAGAACACGCGGACGTTTCCTCTGAGCTCTTGGATCTGGTTGTGCAGTGCGCGGCGCATCGCGTCCGCGTCGAGCGCTTGGGATTCGAGCTCGTCAACGCGCGCTTGCTTCTCTTTGAGCTTCGCCTTGAGCTCCGCCGCCTCGGCGGCTTTCAACTCCGCCGCGGCGCACGCCTTCGTCGCCTTGACGAGGCGCGCGGTGAGCGCGCCGGCGTCGCGCGCGCTCATCTCCGCGCCCTCCGCGTCGCCGTCCTCTTCGTCCACCTGCTCGCCGTCGTCGCCGATGCCAGTCGCGGCGCGCAGCGCTCGGAGTTCGCTGAGCATGTCGGCGCGCTCCGCCGCGGCTTTCTTCGCAACCTTTTCGCGCTCCTTCGCTTCCTTTTCGCTCCGCGCCGCCGCTTCTTTCGCCTCTTTCACCAAGCGATCGACCTCGCCGCGCTCGTACTCGAGCTGCGCGACGACGCCTTGGACTCTCGCCTCCGCGGTCTGCGCGGTCTCGATGAGCTCCGCGTGTTTGCTCTCCGCCTCGGACATCGCCTCCGCGGCGGCGGCGACTTTCATCTCGAGCGCTTGTAACGCTTCGGACGCGGCCGTTTTCTCCGCGTTGACCGTCTCGAGGTCCGTCTCGAGCTGTTTGATGCTCGCCTCGAGGGTTTCTTTCTCCGCAGCCGCGGCGGTCGCGGCGGCCTCCGCGGCCGCGTCCTTCTCCGCGAGCGCGGCTGCGGCGGCAGCCTTTTCCGTCGATAACGCCTCCTCAGCATCCGTTACCGCCTTATCAAGCGCCGCGGTGAGCTCGGCCGTCATCGCGTCGCTCTGTTCCTTGACCTCCGCGAGCTTACCCTCCGCCTCGGTCACCCTCGCGTCGCATTCGGCCCGCGTCTCCGTCGCCTTGGCCTCCGCGGCGGCCGCCGCCGCCGCCGCCTCCGCCGCCGCCTCCTCCTTCGCGGTCTTCACCTCCTCGGCCGCTTTTCGCTCGATCTCGTCCTTCTCCTTCGCAATCTTCTCTTCCAACGCCTTGACGTCGTCGCGGCAGCCTTCCTCAGCCTTGTCCGCGCGTTCCCTCGCTTCTTTGACCTCGACGAGCATCTTCTCTTGCTGCTCCGCGAGGGAATCCGCGCGACCTTTGCACTCCGCGTGCTCGAGCTTCGCTTTGTCGAGCTCCGCTCGCGTCTCTTTGCGCTCCTCTTCGTTCTTTTCGCGCTCGGTGTTCAGCGTGTTCGTCAGCGCCTCTGCGTCGTCATGTAACGTCTTGATCTCGGCCGTTTTCGTGACAATCTCTTCCTCCTTCTGCGCCATCGAACCCTTGAGTTTCTCGAGCTCGGCGGAGAGCTTCGCAACCTCGTTCGTCTTCGCCGCGATCGCGTCCTCGGCGTCGATCTTCGCGTCCTCCGCGCCGTTCACCGCGGCGTTCAGCTTCTGTTTCAAGCTCGCCGCGTCCGCGGTGACGGTCGCGAGCGAACCCTCGAGCTCGTCCCCTCGAGCGACCGCCGCGGCGAGCGCCTCGTTCAGCCCCTTCTCCGTCTCCTCCGCGCGCGTCTTCTCTCTGTTGAACTCCTTCGTGACGCCCTCGAGCTCGGACTCCGCGGACGCGAGCTTCGAGGACAGCTCCGCCTTTGTCTTGCGGCCGCCCTGCTCGATGTTCTCCGCCTGCGCTTCGAGGAGCTTGAGCTGACGCGAGAGTTTGTCCACCTCCGCGGTTTTCCCTCTCAGCTTTTCGTCAAACTCCGATCGCGCGCGGTTCGCGTTGGCGCGCTCGGTCGTGACCTCGTCAATCTTCGCGCGTATCTGATCCTCCAGCGCCTTTCTCTCCGCGGCGTACGCCGCCTCGCCGTTCTCGCGGTCGCGCTTCAGCGCGTGCGCCTCGCGCTCCGAGCGCGCCGCGGACTCGCGCACCGCGGCGAGGTCGGCGCGCACTTCCCGCAAACTCTCCTGCGTAGCCTCGTGCCGCGCCCGCAGGCTCTTGATCTCATTGTCCTTCGCCTCGAAGTCGTCGTCGTGCCTGCGAGCGTCCCAGTCCGCCTGGTCCCTCACGCGCCTGAGCTCGCTCTCGGCTTCCTCGCGCGCGGCTTTCAGCTCGCCCTCCACGGCCACCGTCTGCGATCGCGCGGCGCCGAGCTGCCCTTTCACCGCGTCGAGCTCTCGCTCGTACGCCTGCGCGGACGCGTTCGCGCTCTCCATCTGCAGCTTGATTCCCTCCACGCTCTGATCTCTGTCGCGCTCCGCGCGCATGAGGTCCTCCACGAGGTTCTCTTTGCGCACGAGCGCCTGTTGGAGGCATTGCTTCAGCATGTTGATCGCGCCTCTGGCTTCCTCCTTGACCGCTTTCAAGTCGAAGCCCTTCATGTGCTTCGGTCGGAAGTGCAGGCAGCGCTCGAGGGCGTCCACGAAGTTTGGATCCTCGAAGTTGGCGCGGTTCAGCGCCTGCACGGACCCGGCGCCGTCGCGGTCGGGGGCACCGAACGGATCGGCGCCGCCGAATCCGAAGAGCGCGTCGCCGCCGGCTGTGCTCTCGCGAATGGACGGCTGAATGGCGGGGCCCCCGAACGAGCCCCCTCCCAGGGGCCCGCCGAAGCCCATCATGGAGACGCTCTCGCGGATGTTCCCGCGTCTCGACGCCGCGCTCGACGCGAGGTTCATCGCCGCCATGGAGGGACGTCCCTCCGCGATGGATGCGCCGCCCGAGGAGGCGACGTTGGCGTTGTTGGCGTGAAAGAGCGCCATCGCAGACGCATTAGTAGCGCGCGGGACGGACGGCGCGGGGTGCGCGCCGTTCACCGCCGCGCGCGCTTCCTCGATCGCCGCGAGCTCGTGGACGTTCGGCATCCCCGGCATCATGCTCTGACGCATCATGCTCTCGCGCTTGACGACGTTCAGGCGCGCGCGGAACGAGTTGAGATCCGCAACGCCCGCGCCGCGGGCCCCGTGCCGAGAGGGGGACGAGCCGAGGCCGTCGCGCGGGAGACCGGGCGGGACGCGCGAGTCGCGCGGCGCGTTCCCGCTCCCGCCGCGGCTCGCTCCGTGCGCGACGTTCCCCGCGTTGATGTTCTGGCGCAGCGCGCCGCCGCCGCCGCCGCCGCCGGACGACGACGACGACGGCGCCCCCCCGGGGCCCGAGCGCGAGGACGGCGCGGCGAACGACCCGCCGAACGCGATGTTCGGCTTCGTCGGCTTCGCGTGCGCGTGCCGCGCGGTCGGGCGGTTCTCCTTATCGACGTTCGTCGCGTGAAGCGAGTCCATGGTTACGACGACGTTGACGCGTGGCGCGGGCGTTGAGGCCGCGTATCGCGCGTATCGCGGGGCGTGTGACGGCGCCGCGGCGACGGAACTGCCGCGCGGGATGGGGCCCCGCGGGAAGATAACCGAAAACGCGAAAAGTGTCGCGAACGTTTTCTTCCCTGCGCGCCATCTCCGTCGTATCGCGCCGCTGCCACCGTGGCACCGGTCTCGGGGGCACCCAGCCGAAAGCGCGAAATCATCCGACTGAATCTTCGGTAAAAAAATAATATCTAAACGACGCGTGCGGCGCCGCATCGCGCACTCCCCCCCCGCGCGCGCGCGTCGACGCGCGTTCGAGTCCGCGCGCTCCGCGGTTCGCACGAGGCCACCTCGCCGCGTCCTTCCGCACGGTGCGCGCGCGCGCTCGCTCGTCCTCGCCGCCTTGGAGTCGCGTTGTCGGAGAGGAAAAAGATCCCGCGGTCTCGCGAAGAAAGCGCCTTCCAAGTTCTTCAAATGCCGCGTCCGCGCGCCTCCGGTGCCTCGCGCCCTGACCCGCGCTCGAGCGCGCGTCTCCGCCCGCGCGCCGTGATTCCCTCTCGCTGACGTGCGCGCACCACGTTCCGACGCGCAGGCACCTCGAGACCGCATCGCGCGCGTCGCGCCACCGGGCGGACTTCCTCACGCGGCGTCGCGCGAAGAAATCGTTTAACAACGACTGCGGCGCCGACTGCGGCTCTGCACTGCAGCCTGCAGGCTCGCTGACTTGACGCGCGCGAGGACCTGGACTACAGATTCTCGATGGGAAGCGGCGCCGCGGAGGCGTCGTCTTCTCTCGGCACGCCTCCGCGCACCCCGGTCCACCCCGACGACGCCATCCTCCTCGTCGGCGGGTACACGCACGCGGACCTCCTCGCGCACACGCCGCGCGACGTCGACGCGTCGCACGCGCGCGGAGTCCACGTCCTCCGCGTGTGCGGCGTCACGGGCGGAATGACGCGACTGAGCACGAACGCGATCGGACCGAACGTCGCGTTCATCACGCGCTCGCCGACCAACCCGCAGATTTTGTACGCGACGACGGAACGCATCGACGACGAGGGTGAGGTGATCACGCTGCGGATCACGCCCGAGTTTACCCTCCGCGAGGTGAGCCGGGTGAAGACGGGCGGGCGGTCGACGTGTTACGTCAACTTTTGCAAAAATAAGGAGTACATGATGGTGGTGTCGTACTGGGACGCGAAGGTCAGCATGCTGAGGGTCGGGCCGGACGGACGGCCGGCGTCGCCGCGGAGCGTGATCATGCAACCGGAGGCAAAGTACGTGGACGATAAGAGGCCGACGCGGGAGGAGCACTGGAAGTTTCGCCAGCGGTGGCCGCACTCGCACTGCTGCGTCACGGAGCCGTACACGAACCTCGTGCACTTCGTCGTCGACCTGGGGTTGGACCGCGTGTTCGCGTACCGCGTCTGCCGCGTCAGCGGGTCGCTCGTGTTGAAGGGGTCCGTGGGGCTGCCGCGCGGGAAAGGGCCGCGGCACCTGTTGTTTCACCCTACGCTGCGCACGGCGTACCTCGTGAACGAGCTCGACAGCACGGTGTCGTGTTTCAGGGTGAACCTTCCCGCGTCGTGGGTCTCTTCGGAGGCGACCGTGGCTGCGGCAGCGGACGCGGCGATCTCAGCCCCGCCACCGATGGAGCAGGAGTGCGACACGCCCGGCGCGGCGTTGGAGCTCATCCAGTGCATATCGTCTTTACCCGTCTCAGAGCAAGGGAAGACGACGATCACGCCGCAAGGGGTGTGGAAAGCGGCGTCGCACAGCAGCGAGATTCGCATGCACCCGAGCGGCGCCTATTTCGTCGTCGGCAACCGCGGGCACGACTCGATCGCGACGTACGCGGTGGATCAGCGCACGGGATCGATCGCGCTCGTGGGCATCACCCCGAGCGGCGGGGAGTGCCCGAGGAACTTCAACTGGACCGGCGGCGGGGCGTTCTTGGTCGTGGGGTGCCAAAACTCGAACAGGATGTGCGCGTTTCGATTCGACGCCGCGACGGGATCGCTGACGCTCGCGGCGGCGCTCGAGGGGGTCGCGTCGCCAAACTACGTGTGCTCCGTGCCGATGTCCGCGGTCCCGGAGCTCGTGACCGCCGCTGCTCCCGCGGACGCGACGCCGACGTGCGTGAACGACGCGATCGCTCGCGTGAAGAGCTTCGAGATTGGGGGGATTCATCACTCTCACCACGGGAGCGCGTCCTCCGATTTCGACGTCGCGCCCGCGAGTCTCGTGCTGTGACGGGCGGACTTTCGATTCGATGCGACGACGGGCGAAGAGCCGACAGCGCGCGCCGCCGGCTCTCGCGTCCGATAGCACGTGAGGTACTGCTCTGTGACGTCGTACTTTACGAGCCAGACGCGACTATCGCGTCGGAATGAAACAGTCACGAGAGTACTGATCTTATATAGAAAGAATTCACGCCGCTCGTCACTCGCCGCCGCCGCCGAGCGCGGCGAAGGGATTCCCACCTCCGCCCGCGCCGCCGTCGCCGCCCTTCCTACCGCGCCCGCGTCCGCCGCCCCGCGCGCCCTTGCGTCCACGTCCACGCCCTGCCCCGGCCGCCTGGGGCGATTTCTCTTTCGTCGTCTCCTCCGCCGGAGGCGCGCCCGCGGCGGGCTTGACGGGGGGCGACTTGGTCCCTCTCCCGCCGCCGCCGCCGCGTCCGCCGGCGGTCGCCGCCGCCGGCTTCGCCGCGCCCTCGCCGTCGTCCATCGCGACGACGGCCGCCGGCGTCGCCGCCGCGGCCGCGCGAAGGGGCGAAGGCACGAACGGCGGCGCCGTCGCCTTGAGCGTCTTCGCCGGCGTCGCGTCCGCGCCGTCGGCGTCCCCCGCGGCTTTCCGTTTGTTCCCGCCGGCGTTGGCGTTGGCGAGATCCGCGGCGGCGACGCGCCGTCGCATCTCCTCGAGCTGCGCGGTCTTCTCCGCGAGCGCCTTCTCCATGTCCGCCTTCGCTTTCCGAGCCTTCTCTTGGTTCGCGAGGAGCGTCGCCTTCTTCTTCTCCGCCAGGAGCTCCGCGGTGGTTTTCTTCGCGCCGGCGGACGCGGGCGCCGGGGACGCCGCCGCCTTCGGGGACGCCGCCGCCTTCGGGGGCGTCGACGCCGCCGCGGCGACGGCGGCGAACGGGTTGCTCGCCGCGGGAGTCGTCGACGCCGCCGCGGGCGCCGCGGGCTCCGCGGGCGCGTCGCCCCCCGCTTCTGTGAGCAGCGAGTCCGCGAACGCGGCGGCGGTCGGGGAGAACGCCTCAGCGTCAGGCGCGGCTTCCTCGATCTCCGAGCCCGCCGTCGCCGCGGCGGCGGCGGCGCTCGCCTTGGCCGCCGCCGCCGCCGCGTCCTCCGCAGCCTTCTTCGTCGCCGCCGCCTTCTTCGCGTTCGCTTCGTCCACCTCCTTCTTCTTCGCCGTGTTCGCTTCCTCCGCAGCCTTGATCTTCGCCTCGAGCACCGCCTTCTTCGCGGCGGCTCGCGCCTCCGCCTCAGCCTTCGCCTCGGCAGCCTTCTTCTTCTCCCCGTCCTCGGCCGCCGCCACCGCCGGCGCGGCGGCGGCGCCTCGCGCGAACGGGTTCACCGCCGCGTTATCAGCCTTCTTCGGCGTCGGCGTCGGCGTCGCCTTCGCCTCGTGCTCCTCGCATCGCGCCCTGAGCCACGCGCTCGCGCTCGCGTCCACGCGGTACTGCGTCCCGTCCGCGCCGCCGTCGGCGACGTACCGCAGCGTCGCGCGCTCGACGGGGGTGACGCGCCCGCCGTCGAGCACCTCCGCGTAAATCGCCTTCGCGTCGTCCATGGAAACCTGTCCACCGTCGAGGTTCGCGTTTTCGCACAGCTTCAGCGCGGCGTCGTCGTACTTGACGCCTTTTATTTGGCGGTACTGCTTCTTCTTGGCGGCGGCGGCGGCGACGGGCGCGGGGACGCTCTTGGCGGCGGCGGCGACGGGCGCGGGGACGCTCTTTTTCGGCGCCGGCGCGGCGGCGCCGGCGGGCGCGCCGCCGCCAGCCTTCTTCTCCAACGCCGCCTTCTCCTGCTCGACGATCTTCATCCGCATGGACACGATCTCCATCTCCTTCTCCTTCGCCTCCTTCGCCTTCACCGCGGCGTCGCACTCCGCCGCCGCCTCGTCCAACGCGGTCTTCTGCGCCGCCACCTGCTGCTCCAGCTTCTTCACCATCTGTTGCTTCTTCAACGCCGTCGCGCGAATCTTCGCCACCATGTCGCCCTGGTCCCCTGCTGACCCGGCGGCCGCGACCGCGTCCGTCGCCGCCTGGAGCTTGGCCTCGAGCGATTCCTTCTCCTTCTGCCATTCCGCGGGCGCGGGCGCGGCGGCGGCGTCGACGTCCATCGCGGCGTCGCCCGCGGTCGTCGCCGCCGCCGCCGCCGCCGCGGCTTTCGCTTCGAGGTCCGCCTTTTCCTTCTCCCACGCCGTCGCCGCGGCTTCGAGCTCGGCGACGCGCGCTTTCATCTTCGCCTGGTTTTCCTTCCACTGCGGCAGCGGCACCTTCGCCGGGTTGTAGCTCTGGATGTGCTTCTTGGCGATCTCGAGCTGGGACCCGGACTTGTCCGCGCGCGCGGTGGCTGCGGCGAGCTCCGCGGCGGACGCCTCGGACGCCTCCGCGGCGGCCGCCTCGAGCTTCGCCGCGGCGTCCGCGGCGGCTTTCTTCGCCTCCTCGAGCTCCTTCTTCACCTTGTTGTGCTCGTCCAGGTCGATCTGGCCGTACTTATCCAGCAGCTGCTGCGTCCGCGTCTCCCAGCGCTTCGCGTCCGCTTGAAGGAGCTCGCGTTCGCCCGCGGCGCCGTCCGCGACGGCTTTGGCGCTCGCGGCTTCCCGTCGCGCCAGCTCCGCCGCCGCCGTCGCGTCCGCGACCGTCTTCTTCGCGTCCGCGATCGTCCCTCTCGCCGCCTCGAGCTCCGCGCGCAGCGTGCTGTTGCTCTCTTGAACGACGTGCAGGTGTTCCACCTTGGCGAGGAGGGCGCGGTATTTCTCTTCGCCGTCCGCGTCGCGTTTGCCCCCCGCGGCGTCCTCCTCGGCGCGGTCATTCCGCGCCTTGTCGAGCTCCTCCCTCGCGCTCTCCGCCTGACGCTGCCATCTGCTTCTCTCCATCGAAACCACCTCGAGTTGGCACACCGCGGCCTCTTTCTCCTCGCGCAGGAACCGGACCACCTCGCGGAGGTTCTCGTCGCCCGATCCCGCGTCGCCCGCGCCCGCCTGACCGTTCGCCTTGGACGCGTCCTCGAGCCGGTCGTGGAGCAGCGCGTTTTGACTCGCGAGCTTCGCCGCGTTCGCCTCCGCGTCGCGCTTCGCCTTCTCGATGACGCCGCGCTCGTTCGCCCACGCGTCCTCCGCCTTCGCGAGCGCGTCAGAAGCCTCGCGCGCCTTCTCCCGCGCCGTCTCCAAGGCTTTGCCCTCCTCCGCGCGTCGCGCCTCCTCGGCGTTGAGCTTCTTGACGTCCTCGGCGTGATGAAGCAGCTCCTGCTCGTACATCTGCTGCGCGGACCTCCACTGCGCGCGGTGCGACTCCACGTCCGCCGCGAGCTCGGCGACTTTCTGCTCCGCGGCGGCGACCGCGGCTTTTGCGGCGGTGGACGCCGCGACCGCGTCCGCGGCTTCCTTCTTCGCGGCGTCCGCGTCGGCGGCTTTCGCCTCGGCGTCCTCCGCGCGTCTTCGCCACTTCGCCGCCGCGCTCGACTCCGCCTCCGCGGCGCGCGCTCTCAACGCCTCCGCCTCCGCGGCGGCGTCCGACGCGAGCTTCTCTGAATCGGACTTGAGCGCGTCGAACGCGGTCTGCATCTCTTTGATCGCGGAGTCGTTCTGCTCCGCGAGCGCGCGGTAGTGCGCGGCGTGGCCCTCCGCGGCGGCGGCGGCTTCCCTCGCGACGGCGGCGTCCTCCCCCGACTTCATCGCCGCGGCGAGCAGCTCCATCTCTCTCGGCGTGGTCGCGCCCCCCGCCGCGCCCGCGGACGCGGCGTTGACGACGCCCGCAGCCTCCGCGGTCGCGCTCACGGAGCCTACGCCGGGAAGAGCGGCGGGGCGGATCGCGAGCTTGACGCGTTCCTCAGCCTTGGCGAGCTGCTGCTCTAGAACCTTGGCGCGCGCCTCCGCGACTTGCGCTTTGGTCTCCGCGTCGCTCTTCGCCTCGCGCAGCCTCGCGGCGTTCGCCTCGTCCTCCGCCGCGCGCGTCGCCGCCTTTTCGTTCGCCGCCGCGGCCGCGGCCGCCGCGGATCGCGCGCGCTCGCGCTCCGTCTCGAGCGAGGACTGAATCGCCGCCCACTCCTTCTGCAGACGCGCGACTTCGCCCGCGAGGCGCTCGCGCTCGCGGCTAATCTCCTCCTGCCTCGCCGCCTGCACCGCGAGCGCGGCGTCGCGCGACGCCTCGAGCTTCGCCTTCTCCGCGGTCACGGTAGCGGCGGTTTCCGCGGCGCGCTGCTCCGCGACGTGCAGCAGCGCGCGTTCGCTCTCCGCGCGTCGCGCCGCGGATTCCGCCGCGGACGCTCTGTCATCCGCGGCGTCGAGCTTCGCGCTCTGCTCCCGAAGCGCGGCTTCGTGTTCGGCGAGCTGTCTCGCGGAAGCGGAGTTCTTCTCCACGAGCGACTCGACGTCGCGGCGCGCGACCGCCGCGGACTCCGCGAGGGCTTCGTACCGACCGCGTTCGAACTCAGCCTCCGCTTTCGCGACGGCGGTCTCCGCCTTGGCCGCCGCGGCGACGCCTCGGTGCTCGTCCGCGGCGGCGCGAAGGACGTCCGCGTTCGCGCTCGACTCCTCCTTGAGCTTCGCGAGCTCCTGTTGAAGCTCCGCGTTGAGCGCCGCGATCGCGTTCGCGTCGACGCCCATGCCGTTGCCGTCCGTGGGCGTCAACGCCGGACGCTTCGCGAGCGACGCCGCGGCGGCGGCGGCGATGTTCATCGCCGCCGCGTCCGCGTTCGCCGCGCCGCCGACGACGGTGCCGCTCGAGGACGCGTACAGAGCCTTGTACATGTCTCGCTGTCGCACGATGGCGTCCACCATCGTCTGCGTTTTCGACTTTCTCGAGTTTAAATCCTCGATTTGCTTTTGGCCGTCCGCCTGGACTTTTTCAATCGCCCGCTCGTACTCCTCCTTGAGGCGCACTTGCTCCTCCTCTTGATCCGCGGAGAGCTGCCGAATCACCTCGAGCTGCCGGCGGTTCTGCTCTTGAAGCTCGGAGATGTCTCGGAAATCGACCAGCGTGGACGTGATGACCGCGCCGGAGTCGCCGCGCAGCTCGCTCGCGGCGGCGGCGATCGCCGCGGATCCCACCGCGCCGCCGCCGCCGCCGCCCCCCTTGAGCTCCTGCACCTCCGCCAACAGCAGCGACACCTGGCGCGACAGATCCGCGGACTGCGCCTCGAGCCCCTTGACGACCCTCGCGTGGTGCCTCTTCTCCGTCGCGATCGATCGCTGCTCCGTCTCGAGCCGTCTCAGCTCCACCGTGCTCTCCTCCAGACGCACGCGCATCTCCGCGTGCGCGTTGACGGCGCGCTCGTACTCCGCGCGTTGCTCCGCGAGAAGCGGCGCGCGCTGCTCGAGCTCGGCGATCATGCCGTCGATCGTCGCCTGCAAACGCCGTCGCTCCGCGCACTCTTTCCTCCACGCGTCCGCGGCTTCCGCGTACTTGGTGTACAACTCCGTCATGGAGAGGTTCTCGCGTCGAAGCGACGCGGCGGCGGCGTCGGGGTGTTGAATCGAGAGCAGCGCCCCCGCGGCGCGGCCGCTCGCGGCGGCGACGCCCACGTCCGACAGCGTCGGCGTCGCCGCCGGGGCGACCTGAACGACCGCGACCATGCCGCCGATGTTCTCCTGCCCGGGCGACACCACGCCGCCCGGGGGAGGCAGCGCGAGCGCCGCCGTCTGGTACTTTTGTTTGGCCTCCGCCGCCGCCTTCTCCGCCGCGCGCGTCGCCTCCTCCGCGCGTCGCGTCTTCTCCTCCGCGTCCGCCTTCACCTCCGCGAGGTGGTCCCTGAGCGCCGTGAGCACGCCCTCGAGCTCGGTCGTCTTCTCGCCCCGGCCCTCAGCCTGTTTCTTGTACAGCTCGGCGAGGCGTTTGGCGGTCGCGAGCTCCTTGTCGAAGTGCGCTTCGACTTTCGCGTTGGCCTCTCGCGACGCGCGCAGTTCCTCCGCGAGTTTCCCCGCGCGCTGCTCCGCCGCGGCCGCGGTCTCTCTCGCGCTCGCGCTCGCGCGGTGCGCGCCCGCGGCGTCCTTCTTCGCCGCCTCGAGTTCGTTCGCGCGCTCGAGCGCGTCCGCGCTCGACGCCTTGCGCGCGGCGAGAAGCTCCTCCGACTTTTTCCCGAGCTCCGCGCGGAGCCAGTCGTTGTGCTGCTGCATCAGCGTCGCCTCTCGCTCCATCCGCGCCTTGGCGCTCTCGAACGCGGTCGCCCTGTTGTTCGCCTCCCTGAGCTGCGCCTCGCATCGCGCGCGCTCCTCGGACGCGGCGACCACCTTGGCGAGGTACTCCTCCGCCGTCTTGCCCTTCTCCGCGAGCTCGAGGTTCTTTTGCTCCGCGCGTTCGACGAGCTCGCGTCTGGACGCGTTCGCCTCGCGGAGCTCCGCCTGCGATGGGTGGGGCGGGACGACGCGGTGAGCGCGGCGCGACGTCGCGATGGAGGGACGAGGGAACGTCGGCGGCGGCGGAGGGGTGCGGGGGGGGTGGGGGGAGGGGGCGCGGCGCGGGATCGCGTCGGCGTCGTCGTCGCGTCGTCGTTCGTTCGCTCCTCGCGGTAGGGTTGGGGAGCCTGGAGCGCGCGACGATTCGACGCGACGAGCGCGGATCTGAGCGCGCGCGCACCTTGAGCCTCTCCGCGGACGCGGCGTGCTGCACGACGGAGACGTCCAGGGCGTTACTCGTCGCCTTCGCGGCCGCGAGCTCGTCCCTCGCCGCCGCGAGCTGGCCCTTCAGCGCGTCGCGCTCGACGACCGCGGCGGTGTGCTCGGACTCGAGCGCGGCGTATCGCGCGTGCATGTTTTGCTGCACGTGCTCGTGGTCGATGGCGTCCGCGTCCGCCTTGGCTTTCACGCTCGCGAGCTCGGACTCGAGCGAGGCGAGGCGGGCGTCCATGACGGCCGTCATGATCGCCGGACGGGGGGTCGCGCGGCGACGACGTCCGTCCTCGTTCTGAGAGAGGGGCGCTCGATTTCAAACGATTTTGTTGAGCCCGCGCGCGAGCAGAGAGAATTCTCGATCGAGGCTGAACGCCGTCTGGTCGCGGTCTCGATGACCGACCTCCCGTCGCGCGATGCCGGTCACTCTCGCGCGCGCGCGACCTCCGCGTCGTCGCACGGGCACCTCGCGCTGCACGGCGGAGCGACGGCGAACGCCGCCGGCGGGGAGCGGCGACCCGACGGAGGAGCGGCGACCGCGGCGGAGCGGCGCGTCGTCGATCGCGTCGCGGCGCGGAGTCGTCGCGTCGAGTCATCGATCGCCATCATGGTCCTCCTCGAGAACGACGCGTTCCTGACCGGGCTGACGCAGCTGTACGAGCGGAACCGCGCGAGCGGGTCCGTGTGGGTCACGATGAAGCGCTCGATGATGCGGAAACTGCCGAAGCGGAACGCCCCTAACGCGCCCACGCCGGAGGAGGTGATGGACCGCGACGGCGAGGTTTGGGTCACGCTCGTCCGCGCGACGGACGGGAAGAGGAAGATCAGCACGACGGTGACGAAGAACAAGGCGGAGAAGTTCGCGAAGAGCTTGAACACGATACAGCGCGCGTTCATCGAGCTGCAGGAGGACGACGCGAAGAAGAAGAAGAAGGCGAAGGCGGGCGCGGGGGGGAAGAAGCAGAAGGCGTGATGAGATGGACGAGGCGATCGAACGATCGAACGATCGACGACGGGGATTCTTTTTTGTTCACTGTACGAGCGGGCGGCGCGACGCGCGCGCGCGTAGACGTTCTGTTCTGTACGCGCGCGTCGATATTAAGTAACCGTAAGTAAAGAATGAATCAACCCAAACCGTGGGTAAGTCACTCACCCCTCCGCGCGTGACAAACCCACCCGCCCCCGCCCCCCGCCGTCGCCGTCGCCGTCGTCGGTCGTCGCCCCGTAACCTCACACGTGCTTCAACATGAGATCCTGGACGTCCTTGAGGATGTCCCCGACGGTGCCGCGGTCCGGGAGCCCGCCCGCGAGCCCGTAGATGGGCGCCTTGCCGCCGTCCACCTTCCCCTTCCCGAGCGCCCTCGTCTCCTTCACCGCGATCGCGAGGTCGACGCACAGCTGGCGCACGCTCGCGACGTTCGCCGACGTGAGACACATGTGCAACGCCGGCGGCGCCTGCAACACGCTGAGATGCCACCCTTTCTTCACCATGACGTCGTTCACGGTGTAGATGTTTAAGCTCGGGTCGGAGCTGCCCCACGCGACGACCATGGAGACGTCCTCGCCGAGGACCTTCAGGCCGTCGATCTCGGACAGACCCGCGCGGAGCTCGTTCGCGCCCGCGATGACGTCGTCCGCGACGCGTTGGTACCCTTCCCTCCCCATGCGCATCAACGCCGCCCACGTCTGCGCGATGAGCCCGCCGCTGCGGCTCCCCGCCTGCGACGGCGATATGTACAGCCCGCCGGACCAGTCCATGACCGCGGTGTACTGGTACTGACGCAGCGCCGCGGAGTTATACAGCACCACCGAGGACCCCTTCTGCGCGAGGCCGTACTTGTGCGTGTCCACCGACATCGACGTGACGCCGTCCACGCGGAAATCGAACGGCTTGATCGACGACGCGAACGGGAGCACGAACCCGCCGAGGCACGCGTCGACGTGCAGGCAGCACTTCCTGCGCTTCGCGATCGCCGCGAGCGCCTGGACGTCGTCCACGGCGCCGTGCGGGTACCCGGGAGTGGACGCGTATATCAAAATCGTGTTGCCGTTCACCGCGCGTCGCACCGCGTTGATATCCATCCTGAAGTTCTCGTCCACGCCCACGCGCACGAGCTCGATGCCGAAGTAGTCCGCGGCCTTGTACACCGCCGCGTGCGCGCTGATCGCGACGATCATCTCCGGCGCCTTGATCCCCCGGACGTCGCGCGAGTAATCCCGCGTCGCGCGAATCGCGGTGAGGATGCTCTGCGGGTCGTTCCATACGAGCGAACGTGGGGGTGGAGTTGAAAGGCGTCAGGTGGAGTTCAAAGGCATCGAGGACGGGGATTGAAAGCGGGTGGTGGGCGGAGAGATGCGCCGGGCAAAGTCCTTAAGGATCGGCGTTCACCACGCCGACGCGGTCGTATGGGAACCAGCGTATAGAACGCGCCTCGGTCCCGCCGCTCGTCATGAGGCCGCACACGTTCGGGTTCGGTCCGCCGGGCGAGCACCCTAGCATCGTCGCGGTCATGTTGACGACCTCGTTCTCCATGCGCACGACCGCGGGGAACGCGTCGCCGTGCAGCGGGTTCGAATGCGCGAAGGACGAGTACACGGAGGAGAGCATCTTGAAGTGCGCGTCGTCCGCCATGTACACGGCGCCGGACATGAGCGACCCGGTCGGGGTCCACTCCAGGTCTTTTCGCTTCCTCTGCGCCGCCTCGACGAGGACCGCGTCCACGGACATGCCCTTCGCGGGGAGGGAGGTGAGGCGAGGCGGCTCCTTCGCGAGCTTCTTGGACATGTCGGCGTCCATCTCCGCGATCATCTTCCCTCGCTCCGCCGCGATGAGACCTTTAACGATCGGCAGCGCCTTGACGGACTCGAAGAAGAGCCACAGCGCGCCCTTCGTCCGGCACCTCTTGCGGAGGTCGAGGAGGTAGTAGAACGCCTGGATCGCGACCGTCGCGGAGACGCCCGCGCCGATGACGACGTACGACGGTCGCGCGTCGTGCAGACGCTTGTCCAGCGCGATCAGGTGGTCCGCGAGGAGCTTCAGCGCGGGCTCGAGCGCGGACTCCATCCCGGGGGTCATCATCGCGGAGTACGCGGTCGTCATCGCGGAGGAGGACGACATCGTTTCGTCTGACGCGTCGTCTCGTCGCGCGTCGGATGTCGCGTGCGGGTCGCCGGGCGCGTGTGAGGGGAGGCCGCCGCGCCGCGTCGGCGTCGACCGATTCGCGTCGGCGTCGTCGACGACTTGACGACGTGTTCGAGCCACACGCTGCCGCGCGCTGATTCGTCGCGTGACGCGGTCGGCGCCGCGTCGTACGGCCAGACAGTCAGAATCGCGCGCGTACGTACTGTAACAACTTACGTTTTCGTACTACGCTTCGCGCCCGCGAGGCCGAACCGTCGGAGTTATTTTGTCGCCGTGCCGAGTTCGCTGTCACTCTCTCTCGCGCGACGCCCTCGCACGGTGCGTTCCCGGCCTCGCGTCGCGCGTCGCCCGCGAGATCATCTCACCCGACGCCGCGCTCGTTCGACCTCGCGGCGCTCGCGCGCGATACGACGTCGCGCGCGGCCGGAGGCGCCGTTTTCGGGCGGCCTCGACGGCGCCGCGCGATTTTCTCCCGCGGCATCTAACACCCCGCGCTTCTTCGTCCCTCTCTCGACGCAGACGACACCACCGATCATGGCTCGCGTCATCGCTTACGTCGCCCTCGCGCTCGCGCTCTGCGTCCTCGGCGCGGACGCCGCCGCCGTGGACCTCACGTCGAAGACCTTCGACAAGGAGGTCTTCGACTCCGGGAAGTCCGCGTTCGTGAAGTTCTTCGCTCCCTGGTGCGCGCGCGCGCCCCGCCTCTCGCGTCGCGATCGACGGATCGATCGTTCGCGGCGTCGCGTCGCGTCGCGCCCGGCGCGCTTCTCGGCGTGGATTCGCGGCGCGCGCCGAGACCTTCGCGCGTCCGCGGCGCGGTCGTCGTCGCGGCATCGCGTCGACGACGCCGCGTCGCGTCGTCGCGGGCGTCGATCCGGCGTCGCGATCGCGCGCGAAATCTCCGACTCGATCCGTCGAGGCGACGCGACGCGCCTGTTCGCCTCGGGAATCGCGTCGTTCGATCGATCGGATCGAACGATCGAACGATCGAACCCCCCCCCGGAAGACTCGACTTCGCGACTGACCACCTCCCAAAAAACCGCTCTTCGCTCCCCTCCGCCCCCTACAGGTGCGGCCACTGCAAGGCGCTCAAGCCGGCGTGGGACAAGCTCGGGGACGAGCACAAGTCCAGCAAGACCGTCGTCATCGCCGACGTCGACTGCACGAAGGAGCAAGACCTGTGCCAAAAGTACGGCGTGTCCGGATACCCGACGCTGAAGTACTTCACCGGCGCGACCGCCGCCACGGGCGACGCGTACAACGGCGGGCGCGACTTCGACACCCTCAGCGCGTGGGCGAAGGATAACCTCGGCCCGTCCTGCGGCGCGGAGAACATCGACCTCTGCGACGACGACCAGAAGGCGGCCATCAAGGCGAAGATGGCCATGTCCGAGGCGGATCTGGACAAGGAGGTCGAGGGGTTCGAGACGGAGATGAAGACCGCGGAGACGGAGCTCGAGGAGCTGCTCAAATCGCTTCAGGCGCAGTACGAGGCGGGGAAGCAGAAGAAGGACGACGTCACCGCGGACGTGTCCCCGAAGCTCGCGATGCTGCGCTCGGTGAAGCGCGCCAAGGCGGCCGGGAAGACGGAGTTGTAAACTTCCGCCGTTCGATCCGGTCCGAACCCTCTCTCGAGGGAGCGCTCCGGTCGGGGGGGAGGCTGGCGAGGCGGGCCTCTGGAGGGAGGGGAGGACGATCGATTCGACGTCACGTGACGGCCGCGCGCGCGCGAGCCTGATTTGATCGATCGATCACGCATCGCGATCGACAGACGCGTCGGAACGCCCTCCGTCCGTCGCCGGTTTTCCCGCGCGAGAAACGCGACGAAAGAGACGAAACGAAACGAAAGAAACGAAAGCGTCGCGCTTCACTTCACTTCACTTCGCTTCGCTTCGCTTCACTTCACCACGACGTCGACGCGCGCGACTCGAACGATGACCTAGCTAGACTACGCCATACATACTCTCACGCCGCGCTCCCCGCCTTCGCGCGGCCGCGACGGCGCCCCGCCCTCGTCTTCTCCCACCCCGGCTCCCTCCCGAGGAAGTCGTCCCAGCCGCGCCAGTCCCCTCGGCGCTTCCCGTACGTCAGCACCGGGTCGTACGGGATATCCTCCGGCTTGTACCCGGCTCGAACCCAACGCTTGTACTCCGAGGACGTCCGCGGCGCGGTCGTGGAGGGGTCGTAGGGTGCCCCCGCGCCGTCGTCGTCGCCGCCGCGCTGCGCGTCCCGCAGCGTCCGCATGTGCGTCCTGGAGTGGAGTTCAAAGGCGTCAGTTGGCGTTGAAAGGCGTCGAGGGTGGGGATTGAAACCGACGGGTGGGCGGAGAGAAACGCCGGCAAAAGTCCTTAAGGATCGGCGTTCGCCACGCCGACGGGGTCGTATGGGGACCAGTGTATAGAACGCACCTCGCGTCTTCGTACGACTTCATCCTGTCGCTCCGCCGTCGCAACCCGCGCGGCCGCTCGGGGGCGCCGAGGAAATCGTCCCACCCGCGCCACTCGCCTCTCTTGGAGTAGTACTCCGACGGCAGCGCGGGGATGAACCACGGTCTGCGCCCCGCCTCGCACCACTCGCGGAACCTACGCGCGGACGTCAGCGGCGGCGCGACGTCGTTGACTTTTTCGCGCATGTATCGCCGCGCGTCGTCGTACTTGAGCCGTCGCTTCCGCGCGCCGCCGGTGTTCGGGTTCGCCGCGTTCGGGTCGTGCAGCCCCGCGAGCTCGACGATCGACGCGCGGTCGTGTATTCGCAGCGCCCATCGCATGTCGTGCCGTCCGTGCGCGATGAGCTGCTCGTTCGTGGGCATGATGCGCGCGCCGTCGTGCAGCGCGGGAACGTCGTGCGCGCGGGCGAAATCTCGAAACGCCGCGGCGGCGACGGCGACGTCGGTCAACTCCGCCGCGCGGCTGTTTAGGAGGCCTAACCGCCGCGCGACGCGGACGAATCCGCCGTGCCACTTCACGCCCTGCACGAGATCCTCTCTCCCCGCCCCCGTCAGCGTCGCCGCGGTCGGCAACCGCCCGGGGGGTACATCGAGCTCTTCGCCAGCCTCTTCGAGAAATTCGAGCATCTCGCGTCGGAGCGTCGCGAACTGCAGCAAGTGTCTGTTCTCGCTCGTGCGCTTCTGCATCCACCCGAGCCTGCCGGCGACTTCTTTGTACCCGCCGTGCAGCAAGATGGCGTGATGCACGTCGTACCGCCGCGCCTCGAGCACGTCCGCCACGGACGGCATCACCGGCGCGTCCAGCCCGCCGCCGCTCGCCTCCGTCGGCGGCTCAAAGCTCAGCGCGCCGGAGATGTCGTTGTACCAAAAAATCTCCTCACTCTCCTCGTCCATCTCTTCGAACCAAAACGCGTGCGTGAGCTGAAGCAACGCGTCGCGCAGGAAGTCGATGTTCTCCCAGTACCCGTCCGGTTTGCGTTTGAACGTGAACCTGAGGGTCGTTCCATACGAGCGAACGTCGGGGTGGAGTTCAAAGGGGTCAGTTGGAGTTGAAAGGCGTCGAGGGCGGGGATTGTGAGCGAGGGGTGGGCGGAGAGAATCGCCGGGCAAACTCCTTAAGGAACGGCGTTCACCACGCGAACGCGGTCGTATGGGGACCAGTGTATGGGACGAACCCGAGCGTCACCGCGGCGGCGGCCGAGTCCCCCAGCGCCGCCACCCGCGTCGCGAGGTCCTCCCTCCCCGACCGCATCAGCGTCCGTCGCGACGGCATCCCGAGCTCCGTCGCGTTCACTCGCGCGCAGTACGGCAGCAGGTCGCGTCGAAGCGCCCTGATCTCGGACTGCCGGATCCCGAGGTCTAGGAGCCCCTCCGGCGGATCCATCACCAGCGCGGACGTCGATGGGTCCCACCGCGGGAATATCGACGGCACGAGCGGGACGAGGTGCGTCACGGGGAGGGCGTTGATCGCCCCGCCCGCGCCGGCGACGGCGCGCGCGCCCGCGATGCGCAACACGAGAGACATCGGCGGCGGCGCGCCGTCGGCTTCGGCGTCGTCGTCATCGTCGTCGCGCGACCCTTCCTCCGCTTCGCCCGCGTCCTCGTCGTCGTCCTCCTCGTCGCCGTCCCATTCGTCGTCGTCGCCGCCGTCGCCGGACGCCGCGCCTTCGTATATGACCTCCCAGTCGTCGTCGTCGTCGTCGCGCTCGTCCTCGACCGCGGTCGCGGACGGCGAGAAGAAATCGTCGTCGTCGTCGTCGTCGTCGTCCGCGTCGTCGTCGTCGTCGTCGTCGCGCTCGTCGCGCTCGTCGCGCTCGTCGCCCACCTGCGCGATGACCTCGCCGCCGGCCATCCCGAGCGCGTGCTTCACGATGCCTATCTCCTCGCCCGTGTTCGCGTCCAGGACGCGCCAGCTCAGGAAGCTCGCGGCGTCTTCGAGCGAGTCCCCGCGGAACGTCCTCGTCTCCGTCGCCGTCTCCGCATCCGTCTCCGTCTCCGTCGCGGCGGCGGCCGCGGTCGCGACGCCGGCCCACGGCAGCGGCTCCGACGCCTCGAGGAGGGCCTCGCGCTTCGCGGCGACGGCCGCGGCCGCCGCCGCCTCTCTCGCGGCGTCCGCGGCGGCGACTTCCGCCTCGTGCGCGTCAGCGGATCGACTCGACGTCCTCGCGCTGCGGCTCTCGGATTCGTCGCGAATCTCGTCGTTCGCGTCCGCGTCGGCGTCCGCGTCGCGCGCGTTCTCCTCGCGTTCGCCGTCGTCGCCGCTCGCGGACGCCGCGACGGTCCATCGCGTGAGGCGAGGACGAAAACGAAGACGCGCGCGTTCCCGCGCCGCTCCGACGCGGAGACGCGGCGACGCGCTCGCGTCGTTCGCTCGCGAGCGAAGAAGACGACTCGGAGGGGGGACCACGACGCGGGCGGCGCGACGCGCGAACGCCGCCGCGCCGCGCGTCGTCGTCGTCGCCGTGACCGCCGCCGCCGTCGTGTTCGTCATCGCGTCTACGCGTGCGCCTCCGCGGACGTTCGCGTCATGCGGGGAGGGTCGGTTCGTTCGGCGCCGCGCGCGGCTTCCGGGCGCGCGTCGGGGAGTGCGGGGCGCAGCGCGCGCGCGCGCGGTCGGTTCAGTTCGGCGAACGGAGATTCGTTCCGTTCTCGTCACACCGCGCGGCGCCCCGCACGGCGCGCCGTCCATGTCGACGCGAGGCCAGCGCGAGGCGAAGAAAGCGCAGGCGCACGTCCTCGAAGGACGCGTGCGTCGATGGGAGAAGAAGTGCGCCCTCGAACCCGCCCCGAGCTCGCCGTCCGGTCGCGTCGCGTCCGCGTCCCCGGAATCGTCCGTCCTCGCTCGCGCCGATCCCATCCCGTCCCTCCCTCCCCGGAGATGTCGCTGACGCGCTCGCGCCCCTCCTCGAATCGTCATCGTCATCGTCATCGTCATCGTCATCGCGCCAGGTGGGTCCAAGGCTCGGAGAAGAGCAAGTGCGACGTGTACAAGTGGGTCGTCGCGACGGACGCGGAGACGGGCGCGGAGGTGGTCTCGGCGCCGAGCGCGCGCGCGAGGACGTTCGTCCCGACGGAGCCGACGCCGGCGCAGCTCAAGGCGCACCAGGCGGCGATGGCGCCCTCCGCGGCGGTCGCGGGGGGGGGCGTCGCGGCGTCGCCCGCGGCGCCAGCGGCGAAGAAGCGGCGGCGATAGCGGCGCGCGAGGAGGGAGACGGCGCGGCGGGAGGGCGCGCGTAGGTTGTTCGTATTTCTTTCTGTCCTTCTTTTGCCACGACTCAGTCGGGGGGGGCTTCCTCCGGCGCCGCCCCGCGCTCGTTCGCGTTCGCCGCGTTCGCGGCCACGACGAGCGCCGCGTTCGCGTCCGCGATCATGAACCCGAGCGCGAACGCGACGAGGACGTACATCAGCGCGGCGGGGAGCATCGCGAGCGAACTCGCCCGCTCGCCGCGTCCGCGTCCGCGAACGCCTCGCTTATCCCTTCTTCGAGCCTCCTCCGCGCCCGCGCTTCGCTCCGCCTCCGCTGCCGGACGACGACGTCGGAGTCGTAGTCTTCTTCGCGCCGCCGCCCGCGCCCTTCCACCGCTTGTGCTTCTTGTACCCCGTCGTCGCGCGTCGGTCCTCCTGCAGCGGTCGCGGGAGCACCGTCGCTATGGCACTGCCAACGAAGAACAGCGCAACGGCGGTTGGAAAGTTGACCATGTATCGCGCGCGTGCGTCGCCCTTCTCGCGCGCGCGTGTCTCGGGCGAGGCGAGAGAGAGAGACGCGAGCGTCGTGCCTTCGCGTCGGCGCGTCCCGCGGACGGCGGCGGCCTTCCGGGGGAGTCTCGTCGCGTCCGAGCAAACGACGGGAAAGTTGGAACAGAAACCAAACGCTGAGCTGTCACTGCCGAAACAGAAGTGCCCACTCCGCACAGTTCGTCGCGTCCCTGTACCAACCGCGTCCGCGTCAAAACCACTGAAGCCAAAACTAGTGTACTCCATTACAAATACATACGATTTAATTATTGTTGGGGGTTGTGAAGCGGAGAGTAGCGCGGACGCTCACAGCTTCGTAGCCGAGATCACCGCGCTTTGCTCCGCTTTGTACGCGAGCACCGCTTCGGAGTCCCCGTCGTCCACCTTCAAATCAAGCGTGGACTTCATGTACTCGTCGTTAAGGAACGCGTACACAAGCCCCTTCCCCGTCGCCGGATTCGTCGCGACCGGGACGTTGTGGACGTTACAAATCCTGCATAACGCTTTGATGTCGTCGTCGTGCGGGTGCGCGGATAACGGGTCGATGAAGAAGAAAGCGCCGCCGACTTGGTTAAGCGACGCCATACCTCCGATCTCTTGGTCACCGCCCAGGGGGCCGGACGATACCTGTTAGTAGGGTCGTGTCGTTTGCTCGTTACGGTCAAATGGTGTTCGTCACGTGTGCGTTTGAGCGCGGGGTTGAGGGTGAGATGAAACGACGCAGTCCTCCTCAAGGGATGAACGTCGGAACGCGACGGCACGAAACGGAAACATAAAACTTACGGGTAAACATGCACACGCGGGAGGCTCTTCTTACCTTGTGCGTGATAGTCAACCCGAGGTTCGACTCGAGCACGCTCCCGGTGCTGCCGGTGGTGACGATGGACACGGTGGAGAAAAAATCCATGTTGGACGCGACGAAGTGTAACAGAGGTGCTTTCATGTGGTTGTGCGCGACGAGCGCGACGAGCTTCGTTTCCGTCGTCTTCTTCGCGTACTTCCTCTCGGACGCCTCGTTCGTGAGCCGTTGAAGCGTATTTTTCGTGCTCTCGGTAGGGGCGCGTTATCGATAATTCTCGTCCCGGTCAAATGATGCTCATCATCGGTCACTTTTACGCGGAGGATGGGTGAAATGGAATCGTGCGACAGGGTCGAGCGAGAGCGTACTACGCGAAGGCCTACCCGGTCTGAAGCGCGCGATTGAGTTCACCCATATCGAGGAACCCGTCGCCGTTCTCGTCCATCGCGTCGAAAAAGTCGATCATCGCGTCCTTACCGTACGACTTCCTCAAATCTAGCTTCAAATCATGAATGATGTACCGCTCGAACGTCTTTATTTTGATCGAGTTCGCCGGCTGTTCCGCTCCTTTGCCCGTGATTCCCGTGAAGAGAAGTCCATCGGATGTCGTCTTGAGTCGGTTGGTCATCGCGTCCATGATTTGCTTCGCGTTTAACCCGCGTGAGAGAACTTCATTCATGAATAAATCGAAGATCAGGGCGGTTTTCACGAGCTTGTCATCTTCCGCGGACGCACGCGGGATGAACGCGGCGCGGGCGGCGCGTGATGACGACGATCGTCCCGTGACAGTTCCCCTCTGAAACGTCGCGGAATTCGGTCGGCACGGGCGACGGTCCGTAGGGTGCGATGACGCGTCGACGCGACCGCGACGCGAGAGGCGACCGCGGGCAACGCATACCCCGCGCGTGTGTTGGGTTGATACGAGGCTGGACGCCGCGTTCATCGTGCGTGGAGGTGTGCGAGATGGGTGAATCGTGCGCGACCTTTCGCGCACAAATCGTCATCGAGACTGGAGCGCACTCTCAGCTGGCACGCCTGGCTGCGGCTGTCCAGTCATCACTGCCGAAACAGAAGTGCCCACTCCGAGGCGCGCGTCCGGGATGACGCCGCGCACGGGGCGCCGCGGGTCCCAGAGCGACGGCGGCGCGCTGGAGGAGCCGCTGCTGCGCCCGGGGTTCGCGTCCTCGCCGCCGGTGCGTCGCGTCGCGCGTCTCTCGCCGTCGATGGCGCGGCGGCACCTCGAATCTCGTCGAACCGACGACTAAATGAGACTGCTTGCCATACGACCCCGTTCGCGTGGTGCACGCCGTTCCTTAAGGACTTTTAACAATGATGATTCGATCGATCGCGATGACTCCCTCCGTCCGTCACGCGACAGGCGCGAAGACACGATGACGACGACGACGACGACGACGACTCCGAGCGCGGCAGCGAGACCGCCCCCGCGGCGAAGAGACCGAAACCGCCGCCGTCGTTCGCGCGACTCCTCGCGCTCGCGCGCGACGACGCCGGATGGCTCGCGTTGGGCCTCGCGTCGCTTCTCGCGCGTTTGCCCTTCTCGCTCGCGGCGCCGCACTTCATCTCGCGCGCGATCGGCGCGTGCATCGACGCCGACGCGAAGGCACTCCGCGTCGCGTTAGAGCTCTTCGCGATCGCGGGCGGCGTGAACGCGGCGCTGGACTTCTGGAACGTCTTCCTGTTCGCGTTGGCGCAAAACCGCGTCGTCCGAAGGTTGCGCGCGACGCTGTTCGACGTCGTCCTCGCGCAGCCGATCGCCTTCTTCGACGAGAACTCCTCGGGGTCCATCGTCTCTCGCCTCACCTCGGACACGACGGAGATCGCGAGTAACTTGTCGTGGGTGTTCCGAAACGTCACCGAAGCCGTCGTGCGCGTCTTAGGCGCGTTCGTATTCACACTGGTCCCCATACGACCGCGTTCGCGCGGCGCGCGCCGTTCCATGAGGACTTTCTCTCCCGGCGCGCGTTTCTCTCCGCCCAGGGTCCCTCGCTTTCGGTTTCGATCCCGACACACCTCGACGCCTTTCGACTCCGTCTGACGCCTTTCAACTCCACCCCGACGTCGGTCGCTTCGCGCGGACCCTCCCTCGACCCTCAGGCATCGCGACGTACCTCTTGATACAAAACCCTCGGCTCGGCGCGGTCGCGTGCGCGGTGATCCCGGCGACGACGGCGGCGAACCAGCTCTACGGCCGGTGGATGGCGAGAAACGCGTCGGCGACGCAGGACGCGCTCGCGGCCGCGAACGCCACCGCGCTCGAGGCGATCGCGTCCGTGCGGACCGTGCGGTCGTTCGCGTGCGAGGCGTTCGAGTCCCGCCGATACGACGGCGCTTTGGGCGCGTGGTACGAGCTTTGCAACGCGCAAGCGGCGGCGACGGGGATATATTTCAGCGTGATGTACTCGTTCCTCTCGCAGCTGTGCGTCCCGATCGCGCTGTTGGGCTACGGCGGCGCGCTCGTGATGCGATCGGAGATGCGCGCGGACACGCTCATCGCGTTCATGCTGTACCAAGGGCAGCTCCAGGAGTACGTCGGGAACTTGTTGAACGCGTGCACGTCCATGTACAAGAGCAGCGGCGCCGCCGCCGCGGTGTTCGACATCATCGACAAGGGGAAGAACCCTCCGGCGGCGGCGAACGATGCGACCCACGCGAGCGGCGATGAGGACGCGTCGCTCTCCGGCTCGATACCGAGGTTCCAGGGGAGGGTGGAATTCGACTCCGTGACGTTCGCTTACCCCGCGCGGCCGACGAAGGTGGTCTTGAACGGATTTCGACTCGTCGCGCGCCCGGGGGCGCGCGTCGCGCTCGTCGGCGCTTCCGGCGCGGGGAAGTCCACCGTCTTCCACCTCTTGCAGCGGTTCTACGACCCCGACGACGGGAGGGTGTTACTCGACGGCGTGGACGTGCGGACGTTGAACCACGGGTGGTTACATAAAGTCGTCGCGCTCGTCGGACAAGAGCCGGTGTTATTCGCCGGCAGCGTCCTGGACAACATCACGTACTCCAGACGCGCGGGGGAGTGGAATACGTTGCATGATGCAAAAAGAGAGAAAGAGAAGAGGCGTCGGAGGGCGAGGCGGCGTGGGTACGCGGAAGTCGACGACGAGGAGCGCAATAATGGGGGACGCGGGGATTCAAACGACGACGACGACGACGACGACGAGGAGGAAAAACAAATGGAACGCGTCGTCGACGCCGACGTCGTCGCCGCCGCGACCGCCGGCAACGCCGCGGAGTTCATCGACCAGCTCCCGCGCGGCTACCACACGCGCTGCGGTGAGCGCGGCGTCGCGCTGTCCGGCGGCCAGAAGCAGCGCATCGCGATCGCGCGGGCGATTCTGATGAACCCGTCCGTCCTGTTGCTCGACGAAGCCACGAGCGCGTTGGACCGCGCGAGCGAACGCGGCGTCCTGCGCGCGATGGACGCCGCGAGCGCTGGGAGAACGACGCTAATCATCGCACATCGCACGAGCACGGTGATGGACGCGGATGCCATCTGCGTCCTGCGGGGGGGCGTCGTCGTCGAGGAAGGGACGCACGCGGCGTTGATGTCGAGACGCGGGACGCCGCCGGCGGGGTCGTACGCGGATCTTTCCTCGAGCCGCGGCGGCGGCGACGACGACGCGACGCCGCCGTGACGGCACGGCGTGCGCGCGTTTCGTTCGTTCCGTTCGTTTCTTCTCTAGTAGCTCTCACTTACTCTATTGACCTAGTATCATAGCTAGTCGTGTTCTAGCCCTACGAAGGTGCTATCAAAAATCCGCCGGCGGCAGCGCGCCGCGGCACGTCGGACACTCCATCTTCACCTCCATCCAGCGCGTCAGACACGGCTCGTGGAAAAAATGGTTACACGGCGTCACGACGCGTTGGTTCCGATCCGCGCACTCCACGGTCGCCATGCATATGACGCAATCCACGCCGCCGGCGTCGCCCTTCTCCGCGTCCCCCCCGCCGACGCTCGCGAGGACGTCCTCGGAGACGTCCCGGTGGTAGTCGTACACGGGCGGGAACCAGCTCTCCGGGAAGACGCACCTCGGTCCTCTGACGTGTTGCGCGTACAACGCGAAGACTTGCGCGCCGACCCACGACACGAGCACGAGACAGACCCAGTACTGCGGCTCGATGCGTATGAAATTCGTCGGGCACCCGAACACGTACAGCGGGAGGAGCAGACGTATGACGGACGTCCCCACGACGTATCCCGCGTGCATCGGTTTCTTATTGTTGTTCCACGCGTTCCACAAGATTTGCGGCACCCAATAGCTGTTGGCGACGACGGCGACGATCCACGGCCGTTTCTGGCACCAATACATGATGAAGAAACCAGCCAAGAACCCGGCGTAGAACCGCGTGTACAGCATGCTCAGATCGCGTCGCATCTCGAGCCAGTTTTGCTCCGCCCCCGGCCGCCGAGACTTCCAAATCTGCAGCAGCGTCCGCATCTCGAAGACGCTGAAGAGGACAAACTGCAGAAACGCCGCGGCGCCGAACGAGTGAAACAACGCGTCCACGACGATGCCCGCGGTGAGATGCATCAAGCACTGGTACGAGTCCAACACGGCTTGCATCCCCACGCACAGCAGCGACAGTTTCGCGTACCCGGTGTTCGTGTCGGAGTGCTCGCCTTGTCTCGTGAGGAGGTAAATTTGCAGCGGCGCGGCGACGGCCATCATCAACGCGTACGTCGTCGCCTTCCTGTAGTAAGACCCGAGCTTGAACCATCGCGCGTCGATCGCGAGCTCGACGCCGCACGACTCCGATCGCAAAATCCCGGTCATCTCCGGGTCGCCTCGCCCGCCCTCCCCCGGGGCGCTGTGCGTTTTCTTATCGTACGACGGCGGCGGCGTGTTCTTAGGGCCATTCCATACAAAGCGATGTCGGGGTGGAGTTCAAAGGCGTCAGGTGGAGTTGAAAGGCGCCGAGGGCGGGGATTGAAAGCAAGGGATGAGCGGAGAGATGCGCCGGGAAAAGTCCTTAAGGAATGGCGTTCACCACGCGGACGCGGTGGTATGGGGACCAGTGTATAGAACGCACCTTATCCGCCGACGACCGCCGCCGCCGCCGCCGCGACTTGACGCGTCGCGCGCGTTCGCCGTCGACGCCGACGCCCTCGACGCCGTTCGCGGGCTGATCCTCCTCGTCAAACTCCCCGCCGTTCCCGAACGCGTCGCTGACGGGCTTAAACCTCCCGGGCGTCACCCACGTCTTCATCGTGAACGCGCACCGTCCGGGGTACGTCCCGACCCCCGCCTCCTCTCGTCGCCGCGACCGCTCCTTTCGCCGCATCTGCGACAGGTGCGGGCTCCCCGGGACGTGCTCCGGCCTCGACGACAGCGACCCCTCCCGCGCGAGCGCCACCGCGCGCTCGGTGCTGAACGGCTCGTTCACGAAGTCCCTCGCGGCGACGCGCAGCGCCTCGCGGTAGCCGCCGTCGGCCGCGTCGACGTCGGCGGGGTCGCTCGCGTTGTACGTCGCCTCGGCGCCGCGGAACCCCGCGCTCGGCTCGGACGCGAGATGCGTCATCCCGGTCGGAGCGACGTACACGCCGTCCAAGCGCATGTGCACGTCCCTCTGCGTGATGTACTCGCCGTCCCTGAACGCGACGTCCGCGCGCGTCCACTGCACCGTCTTGAGGTTGTTCCACCGCGAGACGAGCTGGATCACGACGACGCCGCCGCCGCCGTCGTCGTCGTCGTCGTCGTCGTCGTCGTCTCCCTTTCCCGCTCGCCGCTTTCCTCCTCCTCCCTCGCGCGCCTTCGCGCGGCGCATCCCCGGCAGACCGCCCGTGGTGCCGTTCGCGTTTCCGTCCGCGCCGAGCTTTTTTATCAAGCGCCACGTCCCTTTGAACGTGCCCGTGATATCGTTCGGGTAGCGGAGCGTCCCGTCGTCGTTCGTCGGGAGCGGATGCGCGGCGGGGAGCGCGGCGGGGAGCGCGGCGGGGAGCGCGGCCGCCGACGCGTTCGACGCGCTCGCGGGGGCGTCGGCGTCGGCGTCGGCGACCGCGACCGCGTCGGACCCGAGCGCGGCGACGCGCGGCGAGGAGGAGGACGACGACGACGACGACGCGTCGAGGGCGACGAGATCCGCGGGGTCGTCGTCCGATCGAAGAAGCGCCCTCGCCGTCCGGACCCGCGGCGCGGACGACGACGCCGGCGCCGGGTCTCTCTCCGGGGCTCGCGTCCGCGCGCCTCCTAACAACAGCGCGCACGTCGTCAGCGCGAGGAGGACGAAGCACGCGCGCGGCCGGGGCGGCCGCGGCCGCGGCCCCGCCCCTCCTCGTGCGCGCGTCATGTGCGTCCAGCCAGACGCGGACGCTCGAGCGAGTGACGAAGGAAAAAAAAACACGGCGTCAGTCAGATCAGCGTCGTCCCTCCCCCTCGTCCAGACTTTCCGCGCGCGCGACGCAGCACCAGGCAGGGACCGCAAACCCGCGACGATCGAAGGATGGGCAAGGGGTACAAAGGCAAGGGCGGCGGCCGAGGCGGCGGCCGAGGCGGCGGCGGCGGCGGCGACGAGCCGAAGATCGGCGGCAAGTGGCGCGCGTCCAAGGCTGACGATTCCGACTCGTCCGAGGAGGACGACTCCGAGGACGAGGTCGAGCGCGAGAAGCCCGCGAGCAGAGAGCGCGGCGTTCCCGGGGAGCTCCCGCCGAACAGCTCGGACGAGGACGACGACGGCGACGACGCGTCCGGCTCCGAGAGCGAGAGCGACGACGACGACGACGACGACCCGCTCCTGAACCCGCATCGCGCGCCGCGGGCGCCGAGGAAGAAGGAGGAGGACGACGTCCCGGAGAAGTCCGCGAAGGAGCTCGCGGCGGAGATGGAGAAGCTGAAGATCGTCCGCGAGAGGCGCGCGAAGGAGGCCGCGGAGAGGATCGCGAAGGAGGGGTACGATCGGTTCCTGCCCCCGGGCGCGCCGGGCGGGCCCCCGCTCAAGGAGTAGACGCTCCACGACCGTCGGCGAGACGCGGAGGGCGACGCGACGGACGAGGCGAGCGACGCGACGAGATCGATGCGTGGATGAAGATTTTTGACGCGGGAGGAAAACGGGAGACGACCTCCGCGTAGTGTCTTAGTGTCGCACTCGTCACGACGCGATACGCTACACCCCTCCTCCTCCTCCTCGTCCTCCTCCTCCTCGCGCATCGCATCGCATCCTCACGCGGCCTGAGAGGTCTTAAAGTCCTCGTTCTCTCTCTTGGCGTCCTCCCTCAACATGCTCTCGATGAAAAATTCCCCAGCCTTGTACGAACTCCGCACGAGCGGCCCCGACGCGACGTATCGAAACCCGACCACCTCCTCGCCGTATTTCTTCCACGTCTCGAACTTCTCAGGCGTGACGTACGCCTTCACCGGGAGATGCTTCTCCGTGGGGCGCAAGTACTGCCCCAACGTGAAGATGTCCACGCCCGCGTCCTTGCAGTCGCGCATGACGCGCTCGATCTCTTCATCCGTCTCGCCCAAGCCGAGCATGACGGAGGTTTTGGTCGTGAGGCCCGGCTTCGCGACCTTCGCTTCTCTCAACACGTTCAACGACTGCTCGTACCCCGCGCGCGGGTCCCTGACGCGCTTCTGAAGGCGCTCCACGGTCTCGACGTTGTGCGCGAAGACGTCTAAGCCGCTTCGCGCGAGGTGCGACACCGCCGCCGCGTCGCCGCGGAAATCCGGGACGAGGCACTCGCACAAAATGTCCGGCCGCAACGCCTTCAGCGTCCGCACCGTCCGCGCGAAGTGCTCGCTGCCGCCGTCCTCGATGTCGTCCCTGTCCACGGACGTCAACACGATGTACCCCACGCCCCACTCCGCGATCGCCTTCGCGGTGTTCTCCGGCTCGTCCGGGTCCGGCGGCGGCGGCGTCGACGCTGCGGGCCATTCCATACACAGTTCACCGGTCAGTTGAAAGAAGACGCGATCAAATGTTGAAACCGAGCTATGGGTGAAAAACTTTTGTATAGAACGCACCTGTGTTCACCGCGCAGAACCTGCACCCTCTGGTGCACGTGTCGCCGAGGATCATGATCGTCGCCGTGCCGGTGTCGCCGTTCCAGCACTCGCCGAGGTTCGGGCACATCGCTTCCTCGCACACGGTGGCGAGTTTTAAGCCGCGGAGGCCCTCGGAGAGGTACTCGAACCGCTCGCCGCCGGGCGCGCGTTGACGCAGCCACGGCGGTTTCGTCAACCCGGGGGGGAGCCCCGGGATGGACGACTCAGCGCCCTCCTCCGCCTCGACGTCAAAAGAAGCGGCCCCCGCGCCCGTCGGGCCGCACATCGCCGCGGCGAGGGGGGAGATGGGCGCCGCTTGGGAGATCGGGGGCGGGATGTCCACGCCGCCTTCCTTCGCGAGCGCGACGAGCTCCGCGAACGCGTCCACGCTCTCGAGGCGTCTCAGGGTCGTTCCATACGAAGCGACGTCGGGGTGGAGTTGAAAGGCGTCAGGTGGAGTTGAAAGGCGTCGAGGGCGGGGATTAAAAGCGAGGGGTGGGCGGAGAGATACGCCGGGAAAAGTCCTTAAGGATCGGCGTTCACCACGCCGACGCGGTCGTATGGGGACCAGTGTATAGAACGCGCCTCAGCTCATCGGCTTCCTCCGCCGCGCCGCCGCCGCCGCCGCTGAGATCGTCGTCGGTCGCGCCATCTCGGGACGGTCCTCGAAGCGCGTCCGTCAACGTCCCGCCGCTCGCCATCTCGAGGACGATGTCGCACCCGCCCACGAGCTCGCCGTTCGCGTACAGCTGCGGGTACGTCGGCCAGTCGCTGTACTCCTTTAGGCCCTCTCTGATCTCGGGGCTGGATAAAATATCGAACGTCGAGTACGCCACCCCGGTCTCGTTCACCGCGGCGACGACCTTCGCGCTGAACCCGCACCTCGGCGCGTCGCGGTCGCCCTTCATGAACAGCACCACGGGAGACTGCGTCGTGAGGCGTTTCAAGCGCGTCTCGAGCGTTTCACCCGCGGGGGAATCGTCGAAGACGGAGACGGCGGCCGCCTTCGGCGCTTCTTCCGTGAGTTTTTGTTTCTCCCTCTCGAGGGTAACATCCGCCTCGCTCGGGTGGCGTTCCGCGTACGACGCCATCATCTCCTTGATCCGGTTCGCTCTCGACGCGTCGAGTCGCGTCGGCGCGCCGTCGTCGTCGTCGCCGTCGTCGTCCAGGGACAGGGACGCGACCGAGGCGCCGTGCGCGCGACGGCGACGCGGCGCGAGCGCGCGTCCGCCGAGGAGAACCCTCGCCCTATCCGACTCCGCGGCGAACGATTTCGCAGCCGCGGCGGCGTCGGTCGCGCGGCGCGTCGGCGCCGCGCGCGCGGCGACGATCGCGGGGCTCGCGGCCGCGGTGGCGCGCATGACGAGCGTTGGCGTCGCGCGCCTGGTTTACGCGCGGTCGCCGCTCGCGGAGGTGTGAGGAGAGGAGTCGAGCGGACGCGATGCCAATTTTTTGTGACGCGGCGCGGCTGGGCCGCCGCCGAGCTTCCACGTCGAATGAATGAATCCTTCTGTTCGTCGCACCGGCGCGCACTCCAAGGCGCGCGCTGACGAACGCGCGCGCACGATCCGCGCGACCGCGCTCGCGTCCCGCCGTCGTCGTCGCGTCCACGCCGCGAGCGTCCACGCCGCGCGAGACTCGCGTCGTCGTCGCCGGGTGCGCGTCGATCCTCCCTCCCTCTCTTCCGTCCCGGTGCCGTGTTCTTCGCGCGGCGTCTGGTCGATCCGACCGCGCGCCCCGCTCGAGGCTCTCTCCCCGCGCGCGCGACGTCGTGATGATACCAAACTCCGAACACGCCAGTTCTGCTTCTGATCACCGAAAGGTCGCGGTGACGTTACCCTGGAAGTACTCTGAACGTCGCGCGGAGAGAGCCTCGAAGCGCGCTCCCCGCTGCCCCCTCGCCCGCGGATCGACCGATCCGTCAGATTCAGTCGACGTCGCGCGTCGCCGACGACGTCCTGACGTCCCTCCGTCCGTCTCTCCCTCCGGTTCCCTCCGCAGACGCCGATCCTCGCCGGCCATCATGACGACGCCGATCGTCGCCGGCTTCTCCATCGCCGCCGCCGCGCTGACCGCGCGACAGGCGATCCTCGCGTACGAGGCGTGGAAGCGCGCGCCGCCCGCGATGCGCGCGTTTTACCAAGGCGGATTCGAGCCGCAGATGACGCGACGGGAGGCGGCGCTCATCCTGGGCGTCAGGCGCGTCCTACGTCACACTGGTTCCCATACGACCGCGTTCGCGTTGTGAACTTCATTTCTTAAGGACTTTCGACGCCTCGCGACTCCGTCTGACAGCTGTACGACGCCGCCCCGACTTTTTTGTCGCCTCGCGCGGACCGACCCTCCGTCGACCCTCAGGGAGAGCGCCGCGAAGGCGAAGGTGCTCGCCGCGCACAGGAAGGTCATGATCGCGAATCATCCGGACGCGGGGGGGTCGGACTACGTCGCGACGAAGATCAACGAGGCGAAGGGGTTGCTGTTGGGGGGACGGGGGGGGAGGGACCGGCCGCTGTGATGTGACGAGTTCGGTTCGTCCGTCTGTCGACGCGCCGTCGAAGCTATAAGTCGCTATTAGAACTATAAGATACCTCGTCTATCTTCGTCGTCGTCGTCCGACGAGCTACTAGCTAGCTAGAACGCTAGGATCTTCCTCGTCTTCAAGACGCGGCGGCACGTCAGCGACACCCTCGCGCGCTCTCGCGGGATGACCAAGGGGCCGTCCGCGCCGCCGCCGCCGCCGACCGCCTTCGCGGCGGCGTCTCGGTTGGCGACGCTCTCGTCGACGACGTCCTCCGCGACGTCCTCTATCCCGTGAAGATACTCCGTGTACGCGGCGCCGGTGAACACGAGCAGCGACCTCGGCGGCAGCCACACCCCGAACGCCGCGGCGGCGTCGCTCGCGCGCCCGCCGCCGCCGTCCGCGGCGTCGGCGTCGGCGTCGTCGCGTCGTCTCGGCGTGAATCGCATCGTCGCGGACGCTCCCAGCGACACGATCGCGACCGCGGGGTCGTACAGCGGTCCGTCCTCGTGCGGCATGATCCCGCGCCCGGGCTCGTACGCGTTCACGAGGACGTGGTTGAGGTCTTCTCTGACTAACCCCCCCGCCGCGCGCGTCACGTCGCCGAGGACGCGTGAGGGTCGTTCCATACGAGCGAACGTCGGGGTGGAGTTGAAAGGCGTCAGGGGGAGTTGAAAGGCGCCGAGGGCGGGGATTGAAAGCGAGGGGTGGGCGGAGAGATGCGCCGGGGAAAGTCCTTAAGGATCGGCGTTCACCACGCGGATGGGGTCGTATGGGGACCAGTGTATAGAACGCATCTAAAAGCCATTCCGGGATCTTCTCCGCGATCATGCCGTGTTTCGTCGCGGTGGGTCTCCCGCCGAACTGCAGCACGCGGCGGTCGCTCACGGTGGTCCACCTCGTCTTGGGCTCGTTGTCCACGCGCGAGAGGAGGTAGGACTCCTCCGCGGCGGTGTGGAAGTCGTAGAGGAGGTAGACGCCGGGGACGGGCGCGCGCGCGAGCGCGTGCGCGTCCATGCCCCGCGCGAGCCCGGATCTGGGCGAGTTTCGACTTCCGAGCTCCGACACGAGAACGGCCTCCGTGAGTCCGTACGCGTACTCTCGCGTCGTACTCTGACTAAGAACACTGTGCGACCGCGCGAAGATCTCCGAAAAGATCGAACGCGAAACTCTGATTGGCGTTCGCCTGCCGTTCATCCGAGAGCGGGTAAAAGGGAAAAGGCGATCGCATCCCCGCGCGACACCAGACGCCCCTCGCGCACGCCCCCGCGCCGGCGCACGTCCCGCGAGCACGTCCCCTCCGCCCCCCTCGTAGGCATCGCATCGAACGCGCGCGCAGGTCACGATGGCAACCCCCGTCGGTATCGTGAACTCGCTCCCCGAGAGGAAGGTTCGCGCGAAGAAAAAAGATCAACCGCATGCGTCTAACGCGGACGACGCGCTCGACACGCATCCGCTCTCGGACGACGTCCCGGGCGCGCCGGGAACGCCCGGGCTGGGCAGCGCGCGCGAGCAGGGCAACGACTTGTTCCGCGCGGGGAACTACGCCGGCGCGGTCGCGAAGTACGACGAAGCGATCGCGGCGAACGCGAACGACGCGGCCGCGCTCGCGAACCGCGCGGAGTGCTACCTGCGATGCCGGCAGTTTCACCTCGCGCTCGCCGACGCGACGCGCGCGTACGCCGCGGACGCGAACCACGTCAAGGCTCTGTACAAGCGCGCGATGGCGCTGAACGGCATGGGACGCTACGCGGAGGCGATCAAGACGCTGAAGACGCTCGCGGAGCTCGCGCCCGAGGACGACGCCGCGGCGCACGCGCTCATGGAGTGCGAGCACCTGCAGGCGCAAGCCTTCACGGGGACGTTCGAGGTTCCGGCGTTGCTGTTCGGGAGACAAGCGACGTCGTTCCGTCGCTGCGCGGACTACGTCGGCCCGATCAAGATCGCGCGCGGGGGCGCCGTCGCGCACGGCCGCGGGCTCGTGACGACGCGCGACGTGGTCGCGGGCGAGCTCCTGTGCGTCTCCTCGCCGCTCGCGGTGGCGCCGTTGGCGACGGGCGGCGGAGCGGAAATGGGGCTCATCCGCGGCCTCGTGGGCGCGGCGTCTCGAAACCCGGAGGACCTGCGCCTCATTCTCGCGCTGCCCGCGAGCGCGAAGGACGACCCGGCGACCGCGCCGGTGCCGGACATGTCTCTGTTCCGCAGGCACCTGCGCCGCGGCGACGAGGTGGAGGCGAACTCGGAGGTTCCGAGCCAGGAGCTCTTCGCGACGCATTCGAAAAACGTCGTGACGACGTCGGCGATTCGAAACGAAAAGTCCGTCGGCGTGTACCCGCTGATGTCTTTCGCGAACCACTCGTGCGCGCCGAACGCGTGCAAGCTTCTGATCGGGCACACGATGTTCACGCGCGCGGCGCGGGATCTGGTCGCGGGCGAGGAGGTGTGCGTGAAGTATTTCGACGTGACGGCGCCAAAGTCGGAGCGAAACGCGGTCGCGAAGCGGTGGGGGTTCGAGTGCGCGTGCGCGCGGTGCGGGATGGAAGCCATCGGCGAGGTGAGCGCGAACCGCGCGACGAAGGCGGCGGCGAAGGCGGCGGCGTCCGCGCGAGAGACCGCGAAGAAGGACCCGAAGAACAAGAAGACGGGAGGCGACCGGGACGGCGACCGCGCCGCCGCGATCGCCGCGGCGGCGGCGATGGAAAAGATCGAGGTAAAGGACGTCGCGTCGCTCATCGCGGTCTGCCGCGCCAAGTCCAAGGCGCTGCACGACGACATCGCGCGCGCGCTCGCGGAGTGGAAGCGCACGAAGGGAAAGTCCCCCGCGCCGGACCCGAACCAGCTCGTCGAGCTCGCGACGTGGTTCGAGACGGCGTGCGACGGCATGGGGCTGTCGCCGACGCGGGCGGCGTGGGCGAGAGGGTCCGTGCTGCAGCTGTACGCGAACATCGGGCACTGCTTCACCGCGTCCGGGCAGCTCGAGGCGAGGGCGGAGCTGCTGGATAAGGTGTCGGACACGATCGCGCTCTTAGACCCGGGGTCGTTCGAGCACTGCAAGCAAGTCGCGGCGGCGGTCGGGAACGCGCGGAGGGCCTTCGGAGGGCCGGACGCGAAGAGACTGGTGGACGCCGCCGAGGCGAAAGCCGCGGCGGTGCACGCGATACGGTACGGTTGCGGCGGTACAGCGAGCGAGGAGGACGTCGCCGTCGCGCTCGAGCTCGTGAAGCGGACGGAGCACAGCAACGAGGAGAGCCAAGGCGAGTTTTGCGAAGCGTAGAAGGAGACGTGATGAGTGTGAGATGTGACGACGCGCGATCGAAGGACGTCTGAGTGATATTCAGAAGAAGAGTGAACATTTCGATTCCAAAAAAACTCATGTCAGCTGCGACGGTCGCGGTCCCTCCCTCCATCGCATCGCATCACGCGAGCGCGATGAGCGCGCCTTGGAGCTCCGTGAGCATCCCCGGAAGCTCGCCGATCCTGAGCGCGTTCGCGTCCGTGACGTGCACGAACCGTCCTTTACTCTCCTTCTCCACGCCCCCGACGTCGGACGGCGTCCCGAGGCACACCGCCGCCATCGCGCGTTTGTACTCGCCGAGCACGTTCGCCATCTCTCCCAACCGCAGGTCTTCAAAGTCGCACGACGCCAAGAACTCTCTGTTGCCGTCCGCCCCGAGGTCAGGGTACGCGCCGCTCGATTCCGAGTCCAGCGCCGCCTGGCGCTCGATGGATGCCAGGACGTCGGCGAGGAGGTCGCGCGGCGCGCGCGGCGACGCCGGCGGCGCCGCCGCCGCGAGCGTTCGCGGCGGCGGCTGCGGCGTCTTCGGACCCGCGCCGAACGCGCTGCCCAACGCGTTGCGCAGGCCCCCGCCCGGGCTCGCGCCGGTCACCTTCGGGAGCCCCAGACCGGAGGCGAAGCCGTCGAAGAACCCGCCCTTCCCGGAGCGTTCGCTCCCCGGCGAGCCGCCGTAGACGGAGCCGAAGAGATGTATCCCGCCGCCGCCGCCGCCGCCGCCGCCTCGGCTCGGCGCGTCCACCGGCGTCGCCGCGCGCGCGGGGGTCCCGGTCCCGGTCCCGGTCCCGGTCCCAGTCCCGACGCCGCCAGGGGACCCTTTCGCGTCGTCCTCTTCCCCGATGTGCAGCCACCACGCGTCGTTCATCGCTCTCTCGCCATCGAACCCTCCGAGCATGAGCAACGCGTCGTTCACCTTCGTGAGCGTGTGAAACGCCCTCGGCGCGGGCGTTTCGGTCGACGACGATTCCAACGACGCCGACAGCTTCCGCCACCGTCCCGTCTCCCTATCGATGACCGTGACGTCGTCGTAGTACACGGAGCGCTTACTTATCCACCCGTCGTCGCCGTGACCGCCGTGAAGGACGACGCGCGAGCCGTGCGACGTGAACGCGTGGCCCGCTCGCGGCGACGGCGCGACGCCCCTCAACTGCAACCGCGTCCACCGTGGCGGCGCCTTCGAAGGTCCCGGTCGCTCCCGCCGCTCCCCCGCCCCCTCGATCACCCCCGCGCTTGATTCCTCCGCGTTCTCGTCGTCTAGGACGCCTCGGAGCGCCCACAGATCCCCGCGCAACGTCCCGCCGCTCGCTTGCCCGCCGAACACGAGCAACCTCCTCTCCACGGCGGCCATCGCGTGCCCGCTCCTCGGCGTCGGCGCGATGTTATTCGCGACCGAGACCACCCTCCACGTGGCGGATTCTCCTCCTCCTTCTCCTATATTCTCTAACACGTGGCAGTCGTTCAGCCACTTGTGCCCGTCGTACCCGCCGAAGAGGAGGATCCCGCCGGAGGGCGTCGCGGCGGCGACGCCGAAATCCCGCGGCGACGGCGCCGCGCCCGTTGGACGCAGCCGCCGCCAGCACCAACTGACGCAGTCCAGACACCACACGTCCCCGTGCTGCTGCCGCCCCGTGCGTCCGCACATCACGTAGAGCCGCGAGCCGATCGCGACCGCGCAGTGGAACGCGCGAGGGCCGGGCCCGCCGACCGCGGACGAAGGCGGGCGGCGCCATTGGTTGCGCTCGAGGTGCAGCGCGACGGTGTCGCCGATGGCGGTCTTGACGTTCAGGCCGCCGAAGACGACGAGGTGGGACGTCCCGACGAGCGTCGCGGAGTGGCCGGAGCGCGGGGACGGCGGCGGCTGCGGCGAGGGAGGAGGAGGGTGGGGATGGGGGGTGGGGGGGATGAGACGCCGCGAACGCGACGCGACGGGACGCGAGGAGAAGACGAGACGACAACGGCACGGACGGCACCGAGGCGGGATCGACGCGGCGCGTCCGTCGCGGTCGCGGTCGCGCGCCGCGCCGAGCGCGCGACGAGGGACGGAGGCGTCGTTTAGAGCGCGCACCTCGCCGCCGGTCGCGACGCAGCGCGTCCATTTCATGACGCGCGTCCCGCCTCCGCGGCCTGGCGCGCGCGGAAGAGTAGTTGTAGTCGTTGTTGACGCCGAGATTCCGCGCTCGGATCGGCGTTTCCGATGACCCACTTCTGCTGACTGCTGACTGCTGACAGGCTGCCTTCTGCTGACTGCTGACTGCGCTGATCGCTCGGCGCCCGAGCCGAGCCTCCTTTTGGGTTGCCTCCCCGCGGCGGCCTGATCAGAGCGAGACGCGCGCGCGGGCACGAGGAGAGACCTGCCGCCATGGAGATCTATTACATGTACACGAAGCTCCGCAACGAGTTCGGGCGGGACGCGCAGTTCGACGACTCCGCGAGCGAGGTGCGCCGCGCGCCTCCCCGCCGCGCGCAATTCCTCCCCGGTCAATCAACACGCCCTCGCGCCAGAGTGCGTTCGTTCAAACCGCCGTCTCACCCGTTCCCGTCCCCGTCCCCCGCCCCCGGCTCTCGTTCAGGTCATCTCCGACATCCGCCCGGAGCCGGAGCTGCAGGAGGACTACATCGAGCGCAACCCGGTCACGACGACGGTGCAGTGCGTCCCGGAGCAGTCCGAGCACGAGGCGCGTCCGCGCGCCACCCATCCTTCAACGGAATCCGTCGACGATATTATTTTTTAGGGCGGGCGGAGCGGAGCGCCCCTCTCGCCCGCCGTCCCCGTCCACGCCGCTGACGCCGTCCCCGTCCCCGCGCCCGTCGTCGCTCCGCTCTCTGCGCGTCAATCAATCGACAGGCGAACACGCAGCAGATCATATACACGAACCGCGGGTTCGCGCACAAGGAGGGCGGGTGGCCGAAAGAGGTGGACTGCACGGAGATGGAGCACGTGATTCGATTCCGCAAAAAGATTGAAAAAGACGAGGACTACATCAAGACGATCGCGTCCCGCGCCGGCGAGGTCGAGGAGCTGATCAAACAAAACAACGCGATCGACATCTACGAGGAGTACTTCGCCGGCGACGCCGCGGACCACAGCAGCGAGCAGCCGTACGCGAAGACGTTGACGGTGTTTCGAGACCCGTCCGCGATCAAGCGAAGCGCGTCGTACATCAGCTGGAACCCCGACGTCAACAACCGGAAGTGCGCCATCGCGTACTCGATCTTAGGGTTCCAAGCGCAGCCGGAGGGGATGAGCAAGAGCTCGTACATATGGGACGTGAACACGCCGAACAAGCCCGACTTTGAGCTGCGAGGGCCGAGCCAGCTGTGCTGCGTGAATTACAATCCGAAGGACACCAACGTGCTCTCGTGCGGAATGTACAACGGACAGGTGGGGTACTTTGACGTCCGCAAAGGGCACACCCCCGTGGACACGAGCCCGATCGAGAAGTCGCACCGGGACCCGGTGTACGACATGGCGTGGCTGCAGAGCAAGACGGGCACGGAGACGTTCTCCGTCTCCACGGACGGGTACGTGTACTGGTGGGACACGCGTCGGCTGGGCGAGCCCGTGGAGGAGCTGCAACTGAAGGAGAAAAACGGGGACACCATCTTGGGCGCGGTGTCGCTGGAGTACGAGTCCATCGCGGGGCCGACGAAGTTTATGATCGGCACGGAGCAAGGGACGGTGCTTATGTGCAACAGGAAGGCGAAGAACCCGCAAGACCGCGTCGGCACGGCGTATCACGGCCACCACGGCCCGGTGTACTCGTTGGAGAGGAACCCGTTTTTCCCCAAGTACTTCATGTCCATCGGGGACTGGGCCGCGCGGGTGTGGATGGAGGATCTGAAGACGCCGATCATGACGAGCCGGTATCACGCGAGCTACCTCACCGGCGGGACGTGGTCGCCGACGCGGCCGGGCGTGTTCTTCGCGATCAAGATGGACGGCGAGCTCGACGTGTGGGATTACTACTACAAACAAAACGACCCGACGCTGAGCGTCAAGGTCACGGATCAGCCGCTGACGTCGTTCAACATTCAGGACACCGGGAGGCTCGTCACCGTCGGCGCGAGCGACGGCAGCGCGACGCTCTTGGAGCTGTGCGAAGGGCTCGCGACGATGCAGCCGAACGAGAAGCAGAGCATCTCGCAGATGTTTGACCGCGAGACGAAGCGCGAGAAGAATTTGGAGGCGCGCGCGAAGGAGTTGCGAAACGCGGCGAAGCGGGCGAACCGAGGGAACGAGGAGTACGAGGGCCCGGACGATCACGAGATGGAGGTTTTGGAGAAGGAGTTCCTCGCCGCGACGGTGAAGAGCGGGGTGACGTTCGACGAGGTGTCGCCGCTGGACGCGCCGACGCGAGATTGAGCGTAGGTAGACTCGACGCGGGATCGATTCGAATCGTTTCGATTCGATCGCGACGACGACGTCTTCGCGGAGGGCGGGGGGGTCACATCATAGCACGTAGCGAGGGGAGGCGAACACGGGGCGGTATCCCAGTCGAGGAGCGGCGACAGGACTGATGTAATCGTGAACGTTCGTTTCAGTTTCACCTTTGACGACGAACAGAACGCGCGGCGACGCGACGCGTCTCCTCTCTTCATCCGTCGCGCGGCATCGCGTCTCAGGGTCGTTCTATACAAGCGAATGTCGGGGTGGAGTTGAAAGGCGTCAGTTGGAGTTGAAAGGCGCCGAGGGCGGGGATTCAAAGCGAGGGGCGGGCGGAGAGATACGACGGGAAAAGTCCTTAAGGATCGGCGTTCACAACGCCGACGCGGTCGTATGGGGACCAGTGTATAGAACGCACCTCATCTCGATCTCGAGGCCTCGTCGTCACACGAAGCCGGACCCCTTGCACGTCTTGCACAGGATCATCCCCGCGCCTTTGCAAGCGGTGCACTCGAACGGGTTCCTCCGCGTCAGCCCTAACACGCTGTCGTCGTTGATATCCCGCTTCGTGATCTTCACCGGCGCCTCGCGTCTTCCCGTGGCGTCGCAAAAGATGCAGTCCTCGCCCCCCCTCTGCGCGCACGACGGGCACGGCTCCGGCTCGCCCTTCAGGCCGAGGACGACGGCGAAGCCGCCGACGAGGAGCCCCGTGCCCGCGACGCTCAGGAGCTGCGCGGCCTCGAGCTCGTCGTTCGACGGCAGCGCCGCGGTCGTCGTCGTCGTCGTCGACGACCGTCCTCCGCGACGACGCCGCGCGACAGCGAGAGTCGCGCGAGCGGGAGTCGTCGCGCTCGTCGACGCCGACGAGGCGACGCCGCGGCAGCGGCAGCGGGACCACGTCGGCGTCGGCGTCGGCGTCGGCGTCGGCGTCGGCATCTCCGCCCGAGGTCGTCTCGCGCGCGTCTATCCTCCCTCGAGCGCGCGTCGACGTCTGAGCGCCCTTCCCCCCGGTGTCGCTGTCGTCGCGCCAAGTGTCCTATCTGCTCGACACGTCGACATTCTCGGGACGGCACACCGACGCGCGCCGTCGCCGCCGCGTGACCGTCGAGCGCGCGCGTTCGGACGCGCCGCGCCGCGCGCGTCGAGAAGGCAGCATGTCCGCGTCGCGAGCGCTCGCGCGCGGCGCCGCGCCCGCGTCCGCGTCCGCGTCGCTCTCGCGCGCGGCGTCGCGCGGCGTCGCTCGATCGACGACTGGGCACCGCCGACGCGGCGGTCCGATCTCGCGATCGTCGCCGTACTCGACGCGACGGACGAGCGTCTCGACTTGGACTCGACGCCGCGGCGACTCGACGCGCGTCCGCGGCCTCAAGGAAGAGCGCGCGGCGCTGAAGAAGAAGCTCGTCGACGCGGGGTTCCTCGGCGACGGCCCCACCGGCGCCGGCTCGTCGTCGTCGTCGTCGTCGTCGTCGTCCAGATCGACCCCGACGCCGTATCGCCCCTCCCCGAGAACGCAGACCGGGAACGACGTCCGCGACGACGAGTACGACCCGAGCGCGTGGCGCGTCTTCGACCTGGACACCGTCCGAGCGCGGTGGGACGTCCCGTGGGGGGCGTGGCGCGTCTTCGGCGGGCTCGTAGGTTGGGGCGCGTCCTTCGTCTTCACCGCGGCGGTGATCTTTCCGGTGCTCCTCGTGAGCAACGGCGTGGACCCGAGGGCGTTCGACGCGTCGGAGAAGGCGGAGTACCTGCTCGCGGTGCAGGCGACGGAGACGGCGATCACGTTCGGGGTGTTGTGGCTGTTGCTCCGGAAGTTCGCGCCGTTCCCCGAGGACGCGGCGGTTTCGGCGGAGGAGGAGGTGGGCGGCGGCGGCGGCGGCGGCGCGAACGCAAACGCGAACGCGAACGCGACGCGCGCGACGACGAGCAAGTGGTTCAACGTCGACCCGTTCGACGACCCGTTCAGTATCGAGAAAGGCTGGCTGACGTGGGGGTGCGTCGGGTACGTCGTGACCTTCTTCGCGATCGGCGCGACCGCGTTTGTCGTCGACGGCGGGACGGCGGCGTTGCACGCGGCGGAAGCCGCGAGGACGGCGTCGGACGCGACGCGCGCGGGGGTTTCCGACGCTTTCAGCGCCGGGTACGGCGATGGCGTCGCGTCGCAGCTCGGCGAATTCGGCGGCGGCGGCGGCGCGGTGCCCTCGGGGGTGCCCTCGGGGGTGCCCTCGGGGGTGCCCTCGATGCCCTCGCCCGCCGCCGCGGAGTCGGAGACCAGCAGAGGAACGATCGATGCGGTGCTTCCCATCCTCGGCGGCGGCGACGACCTCCCGATTCGATTCCTCTCCATCCTCGCCGTCACGTCCGTGTTCGCGCCCGCGCTCGAGGAGGTCGTCTTCAGAGGATTCCTCCTCGCGTCGTTGACGAAGTGGCTTCCCACCCCGGGCGCGGTGTTGTTCAGCTCTGTGATTTTCGCGGGCGCGCACTTCGCGCCGAGGGATTTTTCGCAGCTCGTCGCGCTCGGGATGGTGTGCGGGTTTAGTTACGCGCGGACGCGGAATTTGCTGACGCCGATGATGATCCACTCGCTGTGGAACTCCGGGGTTTTGGTCATCGTCGCCGCGCTCGTGAGCATGGGGAACGCGGACTTGATACCGGGGGCGGGTAATACCCTCGGACAGTGAGGAGCGAGGCGAGACGAGAGGATGCGCTTCCGGAAGTACCGCGCGGCGCGCTGCGTCGAAGGAAAAAAAGACTGGACGCAGCGAGGCGAGACGCGTGTGTATGTAGTAAACTTTGGCAGAAGTTTATATTGAATAGGGCTCAAACTATTCGTGAGTCTATAAGTGTGTTTGAATTCTCTCTTGTTCGTGGTACTGGACGTAGCAAGCGCGCTCATCCGCGCGAGGTTTCCCCCGCGCGAATCGGAGCTACCAAATGACTCCCGTTGCTTGCGCCGCCAACCCGCCTTGTTACGGGGACGGCATGTGCGTTGCAGCGAGGCCTTGGTGATAGCTTAAACATCATCTTGTTAAAGCGAGGCTTTCCATATACACTGTTGACTTACATCGTAGCAGAAGTGAAACCGCTTCAATACATCGTCCTTCGTCTACGTCTCCATCCTACGCGTTCGTCTCGTCGCTGTGTGTACAGACGACGAAAACGAACGCTTAGAAGAGACGGAACGGAGGGCCCATGGTGGACTTGATGTACAGCGACTTGACGTTCTGCCAGTTCTTCTTCAGGAGCGACACGAGGAAGTTCACGGACGTCTGCACGTTGACAAAGATCTCGCGCTCCGTCTGCTCCACGTTTGCCACGGCGACGGCGAGGCACAGCACCTTCTTGAGCTGAAACTTCACCTGCGAGCGGATGCCGTTAACCTTGGCTTCGAGGGACTCGTTGTGCGTGCACAGCGTCGGGAACTTCCCCGCCTTGTTCAGGCCGGGACCGAGAAGACGCGGGATCTGCTTGATGACGGACTCGGACGCGAGGAAGTGGTTGTACTTCTTCGCGAGCTTCTTGATGAGCTTCTTGTTTTTGTTCAGCTTCTTGAGCGCCTCGACGTCCATGTGGTCGATGCCGACGCCGACGGCTTCCTCGCAGTGCTTCGCGTCGCCGAGCATGCAGAGCTTGAGCTTCGGGCGCGGGATCGTCGGGAGCGACACCGTGCCGTTGAAGCGCTTGTCCTTCTGCGGGTCGTAGTTCTTCAGGCCGATCTGGAGTTCGATCGTCTCCGTGAATTTGCGCGGCTTCGCCTTGCTCTTCTCGAGCACGAAGGAGACGCCATCGCGGAGGGTATCGGAGGGGAGCTTGCTGCGATTCGTAAAGAGAGAGGGTGGGAGTGAACGTGAGTTCTCTGAGGGAGAGAGCGACGTCGACGGCGGGAGGAGGGCGCGACGCCGGCGCGGGAACGGGACGGATGGTTTTCGCCGGCGCGTAACCCTAGCGCGAAAAATCACGCGCGAACGCGCCGGGAAACCGGCGACGCGACGCGCGCGGACGCGCATCGCGCGTCCACGCGCGAGGAAGACGCCCGGAGAAGGAAGCGATGCGGGAGAACTCACCTCATCTTGTACTGCCGGACAAGAGAGAACACACGTAAGAGGGGGAGTGGCCACCGCCGTCGCGGCTTATGTGCATTATTTCGCGCTCGGGTTTTCGCTGGAAGGGCCCGTAACCTTAAAAACATTCCTCGGTCAGTTGAAAGGGGACGCGATCAAGTGTTGAAACTGATGGACGGGTGAAAAATTTTACTTCCACCGCACGCGTAGCAGTCCACAGCGCGCGACGATGGCGACGCGCGCGCTCGCGGCCGCGACGACCGCGTCCGTCGCGAGGGGCGGCGCGCCCTCCTCGAGCGCGCCCGCGGCTCGCCGCCGACGCGACCGCGTCGTCCGCGCGGAGGGCGAGCGGAGGGCCTCCGTCGCGGCGCGCGCGTGGGGCCCGAGGCCGCGACGAGGAGGAGGAGGATGAGGAGGAGGATGGACGACGACGACGACGCCGAAG
>MDSW01066787.1_pt1 | contig 55928 bp, 30 predicted proteins | sample 811171 | NCBI WGS metagenome assembly MDSW01 (sample SAMN05326641, study PRJNA326480) | marine metagenome | isolation source: seawater | place: Atlantic Ocean: North West | collected 2012
ACGTGTACGCGGACCCGGAGAAGATGGAGGCGATCGGCACCGAGGCGCTGGAGACGGCGCTGGCGCAGATCCCGGAGGAGGACGACGACGACGACGACGCGAGCAACCCCGGGGCGGCGTTCCAGAAAGCGTTCGCGCTCAGGAAGATGCGCGAGGATCTGTTCGAGCAAGTGAAAGAGGCGTGCATGGAGCAGGCGAGCCAAGAGATGCGCATCGCGCGACGTAGAGCGCTCGTGGCGTCGCACGCGACGCAGCCCAAGGCGCCGCCGCAACGACAGAGCGGGCTCGTCCAGCCCGAATTCCTCTCGAACTCGAGGAAGGCGATGGGGGAGGCGAACTCGGCGAAGATGTCCTACTACCAAGCCCCGGACCCGTACGACGAGTCCGTGTTCGGGGTCACGAACACGTCGATATACAGGGTGAAGAACGACGCGAGGACGACGCAACGGATGCTGGAGTTTTTGTTGGGGTACTCGAGCGTCGTGGACCCGGACGACCTCGAGGAGATCGAAGCCGGCGCGATGGGGCTGACGGTGTCCAGAGGGAAAGGCATGCGCGAGCTCGCGCTGAAGTACGCGACGCACTTGGATAAGACGTTGCCGGAGCGCCACGCGAACGTCTTGAAGTCGCTCGTGAAGACGGCGGCGGATGATTTCATTCGGCAAGAGCTCCTCGGTTTCGACGCCGCGCAGGCGTACGCGCAGAGAGAGCGCGAGAGCGCGAGCGAGGTCGCGGCGACGAATAAACAAGCGTGGATGACGTCGATGTTCCCGGACGCGCTGTGGCCGAACAAGGCGAAGGTTGGGGGCGCGGACAAAGCCGCGTTGCCGTCGGTGGGGACGCTCGGAGCGTTCGGCGGCGGCGGCGGCGGCGGCGGAAACCCGGGCGACGGCGCGGTGCAAGTCCGCATGAACCCGTCCGGGTTTAACGCGGGGTCGACGTACAGCGGGAGCTAGGTCGTGCGCGCGCGCGGGCGACGCGTCCAACCGCGGGTGCTGAAGTAGAGTAGTTTAGCGCGACGCGAGTCGCGGACGTCGCAAACGTCTCACACATTTCGATCGCGACACTAGAACACCACTCGCGTCTCCTCCTGTCTCTTCTCGTCTCGGCAGACTCGGGGAAATGTGCGTTCTCATAACCGATGGCGCCTCCTCGGGGAGGTCGCGGAGGCGGCGGCGGGCGAGGCGGCGGCGGGAAACCGAGCACGTCGTCCCGCCAGGATGACGCCGTCAAGGTGGAGATGAGCGCGCAGGCGGAGGCGAGAGTCCGCCGCGCGTTAGAGAGCCTATCGATCGCGTCGACGACCGCCGCCGAGGCGGACGAGGAGGACGACGATCGCGCGCGGGATCTCCTCGCCGAGGCGAAGCTGTGCAAGCTGTACGACGACCTCCTCTCGGAAGGCTTCGGCGTCCGCGACGTCGAGAACGCGCTGACGGACGTCGTCACGACGCGACGCCGCGCGACGGACGAGACGGAGGCCGCGGCGAACCCGATGGGCGAGGCGCTCGATTGGCTGTGCTACAACGTCCCGACCGAACGCCTGCCGCGGCGCTACCAAGGCGCGGTGCGGACCGCGGCCGCGTTCCCGGGCTCCGAGGGCGCGGCCGTGGAGGTCCTCGTCGCCGCGGAGGAGCAGGACCCGGACGCCGCCGCCGCCGCCGCCGCCGCCGCCGCCGAGGCGAGGGAGAGAGCGGCCGTCGCCGCAGCCGCCGAGAAAGCCGCCGAGAAAGCCGCCGCCCGCGCCGAGGCGGACGCGGAGCGGAGGAAGCGCGACGCGGAGGAGGCCGCGAGGGCGAACCGCGAGTGGATCATGCGTCAGTACGAGGAAGCGAGCGACGGCGACGGGTCGGACGGCACCGGGAGCGACCACGACAGCTTGGAGGACTACGGTCTGACGGAGGAAGAGATCGAGAGGAAAGCGACGGCGCGGCGGCGGCGACGCGCGTTCGACGCCGACCGCGACGCGCACATCGCGGTGATGCGCCGCGAGATGGACGAGGCCAGAGCGGAAGCCGCCGCGGGGAAGGTCACGAGGGACAAGGCGCGGCAGAAGCGCGCCGGGGAGCTCGTGCGGAGGGTGAAAGAGGAGATGGCCGCGTACGGACTCGTCGACGAGGATTTGCACCCGCCGCCGCCGCCGCCGTCCGCGCCGGCGACGGCGGAAGAGTCGAACGGTGTGGAGGGCACCGCCGCTGGAGCCGCTGGAGACGCTGATGGGCTATTTAGAGACTCGGGGACGACTCGCGCTCACGGCGAGGGCGAGGGTTCTGGTCCTGGTGCGGGTGCTGATGCGTCCCGACGGGCCCGGGCCCCGGACGCCGGCGGCGGGGGCGGCGGGGACGCCGGGGACGCCGGGCGGGAGCCCGATGACCCGACGTCCACGGCCTCGAAGAAGGAAGACGACGACGACGACGACGACGACGACGGCGGTTTCGGGCTCGATCTGTTCGACGGCGGCGACGAGACGGCCGCGATCATGGGCGAAGACACGGGGAACGACGCCGCGGTGTTCGAACTCTCCGAGGCGCCGTTGTTTCCCCCGACGCACATCGCGGCGAAACCGGCGGCGGGCGCGGGCGGTAAGAAAGGGGGGAAGAAGGGCGGTAACGCTCCAGCCGCTGCGGTTTTTAAGGTCGAAACCGTCGCCCCGAAAGCGCTGCTTCAGATGCTCTGCCGCCGCGAAGGCTGGCTCGCGCCGCGGTACGACAAAGCCGGCCCGAGCGGCGGCGGCGGCGGCGGCGGAGGGACCGCCGGGGCCGCCGTCGGCGCCGTCGTCCGAGGGATGACGTACGCGGTCACCGTCGAGCGCACGGGGAGCGGGAAGCGCGTCGGCGGCGGCTCCGCGGCGAAAGCGGCGGCGAGGAGCACGATCACGTGCTCGTCCGGGGAGGAAGACGCCCCGCCGGGGGGCTGGGAGACCGTGAACGACGCGCAAAACGCAGCCGCGGCGCGGGCGCTGTTTCTCGCCGTCGGGACGACGGGCGCGACCAGCGCGACCGTCGCCGGGCTCGCGCCGATGCCGTCGGAGCTGCCTGCGGAGTTCAAGATGGCATGGCGGCGTTGGGCCGAGGAGGTTTTCGACGCCGCCGCCGCCGCCGCCGCGGGGGGTGGAGGCGACGCCGGCGGACCCGGGACCGTCGCGTCCGCGAGGGACGATTTCGTCCGACGGTTGTCGCGCGGAGCCGGGGGTAAGCGCCGCGGCGTCGGCGCGGACGCTGACGAGGCGCCGAAGGAGTCGTGGGACGACGGTGACGGCGAGGACGACGCCGCCCCCGGCGTGGCGTCGAGGAGAAAGTCCATCGGGGAACGGTCGCCCGCCGCGCGGCCCGCCGCCGCCGCCGCCGCGAACGCCTCCGCGTTCGCGGAGACGAGCGAACGACTGAAACGCGACGCGGCGACTAAACGCTCCGACGCGGCGTGGCAAAAGATGCGCGCGTTCCGCGAGAACCTTCCCGTGGCCGCGCTCAGGGACAACCTCCTGCGCGCGCTCCGCGAGCGCGACGCCGCGGTCGTGTGCGGCGAGACCGGGTCCGGGAAGACGACGCAAGTGCCGCAGTACCTCCTGGACGACGCCGTCGACGCCGGCGCCGGGGCCGGGTGCCGCGTGATATGCACGCAGCCGCGCCGCGTCGCGGCGCTCACCGTCGCCGAGCGCGTCGCGTCCGAGCGCTGCGAGCGCGGCGGCGTCGGGGGCAAGGGCAGCCTCGTGGGGCATCACGTGCGGTTAGACGCCGCGGTCACGAAGGACACGAGGCTCACGTTTATGACCGCGGGGATACTCCTTCGACGGATGCACGGGGATCCGCTCCTCGCGGAGGTGTCGCACGTGGTGTTGGACGAGATACACGAGCGGAGCTTGGACGGGGACTTTCTCCTCGCGCTGTTGCGGACGCTGCCCGCGCGACGGAGGGAGCTCGGGATGGCGCCGTTGAAGTTGATCGTGATGAGCGCGACGCTCGACGCGAATTTATTCTGCGGGTACCTCGACGACTGCCCGGTCGTCCAAGCCGCGGGACGCACGCACCCGGTGAGCACGGTGTATCTGGAGGACATCCACGACATGCTCGAGTACGCGTTAGACGAAGAGAGCCGGTGCTGCCGACGTCCGCGAGGCGACTCCAGAGGCGCGGCGGCGATCGAGAACATGGACCGGAGAGAGAAAGCCGCGGCGCTAGACTCGTGGGGCGTGGACGACGCGTGGCGCGGGGACGAGAACCCGGACTACGACCCCACGCAGTTCGAGCACGTCAGCGCGCTCACGCGTCGGAACTTATCGCGCCTGGACGAGAACGTCATCGACTACGACATCATCGAGAAGCTCTTGGGCGTGATCGACGACGACGCCCCTCACGGCGCCATGCTCGTCTTCCTCCCCGGGATCGGCGAAGTCTCCGGGCTCATCGATCGCCTCGCGTCGAACCCGCGGTTCGCGCCTCGACACGGGAAGCACAAGCTCGTGCCGTTACACTCCGCGCTGACGCCCGCGGAGCAGAGAGAGGCGTTTAAGACGCACCCGGTCGGTGTTCGGAAGATTGTCGTGGCGACGAACGTCGCGGAGACTTCCGTGACGATCGAAGACGTCGTCGTCGTGATCGACAGCGGTCGGGTCAAAGAGCGCCAGTGGGACGCGCGGCGCGGGATGGCGAGCTTATTAGAAGGCTGGGTCTCGAGAGCCGCGGCGAGGCAGCGCGCGGGAAGAGCCGGGCGCGTGCGCGCGGGGACGTGCTACGCGTTGTTCACTTCGCACCGCGCGCGAGACGGATTCCGGTCGCATCAAGTCCCGGAGATGCACCGCGTCCCGCTCACAGAGATTGTGTTACAGATCAAGAAACTCGACGTCGACGACGGGGCGGAGGCGTTCCTGGCCGGGTCGTTGGAGCCGCCCGCTCCCGAGGCGGTGGTCGCGGCGCTGAACACTCTGAGGGAAGTTGGAGCCGTGGACGCGTCGGAGGCGGCGGCGTTGACCCCTCTCGGGCATCATCTCGCCGCGCTTCCCGTGGACTGCCGCGTCGCGAAGATGCTCGTGTACGGCGCGCTCCTGTCGTGTTTATCCCCGGTGCTCACGATCGCGGCGTGTTTATCGTACAAGTCGCCGTTCACGAGTGGTCAGGGCGGGAAAGGCGGCGGCGGCGGCGCCGCCGGGGACGCCGCGCGGAGACAACTCTCGCTCCCGAGCTCCGGCTGCCTCGCGTCCGGGGAGCAGAGCGATCACCTCGTGTACGCCGCCGCGTACGAAAACTGGGCCAAGGTGGCGTCCGTCTCCGACCGTAACACCGCGCGCAGGCATGCGACGAAGCACGGCTTGTGCCCGGAGACGTTGAAGCAAATCGCGGAGATGCGCGGGCAGTACGCGAGCCTCCTCGCGGACATCGGGTTCATCGCCGGCTCGAAGGGCACGCGCGCGGACGCCTCCCCGAGCGGCTGGGTGGACGACCCCTCCGCGTCGTGGAACGTCGACGCGAAGCGCGCGCCGGTGGTGAAGGCTGTCGTCACCGCGGGTCTCTACGCGAACATCGCGGCGACGGAGAACACCGGGCGGTGGCGGGACGCGAAGGGCGAAGTCGGGGTGCACCCGTCGAGCGTAAACGCGAAGCTCGCGACGCCGACGTTTCCGTTCTTGGTGTTCCACGAGAAAGTGAAGACGTCCAGGGTGTTTCTGAGGGACAGCACCGTCGTCGCCCCCGCGGCGTTGCTCCTGTTCGGCGGCGCGATGGACGTGCATCACGCCGCGGGGAGGGTGTCGTTGGACGGGTGGCTGTGGCTGAGAGCGTCCGCGCAAGTCGCTGTGCTGTTCAAGAAGCTGCGCCGCGCTCTGGACGACGAGCTCGACGCGCGGATACGAGGCGCGCGACGAGTGCGAGATGGTGGCCCTAGTAAAGGTGCGGGCGCGGAGGATATATTGAGGACGATCCGGACCGTGCTCACGGAGCACGGCTGCGGGTCGTCGTAGAGGTGGGCGTAGGCGTAGATATCGCGTCGTATAAGATACACGTACAACGCAGCCGCCGACGACGACTGAAAGAATACATTAGACTACTTCGTCTTCTTCTGCTCCTGTTGCGCGAGCTTAGGGAGGTCGTCCGTGGACGCCCCCAGGCCCGCGAGCTGCCGCCGCATCAAGTTCGCGTACACGCCGTCGGGGATCTTCATGAGGTTATCGTGCGTGTCTTGCTCCGCGACGACGCCCTCGCTCACCACCGCGACCGAGTCCGCGTCTTGAATCGTGCTCAACCGATGCGCAATCACGATCGACGTCCGGTTCCTGCCGCTCATCATCGCGTCCAACGCGTCGTTCACGAGCTGCTCGCTCTCCGCGTCGAGCGCGGACGTCGCCTCGTCGAGGAGTAAAACCTGAGGGTTCATGAGCACCGCGCGCGCGATGGCGATGCGTTGCTTCTGCCCGCCCGACAGCTTGATCCCTCTCTCGCCGACCCACGTGTCCAATCCTTTCTCCAAGTCGCGCACGAAGTCCGCGACGTTCGCTTGCTCGAGCGCGCGCCAGATGTCCTCGTCCGTCGCGTCCGGGGACGCGAACCTCGCGTTCGAGCGGATGGACCGCGCGAACAACACCGGCTCCTGCGACACGACGCCGATGAGCGAGTGCAGGTGCTCGTGCTGAATCTCCCCGACCGGGACGCCCGCGACGAAGACCTGGCCTTTGATCGGGGCGTAGTAGTACTGCACGAGCGCCGCGATCGTGGACTTCCCCGCACCGGACGCGCCGACGATCGCCGCGCACGTCCCCGCGGGGACGTTGAGCGACAACCCGTTGAGCACCGGGCGGTCCGGAACCCCCGGGTACGCGAAGTGCACGTCTCTCAGCTCCACGCTCACGCCCGTCTCGGTCGTGTCCGGCGCGAGGACGCCGTCGTGCGGGAGGAGCGACTCGCGGTCCATGAGGTCGAACACGCGCGTGGACGCGCCGAGGGCTTGGATGATGGACGCGTAGGTGCCGGAGATGAGCGCCATGCCGAAGGAGGCGTTGATGGAGTAGAGGATAAACGCGTTGAGCTCTCCGATGGTGAGGTCGTCCTCGATCGCGAGCCGGGAGCCGTAGTAGAAGGTGGAGCCGAGGGTGATGAAGACGCCCGCGGTGAGGCAGCCGTTGAAGATCGCGCTTCGCCTCCCGTACGACATCTCCACGCCGAGGGCTTCGTTGACGCTCGACGCGAAGTGCGAGGACTCGTGGTTCTCCTGGCCGAAGGTTCGCACCGTGCGAATCGCGCCGAGGGAGTCCTCCGCGACGGACGTCGCCTTCGCCGTCGCTTGCTGCGTCAGACGTGCGAGCACGCGCAGACGGCGGCTCTGCCAGATCGCCGCGGCGATGAGCGGCGGGAACGCGGCGAGGACCACGAGCGTGAGCCGCCACGACGTGTAAAACATAAACGTAAACGCGATGATCACCGTCGCCATCCCTCGGAGCGCCATGGACAAATTCTGCGTCGCGACGTTCTTCAGCATCGCGGTGTCCGTGGTTATGCGCGAGATCAACGACCCGGACGTCACGGAGTCGAAGAACCCGACCTCCTGGGCGAGGATGTTCGTGAACAGGCGGTTCCGCAGCCGCGCGACGACTTTGTACGAAGCCGTGTTGAACATGTACATTCGCAGCGCCTGGAACAGGCCGCCGAAGAGACCGACGAGGAGGAGGCCGATGTACGCATCGAGAACGTCCCTGCGCGCGCCCGCGCTGTCGCCTTCCAGGTGCTTCGTGACGCCGTCGATCATGCGCCCGGCGTAGAACGGGATCAACATGATGCACACGGAGTTACAGAACAGAAAGAAGATGCCGACGGATAAGCGCTTCGATTGGCCTTTCGACTCTTGGAGGATGCGGTAGAAGTCTTGCTTCATGCTGCGCTTCTTCTTGCCGCGCAGCAGGCGGTCCCTCGAGCCGTCGAGGTCTTCGCCGTCCTCCTCTTTTTTCTCGCCGTCCTTCTCGTCGCCCTTGCCGTCGCCCTTCTCGCCGTCATTCTTCGCGTCGGCGGCCGCCGGTTTTTTCGCCGCCGCGCCGGGCGCGGCGTCGAAGCTGACGCGGATGCTCTTCTTCGCCGTCAGCGGCTCCTCGACCTTGACGCTCGTGAGCGTGACGCCGTCGTCGTCGTCGTCGACCTTGGACGGAGGCATCGCGACGCGCGGGGAGAGAGACTCTGCGCGGTCGAGTTGTGACGCGTCGCCGACAGACGGGTGGAGGGTGGACGACTACGAGCCACGTCGACTATCGACGGCTGCGGCTGCCGTGTCATTCGCGGTGAAATCGAGCCCAGGACCTGGTTTCAGTCAAACGCGTCGACCGATGAAAGGGCGATGCTCACCCCGGTCTCGAACCTGGGATTTTCGCGCCCCTCGACCCGGTTCGAACGGAGCGCCCTCGCGAGCGCGCGTTCGCGCGAGGCCACACGCGCGCGCGCGGCAACGCACGAATCGTCCGCACGCGCGTTCGGTCACTCTCGAGCGGGAGCGGCGCCGATCGCGGTCGTCGCGCTCGAGGCGCGTCGAGGGAGAGGCGGATCTCCTCGCGGTGGTTTACCCTAATACGCATTCATTCACAGAGATCGTCGTCCATGTCCGCGACGCTGTCCGCGCTGCAGCAGCGCAAGGAGCGCTTGGACGAGGAGCTGAAGCAGACGGAGAAGCAGGTGTACGACCTCGAGACGCACTACCTGAACGAGAGCTCGCAGCACGGGAACGTCTTCAAAGGGTTCGAGGGGTACCTCTCGCAGACGAAGAACACGACGCAGAAAAAGACGCGGAGTTTCAAGCCGGACGAGAGGTTGTTCTCGATGTCGAGCACGACGTCACCGGTCGTGGAGGAGATCGCCGCGGAGCAGGCGCAGGAGAAGACGGTCACGACGCAGTCGGGGAGGAAAGCCGGCGGCGGCGGCGGGTACCGGTAGCTTTTGGACCATAGCGGAAGATCGAATAGGAACGAAATTAGGCGTCCACGAACGACGAGATCGTCTCGTCGCGACCGACGTCCGGCGGGGTCTAACGCGGCTATTCTGCGACGTGAGCACAACGCACGACGCGTCGTTCAACTCGTCCCCGATCACGTCCCCGGACTCTCGTCCCCGTCCCCGATCTCGTCCTCGCCGTCGTCGAAAATCTCCCCGCGAATCTCCGGGAGGTTGTTCTCGAACGCGACCCGCAACCTATCGTCCAACGACACGTCGCACACCACCTTGCCGTCCACGCTGAGCACGTGCACGCCCCCGATGCACGACGCCACGTCCGTTGTCGCCGCGCGTGCACTACCCCCCTCCCCGCTCGCGTCGTCGTCGTCGTCGTGCGGCGGCGGCGGCGGCGGCGGCAGATGCGTGCGCGTGTCCAGCGTGAGTTTCAACTCTCGTCCCGCGGCGGCGGCGTTTTCCTCCGCCCGCCGCATCGCCGCCGTCGCCTTCTCCGCGTCGACTTCCCGGCATCGAATCACCGCCTCTGTGGCTTGGAGCTTCGCGACGCCCTGTTCGACGAGGCCGACGAGGAGAGATTCGTACTCCGGTTTATCGCTCGCGTCTCTGAGTTCATCGCGCGCCTCCGCGAGGATCCCTCGCACGGCGTCGTCCCTCGCTCGGAGCAAACGCAGCCGCGCCGCGTTGAGTCGCGTCGAGAACTCGATCCGCTTCTCCTTCTCCGCGGCGCTCTCTTTCCTCTCGTACTCCTCGCGTATCTTCTGCTTCTCTCGCTCGACGACGTCACGCTTCTCGACGTCGAATTCCTGCGCGAGCGACGGGGACGGGGCGGCGTTCGCGTGAGCGACCGAGCGCGAGACTTTTGGCGCGGGTGCCGATCGGACGTCGGAACCGCGCGGACGCACCTCCTCCGCCGCGATGTTGATCTCGTTCGCCTTCTCCTCCGCCTCCTGCTCGATGAACTTCACCATCTGCGCGAGCGAGAGCGCGGAGGGGGATTTGAGCGAGCGGAGCGGGCGGACGAGGGGCGTTTACGCTCGTCGTCGCGAAAAGCCACGACGTTCGCTCGAGGAGGGACGCGGCGCGCGCGCGCGTTCATTCGCACCTGCGTGATCTGTCGCCGCACCTCCTCGTCGTTCATGGTGCCGCGTGCGTTACTCGAGCGCGGCCGCCTCGGCGTGTTTTCTCCCGCGTCACCGCGCGGCAGCCCTATGACGCGCCAGATCCTCGCGCTTCTCGGGAGACGCGAAAAGTCAAGTCGCTCAGCGAACGTGCGTTTCTGTTCGTGTGAATGATGAATTGCTTAACGGATGACGTCTAACGCACGCCTAGTCCGTCCACACCTGCCCCGCCATGAACTGCAGCGCCGGGACGCCGCGGATCTCCATGTCGAACAGCGGCGCCTCGATCCTCCGCAGCCCTCTCAACCCGGCGTCCTCGTCCAACATCTCCATCGCGCGCCGCTGGTCCTTCGCCTTGACCGCGCAAAAGTTCACCGCGGTTTGCGCGTCTTTGGTCACCGCGCCCTGCGCGGCGATCAGCGCGTCGAGCTTCTCGGCGAGGCCGTCGACCGCGCCGGCCGCGACGATGGCCTCGCGCAGCGCCTCCTGCTTCGCGGCGAGCTCTTCTTTCCTCGCGCCGAACCCCTCCCCGGTGACCTGGACGATCTGGTTCACGACGAGGCGACGCGTTGGCACCTTTTCCTTTTCGAGCGACGACAGCAGCCGGCCGCTCTCGGAGATGCCGAGCACCGTGGGGATCGTCACGATGACAAACTCGGTCGTCTTCTCGTTCCGGAACAGGTCCTTCACCTCCTGGAGTTGCGCCTTGAGCTTCTCGAGCTTCGCGACGGCCTCGTCCTGTTTGCCGTCGTCCACGCCGAAGAGCCCTTTCACCGCGTCCGTCGCCGACGTCAGCTTTTGCCGGAGGCGGACGATCTTCCCGATGCTCTTGTCCAAAAAGTCCGGCAGCGACAGCAACCGCAGCGTGTGCCCGGTCGGCGCGGTGTCGAACACGATCCTCGTGAACTTGGCGTACTTCTCGTCTTTGATGAACTGCACCACCTTGGATATCGCGATCGCCTCGTCGAGCCCCGGCGGCGGCGTGTCCAGGAGCTCGCCGAGCTTGAGATCTCCGAGCTGATCCGCGAGCCCGCCCAGGCCGACGCTGCCCATGAAGTCTTTCGCGCCTTGGGACATGTCCGTCTGCTTCGCGAACGCGGCGAACTCCTCCTTCGCTTGGTTCGGGTCCACCTCCATCGCGTACAGCTGCGCGTCCGTGCCGTCGACGCAGACCGGGACGCCGCCGGTGACGTCCTGCGCGAGGGAATCGCTCAGCGAGTGCGCGGGATCCGTGGACACGAGCAGCGTCGGGTGCCCGTTCATCGCGAACTTCACCGCGAGCGAGGACGACAGCGACGTCTTCCCGACGCCGCCTTTGCCGCCGACCATGTAGTACTTCCGGTCTCTCCCCGCGGACATCTCCGAGAACCCCGCGGACTCGACGGACGACGACGCCGACGTCACGACGGGAGCGCGTCGCGAGACGCGCACGCGGACGCTCGAGCCGAGACGCTTCCGCGCGCTTCCCCGGGTGTCGCCCACGCGCGAGGAGGGCGCGAGCGCGCGCGAGAGCGCCAGCGGCGCCGCGGCTGCCGTCGCCATCGTTCGCGGCGTCGACCGCGCGCGAGAAGCGGAGCGATGAGTGAATGATTCGATCGACGCCCGGCTCACAGGGTCGATCGACTCGGACGGAACTACGAACGCCGAACCCGCGAAAATTACGCTAGGTTATGGTGTGGTCGGTTTTAACCCACCCAGCTATGGGCAAACAGTCTGACGAGTACGCGAATTAACTACAGGGTTTAAGCATTTTACGATAGGTTATGGGGCACTTTTTTCCCGCACCGAATCGTGATTGGCTGCTGGTGACGGGGACATCCGAAAGAGCATCTGATTCGATAGCGACGAACGATAGCCGCGCTTTATCCTTCTAGGTCAGCAGTCAGTCCGTGGAGTTAACACAGAATCTGAGAGTTCCGAGGGTCACACGCCCTCGCGCGACCGGGCCAACGCGCGTCACGAGAACCACCGAGAGCGCGAATCATGACGAACAAGATGCCATGCGACAATTGCCACGCCGCGCCCGCGGAGTGGTTCTGCGCGCACGACGGTGCGCGCGAGATTCCGCGTCGAATCTTTTCCGCCAAACCTCGGAGATTCCCCTCGCTTTTTCCCCCGCGTCGCTTAACCCCGCTTTTTACACCGAGACGACGCGACGCTGACGCGCTCGATTCCACCTCAGGAGCGAACCTGTGCGCGCGATGCGACGTCGCGATTCACACCGCGAACAAGGTGCGCGCTCTCCCGGGATTTTTTTTATCGCGTCGACTCGCGTGGCGCCGATAAGCGCGGCCGCGTGACCCTACTTTTCGCGGGTCATTCATTTCGTCCGCGTCGAGATCCCTCCTTCAGCATCTTACTCGTCTCCCCCCGTCCTCCCCCTCGTCCTCCGCAGCTCGCGATGCGACACGAACGCATCCCCATGGAACAAAAACTCGCGAACGACGCGCTGTGCCAATCCATCAACCCGACGAACGACGGCTTCGACACCGAGATGGGCGTGGCGCGCAACGAGCAAGCCAGCACGTCGTCGGGCGCGCCCACCAACGAGACGTCGAACGACCTCGACTGGCTCGTCTCCGGCCCGCACGGCAACATGGACGACCCGCTCAGTAATTTACTCGACATGCACCAGGACGCGCACGACAGCAGTAACGGCGACGCGTCGCACTTTGGGTTGGACGACGCGTCGCTGTGGGGGAGCCACGGCGGCTTCGGGAACGGAAACCACCTCTCGTCGGCGGCGTTTAGAAACTCGGACGCGCGGCGGGAACTGAGCGCGCAACCGGTGGTCGGCGACAGCGCGGGGTTTGTCACCGGGAACGGCGCGGCGATGATGGGACAAGGACACGCCGACGGGATGCAGCGACAACAGAACGATGGGAAGGAAATCTCGAGCACGAGCGGCACGAGCGAGACGACGCAGGCGCCGACGCAGATGATGCCGCCGCACGCGGGCGGACAAGTCAACTTTTCGCACGGCGGCGGCGCGCCGGGGGGGCCGGGGTCGCCGCACTACGACCAAGTCTTGACCAGGCCGTTCGCGACGAGCGCGCTGAGACACGCGCAGCTGCAGCGGTACCGCGCGAAGCGACTCGCGAGGCACCTCGGGCACAAGAAGATTCGATACGAGTGCCGGAAGACGCTCGCGGATAACCGCCCGCGCATCAAAGGCCGGTTCGCGAAGGTGCACTCGGACCCGAACCTCGCCGCCGCCGCGCTCGCGGCGGTGCAGTCGTGCCCGGACCTCACCGCTTTGAACGTCGTAGGGGAGGACAAAGAGTCCTCCGAGGACTCAAACTCGAAGAAAGGAGGCCGGAACGCCAAGTCGCGACTGTCGAACGGCAGCGGCAGCAACGAGAGCTCGTCGCCTAAACTGAAAAACCCGGCGCACAAGGCGTCGTCCAAAAAGCCAAACACGCGCGGGTCCGGGGCGTCTAGCCCGGAGCAGTGGGACTCCACCGCGGGCGTGAGCTTGCGGTCGGGGGGGAAAGGGATGCCGTACACGCAGTCTGAGGTCTCGCTCGTGGACCTCGGGCGAAGGCTGTGTTGAGTCGTGTGGTGAGAGCGGAGCGAGGGTGGGTGCGCCGAGCGAGCGAGCGAGCGACGGAGTTTCATCATCAGTCGTCTCCTTCTGTTCGTCTGGCGAATTGTTGTACAAGAGGAATTTTTTTGGTTCGGGACGGGGTGCGGGTGTAAAAACGCAAAACAAACGAAAACGCATGTGGAAAGAAGTGAAGTGAGGGAAAAACAAGGGACCGGGGACGCAGTCACGCGGAGAAGGACAAACACGTTGGGGAGCACGCGCGCTGTGTGTACGACGCCCGCGCGCGTGCTCCCCGTTCTGTCCGCGTCGACGCTCGTAATTCAATAGAGTATAGAACTCCGAGCGGGAGCGATTTAATACCGAGCTCCTGCGCCTTCACTCGACGTCGTCTCGTTTCTCGTGGGTGGACACCCTACCGTAGAGTTACAAAGAGCTAACTTATGATTCGCGTACACGACGTCCCCTCACTCCTTGGACGACTTGATGGACTCCATGAAGCGAGCGTTCGCGGCTTGCCTCTCCGCCTGCATCGCCTTGACCTCCTCCGTGAGTTTCACCTCCCACTCCGCCATCGCGTTCGCGGCCCAGACCCCCCCGCCGGTCCACAGCACATGCTCCCACGGGTCTGAAAGAGAGAAAGAGAACGGGCGGGCGGAGTCAGCGCGTGCGACGCGAGCGCGCGGGGGACGAAAGAAACCCTAAAATATCCTCCGAGGACGCCTCGGTCCAAGATGTGGCACGGATCGCGTCCGCGATCGACGTGCACCGCTGCGGGGAGCGATCGATTCGCGCGTCCACGAGCGCGGATTTCACCGCGCGCGCGTCATGGCGCGGCGTCGACCGCACACGCCGCGCGTGCGACGCGCGAGAATGAACGAACCCGCGCGCGCGCGTCGCTCGCGGTGGAAAGAAAGAATGGCGCGGGGGAGGAAAGGGCACGCACTGCGCAAGAGCGGGAGCTTGCGAAGGGCGTTGATGAACAGCTGCGTCCCGAAACCCATGGCGGCGCCGGCCATCGTGGCCGTGGTGGCGAACGGCATTTTCTCAACCCGCGGTGTCTATCGCACGCCGAGACTACTGCGTTCGATCGCGCGAAGGTGCCCGTTTATCGCGACTCTTCGACCCGACGAAAATCGCCACTGAGCGAAGAGGCGCGAAATTTCCACCTTGAAGGTACCTTGGTGTTCTACTAGCTAGACTACCTGCGCGGCTCCACCGACAGCGCCTCCTTGTCCTTCACCCCCGCGTCCTTCAACGTGCGTCCAAGGTCGCTCAGCGGCCGGCGCGGGAACGCCGCCACGAGCGCGTGCCTCGACATGTCCACGCCCGTCTCCGCCGCGACGAACGCCGCCACCGCGGCGACGGCGTCGACGTCCCGAAACCGCCGGCTCAGGCGGCGCCCGCTCGGGACGCGCACGGCGAGCGTCACCGCGGCGGGGTCCCCGGCGGCGGGCTCGTCGGGGACGGGCGGCAGCGCCATCGGGGGAGGCGGGGGTTGCGAATGCGGCGGGGTGGACTGCGCGAGCGACGCGGCGATCGCCGCGGCGAGGTCCGCGTCGGCGTCGTCGCCGCCGCCCGCGCTCGGGGCGCCCGCCCCGGCGAAGCTCGCGGCCAACGCCCTGGCCGCGTCCTCCGCGGAATCCCTCTTCCCCGCGCCTCCGCCATGCCCGTGCCCGTGCCCGTGTCCTAAACTCGCGGCGATCGCAGCCTGGAGCTCCGCGTCGTCCGCCGATCCCTCCCCGCCGCCGCCGCCGCCGCCGCCGCCGCGCGCGAGCGTCGTCAACGTGGCGCGCCCCCCCGCGCCGACCCTCGCCATCGCCTGCTCCGCCGCGCACCGCGCGCGCCCCGCGGCTTTCACCGCGTCGGCAGCCTTGTTATCCGCGGCCGCGTCCTCGACGTTGACCCACCGGCCGTACGTCCCGCTCGAGCTCGCGTCCGCCGCCGCGGGCAGCGCGCCCCGCACGACGAAAATGCTGTACCCCTCCTCCTTCAGCTGCGCGAGGAACGCGCTCAAGTACAGCTCCGAGATGGGCTGCGGCGCGGGGAACATGCTGTTGAAGTTCCACCACCCCCCGGGTTTGGGCGCGCTGCCCTTCTTCCCGCCGAATCCGCCGCCCGCGTGCACGCTCGGGCTCTCCACGTCGTCTCGTCGTCGAACCGCGAACCAGTGCTGGTCGAGGTTGCACAGGAACGCGACCTCGTCCTGGGGCGACCTCCACGCGCTCCCAGCCTCGCGCGAGGTGGCGGGCACGCACGTCAGGTTCCAAACCTCCAGCGCTTTCGTCAGGACTTGGATGCTGAAGTTCCCGTCCGCGGCGGCGTTCCCGCTGTCCTCCGCCATGTACCTCAGAAAGTCCGCGCTCTCGACGCCGGACTCGCGCATGAGCGCGCGCTCGCGCTCGTCGAACTCCGTCGCGATCGCCGCGAGGTCGTGCGCGCTGAAGTACGGGCCTTGAAGCAGCGTGTTCAGCGCGTGCACGCCGCACAGCATCGACGTCTGCTTCTCGTGGTACAGCAGCCGCGCCATCGTGCCCGGAGGGGGGGAGGGGCGCGCTCGACGAATCTGATGGAAGCGACGTCCGCGACGCGACGCGACGCCAGCTGCTCGCGCTCGGTATCGAAGGTCCGGAAGGTCGTTGTGCGGCGTACTGTAGTACGTACGCGAACCGCGTACGAAACGTATGTGTAAGTAGTCAGCGACGATTTGAAAATGGACAGCGCGGGAGTTAGGATGGAATTCGTTCGTCCGCGCGCGGCTCGCCTCCACAGCGACGCGCGCGCGAGGGACGTCGTCCGGACGAACGCGCGTAAACGTGACCATGTCGTGCATGACGCATCACGCGAACGGGACGGTGACGCGCGAGCCGAACGGCTCCGTGCAGGTCATCTTCGGTGCGTCTCTCTCCCCGCCGAATACGAATCTCGAATCCCCAGCTTGGCAACCAACCCCTCCCCGCGCGCGTCTGAATCTGACGTCCCCGCGTCCCCGTCCGCGCCTGACCGATCCCCGCGCGTCCCGACTCCCGCCATCACGACAGGCCCGATGTTCTCCGGGAAATCCACCGAGCTCGCGCGACGGATACGCCGACACAAGGTCGCGAATCGCTCGTGCCTCGTCGTGAAGTACGCGAAGGACACGCGGTACGAATCCGAACCGGGGACCGCGGAGGCGGGGACGGACGGCGTCGACGACTTGCGCGGGTGCATGATAACGCACGACCGACAGGCGTTAGTCGCATACCCCACACATCTGCTCGCGGACGTGGACAACGTCGCGCACTCGTTCGACGTCATCGGCGTGGACGAAGGGCAGTTCTTCCCGGACGTCGTCGCGTTCTGCGAAAAGTGGGCCAACGAGGGGAAAACCGTCATCGTCGCCGCGCTGGACGGCGACTTCAAGCGGACGCCGTTCGGCGCCGTCCTCGGCCTCGTCCCGATCGCGGAGGACGTCACAAAACTCAGCGCGGTGTGCCACGGCTGCGGCGGCGACGCGGCGTTCACCGCGCGCGCGGGCGCCGTCGCGACGGATGAAGTCGAGCTCATCGGCGGGAGCGACTTGGGGTACAGCGCGTCTTGCCGCGCGTGCTTCGCGTCCGGCGCCGCCGCCGCGCAGGCGGGGAAGTCGCCCGTCGGGAAGGCGGCGAAACAAAAACAACTACAACAACCATCGTCGACGCCGTCGCGGCCGCCGTCGTCCGCGTCGTCCGCGGAACGCGCGCGCGCGAAGAAGCGCGCGTCCGTGGACGGCACCCCCGCGGCGGCGGCGGTGACGGAGGCGCGCGCGGCGGCGGCGACGCCGTCCACCGCGACGCCGTCCGCGGCCGAGCAGCCCGTCGCGTCCACGCCGGCGATGCGGGACGTGGGCGAGCGCATGAGACTCCTCACGATGGACTCCCCGTCGACGCCGGCGGACTCTGGCTACACTCCCGTCGCGGCGCGCGGGACGCGCGGCCGAACGAAAATGGGCGCCGCCGCGTTGAACGCGGTCGCGGGGGTGGAGAACCCCATGGGCGGCGGCGGGAAGCGGCTCGCGCGCGGCGCGGGTGGGCCAGGGCGGTCGCCGTACAACGAGCTCGCGAGTCGCGGCATGGGCGCGGTGGTTCGTTCGCCGCTGTCGAGCGTCCGGTGACGAACGCGACGGCGACGCGGCGGCGGAGAGGAAGCGAAGGGCGGGCACGCGCGCGGGCGCGCGTGGTCTAATTATTCACGAGTCGACGGGGGCGGGGGGATGGGATGGGGGGAGACGTTCACCGAACGAAACGAACGCGCGTCTCGACGTTCGAACGACGCGCGCGTGACTGATTATTTTAGAGTAAAACAGGAGTTGCAAAATGTCGCATCTCTTCGCGCGCGTCGCCGCGTCATCGCTTGTACCCCGTCTTGTACGCCGCCTTCTCCGGCAACACGAAGCTCACGAGCATCATGTGCTTCCCCGGGGCGACGAGGCGCACTCTGCGGTACACGACGCCGTCGCCGAGCGCCTTGGCCGAGCGCCCTAACCCCAGCGCCTGCGCCGCGAGCCCCCCTATCTCGCCCTCCGGGTTCGTCGGGTGCTTCGAAAACGCGTACACGTTGATCCTCGGCAGCGCCTCGGGCGGCCAGACGTCTCGCGTGAACGCCCCCTTGAAGCAGTCCAGCAACTCGAGGCTGCCTTGCGGGAGGTTCATCACCGCCTGCGTGAAGCGCACGCCTTGAAGCTTGCCGTCGGCGTCGAAGCCGACCCTCGAGACGCGAAGCTCGACGGCGTCGCGCGCGTCCAAGCACGTGATCCCCGCGAGGCGTCTCTTCGGCTTTCCGTTTTTCTGATCGTTCACGCGGAGATAGTCGATCGCCTTCGGGTTGAGGTCGTTCGCGTAGACTCTCTCGCACTTCCGCGCGGCTAACAGCGCGATCGGGCCGACGCCCGCGCACAGATCGAGGACGACGTCGTCCGGGGAGAACGAGTCCACGAGCCTTTGGCGCTCCGTGCCGAGCCGCGAGTTCCAGTACATCGCGCGAAAGTCGAGCTTGTACAGCAGCCCGTTTTCGTTCACCTCCGTCTCCAACGGCGCGTTCGGTCGATCGTTCTTCGGCGCCCCCGCGAGCACCTCCATGTCGAACGTCCGGTACGGCCCGCCCGTCTCCCCGGTCTTGTTCACCACGACCTCGATCTGTTTCAGCTTGTCCACGAGCACCGCCGCCACCGCGGCTTTGTACGGCTCGTGTTCCTCTCTCAGGTTGAGGTGCGCGACGCGTCCAACCGTCTCGAACCCGACCGGGATCACGATCCCCGGCGGGATGATCCTCCGCAGCGCTTCCTCCGCGCTCAGCGCGTCGTACCCCAGGTGCATCACGTGCGTCGTGAGCGTCGCGGACGGGGTCTTCGCGAGCGCCTCGGTCACCGCGGGCGGGTAGTCGTCGACCGGCGCGCCCGCCGCGCACGACGCCTCCGAGAGGAGGATCAAGCTGTGCTCCCTTTCTTCGACGTCCGCGATCACCTTGTTCAGACGCGGGCGGTCCAGGGTGTGCTTCTTGATCGCCGCCATGAGCCCGCCGATCTCTCGCGTCGGCGCTCTGATCGCGGCGACGACGAGCTCGGTGTGGAATCGCTCGTCCGCGGGGTCGACGACGGGCGCGGACGGCGGCGACGACGACGATGACGTCGCCGTCCGCGACGACGCCGCCGCGTCGGCGGCGTCCTGGTGGACGGAACGCGCGCCGCGTCCGTCGCCGCCGCCTCCGCCGCGCGCGACGCCGTGGCCGCCGCTCAAGGACCGGACGCTCGCGCGCGTGACGTGTTGCGCCCGCGCGGGCGCGTGATCAGGCGACGGCGACCGCGCCGGCGGCGACCGCACCGCGCGCCAGTGCGCGTTCGCGTGCGCGGACCCCGCCGCCCGTCGGGGCCCCGCGGTTCCGACGAGCCTCGCGCGCGCGCCCGCGCCCACGCGCGCGACGACGACGCGCGCGGCGGATGCCGACATCCTATCGACGACTCTCGGGACACGACGGCGCGCGTCCTCCCTCGCTGACGTCCCGCGCTCGCGCGCGACGGTCTGGCGGCGAGCGGGGATTCGGACCCGCGGAGGGAATTGCGAGTGGATAAAAAGCGCGCTCGGGTTCGTAGTATAACACGTCACAAATTTATTCACGCCTGCACCTCACGCCTGCGCCGCCAGGACCATCGTGTTCACCCCGCACGACCCTTTATCTTTGCATATCTTGTAGTACCCCTCCTCGCCCCAACGCGCCCCCCACGAGTTCTTGATAAGCCAGAACGGCTCCCTCCGGAACCCCCTCGCGGGCGCCCGACCCTCCGCGCCGAACCCGACGATCAACACGCCGTGATCCAGACGCGTCTTATCGCACGCCCACGGGCACGCGACGCCGCGTCTGTACAGCTGCATCCACCGCGCGTCGATGCCGACGGAGAGCGGGCCGTGCTTCACGAGCGCGGCCGCGATCTGCGACTCGTCCGCGGACACGAACGAGTAGTTGGTTATGGTCGCCGCCGGCGGGCCGTCCTCTTTACTCTTACACCTCCCGTCGCCCCTCGCGCCGAGGTACGGATACGCCGCCTCCGCGTCCAGGCCGCCGCGCTTCACGACGTACGCCATCGCGTTCGCGGGTAAACCGCCGTCGCACCCGGAGTCGCACGCGGTCCCGGAGTCCGGGTCGCACGTGTGGTCGCAGTCCACGAGCTGTTGTTCGGACAAGGAGACGAGCGCGCCGGACTTGACGAAGTGGGCGCCCTCGACGGCGCCCGTCGCGGAGAAGCTCCAGCACGACCCGCACATCCCCTGGTTCTTCACCGGCGTCACCGCGCCCAGCGCTCTCCAGTCGAAGTTCAGAGGGATGTTCTCCGTGGGAAGGTGCGGGAGGACGCGCGATGACTCGTGTCGCTTGAGACGCTCCACGCGCGCCGCGTCGATCGGCTCGCGCATGAGAAGCGACGACGCGAACTCGTCCTCGGTGAGATCCGCGAACGGCGTCGCGCCGTACTCCGCGCCGTCGCGCGCGGACATCTCCTTCGCGCGCGCCATGTTCTCCGCGAATATTTCGAGGCGTTTCGCGTACTCCTTCGCGTCCGAGGCGTACGTCTTCCCGTGCTCGAGCACGAACGCGTCGAAGTCGCGCTCGTGTCGCGTCATCAGACGCCGAGACGCGAGGGGCGACGTCGACGCCCGCTCGTCGAGGCCGACGGAGAAGGACGACCGCCGCGCGCCGCGCGCGGGAGCGCACGCGGCGAGGAGGAGGACGACGACGAGCGCGACGCTCGCGCGGAGGCGGGAGAGGCGCGTCATGACGCCGTGCACCGCGGAGGCGCGACGTCGAGTGATGAAGGCTGACGAGGCGCCCCGTGATGGTCTGCCTACTGACGATGACGTCGGTCTCGGACGACGCGACGAAAACCACGACGCCCCCGACGCGTCCTCCTTCCCCACCCGACACTTCAGCACGCGCGCGCGGCACGATGCACTCGCTCGCGTCGACCGCTCTCCACGCGCGCGTTGTCCCGCCCGCCACCGCGTCGCTCCGACGACGGGCCGCGCGCGTCGCCGTCCGAGGCGCGCGCGCGGACAGAAAAAACAGAACGATGGGGAACGCCGTCGTCGCGATGGCGTCGTGGTGGGAGAACGCGCCGTTCCTTCCGAAAGAAGCGAAGCAGGCGGCGAAAGAGAACGAGTACTTCAACGGCATCCCGTTCCCGATCCCGCTGCCGTTCGTGAGCAAGCCAAAGGCGAAGACGCCCGGGCGCGCTGACCCCGCGGCGCCGGACAAGCGATACGTGCTGTTCGACTTCTCCGAGGGATCGGACGACGCGAAACCGGAGCGGTTCGACCGCGTCTGGGGCGCCCTGAACGACGTCGTCATGGGCGGCAAGTCCGAGGCCGCGGCGTCGATCGTGACCATCCCGAGCGCGGAGGGCGGCAAGTGCGCGAAGCTCAGCGGCGTCGTCGAGGGCGACGGCGGCGGATTCGTCAGCGCGCGGACGCGAAACTTCGTCTCGCCGGTGGACGTGTCGAGCTACGACGGCGTGCAGCTGCGGGTCCGCGGCGACGGGCGGCGGTACAAGCTCATCCTCCGCGACACCGAGGACTTCTTCGCGCTGTCGTACAGCGCCGGGTTCGACACGATCGAGGGGGAGTGGATCGACGTCGAGCTCCCGTTTGAAGATTTCGCGCCGGCGATGCGAGGGAATGAGGTGGCGCGCGGCGACAGCGACTACCGCGACTTGCGCGCGGACCGCGTGCGCTCGCTTCAGGTGATGCTGTCGAAGTACGGCAAGGGGATGGGGGAGCTGAACCCGACGTTCGCGTCCGGGCCGTTCGCGATCGAGATCAGGGAGATCGCCGCGTTTAAGAAGGACGTCGCGTTGGCCGCGACGGCGACGGCGGCGGCGTGAGGCGAGAGGCGGCGGACGAGACTCGGCGGCGGACGAGACTCGGCGGACGGAGACCGCGGCGGCGCCCGCGCGGGGACGCCGCGGGTGAGAACGACGAACGATACGACGCGCGCGCGTCGTGGCGACGCCACGGAACGAACGAGAGAAGGAAGAATGAATGTGACGACGTGTAAGAACAGATACGCATGTACGCTACGCGTGAGACGCCCTCGCGTCCGCGATCGAGAGTCCTTCTCCACTCCTTACATAGGTCATCAATCTGTTCGTCGTCGTTTCTGTTGGCGGGAACCGATCGTCGATCGTCACGCGTCTAACACGTCGAGGTAGATCACCTCGACGTGGAGGTCCGGTTCGCCGGTATCCTTCATAGCGTTATTCTCGTGGTACTCGAACGGCTCCGGAATGACTTCTTCGTCGTCCTCCTCGCTCTCGCTCGCGTCGGAGTCCACTTCGTCGTCGCTCTCGCCGTCTAGAACCTCCATCGCGCGTTTCCCCTCGTCCGCCATGCGAACCGCCTCCCTCGCCGCGCGATTCGCCTTTCTCACGGAGTAGTACGCGCCGTGAATCTCCTTGTTGTACGTTTTCACTTCGTTATCGTGGTCCATTTCATCCTTCACGGTATCGCACGTGTACCAGGACACGACGACCCAGGCGTAGTCCCCCATCGCGCGCGCGCGAACGGGAATGATTTGCCAACTGGACGACCGGGAAAAAATCTGCGCGAAACCGAAGGAAAAAATGATACGGGGCGAGGCGCGACGCGATATATTCGCTACGTCTAGTCGTATCATCACATCCTGATACGCATCCTATCCATCGCATCGCTCACTGATCCGCAGAGTCACGCACTAAACACGCGGGCAACCCCGCGGCGTGCGGGTCCATCCCCGCGCTGCTCACGACGCCGCACATCAGATCCACCGCCCGGCCGCCGTTCGCGTCGACGCTGTCCCACGTCTGCGCGGGAGAGCCGCACGCCGTCCACCACGCCTCGTCCTCCCTGCGACGCGACGTTTCATATTCATCATAATCTTCATCGTCTTCCTCTTCGACGTCGACGTTTCGTATCTCCGCGGCTCTGGTCGCGACGCGCTGGAGCAAATCCAACGCCGCGGTCGAGTGCGTCCCGTCGAGAAGCGACGCCACCGGGGCGAAGAGCGAGACGACCCTCGCGCCGCCGCCGCCGCCGCCGCCGCCCGGGTGGCGCGCGTGCGGGTCCGCGGGGGCGTCGAACAACGCCGCGGCGGCGGACCCTCGCGCGCGCGCGGTGAGCGAGGATAACAGCGCGAGAGCAGCCGCGGCCGCGGCGGGACCGACGCCGTCGCCGCCGCCTTCGCCTTGAGACGCGGCGACGTCGACGAGGACGCGCGTCGCCGCCACCCCGTGTCGCGGGAAGAAAAACTTCGCGAGCGGCGCCGCGATGATCTCCGCGAGCCTCGCCACGCGCGGGGTCCCGGGCGGCGAGGGCGGCGGGTGCGGCGGGAGCGGCCTCGAGAGTTTCTTCGGCTTGACCGCGTACCGCCGCCGGCCACCGCCGCCGCCGCCGCCGCCAGACGACGACGCCGCCGCCGCGCGTCTCGGCGGCGGGAGAATAGACTCGAGCGTCGCCGCGAGGACGTCCATGTTCTCGTTCGCGCCGCCTCGTCCGCCGCGGATGCCGGACGCGAGCCATCGACCCGCGGCCGCGCCCTCGCGCGTGCCCAGCGGACCAGCCTTCGCGCGCGCGATCGTCGCCGCCGGGGACGCGGACGCGCTCGATCCCCCGCCCGACGCGTCGTCGCCGTTTTCGGTCCCCGCCGCCGCCGCCGCCGCCGCCGCGCCGCCGCCGCCGCCGGCGTCTTCTTCCTCCTCCGCGGCCGCCGCGGCCGCCAACACCAACGGAAGCAGCCCCGCGGTCGCGAGTGCGAGCCCGCGTTCGCCGCCCCACGCGCGCCGCTCGCACCCCGCGGACGACACGATCGCGGTGAGCGCGCGCGCGGCGTGCCCGACGCTCTCGCCTCGGACGAACCCCTTCAGCAAGAGCGGGATCACGTCTCGAAGTCCCATCGCGGGCGCGGGCAACTCGTACGGAGGCGCCCACGCGCCTCGGAACGCCTTCGGGCCTTTCCCGGACGTCCAGATCAACTCCGCGACCGCGCTGACGCGCTCGATGACCGCGCGCGCGTCGTAATTCGACCCGATCGGCAGCGGCGACGCGACGCGTAAGATCTCCGCCCCCGCGCCGGAGGGGTCGTCGAGCGGCCACGCGGACGCCATGACGGAAAACAACTTCGCCGCGCGCGCGTACAGGGACACGTTCATAGTCCGCAAACACGACGCCGCGCCCCACAGGACGTGCGGGTACGGCACGATCTCGATCTCGCTGCCCGCCCGCGAGAGCATTTCCGAGAGCGTGTCCAGGAGTAAACCGGCGAGGTCCGCCGCGAGCGACGCGCTTCGAGCGGAGATGACCATCCCGCCGCCGCCGCCGCCGCCGCCGCCGCCATACATTCCGCCGTACCCTGAACCGCGGCCGTACCCTAAACCGTTCGCGACGGTCCCGCCCTCCGCTGCCGCCGCTGACGAGCACAACGCCGCGAGAAGCGCCTCGGACGATTCCACGTCGAGAGGGACTTTCAACGCCGCGAGCACGCGCGCGGACGCGGCGGCGAGAGGAAACGACGCCGCGCGTAAAAGCCAACGCCGCGCCTCGTCTGCCCACTGCTCGCGTAAACCCGGCTCGAAGATCATCGCGTCCGGGAGGAGGCCGACGAGCGACGCCACGGACTCGGGCGTCCACGACGCGCCGCCTTCGCTCGCGCCGTGCCCGCCGCCGCCGGGGGCATGTTTAACGCCCGCGGCGGAGACGTTTTCTTTCCCGGCGCCGCCCGGGCCCGGCCGCGCGAGCAACGCCTGCAGCTTGGCCACCGCGGCGCGTCCCCTCGCGTCGTCGTCGTCGTTCGTCGCGTCGCCGCCACCGTAGCTCCCTCCCAGCGCGTTCACGCCGCCTTGCATCCCGATCCCGGAGTGGTGGCCCGCGTCCGCGCCGTACCCGAACCCGCCGACGTCGTTCGGTGCGCCCCACGCGGACGCGTTGGCGTGACTCGACCCCGACATCCCGCCGCCGTGCGACCCGTGACGCGTCCCTTGCCCGGGCGAGCCCGCGATCCCCGCGTACCCCCACTGCGAGACTTCGCCCTCCCAACCGCCGTTCACGCCCGGGCTCGCGGCGTGCGCGGGCGCCGCGTGCGACGGCGCGAGCGACGCGGAGCGATGAAACGCCCCGTTCGCGTGGACCCCGCCTCGCGCGGATTTCCCGCGCGCGCTCAGCGGCCGCGCCGCGAGCGCGTGCGTTAAATTCGCGAGCAGCTGCCGGCAGTGCGCCCGCACCGTGGGCTCCGGCGACCCCAACAGCGTCGCGGTGACCGCGTGTAAGAGCACGGGGAGGTGCACGCGGAAGTCTTCGTCGTGCTCCGCGGCGACTTCCGCGAGGAGGATGATCGCGAGGTCCGGCGCGGTGATGAGCATCGCGCCGTCTTCGTCGTCGTCGCCGCCGCCGCCGCCGCCGTCCGCGTCCGCGCTCAGGTCGCTCCGGTCCGCGCCGAAGCTGCTGACGCTCCCGGCGACGATGCTCCCGCCGCCACCGCCGCTCCCGCCGCCGTGGAAGTAACGCTGCCGGTCGTCGTGAATCGGTCGCGGGGGGTAATCCACCTCGAGGCCTCTGAGAGAGATGGCGTACACGAGCTGATCGATCGACTGCTGCGGCGCCGCTCTTGCGAGGTACAAGCACACCCTCTTCGCGGTGAGGACGTACGTCCCGATCGCGACAGCGGAGGACGTGTCCTCTAACCCTTTCGACTCGAGGAACCGCAGTGCGGGGACGACGTTCCTCGGGGACCGTCCGATGTGTCGCCACAGCGTTTCGATCTCGCGCGGGAACGCGTCGCCGCGGAAAAACGTGACGAAATACAACGCGCGAAGGAGACGCTCGGCGCGCCCGGCGGCGGCGATGTGCGGCAGGTGCAACGTCGCGACCCAGGGCGCGAGCGCCGCGAGGACGTGCCTGTGCGCGCCCGCGTCCGCGGCGCCCTCGTCCATCTGCCGCTCCAGAGCTTCCACGAGGAGGTCCTCGCCGAGGTTCGAGTGCCGCCGCGCGAGCTGCCGCGACGCGCCCTGTTGAAACGCCTGGTACGCGTCTGGGAGCTCCGGCAACGAGTCCTGCGACGTGAGCTCCGCGATGAGATCCTTCTCGCCGAGGATCGCACCGCCGCGGTCGTCAACATCGCCGTTCCCTCCCGCGCCGCTGAGCTCTAACGCCGCGGTCGCTTTCAGCAGCGCGACGGCGTCGTCTCTCACGCCCGCGGAGGGATGCACGAGCTTGTACAGGACGAGAACGATCAACTTCGCCGGGTGGCACGACGGCGGGTCCACGCGTCCGCCGTCCGCGTACGCCCGCGCCGCCGCCGCGGCGTTCCACGCCCCGGACGCCATCGGCGACAGCGGCGGCGACGCCGCGTTGCTTCGATCGGCGTGAGAGCTTCCCTCCGCGGCGGTCCTCGCAGCGGCGGCGTACAGATCCGCTAGCGCGGAAAGGTGCGACGCTGCGGTGCGCTCGTGCGCGGAGTAGCACGCGTCGAGCGCGGTGTGCGCCAAACGCGGGTTCGCGCCGAGGTGGTACCGCAACGCTCTTCGCGCGACCGCGGCCGCGGACGCTCTGCCGGACTCGAGCAGGCTCCTGATCCACGTCAACACCCGCCCGGTCGCTTGCTCGGAGTCCGCGTCGAACGCGGGGCCGGCGAGGAGCGCTGCCATGGCCTCTCGAGACGCTCGCGACACCGCCGCGGGCGAGATGCCGGCGTCGAAAGCGCCGGCGCCGGTCGCGGACCGTCCGCCGACGCTGCTCACGTCGTCGCTGTAGCGGCTCGCGTCGTCGGCGGCTCGGTCTCGGTCTCGGTCTCGGTCTCGATCGTCGCCGCCGTCGTGCGAGTGCGAGCTCGGCGGCGGGAGACCGAGCGCGGCGCGGTCGATCCCGCCGCTCATCGCCGCCATGGACGCCGCGGGGCCGCGCCACGCGCTGAGGATGTTCTCCGCGTAGCGATCCCCGCCGCCCCCGCCCCCGCCTCCGCCGCCGCCGGTGACGGAGACGGAGTCGTCGCCCGCGATGGACCCGCCGTGCGTGGACCCTCCCTCCCTGAAACTATCGCGACGCCGGTGCCGCGAATGCGAATGCGCGCGGGAGAGCGAGGATAACGACGTCGAGCCGCTGTCCATGCTGCTCAAGGACGCGGCGCCGTGGAGATGACGCTCGAGCATGCTCATCCTCGCGAGCGGGTCCATGCTGTGCCGCCGGTCGTGCGAGATCCGCTCGTGGATGGACGGGAAGTTCCCGCCGCCGCCGCCGCCGCCGCCGCCGCCGTCGCTCGCACCCTCCGCCATCGCCTTCTGCTCCCAGCCGTGGAAGCGTTCAAACAGACGCGCTCGCAAATCCGGCGGCGCGGCGTCGGGGGCGCGGGCTAATATTTGCGGCGCCGCCGCCGTCGCCGTCGCCGCGGCGGCGAACTGCAACCGAGCCATCTCGTCCGGGGAGCACTCGATCGCCGCGGACGTCGAGTGCGCGTACGCCACGGTCGCGTCCACGAAGAAGAGCAAGTGCTTCGCGACAGCCTCTCGCCCGGTCTGCGCCGCGGCGACGGCGCCGCCCGCGGCGAGACGAAAGTGCAACCACGCGAGGTGCGTCCTCAGCTCCAAGTCTTCCTTCTTGCGATCGAACGGCGTCCCCCCCGCGGCGCGCTCGGACCCGACGCCGCCGCTCAGCGCGCCCTGCAACGGCGCCAGCGCGGCGAGAAGCTGCGGCGCCGCGAGCGCGGGCACTCGCGCGAGCACCGCCGCCGCCGCCGCTGCCTGCGCGCCGCCCTCGCGTAAACACGGCACGAGCAGCGCGAAGAGCCCGCTCAGAGATCCGCGGTTCCCGACGAGCGTCTGCTGCACGCTCGCGAGCGACACGGACGCGCCGTCGAGCTCCGACGGCGACGCCGCACACACGAAGCACGTGCAGTTCCGCCACATCTCAAACTTCACCGTGCTCGGGTCGATCGGCGCGCGCGGGCCCGCGGTCTTGTGCTGCAGCCCCTCTTGCATCATGATCGCCTGGACGCGTTGCAACGCTTGCGCGCGCGCCGTCGTCGTGACCTCCGGGCTCAGCGCCGCGGCTCTCCATGCGAGAACGCCGAGGGACGCGCACCACGCGCCGCCGTGGACGTGCCCGGCGACGGCGGCCGCGCCCGCGGCGGCGGCGGTCGCGGCGTGCGCGCCGACGTCGCCGGCGGCGCCGAATCCGGCGCCGAATCCGTCGCCGCCGAGCGCGGCGAGCATCATGTCCGACGCGCACTGCTCGACGACGCTCGACATCGACGGCGCGGTCGCGGTCGCGGAAGCGGCGGACGCGTCGTTTCTCCCCGGGTCCCTCGCGTTGAACGGCGTCGCGCGCAACGACACGGGCGACGGCGACGCGTGCGCGCTCGCCCCCGCGCCGCCGGCGACGACGACGCCGCCCGCGCGTCGCAACGCCGCCGCGAGCGCGGCGACTTCGCGTAACATCTCCACCGCGGCGACGCGCACGACCGGGGACGGGCTGCACAACAGGAGCAACCCCGCGGCTTCCGGTCTGAGCGTCCCGAGGGTGTTACACTCCACCCACGCCGCGGTCCTCTCGCTCGTGGACGCGCTCGAGCTGCTCTCGGACTCGCCGAGGGCGACGCGCCACGCCGCGCACGCGTCCTTGATCGTCGCCGCCGCGGACGACGCGACGTTGACGTCCGTCAACGCGACGCCCGGCGACGCGTTCACCGCGGAGTGCGGCCGCAGCAACGTCCCGGCCGCGCCCTGGACGATCGCGTCTCTCGTCGCCGGCGTCGCCGCGACGGCGCGTCGAATCGCGTCGCCCGCGGCCGCGCGCACGGACGCGTGCGGGTTCGCGCACAGCGGCGTTATCGACTCTCCTAGCGCGGCGCCGCGCCACGCCTCGGGGACGATGAACGGCACGCATCGAAGCAACGCGACGGCGACGGCGACCGCGTCCGGGGAACTCGGGTTCGAGGACGCGCCCAGAGCGGACGCGACGCCGCCGAGCTTCGCTCGTAAGTCCTCGAGCATGCGCTCGGCCGCGATTTGCGCGCCGGTGCCGTCGCCGCTCTCTTCTTTTTCTTGATCGCTGATCCGTTTGACTAACCCCGACAGCGGATCCAATCCGGAGTCGCGCATGCACTGTAAAACCCCGGCGAGCCCAGGCGCGGGCGGCTCCGCCGAGCTCGACGCCTCCGCCCCTGGCCCAGGAGGCGGCCGTTTCCCTCGCCACCGCTCGGACGTGAGCAGAATGATCCCCGGGACCGCGTCCAACCCGGCCGCGGTCGCCTCGCTGACGCCGCCTTCGCGTAGCAACTCCACGACGACGTCCGCGCTGAGTAACGGGTCCACGCGCACCATCGCCGCGGTCGCGCGCGCGACGGCCGCGGCGAGGCCGCCGTCGTCGCCTTGACCGCCTTTCTTCACCGCGGCCGCGGCCATCGTCAGCGCGGTCCGAAGCCGCGTGCGCGTGACGTTCGGTAGCGGCGGCGCCGGCGGCGACGGCGCGCGCGCTCCCGGGAGCAACGGCGGCGCGATGCCCTCCACGATCGCTCGTAACGCCTCCGTCGCGGCCGTTCTACAGCTCCGCTCCTTAAACGCGCGCACGATCGTCGTGTCTAAAAACGCGTGCAGCATGTTCCCGCCGTCGCCGCCGCACAGCGCCTCCGCGGCGTGCAGCGCGCCCAACAGAGGCAACCCCGCCGGCGAGTGTTTCTTTTCTTTGCTCTTGATCCACGCGGCGACGTCGCCTCGACACGCGCTCACGGCGTCGGCCCAGTCCGCGCGCGCGGCGGACGACGCCGCGTCCGGCACGCGCGCGCCCGCGACTGGGGCGAGCACCGCGGTCAACAGCGCGCACAGCGCGTGTCGTAAGTCCGACTTTCTGTGCGCGGGGGACCACGCCGTCGGGTTGAGGTGCCGAAGCACCGTCGCCGCCGACCGCAGCCCGCTGTCCGCGGCTTGCGTGCCCAAAAACCCCTCCCGGCGCGTCGCGGTGGACGGACCGGGCGCCGCGCCGTCTAAGGACACGTACAGGTACCTCACGCCGTGGATGATCGCGTGCGCTTCCGCGCGTTTCGACTCCGCCGGCGCCCTGGGTTCGAGCTCTCGCGCGGCGCGCTCCGCCGCCGCCGCCGGGTCGTGCCGCGACGCGAGGCCCAGGCACCTCGCCGCGAGCTCCGAGACGGGCGGGGACGGGACCAGGTCCACGGGCGCGGCCGCGTCGTGGGAGCCGCTGCCGGACAAGGAGGCGCCCGCGGCGTCGGCGTCGGCGTCGAGGGCGCCGCCCGCGAGCGGCCGTCCGCCCCACTGCTCCCACGGCGGCGTCGTCGCGTTCGGTCGATTCGCGCTCGCGAGCAGCGCGTCGAACGCGGCGTCGAGTATCGGCGCGACGTCCCCCGGCGGGAGCGCGCCGGGCGGCAACGGCGCGAGGATGCGGTGCATCGCGTGCCAGAACGCGAGCGAGAGCGTGTTCGAGGCCCAGGACACGTCCCGCCCGCTGCCGGAGACGAGCGCGCGCTGTTGTTGCTCTCGCCATCGCGCGAGCGCGCGCGTGAGATGGGACGCGCCCGTGGGCGCGAGCGCGGCGAGCGCGGGGAGGAAGTCCCTCAGCGCGGCGAGGCCCGCGTTCTTATCCTGCCCATCGCCGGGTCCCTGGGACGCGTTGGGATGGGGAGGGCGTGAAAGGGGGCGGTGAGTCGAGGAGAGGCGGGGGACCAGAGGCGGGGGAGAGGCGGGGGATCGGGGAGGAATTCTTTCGCTCGTCGACGACGACACGACGACGACGCGCGCGGGTGCCCATGGCGGAGGACGGGAGGAGGGATCCGTCCTGGCTAGTGGACGCGAGCGAGCGGGTTCTCGACGCACCGCGTTCAGGATCGCCACGACGCTGTTCGTGTACCTCGCGAGGAGCGCCTCCGTGAGGTCCATGCTTCCCGCCCCGGCCCGGCGCGCGACCCCCGCGCGCCCGACTCTGACGAGGGTGCTGCGATTTCCCGCGCCGAGCGTCTGGTCGAACAGAAACACGAACGAGAGCGCGCGAGCTGTCACTCGCGATCGCGCGTCGCGAATCGTTCGACCATGGCCCCTCCGCCGCAGCCGAAGCCGCCGACGCGCTGGCCGCGCGTCGGCGTCGGCGTCCTCATCGTCAAGGGCGACACGATCCTCGTCGGCAAGCGCAAGGGGAGCCACGGCGCCGGGCAGTACGCCCTCCCGGGCGGGAAGCTCGAGTGGAAAGAGACGTGGGAGGCGTGCGCGCGAAGGGAGGTCCTGGAGGAGACCGGGATCGTCCTGAAGGGTCCGGTGGAGTACGCGCACACGTGCGAGGCGGTCATCGACGAGGATAACCACTGGATCACGGTCTTCATGCGCGCGGAGGTGACGCGAGCGACGCAGCCGGTCAACTTGGAGCCTGACAAGTGCGAGGGATGGGAGTGGGTGAAGTGGGACGGCGTGGGGATGCCGCGGTTCAAGCCGCTGGACATCATCTTAAACTCGAGGTACACGCCGTTCGCGCCCACGGAGGAGGGCGGCGCGGAGTGACGGTCGATCGGACGAGGGAGGGCGATGACCTGATGTGCTATAGCGAGTATAATCTATCTATGACGACGACGCGAACGACGCGACGACTGGACGACGACGTCGCGCGCCGCCGCCGCCGACGCCGCCGACGCCGCCGCCGCCGCCGTCGTCGAATATTCCACTGGCGCCGCCGCTCGCGTCGCGTCACAGCGCGCTCCACTCCTCCCACAAGCTCGCGTGGTGCAAGTCCGGGTCCGTGACCCTCCACAACCCCGCGGTGAACAGCGCGATCCCGCACGCGTACGCGGCGAGCACGACCGCCTTCCTCTCGTGCGCTACGGCCCCTTCGACGTCGGGAAAACCCACCACGTTGCAAAACGCGTGAGACGCCATCGCCCCCGCGATGCTCCCCGTGCGCAACAGCGTGAACGCGGCGAACCACCCGAAGACGACGGTGTACGTGAACTGCGCGACGACGCTCACCACCGCGACGAGGACACCGAAGCGCGCGCACGCCTCGCCGAAGTGGTGCAGATGCGCGAGCCCGAAGAACACCGGGCACGTCCACGTCGCGCGCATCGGCGTGAAGATCCGCGCCGCCGGCGCCGACCAGCGGCCGCACAGGATCAACAGCGGCGCCATGCACGCTCTGAACGCGAACTCCTCCGACACCGGGGCGACGACGTAGTTCCTCAGTTTCAACACCGTGTCGATTCTGAACGCGTCGGCGAAGGTGGAGACGAGCTTCCCGTCCAGCGCCAGGTGCGTCAGCGGCCCCAAGAAGAGCGCGGCGGTGAGGTACATCACGCACGCGACGCTGAGCACCGCGTCCACGACGGCGTCGATGGCGTCCGCGTCCGGGCGCCCCAGCCCCAGGACGTGGAAGGTCCCGGCGAGGTTCGCCGCGCGGCTCCCTCGCGAGTGCTCGTCCCTGATGCAGACGTACGTGGGCACCCAACACATCGCGAGCGTCATCGCGAGGCTCAAGAATCGTCTTTTGATCGTGTGCGGGGAATCGCGCGGATGCGGCGACGGCGGCCAAATGTACAGGCCCCCGACGAACGCGATCGTGATGAAGAGACACTGCGCGACGCCGTACGTGCCGTTCGCCTTCAGCGCGTCGATGATGGCTCGCATCCCCATCGCGGCGAGACGACCGCCGCGCGGGGAATGCCCACAGCGCGCTGTCGCGTTGTTACCCTAAAATAATTTATCGGTGCTGACGATGACGAAACGCGTGAAAGAAGGAGGAGGCGAGAGGACGCGTCGTCGCGCGCACACGCGTTGACGCGTATCGTCTCGGTTTATGCACGCCGCCGCACTTTCCGCGCGCGTGACCCTCGCCGCTCGCCCGGTATCCACCGCGCGCCGCGCCGTCGCCCGCCGCGTCAGCACCGCCGCCATGGCCAACTTCCATTCCCTCAGCGCGAAAGATATCGACGGGAACGACGTCGATTTCGCAAAGTTCAAGGGCAAGGTGTGCCTCGTCACGAACGTCGCGTGTAAGTGAGGCGCGACCCGCAGCAACTACCAGGAGATGTCTGCGATGGCGAAAGAGCTCGGACCGAAAGGTCTCGAGATCATCTGCTTCCCGTGCAATCAGTTCGGGAGGCAAGAGCCCGGGAGCAACGAGGAGATAAAGAAATTCGTCGAGGAGAAGTTCGACTTCAGCGGCCCCGGAGTGAACATGATGGATAAGATCGACGTGAACGGCGCGAACACGTCCCCGGTGTGGAAGTGGCTCAAAGAGCAACAGCCCGGGGACGTGTCGTGGAACTTCGCCGCGAAGTTCATCATCGACAAGGACGGGAACGTCGTCGAGAGGAACGGCTCCGGCGCGGGGGATTCCAAAGCCAAGCTGACGTCGCTCCTGTGAGCGCGTCGAGCGAGCGCGTTCCGTCACCGCTAGCGCGCGACGACGCGTGCGCGTCCCCGCGAAACGGACGCATCGACAGATGATACGGCCTGGTATCCTGACCATCTGTTCGGGCGTTTGGCGCTCCGCGCGCGACTCCACTATGAACCCGACACCTTCAAAAGGGCACACGCCCACGGTGTAAGGGCGATTCCAATTGGAGAAGCGCGTCGCGTCCCGGAGGATCGCGCGTCGAAAGTCGCAGAAAAACAAACTAAACACATCCTGAGCGTTCTGTTCTACTGTAATCTAAACTACGACAGTCGTTCACTCACGCGAGCTTCCCCAATCCGTCTCGCGTGTTGAACCCGCTCGCGCTCGAGAACGTCGGCATCGCCCCCGGAGAGCTCGCCGTCAACGCCGAAAACGCGCCGACCATGAACGCGAACGGCAAAACCACGATCCACTTCAGCACGCGGTAATACCGCATGTGGAACGACACCGAGTACGAGTCCTCCGCGTTGAGTCGCGTGGCGTCCGCGACGCGCACAGTGACCCTCCCGCGCCCGCGCGCGTTCGGGACGTCCACGCGCAGCGAATACGTCCCCGGGGTCTCGAACGTCGCGGCGACGCGACGCGAAAAGTTTGGCGCCGTGATCGACACGACGACGGCGTACGGCCCGTACTTATACACGGCCGGGGTCCTGGCCTTCCGACCTCCGCGCCCCCGGCCCTCGCGGACGTCCACGATCTCAAACGCGACGTCCATCGCTTTCCCTCGAACGTCGTGGTACCCTCGGTCCAACGCCCGCACGCCGTACCACCCCGCCCTGGCGACCATGTTATTCCCCGCGTGCACTTGCGACGGCCACGCGTTCATCGGGTCGTACGGCGAGTTCAAACTCTCGTACGCGTACACCACGCCGTTCATGGACGCGATGATCAGATCGTTCTTTCCGTCGCCGGTGAGGTCGTCGAGGAGAGGCATCGCGTACGACGTCTCCCCGACGTCGATCACGTCGACGCACGCGCGCGCGCCGTCGATGACGTACACGTACCCGTCGAACGAGTTCACGACGAGGGATAGACCGCCGGGCGAGCCGCGCGCGCGCGCCGGGTCGGATGCGGACGCGGATCCTAACTTCGCGAGCAGCACCGGGGACATCACGCGTCCCCTCGTGTAAAACGGAAACGGCGGCTTCGGTTTGCCGGTCGCCGCGGACAACACGTGCACCGCCCCGCTCGAGGTGCCGACCGCGAGTTCGAGCTCGCCGTCGCCGTCGACGTCCCCGAAGGTCACGCCCTGGGATATGAGCGACGCGAGGTGCGTCTCCCACACCTCCGTGGCGTCCCTTCGAAACGCGGCGACGCTCCCTCGCGTGTCCGCGGCGACGAGCTCTAGGTATCCGTCGCCGTCCACGTCCGCGGCGGCCACTTGGCCTTGAATCTCCCCCATCAGAATCGGCCAGCGTTTCTGCGTCGTGCCGTCGTGCCTCAGGACGTACAGAAAACCAACCGAGGTCCCGAGCGCGATCTCCAAGTACCCGTCGCGATCTATGTCGACCACCGTGGGGGCGCTGTACATGTACGCGCGGTACGACACCGCGTCCGTGGACAGGTCCAAGTGCGTCTGCCATCTCATCTCCAGGGTTTCCAAATCCGCGACGTAGACCCCTCCCGCGACGTACTTCCCGATGTCCACGTTCACGCCGAGCTCCGCCGCGTGCGCGGGGTTATCGTAGTATTCCTTGTCGTAAAAGTACGACACGCTGAGGATGATCTCATCTCGCCCGTCGCCGTCGAGGTCCGCGATGGCGGGCGTGCACAACAGGTGCGCGTCCACGAACACGTACTCGTCCTCGTGTTCGTGCCTGTGCGCGGGTTGAACGAACGCCTCGTCGTCCCACCCCGCTCTGCGACGCGTCCCCGGCTTCGACGGCGCCGCGTTCGACTCCGAGTCGGAGTTGGAGCTCGAGCTCGCGTCCGCGTCGTCGCCGTCGCCGTCGCCGTCGGTGCCGTCCCAAAACGCGTCGTTTTCCTCGTCCCCGCCGCCGACAATCTCCGAGAGCTGGTCGCGGTCGTACCCGAACGACGTGCTGTGCGCGCTCGGCGCGTCGTCGTCCTCGCCCGTCCCTCCCAAACCTTTCGGCTCCACGCGCTCCTCGTCCGCGTCGTCGCCGGCGTCCGCGTTGTCGAACACTTTAAAGGACGCCGCGGCGTTTCGCGTGAGCCGCCGCCCGCCGTCGTCCGCGCCCGGTCCTCCTCCTCCGTTCGTTTGCAGCATTGCCCTCGCGCGGCGGCGTCGCGCTTCGTGCGGCGGCGCGCGCGTTCCCGCGTCCTTCTTCTTCTCCGGGGCTTTAAACCCGCTCTCGAAGCGCTCGTCGTCCTCCGCGCCGACGTCCGCGCGCGCGTGGTCGACGTGGTCCGCGGCGAGGCCGACGTGCCAGTCCCTCCTCACCCGCAATCGCGGCACGCGCAGCGTCTTCTCCAGCCTCTCCCCCGCGTGGTCGTAGAACCGCACCTCGCCGTCGTACGTCGGCAGCAGGATCGTCGTCCCTGCTGAGGACGAGTGATGCACGAGCGGCGACGCGTGCGCGGTGCTCTCGTGGAACGACGGCCATCGCCCCCCCGCGCGAGCGCCGTCCTCGCCCTCGAGCACCTCGAGGTAGTGCACGAACGACGGGACGACGATCTCCTTGTGGCCGTCGTCGAACAGGTCCGTGACGACCGGCGTCGCGTACACGGAGCTGCTCACCTCGGTCTGCCATCGAAGGCGGAGGTTCGCGGGGCAGACGTCCCGCGGGATCGCCGCGAGCTCGTCGTCGTGCGCGTCCGGATTCGCCTCGCGATCGAGGTACTTGTTCGCGTCGGCGTCGCGCGCGAGGTGGTCGTCCCTCGCGATCGGCCGCGACAGCTGCGCGTTCGCGACGGACGAGATCCCGAGGAGGAGGAGGACGAGCGTCGCGAGCGGCGTCGAAGCCGACCGCGACGTCATCGCGGCGGCGGCGGCGCGCCGATGCGCTGTGGCACGACGCTTCGTTTCATCGCGCGATAAAAATCGCAATCGCGCCTCATCACGTGAAGCAAGTTCAAAAGCGCGCGAAATCTCAGAGATCTGGGCGCGCGGGACCTCGCGCCATGAGCGGCATCGCGCGCAGCAGGCTCATGGAGGAGCGGAAGGTGTGGAGGAAGGACAAGCCGCACGGTTTCTACGCGCGGCCGGTCACTGTCGGGGACGGCAGCGTCGACATCTTGAAGTGGGAGTGCCAGATTCCGGGCAAGAAAGACACGGACTGGCACGGCGGGTACTACCCGCTCACGATGGAGTTCTCCGAGGACTACCCGTCCAAGCCGCCGAAGTGCAAGTTCCCGGAGAAGTTCTTCCACCCGAACATCTACCCGAGCGGGACCGTGTGCTTGTCGATCTTGAACGAGGACGACGGATGGCGGCCGTCGATCACGCTGAAACAGATCTTGCTCGGTATTCAAGAGCTCCTGAGCACGCCCAACAGCGCGTCGCCCGCGCAGAGCGAGGCGTACATGATGTTCACGACGGACGAGAAGCAGTACAAGATCAGGGTGAGGCAGCTGGCGGCGAAGTATCCGATCGCGTGATATCATACAGTAGTGGGTGTGGGGGGAAGCGCGGGGGGGCGAGTTTCATAGCGGATTGGATTTGTGACGCGAACGCAAGAGTGTTTAGCATCATCGCGACGCGTCGTTCGTTTCGCAACCTCGCACGCGCGTCGATTGCATCGGTGTCTATGTCTCTCTACTAAGTCGCCGCCGTCGTCGTGCGAGGTTTATTACTCCGCGTTTGGCTCGAGTCTTCGCCGACCGAACGCCTCTCGCTCCTCCGCGCCACGGCACGCGTCTCTCCTCCGTCCGCCGCCGCGTCCGCCCCTCCGCTCGCCTCGTTCGCGTCCGCGTCCGCGTCCGCGTTCGTCGCGTCGCGTCGCGTCGCCCGCCGCTCGCTCACTGATCCCGCACCTGCGCGTACACCGCCTCGGTGATGATCGGAATCTCCGGGTAAATACCCTGAATCACGTTCCACATGCAGTACCCGATCGCGAGGAGCGCGTTCGTGAGCGTCCCGAGCTCCAGGATGTCGCCGATGAACGACGTCGTGATGTACATGGGGAGGTACTGCATGATGAGCCCGGCGAGCATGACGCAGATGTCGAGCAGGATCGCCTGCATGGTGTTGTACCGCACGAAGTGCGGCATCGTCGTGTTCCTCACCACGGTCAGGAACAGGGTGAAGAACGTCACGAACGGGATGAACGAGTTGCTGTAGAAGATCTGGAGCAGCGGCGAGATGGCGAGCGCGATGTTGATGCAAACCGGGTACGCCATGAACGCCTCGCCCGTGAACGCGATCGCGCCCATGCACGGGATGAGGTACGGCAGCAGCGATAGCGCGCGGTGCTTCAGTTGCGCGTGGATCTGTGCGAGGAAGGGGACGCGCGCGGGTCAGTCGTCGTCGGCGTCGGCGCCGGCGAAAGTTCGCTCGTCCGGGAGCTTCGCGGGTTCGACGAAACTCGAGCGCGAGAGGCGCCTCGAGACGCACCTTGCCCTTGTTCGGGTTCTTCCCGAAGAAGATCTCCCAGAAACCTTTGGGGTCTTCCTGGAACCGCGGCATGCCCGGGGGGATGTCGCCGACCTGCGCGACGACCTGAGAAGCAGAGGGGACGGACGGATGGAGGCGTCAGCGAGATGCACACCCTCCTCGCGCGAGTAACGATTAACCCTAGGTTACCGGAGCAAATGCGCGACGGAGACGCGCGACGCACCGTCCCCCTTCGCGTCTTACGAGCCATCGAGACGCCGCTCGGGACTCCAACATCGTCGTTCATCGTCTCCACGCCCGCGTGTCGCGGCGCGCCGGTCGTGGACCCGCGCATCCCGCGAGGTTTCCCCGCCGGGGCCGCTCCCGCTCGCGCGCATCGCTTCGCGGCTTTCGATTTCGCGCGCGACGGCACCGCGGACGCGAGCGAGAACGCGCGCGATGTGGACGCCATCGTTCGTGAAGCTGGCTTTCACGTCGCGTGTGCGGACGACCGAATCCGTCCCGTGCGCGGCGCGAGCCTGCACGTCGTCGCTCGCGCGTGGAGCTGTGTCTCCGGCGTCGTCCGCCGTCCGCTTTCCAACCGGCTTTCCACCGAACTTTCTGTTATCATGGCAGTGCATCTGCAGTGACCTTCTGCAGTGGGTCGCAGTGGAACTTGAGCGGCTTCGCCGATCCGTTTTTCACCCACCTCTCGGTGTCACGCTCCGATCGAGACGCCTTTCAATTGATGCATCACGATCAACTGAGACAGTCTGCGGGACAGCTGGCCGCGATTTCCTGGTGGATCTTTTCGCCACGCTGGATACGCGGAGCGGACGTGTCGTGTCACGCGCGCGCCGACAGATCCACGGCGCACACCTCGACGCACGTCGGTACGAACGAAATGGCATCCTCCCTCGCGTCATCCTCCGCGCTCGGGCTCAAGTCCGTCGCCGCCGCGCGCGTCGCGAGCTCCGCCCCGCGCCGCTCCGCGGCGGTCGCGCGCGCGCGATCGGAATCGTCGTCGTCAAATGTCGATGACGTGCAATCCGTCGTCGTCGACGCCGCGTCGCCGGTCGTGAACCGCCGCGCGGCGCTCACCGCGGGCGCGGCGTCCCTCGCGTCCCTCGCGGCGGCGTCCCCCGCGTTCGCCGGGATGTTCGACGGCATGGAGATGCCCGACCTCGGCGGCGGCGACGTGAAAGCGAAGCGCGAGATCAACCTTCCAGAGCTCGTGATCGAGCCCATCCCGCGCGAGGAAGGCTACCCGCTCGCGAACGGCGGCGAGAAGACCAGGGCGCAGGGGCAGTACATCAAGTTCATCGAGCCGATCATCGTGGAGAACATCGACCTGCCGTTCAGCGAGTACATGAGGCTCGCGCTTCACGACGCCGGGACGTTCGAGGTGGTCGGTAAGAAGAACGGCGCGAACGGTTCGATCCGCTTCGAGCTCGACCGCCCGGAGAACCAGATCTGCAAGAGGGCGTTCGAGTCCGTCAAGAAGATCAAGGCTGCGATCGACGCCAAGGTGGACCAGCCGATCTCGTGGGCGGACGTCATCGCGATCGTCCCGCAGTTTGCCGCGCGCATCACGTTCAAGGAGGAGTACTACGAAGAGATGGGCGCCGACGACCCGAACTTTGAGTTCCTCTTCATCGGGACGAACCCGTATCTCGGCGCGAAAGTGAGGATCGGGCGCCCCGACGCGGACGCGGCGGACCCGGCGGGGCTCGTCCCCGGCGAAGACGCGACGTGCGACGAGCTCTCGGCGTGGTTCAAGAGGATGGGTCTCGGTCCGAACCAGCTCTGCATGTTCGCGCCGTACCTGTACGAGGACGCGCAGAAAGGTTTGGACCTCGTCGTCCAGGACGGCACGAACGAGGCGGTGTTGAACCAGTACGCGAGTCAGAGGAAGCTGGGCAAGCGCGCGCCCGGCCCCGCGGTGACGATCATCAAGAACTACAAGATCACCGTGGACAACTGCATCCCGGGCGGGAACAAGTACGTCGGCGGCGTGAGGGACCCGCCGTACGTGGAGTACGCGTACATCCGCGGTGGCGGGGAGATCCCTCGCGTGACGACGTTCGGGGCGTTCCCGGGGTCGAGCGACCTCGGGTCGTCGAAGTTCGCGCAAAAGGTGCGCGGGGACCGGTGATGAGACCCGGTGAATTTTTGCTCCGCCTCCGACGGACGCGACGCCGCGGTAGGAGATGTTCTAATAATATAGGAGCGCATACGTGATGTACGACGCGCGCGCGTATTTGGCGTCGGGCGCGTGACGTCTCGCCCGCGGGTGCGATTCCCGCGTCTATCGAGCGACGCGGAGCGCGCGTCGGCGGTGCGGTTTTCGTTCGGTGCGAAGGCGCGACAGCGATTGACCGAACGGACGAAAGCTTTATATTATTTGATTTCGCGTTGACAGACACAGTCTCGTTGAAACTGAGCGACCCACAGGTCCGAGGATCGAAACCTCGAGCCGATAAAACTGAAAGCGGAGGTCGCGGGTTCGAAACCCGCGGTCTCCTCTTCATCGGCTTGGCGCAGTGGAAGCGTGGTGGGCCCATACATCTCTCTCGACGAACACACCTTTTACCATTTTTTTTGGCAACCCGAGCGCCACTAGACGGCGCGACATGGGCGCCCCGGCGAGCGGGACGTCGCAATGGTCCCACCACATAGAGATGGGGGTCCAGCTCTTCGGGTTTTTTCTGTTCTGCGCGTGCGCGTTCTTGGCGTACATCGTGCGTGACCCCGCCTTCGCGCGCTCTCCTCGCCGCCGTCGCGTCGTTCGACTGTCGAACGACGATTGATCCACGTGCGCGATCGTTCGGTTCGGTTCGGTTCGATCGCGCGCGCCGTCGCCCGATGACGCCTGACGTTTCCTCCCCTCCCGTCCTCCCCGCAGTCGATATACCTTCGTAATAAACGAGCCGAACGCCAGCGGTTGAGGAACAAGCTCGCGGTGAGCGGCGTCATGGAGGGTGGGGGCGTCGCCGGTCTGGCGGCGATGCGATCGAAGATGGCGGGGCGAGGGCGAGGACTCGACCCGACGCGGCCGCTGCAGCGCATGGAAGAGGGCGGCGCGGGGAGGGGGCTAGGGGGGTTGAAGAAGAGCTCGTCCGGGGGAGGCGGCGGGAGCACCGGGACGCTGTTAGAGTCCGTCCGGTACCTCGAACAGGGCGGGAAGCTGTCGAGTAGTTGACGAACTGAATTATATCGCCTTAGGTTAGGATCGAATCCGTCGTCTTATAGAAGAGCGCGAACGCGTGCGCGAGCACAGCACAAGGGTATCGCTCTTTGGCTCGAACGGCGATGCTCATTAAACAAGCGACGAGCTCTGCGATATCAAAAAATCCACTCCCTCCCTCCCTCCTTCCCACGCCGCGCGCGCGACGGCTCTCGTCACTTTCACTTTTTCTCCTCGCCGCTCTCTTCCTCCTTCTTCGGCTCCTCCTCCTCCGCCGCGGGCTGCTCGTCGCCGCCGCCGGCCGCGCCCTTGTTGATCGCCTCGCCGATCTTCATGACCGCCTGCTGCAGCTCGTTGATCTTCTCCCGGACCTGCTCCAGGTCCTCCGCCTCGATCGCGGAGCGCAGGTTCCCTTGCGCCTCCTTGATGCCGTCCTTCACCTCCGCGGGGACTTTGTCCCCGTGCTCCGAGAGGTTCTTGTCCGCGCTGTAAATCAACGTGTCCGCCTCGTTCTTCGCTTCGATGAGCTCCTTCCGCTGCTTGTCCGCGTCCGCGTGCGACTCGGCGTCGCGGACCATCTGCTCGACCTGCGCGTCGGACAGACCGCCGGAGGACTGGATCGTGATCTGCTGCTCCTTGTTCGTCGCCTTGTCGCGCGCGCTGACGTTCACGATGCCGTTCGCGTCGATGTCGAACGTGACCTCGATCTGGGGGGACCCTCTCGGCGCGGGGGGGATGCCCATGAGGTCAAAGTTCCCGAGGATCTTGTTGTCCGCGGCCATCTCGCGCTCGCCTTGCAGAACCTTGATCCCGACCTGGGTCTGGTTGTCCGCCGCGGTGGAAAACGTCTGCGACTTTTTCGTCGGAATCGTCGTGTTGCGGTTGATGAGACGCGTGAAGACGCCGCCGAGGGTCTCGATCCCGAGCGACAGCGGCGTGACGTCGAGGAGGAGGATATCCTTGACGTCACCGCGGAGGACGCCGCCCTGGATCGCCGCGCCCATGGCGACGACCTCGTCCGGGTTCACGCCCTTGTTCGGCTCCTTCCCGGCGAAGAGGTCCTTGACAATCTCGTGCACCTTCGGCATGCGCGACATCCCGCCGACGAGAAGAACTTCGTTGATCTCGCTCGCGGAGACGCCCGCGTCCTTGAGGCACGACCGGCACGGGTCCTTCGTCCTGTCGAGAAGCGGCTGCACGAGCTCCTGGAGCTGCGAGCGCGTCATGGACATCGCCATGTGCTTCGGCCCTGACGCGTCCGCGGTGATGAACGGAAGGTTGATATCCGTGCTCTTCGCGGACGAGAGCTCAATCTTCGCCTTCTCCGCAGCCTCGCGCAGGCGCTGCACCGCGAGCTTGTCGCTCTTCAGGTCGATCCCCTGCTCCTTCTTAAAGTTCGACGTGAACATGTCCAGAAGCGCGGTGTCGAAGTCCTCGCCGCCGAGGAACGTGTCGCCGTTGGTCGCCTTCACCTCGAAGACGCCACCGGAGATCTCGAGGATGGAGACGTCAAACGTCCCTCCGCCGAGATCGTACACCGCGACGAGGCCTTCCTTCTTGTCCACGCCGTACGACAGCGCCGCGGCCGTGGGCTCGTTGATGATCCGCAGGACGTCCAGACCGGCGATCTTCCCCGCGTCCTTCGTCGCCTGCCGTTGCGCGTCGTTGAAGTACGCCGGCACCGTCACCACCGCCTGCGTGATCGGATGCCCGAGGTACGACTCCGCGGTTTCTTTCATCTTCTGCAAGACGAACGCGCCCACCTGGGACGGGGAGTACTGCTTGCCCCCCGCCTGGACCCACGCGTCGCCGTTGGACGCCTTGATGATCTCGTACGGCACCATCTGCGCTTCTTTCCGCGTGTGCTCGTCGTCAAACCGGCGGCCGATGAGACGCTTGCACGCATAGAGCGTGTTGGTCGGGTTCGTCACCGCCTGTCTCTTCGCGGGCTGTCCGACGAGGCGCTCACCCTTCTCCGTGAACGCGACCATGGAGGGGGTCGTCCTCGCGCCCTCCGCGTTCTCGATCACCTTCGCGTTCTTTCCGTCCATCACCGCGACGCACGAGTTGGTCGTCCCGAGATCGATGCCGATCACCTCGTTCCCGGCCGCGCGGTGGGCGGAGGTCGAGAACCTCGCGTCCGCGGCCGCGAACGCGGCGTTCACGTTCGCGCGGGACGCGCGCTGTGGAGTGGAGGGGGGAACGGAACGGGCGGGAGGACGGAGGGGGTGGTCAGGTCGCGTCGCGGACGCGGATCTCGCGTCGGCGGACGATCCGCCGCATTTCCGATGCGAGCGCGGCGCTTGGCGGACGGACGCGATCGGATGGATCGTCCGCGCGCGATCGCGTCGTTCGGGGCGCGCGGGGGGACGCACCAGCGCATTGCCGCGGCGCGCGCTTCGGAGAATACCCTGAAGCATCTTACGACTCGCTCTTCGTCACCTGTCGCGTGCGACGACGTACTGCATCGCCGCGGTCGTCGCGGTCGACGTCGACATCAGTCGGGCTTCGACAACCTTCCGCCGACATGTGCGGTCGGTCGCCATCTCGCGAAACGGCGGCTGGGCGTGAAGACAGCACGGGAAGTTCGGGGCCCTCTCACATCGTCATCGACGCGCGCGGAGAGAGAGAGGCACGCGCGCTCGCGCGATGGTGCAACGGCTGGAGGTGCCGGGGCACGTGCTCCAGCACTTCTGGGACCTCGCGAACGTCGAGGCCGAGGTCAGGAGGCGGTCCGCGGTCGACCTCGTGAGCGAGCTCGCGACGGCGCAATCGAATCACGCCGAAGGCGGCGGCGCGAGCGCGACCGCCCGCGACGACGCCACCTCAGAGCTCGGTCCATCCCTCCGGGCGTGCTCTCCGGTCGTCGTGTACGCGCTGAAGCGCCTCGCGCGCGGGCTCGGCTCCGGTCGCTCCGGCGCGAGGCAAGGGTTCGCGCTCGCGCTGACCGCCGCCTTCTCGGAGATTCCGATCGCGAGCCTGGACGACGGCCTCCAGCTCTTGAAGTCGTCGCTCGAGCCGATCACGCAGAGCACGAAAGGCTCGGAGGCGAGGGACATCCTGATGGGGCAGCTCTTCGGCGTCGCCGCGCTCGTGCGCGCGATGCGCGCGCGCCTCGCGACCGGGACGATGACGGCCGAAGACGCCGAAGCGTTCGGCGCCGTCGTCGCGGAGGAGACGTCGGCGCTGGCGACGTCCAAGGCGTACCTCGCGGAGTCCGCGGCCGCGGTGATCCTGGAGCTCTCGCACGCGCTGGGGGAGGGGGATGAAAACGCAAACAACGACAACGCAAAAAGTAACGCATCGATGACGCGGGTGATCGAGGCGTCGAGCGCGCTGACGAAGTGGCTCACGACGCCGATCGCGGACGCGGGGCCGGAGACGATTCTTCTCGCGTTGGAGCTGTGGCCGGCGCTGCCGCCGAGCGTGCGCGCGAACTGCGCGGCGCTACCGCGCGGCGTGGACCCGGTCGCAGTCGGAGGGAGCGGCGATGGAAAGAAGGGAGGGAAGAAAGGAGGAAAGGGAGGAGGGAAGGAGAAGGAGAGCGCGTCGCACGTCGCCGCGGTGTTCGACCGAGAGCACTTGAGCGCCGTCCGAGACGCGTTGATGGAAGCGTCGTACACGCACCCGCAGATGCACTCGGTGTGGGCGTGGTTCCTCTCGAGAGTCGCGTCGGTGCCCGGGGGGCTAGAGGCGACGTGGGACGTCCTCGTGGAGGACGGCCTGCTCGTGAGCGGGTCGCATCAGCGTCGGTACTTGGGGTTCCGTCTGTTCGCGTCGATGTTGCCGCTCGCGTCTGCCCAGAGCGTTCCCGCGTTGTTCTCTCCGGGGTTCACGCGGTGTCTGCTCAATAACCTCGCGAAACCGGATAACTACCTGCACGCCGCGGCCGCGGACTGCCTCGATCAGATCGTCGCGTTCGCGAAGTCGGCGGACACGAAGCAGGACGTGAAGCTGTCCGTCATCGCGGCGCTTCAACGCCTCGGGCCGAACCGGTTCGATAAGATTTCCAAGAAAAACGCGGTGCGCGAGCTCATACAGTCGCTGTCCGTGGACGACGCGTCCGGGTACATGCGCGAGCTCATGGGCATCTTCGTCGCGTCGCCGTCGTCAGACGACGACGCGAGCGCGATGGCGGGCGGTGGAACGGACCAACCGGGCGGGCACCTCCTAGGGAGCAAACGACGCCTGTGGGCGTTGGAACAAGCCGCGGGGCTCTTCCTGCGCCTGCCGCGAGCGGCGCAGAGAGAGCTCGTGGAGTTTCTCACTCTCCACGCGCACTACCGCGCGAACGCGTCGGACGCAAAGCCGGCGTCAAAGTCGAAGAAATCGAAATCGGCGGCGAAGAAAGGCGGCGGCGGGTCGCTCGTCGAAGACGTCGGCGTCGCACCTCTCGGCGCGCCGGAGGATGGTTTACGCGAAGCGTGCGCGACGCGACTCGCCGCGTTGCTCGCGTCCAACTTGAAAGCGCAGCGCGCGGCGAGCGCGAGGAAAGAGAGCGACGACGACGCGAATAAGAACGGGAAGAAAGAGAAAGGAGGCAAGAAAGGCGGCGAGAAGAAGAAGGACGACGACGCGAAAGCCGCCGCGGACCCTAAGCCGGACCCTAAGGAACCGCCCGCGGATCTCCTTCTCGTCGCCGCGGATATTTGCCGAAAGTTGGACGCCGACGACGCGGTGTCCCTCGTCGACGACATGCCCGAAGACTGCGCGGCCGTGCGCGCGTCGCTGTTCGCGGCGCTGGATAAGACGACCCAGGCGTCCGCGAACGCGTCCGCGACCGCGGTCGCGCCGTTGTTGCGCGTCCTCGCGGTGTTGCAGCTCGGCGACTGGAGGGAGTTCACGCCTTCGATCGAGGACCTCCCGCGGTGCGTGGACGACCTCATCTCTCCTCCGAAACCCTCCGCGAAGAAGAAAGCCGCGAAGAAGAGCAAGAAAACGGCGGACGCAGAGGACGATGTCGAGGCAGACGAGCCACCGAACCCGATGGACGTCCTCGTGGACGTCCTCCTGAGTCTCCTCGCGCAGCCGTCCGCGCTGTTGCGAGACGTCGTCGAGCACTCGTTTAAATCGTTATCGCCGTCCGTCACCGGCGCCGGCGTCGGGGACATGCTCCGCGTCGTGTTAGCCCCGGACGCGGACAACAGGAACGCGGCGGGCGGGGACGACTCCGATTCCGAAGACGGCGCGCCTCTCGCGGAGGAGGACGACGAAGACGACGACTCGGAAGAGGAGGAGGAGGTTGGCGGCGGCGATTCCGACGACGATTCCGACGACGACTCCGAAGACGACGACGCGCCGATGGATAAGGCCAAAGCCGACGCGATCGCGGCCGCGCTCGCGAGGTCCGGCGCCGCCGCGGACTCCGGTTCTGACGACTCCGACTCCGACGACGACGCGATGGACGACGACGCGATGTTCAGGATCGACAAGCTCCTGGGCCAGGCGTTTAAGAGCCGACGGGAGGACATCACGCGAAAAAAGTCGCTCGTGCGCGCGACGCGGGACTTTAAATTCCGCGTGTTGGCCCTCCTCGAGCTCTACGCGCGCGCGCAGCCGGGCTCGCAGTGGCTCCCCGGGACCGCGCTGCCGTTGCTCGGCGCGATGCAGACCGCGCTCGCGGCGGGGACGCCGCAGGCCTCCGCGCTCGCGGAGCGCATCGGCGGCGTCTTGACGAAACACGTTTGCCACGCGAGGGACCTCCCGAACGACGCGGGGACGGAGCCGATCACGGTGAAATCGCTGTCGGCGTCGTTGAACGCCGCGGTGCGAGCGGCGGCGAAACCGTCCGGCGGCGGCGCGGAGGGAAGCAAAGGGTTCGCGAAGCCCGCGACCGCGGTGGCGATGTACTTGTTGAGGGTCTTGGAGGCGACGTCGAGGAAAGAGAGCGGCGCGGACGCTGCCGCGGACGTCGCGTGCGCGGAGGCTGTCGAAGCCTACGGCGACGCACTGGAGATGTTCAAGAGCAACAAGAACTGCCGACTCAAGACGCCGTTCTTCCAGGCTGCGTTCGAGAGGCACCCCGCGCTCGCGGCGGAGTTGTTACCCGCCGTCGCCGGGTTGCTCACCGCCGGCGGGGACAAGGCGTCGTCGCGGGCAGAGTACCTCCGCGCCGAGGGCGCGAAGCTCCTCAACGTCGTCCTCTCGTTGGGTAAGAAGCGCTCCCCCGCGGTGTGCAAGTCCGCGGCGAAGCACAAAAAAGTCATCGCGGCCGCGATCGTGGCCGCGATCGCGGCGCCGTGTAGGAACCGCGGCGCGAGGGCGGACGTCGCGAAGACGTTGACGCAGTGCTGCGAGGCGTTCGCGCGGGCGTCGTCGGACGCGCCGCTGTCGACGCTGATGGACCCGAACGCGGTGGTGGACGCGGTCGCGGCGCAGTTTTCTGTTCCTGGGATGCCCCAGAAGGGTGTCAACGTGCTCACGAGGGCGTGCACGCTCGTGGGGAAGACCGCCCCGGAGGCGATGCCGGCGGAGGAACCCGCGGCCGGCGGCGGCGGCGGCGAGAAGAAGAGGGACCGCGCCGAGGGGAACAAGGGCGGCGCGAAGGGGGGCAAGAAGGACGCGAAGAAGGAGAAGGGGGACAAGAAGCGCAAGGGCGAGTCCGGGGGCGATAAAGCTTCGAAGAAGAAGCACAAGAATAAGTGATCCACCTTAGGCGTTGATAAGAAACCGACTGCTGACTGACGAAGGAAATTCTCGCGAGCCCTCTTCGCCTTCTCAGTTTCTTCTTTTGCCCGCGCCGCGCCGAAATTTTTTCCTCGCGTGCTGTGACGTCGCTCGCTTCTTCCGAGAGCGCGTCGACGGATCGCGGCTTGTCACTGCACGTAGCACCGCGCTCGCGATGGCAAACGCGGCGGCAAATGCGCTCGGCAACCTCGCCAAGGCCGCGATCGGCCTCGGCGTCACCGGGACCGCGCTTAACGCGTCCATGTACGACGGTGCGTGCGCGATCCGATCGAACGATCGTCGCCCTCTCGCTTAATCGCCGCCCTCTCTCCACGAAACGAACGATTCGCCGCCGACGCGTCGACGACTGATCTCGCGAGATCGCGCTCCCGCTGACCGCGTTTCTCCCCCCCGTCCGTAATTCCCGCCAACACAGTCGACGGAGGCAAGGCCGCGGTGATGTTCGACCGCTTCCGCGGCGTCCTCCCGAAGGCCGTCGGCGAGGGCACGCACTTCCTCGTGCCGTTCATCCAGAACCCGACCGTCTACGACATCCGGACGCGACCGAAGTCGATCAGCTCCGTGACCGGGACGAAGGATCTGCAGCAGGTGAACCTGACGCTCCGCGTGCTGTGCCGCCCGGACGTCGAAAACCTCTCGGAGATCCACAAGAACCTCGGGCAGGACTACGACGAGCGCGTGCTGCCGTCGATCGGGAACGAGGTCTTGAAGGCGACCGTCGCGCAGTTCAACGCGGACCAGCTCCTGACGCAACGCGACGAAGTCTCGAAGAGAGTCGCCGCGGCGCTGCGTCTCCGCGCGAAGGACTTCAACATCGTGTTGGAGGACATCGCGCTGACGCACTTGTCGTTCTCCGCGGAGTACAGCAGGGCGATCGAGGCGAAGCAGGTGTCGCAGCAGGACGCGGAGCGATCGAAATTCATCGTGCTCAAGTCTGAGCAAGAGCGCGAAGCCGCGGTCATCCGCGCGGAGGGCGAGTCCGAGTCCGCGCGGTTGATCTCGCAGGCCACGCGCAGCGCGGGCCCGGCGCTCGTGGAGCTCAGAAGGATCGAGGCCGCGAGGGAGGTCGCGCAGACGTTGTCGAAGAGCAGGAACGTGATGTACCTCCCGGGCGGGAACTCGAACATGCTCCTCGGTCTGAACCCGTGAGGAGGCGCCGCGACGGCGACGGTGGGTGGGTGAGCGGAAAGAAAGAGCGGCGCCTCTTTTATCGTAATGCGCGCGAGTTAACGACGGCTTGTTTGGTGGTTTGTGAATAAATCTTCGTTACGAGCATCGGACCGCGTGCGACGAGTTCTTCGCGCTAGTCGTCGGTCTACGTCCCAAACAGGTGCCTCTGGTACGGCGGCTTCTCGATCGCATTCAGGACGTCGTCCCACGGCCTCTCCACCATGAGCGCCTGCCCCGGGGCGAAATACCCCAAGAACAGGCACGGATCGCTCAAGTTCACGACCTTGATGTCCCCGCCGCCTTCCTCGCCGCTCGTCTTCCCTCCCTGCTTCTCGATCGCGCCGAAACCGCCTTTGTCGCCTCGATACCCTTTCCGCCTCCGTTTTTTCGTTATGGGCGCGGGCGTAAACGTCGGCACGACCGCGAGGTTCACCCGCGCGATCGCGCTCGGCGTGTGCGCGAGCAGAAGCTGACTCCCCGGGGTCGGATCGAACGACAGACCGCAAATCTGCCCCGGCAAGGTCTTCAGCTTCGGCGGCGCCGTCGCGACGCTCTTCGCCGTCGCCATCGCGGCGGACCACGGCGTGAGCGTCCCGGCTTCGACGTCGTACATCACGATCGCGTTGTCCCTGACCGCGAGCGCGAGAACCCCGGCCGCGGACAGCGCCATCGCGGCGACGGGGGGCCAGGACGCCAACCCGGGCGGCGGCGGGAGGCTCTTGTGAAGCTTCAGCGCGTCGAGGTTGTATACGTGCACCCCGGCCGCGCGTCTCGAGGCGGTCCCGCCTTTGGTCGTCACGACGGCGAGCCACTGCCCGTCCGCGCTCGCGCACGCGTGCGACACCGCGGGGCACCCGACGTCGCACGCGCTCACGGGATCCATCGCCTTCCTTCGCTTACCGCTCCCGCTGCCGCTGGTGGCTTTATCCAGCGCCGTGGTCGCCGCGGAAATTTTTGGCAGGTGCGCTCGCAGCGTCCGCATCACCTCCCAGCTCTCCAAGTCGACGACGTGCACGGCGCCGTTGACGCCGACGGCGACGAGAACTTTCCCGTCGGGCGTGAACAAGAGGCAGTTCGCGGACGTCACCCCGCCAACCGGCGAGTCTTGCTTCCGAAGCGTCCACTCCTCGCGTTTCACCCCCGGCGTCTCCTCCGTCTTGTTCACCTCGAACAACCGCAGCGAGTGCGCGTCGGAGATGGCGACGAGCGCTCCGTCGGGGGATATCGCGCTGCTCAGCGTCCGTCTCTTGCCGCTCAGTTTCGCCCTCAAGACGTGCGTCGGCGCGGACGCGAGCTTCATCATCCCGTTGTTCGCCTTGCTCGCTTCGATCACCTCCTCGGACGGGCGACCCGGCCCGCCGCCGAGCCCTTCGCCGAGGCGCCAGAGGTCGACGCACCTTCCGTGGTCGCACAACAACAAAGGCGGCGTCGGCGCGTTCGCGAGCGTCGGTTTCGGCGCGACCGGTTCATCGTCCGCGCCGCCGCCGTCTCCGCCTCTGTTCCCCTGTCCTTTTCCTCCTTTCTGTTTCTTCCCCTTCGGCGCCGGCGGCGCGGTCCACAGCCCCCCGCCGGTCATCGAACACGGCGTCCGCTGCGGCACGCTCACCACGCGCACGGGGTGCCTTCGTTGGAAGTGATTCGCCGGGTACGCGAGCAGTTGCGCGTCGTTCCCCCCGGACAACAAGATCGGCCCGCCGCCGCCGCCCCTCCCGCCGTCGCCGTCTTTACCCCTCTCGCCCTTACCATCGCGGTCGCCCCCCCCGCCCGGGGCGTGCGCCATCGCGAGCGCCCTGACGTCGTGCGTGTGCGGCCGTTTGGTGCTGCCGAAGGTCCACTTCTCCAACCCGGGGCCGGCGCCGTCCTCGATGCGGTTGAACACGCACACTTGCGAGTCGATCCCGGACGCGAACACGCACGTCCCGGCTGGGTTCGACGCGAGGCACGTGACGTCCGCGCCGTGCTGCCGGAACGTGTACAGCTGCGTCCCGAACCGCTTGTCCCAGAATGTGACGTCGCCGTCCTGACCGCCGGAGACGAGGGTGCCGTCGGGGAGATACGTCAGCGCCCACGTGCACCGCTCGTCGCTCTCTTTCGGTTTGTCCCCGCTCCCGACCGTGATGCGCATGACTTCGGATAACGTCGCGACTTGCATGATGTGTATCGTCCCCACGGACGTCCCGACCGCGATCTGCGTGCCGCCGACGCCCCACGCGAGGCTCAGGAGCCGCCCCTGCAATCGCAGGAAGGATCGTCGATGGCTCAGCCCCGAGCCGACGCCGTCGCCGCCGAGGAGCGTCAAGAGTCGAATGCACCCGTCGTCGCACGCGATCGCGACCCGCTGCGGCTCGCCGTCCGTCGGTCGCGGCTCCGCGGCCATCGCCCACACGGCGCCGCCGTGCGAGTCCGTCGTGCTCCTCGCCCTCAGCGCGCTCAGATCCCACTCCGTGACGACGCCGTCGAGGCCCGCGGAGAGGAGGCGGCACGGCACGTCGTCCGCGGCCGCCGCGTTGTCCGCGTCGACCCAGTCCCCGATGAACGGCGCGACCCAGGTCAGGCACGAGATCGCGGCGCCTTCTTTCCCGGGCACGCGCGCGACGCATCGCCAGTCCGCGGTGTCGTAGATTTCCAAGTCCCCCGATTCCCTCGCGAGCGCGACTGTGCTCCCGCCGGGGGCGACCGCGATCGCGACGACGGCCGCGGGCTGCCACTCCACGAACCGGCTTCGATGCAGCTCGAGGCCGCTTCGCGCGCCGCCGCCCATCGCGCTCGGTCCGGTCCTCTCCTACACGGCGCAGCGCGCGGGAGAGTAGAGCCGGGCGGCGGCGGCGGAGAAAAAAACTCGGCGCAAAAAAAGTGCAGCAGTCGCGGTCGCGGTCGAACCTGCCGAACCCGCCGATGAGCCGAGACTGGTGACCAGGGGTCCCGGTCGAGGCCTCCTTTCACGCGCGAACGCGAACGCGAATGCGTGATCGGGAAAAAAAAATCTGCGTTGTCAAGATTTGGATTTGACGTCGTCGGTTCGGCCGCACTGAGACCGGCACGACGCGAATCACGCACGGTCACGCCGCACGATGGGGATCTTCACCGCCCCCGAGACCCCCGGGGAGATGTTCATCCGCTTCGACACGGACAAGAGCGGAACCCTGGAGGTGGACGAGGTGAAATTCGGTCTCGCGGAGATGGGGGCGCTTCGCAAGACGACCGCGGGCGAGGCCGCGACGATCTGCCGCGAGGCGTTCGCGGACAAACCCGAGGGCTCCGGTCTGGACATGGACGAGTTCAAGCTCCTTCTCGCGAAAGTGGAGATGATCGGGGGCACCCCGGGGAAGAAGAAGAAGGAAGCGATCAAAGAGGTCGAGGTGCCGTACGGGTACAAATCCTGGGACGGCTCGCTTCCGACCAAGTCCGCCTTCATGGGATTCGCCGGCAGCAACGGCTCGCTGTCGTTGGACGAGTGGAACGAGATGATGACCGCGAGCAAACTGGTGGACGACGTCGTGGACGAGATGACGACCGGCATCATATTCGCCCGGGCGTGCAAGAAGGGCAAGCGGATGTTGAATTGGAAAGACGGGACGTTTCTCAACGCCCTCGCCGCGCTCGCGACGGAACACAAGGTCGGGTGGGCCTCCGTCGCCGATCGCGTCGCGGACTCCGCGCCGTTAGGGTCCCCCGAGCTCAAGTCAAAATCGAGAGACACCGAGGCGGCGAAGATGCGCGAACAGAGGAGACAAGAGGCGTTGGACGCGAAACTGATGGAGGCGTTCAGTCGTTACGACGTCGACGGCAACGGGACGCTGGATCTCCAGGAGATGGGCGCCGCGCTCGCGGACATGGGCGCGATGCAGAACGTGGACGTGCGCTCTGTTCGTAACTTGTTCAAAGAGTTCGACGCGGACGAGAGCGGGGACATCGACTTTGGCGAGTTCAAATCTCTTTGCGGCAGGGTGGAGGAGATCAAGAAGAAACGCGCGAAAGCCGCGGCAGAGAGCGGCGGCGACGTCGGCGACGCGACGGTTCCCCCCGGGTTCGCGTCCACGCCGTTCGCGATCGCGCTCAAGAAGACGTTCGACTCGTTCGTGGAGGCGGATCAGACCGGGGTCGCGTCCGCGGCGTGGGCGGAGCTCCTGAAAGAGACCCGGGTGTTGTTCAAACGCGACCGCACGTTTGACGAGGAGGGCGCGGAGCTGATCTTCAACAAGGCTTTCGGTCCCACGTTCCACGACACGGTGAAGACGCTGAAGTGGGACGACGGCACGTTCTTCAGCGCCGTCGCCGCCGTCGCGACGGAGCTGAAGGTGACGTTTGACCTCGTCGCCGGGAAGATCGCGCGGTACGGCCCCTTCCGCGCCGCGCGGTCGGGCGGCGGATACGAATGCGTCGCCCTCGTCTCCGGCGGGAAAGACAGCGTCTTCGCCGCGATGATGGCGCAGTCGCACGGGCACCGGATCGTCGCGATGGCGAATCTGTACCCCGCGAATAACGGCGTCGAGGAGCTCGACTCGCACTGCTTCCAGACCGTCGGGCATCGCTGCGTCGCTTCGTACGGCGCGCTCACGGGGCTGCCGTTGTTTCGAAGGAAAATCCGCGGCGCGTCCGTGAACACGGACATGGCGTACGACGTCCACGGCGCCGTGGACGGGGGCGTCGACGAGGTCGAGGACCTCCGCGCGTTGCTCGCGGGGGTCGTGAGGGCGATGCCGAACGTCAAGGCGGTCTGCTCCGGCGCAATCTTGAGCGATTACCAGCGCCTGCGCATGGAAGCCGTCTGCGCGGATCTCGGTCTCGTGTCGCTGTCGTACCTTTGGCGGCAGCCGCAGTCGTCCCTCCTCGAGCGGATGTGCGACTCGAACGTCGAAGCCGTGCTCATCAAGACCGCGGCGATGGGTCTGCAGCCGACGCGCGACCTCGGAAAGACGATCAAAGAGATGCTGCCGACGCTGTACGAGATCGAGAAGAAGTACGGCTCGCACTGCGCGGGCGAAGGCGGCGAGTTCGAGACGCTCGCGCTCGATTGCCCGTTGTTCACGCGCGGGCGGCTGCACATCGCGCCGAACGAGCAGAGCTTGCTGACGAGCGCGCCGGAGGTCATCATCACGTCGGAGGATACGCTCGCGCCCGCGGGGCACCTCGCGATCGTGCAGCACGCCGTCGAGGTAAAGCAGGGGATGGACTGGATGGTGGAAGGTAAGGTTGTCGAGGTTGACACCGACGCGCCGCCGCCGCGAAGAGTCGGCGTGAGCCACGAAGAAGCCGCCGTCGCCGCGGCCGCCGCGGACGTCTTGCTCAGCGAGGTGGACGTGCGCGAGACCTGGGGCATCACGAATCGCTCGATATCCGCGCGCGTCGTGGTGATGAACGAAGAAGCGAGAAACACCCCGGCGGCGGCGGCGGCGAGCGCGGAGGCCTTACTTCTCGCCGTCCAAACGCGGCTGCGGAGGTGCAAGGAAAGACTCGACTGGTCCGCGGTCGCGTTCGTGCACTTATACGTGAACAACATGGACTACTTCTCGAGCGTGAACGCGGCGTACGCGCGCGTCGTGCCCTCGTGCAAACCCCCCGCGAGGGCGTGCGTGGAGCTCCCGCTCCCCGAGGGCGTCGTCGTCGCGTTGGACGTCCACGTCTCCGTCGCGGACCCCGCGCCGTCGAGGTCGCTGCACGTGCAAGGCATCTCGTGCTGGGCGCCGCCGTGCATCGGGCCGTACGGTCAGGCTGTATCCGCGCACGGTCTCACGTACCTCGCCGGATGCATCGGGATGGAGCCCGCGACGTTGAACGTCGTCGACGCCGCGTCGGAGGCGCGGCGGTCGTGGCGGACCGCCGCCGCCGTCGCGCGCGTGATGGGGTCGCCGCTGTGGCGCGATTGCCTCTGCACCACGGTGTACGTCTCCGTGGTCGGCGGCGACGACGCGATGACGTCCACGATGCGGGCGTTCGAGGAGGTATTAGCCGGCGCGAAGTGGCAGGACGACGTCGACGTGCCGGGGGGGGATTTGCACGTCGCCGCGGGCGTGCCGGCGGGGAGGCGACGCGACGACTCGAGCGCGGACGACGAGGAAGGCGACGACGGACGCGGCGATGTGCGCGGCGGCGATGAAGGAGAAGACGATCACGAAGAAGTCGCGTCCGCGTCCAAGGCTGTCGGCGGCGACGGCAGCGCCGCCGCCGCCGCGTCGTCGTGGCCGTGGGAGTGGCGGCCGCTCGTCACCGCGGTCGTCGTCCCGAAACTCCCGAAGGACGCGTCGTGCGAGGTGCAGCCCGTGTTACTCGACGGCGACGGTCCGAACTTCTCGACGAGGTACCAGAAACTCGTGGACCCGTGGGACGGCGACGTCGACCAATCCCGCGCGGAGATCGTGATGGAGTCGCACGACGTCGGGTTCTGCCGCTGCGTCTCGCTGTCGCGCGAGGGCCGGTTCTGCCGCGCGACGGCGGCGACGCCGTCAGACGCGGACGCCACGATCGCGCTCAAGTCCATCGTCATGTGCGTCGCGATCGCCCTGGACGAGGTCGAGGACGTCAGATGGCGCCACGTGTGCATGATCAAGTGCTACGCCACGACGGAGTGGCTGGAGGCGTTCGGCGAGCGCGAGGACCGCGACGGGGCGGCGGCGTTGGCGGACGCGCTCGACGCGTTGATCAGGAACAGCGCGCTGAGTTACGGGAAAGGCGTGAACCCGTTCGGGGTTCGGGTCGTCGTCGTTCCCGTCGTGCGCGCGAGCTTCGATTCCGTGACGGACGCGGGGATGGTCCTCGAGCTCTCCGCGATCGTCGGCGGCGGGGATCTGTAGACGGACGGGACGGGACGGACTCGAGAGGGTCGGTGGGTTTAGGAATCGAAATCGAAATCGAAATCGAAATCGAAATCGAAATCGAAATCGAAATCGAAATCGAAATCG